>ERZ827423.2917-NODE-2917-length-12554-cov-2.415473_pt1 | contig 12554 bp, 10 predicted proteins | sample MGYA00519775_ERZ827423 | MGnify/ENA primary metagenome ERZ827423 (study PRJEB31778, sample SAMEA3449296) | human gut metagenome | biome: human gut; feature: human-associated habitat; material: faeces | place: United Kingdom | collected 2010/2012 ...
TTACCTGATCCAAAGCCAGATTTTCCTGATTCCGGGTGTGCTGAAGGATGCCAAAAAGGGATGGTTCCGAACCCTGTGTATTATTGGCGTTGTTGCAGCATATCTATTGTATTTCGTAATGCTGTTGCGGGGAATGTATGATGTGGAGATACGGCTGCTTCCGTATCTAAACTGGATCTTTAATTAAAAGAGGATTTAATTTATGAAAGTGCTGTGGGTCTGCAATATCATGCTTCCGGTCATAGCCGAAGCATTGCATAAAGAAGCTTCGAATAAAGAGGGCTGGCTGTCCGGTCTGTTGGAGCAGGTAGCCGCGGAGAATTCCAGTGACCTGGAGCTGGCTGTGGCATTCCCGGTGCCGGCAGATACGGAGGTGCCCTGGAGACTGCAGATAGCAATGCCACGGGAAAAAGAAGACCGGGAGCATTTACAGACAAGTGCAGATGCTGAAACATATAATATCACATGTTATGGATTCCGCGAAGACACCGTACACCCCGACAGATATCAGCCGTTACTGGAAGAAGAACTGCATCGGATCACGGAAGACTTTGCACCGGATGTGATCCACTGCTTCGGCACGGAATATCCACACACACTGGCAGTATGCCGGGTGTTTCCCCACAAGGAGAAGATACTGGTGGGAATTCAGGGAATCTGTACGTTGTGTGCGGAGGCATATTTTGCCGATATGCCGGAATCGGAGATCCACAAGACCACTTTCCGGGATCTGGTGAAGAAGGATACCCTGCGCAGCCAGCAGGAAAAATTTGCCCGCAGAGGTGTAATGGAGAGGGAAGCAATAGGACTTGCCGGCAATATCACCGGAAGAACCGCCTGGGACAGGGCAGTGACTACCGCGTGGAATCCCAAGGCACATTATTATACGATGAATGAGACCCTGCGGGCTTCCTTTTATGAAGGACAATGGCAGCCGGAGCACTGTGAACCCTATTCCATTTTCGTCAGTCAGGCGGATTATCCTCTGAAAGGACTGCACTATCTGCTGCAGGCCTTGCCACAGATCCGGGAGAAATATCCCCGGGTACAGGTGTATGTGGCAGGAAATGATCTGACGGTCATCTGCCTGAGCAATCTGTGCATTTCGATCCTTCATAAATGTGCGTTCTTTGTTCAGCATCGCCGGACCGCTGACACAGCCGCCGACACAAGCCATACCTTCAATGAAGTCCTCCGGCAGACGGCCGACTTTCAGCAACATGAGCGCTTTTTTACATTCCAGCGCACCATTGGCTTTGCAGACTTTCACCGGCACATCTTCATTTCTTTCTTTATAAGTCTGAAGCACCGCCGCCGTAACACCGCCGGATACGGAATAATTTTTACCAAATTTACTTCCCTGCTGAAGTTCTCCGGTATAATCCGCCGGATCCACGCCCTTCGCTTCCATCATGGCATATAACTCTTCATAGGTCAGTGCGTAATCTGCACCGCCCATTGTAATGGAATCGATAACTTCACTCTTTTTCGCAATACACGGTCCGATAAAGACGCAGAGAGCATCCGGATACATTGCCTTGATGAGTCGGGCTGTAGCCTGCATCGGCGATACGGTTGTCGACATCTTATCTGCAACCTGTGGAAAATGTTTCTTAATCATATTTACAAAGGCCGGACAGCAGGAAGTCGTCATCTTTTCTCCTGCTTTCACCTTCTCTTCAAGCTCCAGAGCTTCATTCTTGGACACAAAATCGGCGCCGAGAGATACTTCAAACATATCGGCAAAGCCCAGTGCTTTCACCGCTTCCCGAATCATTCCCACGGAAACATCGGCTCCGAACTGGCCCTCGATTGCCGGCGCCACCATGGCATAGACCTTTACGCCATTATTCATCAGACGGATAACATCCACCATGAAGGTCCTGTCTGAAATCGCACCGAAAGGACAGCCGACAACACACTGACCGCAGCTGATGCATTTCTTATCGTCAATCTGAACGATCATATCTTCATCATAAGAAATAGCGTCCACCGGACAAGCCCGCTTACACGGACGCATCAGATCGGCAATGGCATTATATGGGCAGGCTTCCACACATCGTCCGCATTCTTTACATTTCTTAGGATCGATATGGGCACGGCCACCCTCAAAAGTGATAGCGCCGAAATTGCAGGCAGACATACATTTCTTTGCCATACACATCTGACAGTTATTCGTCACGCTGAAACGGTTGATCGGACAGCCCTCACAAGCTGCCGGAAGTACCTGGACAATATTTTTAATATTGCCGCCCGGCAGCGGCGTATGTCCTTCAGCCAGCCGTACTCTCTGACGGATAATTTCCCTCTCTTTATAAACACAACAACGGTAGTGCGGCGTATTTCCCGGGATAATGTTATAAGGGATTTCATCCGCACATTCCTTCAGTTTACCGTCAAAGGCCATACGGGCCACTTCCCGGTATACTTCGAACTTAATTTTATTAATATCGGTCATAAATTCTCTCTTCATTTTACTCTCCTATAGGTCAGTACCGTTAATAATATTTAACAGTTACGGTTTTTCCCATTTTTTTGCATTCATTTACAAGCTGTTCTACCAAACGCTGACGAATACTCAAATCAAAGGGCAGCGCCGCAGCCTGATAAGTTTCGTTAATTGCCTTTCCGACAAATATATTCAAATGATTACATTCTTCAATAAGAATTCTTCCCAGTTTCGCCGCCCCATCTTTGCCATAAAGCTGACTGAAGAAAGATTCGTCGACTTTGCCCGCGTTATAAGTGTTCAGCAGCTGAACCGTACGATTCAGCGTCAGCACACCTTCAGTAACCAGATCCATCCCTTCAATCTCGGCTGTCGGAGGTATATCCGGATCAAAATAATCCAAAGACGCCTTGATCGGTTTGTTCAGATACCTGGCAACAATGTTGGATGAGGTGCCGCCGCAGACAATCTTTCGCCCCGGCCTTGCCATAAACTCTTTCACCGCCCGGACATCGTCTTCTTTATTTACCGGTGGGCCGGTAAATAAATTCACTGTCTTTGGCCGCGTTACCTTTATGGTGATGACCGTCGTGTCGTCCCCCGGTTCCCCGTCATAGAGCATATTACAGCGGTTGCTGATCATGGACATGAGCCGGGAACTGGAAATATTCGAAGCACAGACATCCTCCACATAACGCACGACCTCGGCCCTCGGCCATCCAAAACCGGACTTTTTCCTACGCCAGCATGAATCACTCCATCGCTCATCATCACATAGTAATCACCATAACAGACATTAAAGTGATATTCCCGGATGATTTTTCCTTCAATCTCACGGACCGAAAAAGGTACGTCCCTGTGACGGCCGCCCCGGATCAGAATTCCTCCGGGATTATCATATTCCAGCAGCAACGCTTTCCCATCTCTGTAAATCTGAAGGACACTAAAAGTTGAGTAGGCCACATGACGTGTCTGACATACCGGAAGGGTTCTTGCAATGGTCGTTACACACTCCTCAATGGAAGCGCCATTTTTCAGCATGGTACCCATGATCTTTGTCGTCAGCGTCGACAAAATGTTGGCTTTAACGCCGCTCCCCATCCCGTCCGACAGCAGCAGGATATCCGAATCTTCAGTTTTAATAATTTCCACCGTGTCTCCGCAAAGTTCTTCCTTCTTTTTATTCAGGCTTTTCCATGCGATATCCAGACTCATATTCATAAATTATCTTCTCCATCGTAAAAGATGCTGTCTCTCATTTTCGTAAGAGTGACTTTTGTCTCCGCCGTCGTCTCTCCAAGCAGTCCGGCAATCTCCTGGGCTACCATCATCTGTTTATCGATAACCTTCTGAGCAATATCCATCGCATCCCGGCGCATACGATCATGCTGTTCACGGATTTTTTCCTCCGCAGTCACATTTCTCAAAATGCCGAGAGCGCAATTCATGTCGCGAATATAGATAATATTCTGCATCGTGACCAGATCATATTTCTCATAAGTCACTTTTTTGTTCATAATACTGCGTTTTTCCCGGAAAACCTGCTCAAAATCCACCGGGTCCAGAATATTGGCCAACGGCATACGGTAGGCTTCTTCCGCCGAAATATTGAACATAACTTCCGCCGCATTATTAAACTGACGAATCCGCAGTTTTTCATCGACGGTAATGATCAGGTTCGGCGTCACAGATAAAATAACTTCCGACATGGACCGGGCCTGCTGATACATATAAGGAATGCACAAATTCAACTGCCCCTTATTCTGACAGCGGGCAATGGCCTTATCACGGCAGGTTTTAAAACCGCAGGCTCCGCAGTTAAGCTGTTTTTCCGGAGAGGCCTTACCATCCCGGCGAAGGGCTTCCTGGATTTCCTCTTCCGTCGGCATGACCGCCTTGCGGGAAGATTCAGTAAATTCTTTTTTCAGCAGGATATGTTCATCCATTTTTGCCATATCCTTCGGAAATTCACGGATAATTTTCTGGTTCGTATAAATCCGTGCTTTGAATCGGTCGCTCTCACGACCACCGGCCAACGGACCATTGATACATCCTCCAACACACGAAGACACCTCGATAAAACAGTTATTGATCTCACCTTTGCGAATGCAGTCAAATAACTCTCTCACCGAATCAATACCGTCCACATAAAGCTGTTCATATTTTCCAAAGCCTTCATCCGCCTCCACTGCGGCCAAAATGCCGCCGCTCACGCCATAAAGGCCATTAACCATCGCATTAGATCCCTCTCTCGGATAAAAATCGCACTGATTTAAGTCGATATGCTCCTCGGCAAGCCAGCTGCGAAGCTCCTGAAAATCCAGCACTGCATCCACGTAAGTTCCCCGGCAGCGCTCCCGGACCGCCTCCCGGCCTCTGGCTGTACAGCTTCCTATATAAATGACCTTTGCGTCCGGACCAAATTCTTCCTTCAGCATCATACCATGGGCCGTCATCGGCGAAACGACCGGAGCCATATAAGGAATCATATCCGTGTAGTACTTTTCCACCAGTTCATTGATAGCCGTGCAGGATGAGGTGATAATGTTATTCATCGTCCCTTCCTGAATAAGACGTTCGTAGGCCTTTGTCACATGGACCGCTCCCTCCGCCGTCTCCCGGATATGAGTAAAGCCCAGTTTATGTAATGCACTTCTCAGTTGACCTGTACCGTTTTCCGTATCTCCGAAAATGCCCAGATAAGCCGGGTCCAGTGACGCAATCGTGACGTTGCCTTCCCGAATATATTTTTTTGCCTTATTCAAGTCACTGACATAAACAACCGCATCCTGAGGACAGGCTTCCAGACAACGTCCGCACAAAACACATTCGTCAGCCACGTAAAGCGCATGCTCATCCTTTATACGAATGGCTTTTACCGGACATATCCGCACGCATTTATAACAGTCCTTGCATTTTGCCGTCTTAAATCCAATTGCCGCCACTAATTAACCCTCCTGAGTACCTCATCTGCAAAAAATGTATCTACAGTTTCCGGTGAAACGGAAAATAATTCGTCATCAATCTTTACACAAACGCCCTTTTCGCACTCACCGGTACAAAAAGAGCCATTTAACTCAATTTTAGAAGTCAGATTATTGTCCTGAATTTTTTTCTGAAGTCCCTGAATAACACTTCTGGAACCTTTCAGATGACAGGAACTTCCAATGCAAATTGTGATTACCATGAAATAACCTCCTTATTTCTTTTCTTAATTTTATTATAGAGTATTTATTTGTTCTGTCCAGAATTTTTCTATATTTTTCTCCACAGAATCCATGTTTAATTTCTGGAAAGGTATCCATTCCCGCGGAAACATACGCCTGTAACTGCTGTAATTAAACCGTTCGTCCAACAGCGCAATGATGCCTTTGTCGTCTTCCGAACGGATGACCCGTCCTCCCGCCTGAAGCACCTTATTCATCCCCGGGAAGAGATAGGCATAATCAAAACCGTTTCCCTTTGTTTTATCGAAATAAGTCTTCAAAAGTTCCCGCTCACTGCCGATTCCTGGAAGCCCCGTGCCGACGATGATCGCCCCGATCAGCCGGTCTGCTTTTAAATCAATCCCCTCCGAAAATATACCGCCGAGTACACAAAAACCAAGAATCGTCTCATGGGGCTTTTCCTTGAAATTTTCAAGGAACGCCCGACGTGCATCCTCATCCATACCGCTTTCCTGGCGAAACACCTGTAAACCATTTCCGGCCTTCGGCATTTCCTTCTCGGTAAATACCTCAAAGACACTATCCATAAAAGCATAGGACGGACAAAATACCAGATAATTTCCATTTTTACCCCGGATAATTTTCCGTATATACTCAGCAATCCGTTCGTACTGCTCCGCATTACGGCATGTATAACGGCTGCTCACATCCCCCGCCGTAAATATCAAACGTTTTTCCGGACGAAAAGGCGAATCCACATACATCTCATAATCCGCCTCCGGTTTGCCGCTCAACAGGTCTTTGTAATATTGAACCGGCAGCAGTGTTGCCGAGAAAAAAATACAACTGCGGCTCATGCCAATACGTTCGCTCAAATTTCCTGACGGGTCCACGCAGAACATCTTGACCATGGACTCACCGCCTGTACCTTCTGTATAAATTATATACTTCTCATCCAGCAGATCGTAGGTATTGATAAAACGTCTGGCATCAAAATACAATTCTGTCACTGTCTCCCGAAGTTCCGGCGCCATGTCTTCCTGCAGGTAATCCTCCATATCTGAGACCATCCGCATGAGACTTAAGATAAAACTGCCGACTTCCCTGACGACTGCATAGCTGCTGCCTTCTTCCTCCCGGCTTTCCTGATAATCCTTCAGATACTGTCCGCACTTATGAACCTTCCGGGCAATTTTCGGCCGTATGGGTTTTAATTTCCGATAAACCCCGTCAAAACTTTTTCGATATAAAACCGCACTGTACATTTCCCGGGCCCGGTCCACAAGATTATGAGCCTCATCTACAAGAAACACCATATTTGCCATGGCATCGCCAAAAAAACGTTTCAAATAAACCACTGGGTCAAACACATAGTTATAATCACATATGATCACGTCACACCAGAGTGCGATATCGAGCTGAAATTCAAAAGGACATACCTGATACCGCCCGGCATAGTCAAGAATACAGGTTCTGTCAATCTGATCTTCATGATTGATCATATCGAAGATGGCCTCATTCACCCTGTCAAAATGCCCTTTAGCCCGCTCACAAACATCCGGCTGGCACAAACACTCCTCCAAAGGGCATATCTTCTCCTTGGCTGTCAGCGTAATAAATTTCATCCGCAGTCCTTTTCCCTGTAAAAGCTTTCCTGTATCCTCCGCCACCGTCCGTGTGATCGTCTTGGCCGTCAGATAAAAAATCCTCCCGCAGGACCCCTGCCCCATGGCTTTAATGGAAGGAAAGAGAGTACCCAGAGTCTTGCCCGTTCCCGTCGGCGCCTGGATAAAGATATTTTTTCCTTCGTCGATTGAACGGTAGACACCGTTCATCATCCGTTTCTGACTGAGGCGGTATTCATATGGAAATGCCAGTGTTTTAATGGTCTCATCCCGCAGCTTCTGCCACTCAATCTGCCATTTCGCCCAACGAGCATACTGGTGTACCAAATCCTGAAACCAGCTTTCCAATTCCTCTCTGGTCCGATCGAATTCAAAGGTCTTAATCATTTCCGTTTCCAGATGAATATAAGTAATCCGCACACTTATCTTTTCTAATTCATGAAGATTGGCGTAAATGCAGGCATAGCAGTCGGCCTGGGCCACATGGAGAATATCTGCCGTCTCAATAGCTTCCAGCTTGGTGAAAGTTCCCTTGATTTCATCAATCATGATATCCGTTCCATCTGCCGGATTGGTAATGACCCCGTCGGCCCGTCCCTCAACCTGGATATCCAGCGTCTCGTCAATCTCTATTTTCCGTTTCAGACTGACTTCCGCCCTGTAATTACTGCCGCCCTGTTTTTGAAGCTTCCGGTGGGCACGGCTTCCGGCCTGCATGGCATCCACATCCTGCATGACTCCCATTTTCTGGCTGATATCCCCATTCCTCAAAATAAACTCTACAAGATTTCTTACGGATACCCGTACCTCCTGCTTCACGCTACATCACCTCCATCGGTTGTTGAGTATAAATATCATTCAGATATCAAAAGCCTTTGGTTCACTTCAACTGAGGCAATTTGCGCCATAATTGAAATAAAATGCAGGCTTTTGACACTGAAATCTCCACAAATAAATCCTCCCAACAGTTCTGCTATTGAGAGGATTCGGGCATTTTTATTTAACATAGTCTTTAAGAAAATGAATCAGCGTCTCCATCTCTGAATCGGTTCCCACTGTAATTCTTAAATAGTTGTCAATCCGAGGCAGGCTAAAATACCGTACATAGATATTTTCCTTCCGCAATGCCTCAAACAATTCCCTGGCCGGATACTTTGGATGGGTCGCAAAAATAAAGTTAGCCCGGGGTTCATTAAATTCAAATCCAAGCGCCTTTAATTCTTCCGCAGCCCAGGTTCGTGTACGAATAATTTTTTCAATACACTGATTAAAATAATCCCGGTCTTTCACCGCTTCTGCGCCAAGAATCAAAGCCGTCTGATTCATTGTATAGGAATTAAAGGAATATTTAAAATCATTCAGTGCTTTGATCAATTCCACATTGCCGATAGCATAGCCAATCCGCATCCCCGCCATGGAACGGGATTTTGAAAAGGTCTGCACCACAAGCAGGTTGTCATATTTCTCAATCAGCTCCAGTGCAGATTTGCCGCCAAAATCAATATAGGCCTCATCGACAATCACAAGCACATCTCTGTTATGCTTTAAAATATCTTCCACAAAGTCCAGGTCCTCATACACGGAGGTCGGCGCATTTGGGTTTGGGAATACAACGCCGCCGCTATCGGCATAGTAATCTTCCTTCCGAATGCGGAAATGATCGTCCAGAGCCTTTGTCTCATAAGGAATCCGAAAGGCATCCGCCCATACCGGATAAAAGGAATAGGTAATATCCGGGAAAAATATCGGTTTATCACTGTTAAAAAAGGTCTGGAAAGCCATGGCCAGCACATCGTCCGAGCCCACGCCGACAAATACCTGCTCCGGCTTTACATGATAAAACTCAGCCAACGCTTCCGTCAGCACGCTTGCTGTCGGGTCCGGGTAGAGACGAAAACGATCTGTTTCCAGATGCTCCGCCATCTTTACGACCCCCGGCGCCGGAGGATAAGGGTTTTCATTTGTATTTAATTTTATCATTCCCGGCTGATTTGGCTGCTCGCCCGGTGTGTAAGGCACAACCCGGCGCACATAATCTCTCCATGTCTTCATCCGTATCACAACCTCTCTTATTTCAAGTCTTTTATTCAGTCAAAATATGTTCCCGCTAAAGCCCGGAAGGCCGGCAAAGAACGTTCAATCATCTCATAGGATACGCAATAAGCAATACGCACATAGCCCGGACAGCCAAAGCTCGACGCCGGCACAAGCAGCAGATGATGTTTTTTTGCCTCTGCGACAAAGATTTTTTCATCCGCCACCGGTGATTTTACAAAAAGATAAAATGCACCTTCCGGCTTCACACAATCAAAGCCCATGTCAGTCAGAGACTTATATAAAAACTTTCGATTCCTGTCATAAGCCGCCACATCCGTCTGTTCATTCAGACACTCTTTGATCATCAGCTGCTGCAAAGACGGGGCATTGACAAAACCAAGAACCCGGTTGGCAATCGCCAGGCCTTCTACAAGTCCCTGGTAGTCGTCCACTTCCTTCGGCACAGCCAGATAGCCGATCCGCTCACCCGGCAGGGAGAGGGATTTACTGAAAGAATAGCCGATGATACAATTGCGGATGTGTTTTGTCATAAACGGCACTTCCACGCCATCATAAGCCAGTTCACGATAAGGTTCATCCGAAATCACATAAATGGAATGGCCGATCTGTTTCTCCGCTTCTTCCAAAATGGCCTGTAATTTATCCAATGTCTCCGCAGAATAAACGACACCCGTCGGATTATTTGGATTATTGAGAATCAGAGCCTTTGTCTTTTCTGTAATCTTTTCTGCCAGCATTTCCACATTTGGCTGGAATGTCGGCGGATTCGGCGGAATCACGACCAGATTCCCCTGATAATTATGCACATAATTCGTATATTCGCCAAAAAACGGTGCAAAGCAGATGACCTCATCGCCCGGGTCCAGAATGGTTCTCAAAACCACATTTAAGCCTCCGGCCGCACCTACAGTCATGAGAATTCCCGTCCAGTCGAAGCTTGTCCCGAACCTCTCATTTAAGGATGCTGCCACGGCCTCCCGAACTTCTTCATAGCCCGCATTGCTCATATAGCCATGGACATAGAGTGAATTATCTTCATCCAGAATCCGTTTCATAGATGTACGTACAGCCTCCGGGGCCGGAACACTCGGATTCCCCAGGCTGAAATCATAAACATTTTCTGCCCCCACTTCTCTGGCCATTTCCTTGCCTTCTTCAAACAGGGCACGAATCACTGAATTTCCCTGAACCAACTGTGTCATGCTTTTAGATATCATTTGATTTAACCTTCTTCCTCCATGTTGCTCAGCTTGGCGGCCTGATCTGCTGCAGTCAGGCTGTCGATGATTTCATCTAAATCGCCGTTCAAAATATCATCCAGACGATGTAATGTCAATTTGATCCGATGATCTGTACACCGTCCCTGAGGGAAGTTGTACGTCCGAATTTTCTCTGAACGATCGCCCGTTCCAACCTGATTTTTACGGTTGGCGGCTTCTTCTTTTTTCTTCTTCTCCAACTCCAGATCGTACAATCGGGAACGAAGAACTTTCAGACCTTTATCTTTATTCTTTAACTGGGATTTTTCATCCTGACAGGAAATAACGATACCTGTCGGAATATGGGTAATACGTACCGCCGAATCAGTTGTATTGACGCACTGTCCGCCGTTACCGGAAGCCCGGAATACATCAATACGCACGTCGTTCATATCCAGCTGAACATCCACATCCTCCGCTTCCGGCATGATAGCCACGGTGACTGTGGATGTATGAATGCGGCCGCCGGATTCAGTTTCCGGCACACGCTGCACCCGGTGTACACCACTCTCAAATTTCAGCCGTGAATAGACGCCATTTCCGCTGATCATAAATACGACCTCTTTAAAACCGCCGATACCGCTCTCATTCACACTCATCATATCGATTTTCCAACGCTGTTTTTCCGCATATTTAGAATACATACGGAACAATTCTGCCGCAAACAGCGCCGCTTCATCCCCGCCCGCACCGGCACGGATTTCCACGATAACATTCTTCTCATCCATCGGATCCTTCGGAATAAGGAGAATCTTCAGTTCCTGCTCGATTTCCCCAATCCGTTTTTTGGACTCAGCCATCTCCTCTTTGGCAAGCTCCCGCATCTCCTCGTCGCTCTCCATCTCCAAAAGCTCCAGGCTGTCTTCCACGTTCTGCTTTTCCTGCTTATATTCCGTATATTTTTCGACGATTGGAGCCAGGTCATTCTGTTCTTTCATCAGCTTACGAAACCGCGGCTGGTCATTGACCACATCCGGATCGTTCAGCTCCTCCATTACCTGCTGATAACGGATTAAAATATCATCTAATCTGTCAAACATAATTTTTCCTCCAATTGATTTCTATCTTCTTCCATAGACCACCCGGTCCAGGCCAGCCAAATCTCTGACCGTATGTATCTCCCGGAACCCATTTTCTAATAAAATTTCCGAAACTGCTTCCGCCTGTTCACAGCCAATTTCGAAAAACAGCCACCCCTCCGGATTTAAATATTCCTTCGCGGCTTCAGAAATCTTTTTATAAAATTCCAGGCCCTCGTCGGCCCCAAGCAAGGCCTGGCGCGGTTCATATTCCCGTACTTCCGGCATGAGCGTTTCAATGACCGCCGCCGGAATATAAGGCGGATTCGATACGATCACATCAAATCTGCCGTTTACCTCTTCAAATAAATCACTTTGCAGCCATAGGATATCATTGGCTCCCCGACCGTTCTTCTCCCAGTTCTCCCGGTTAAATATGCCATTCATCCGGGCCACTCTCAGGGCATCTTCCGATACATCCACACCGACGCCCCGGCCATAACATCCCAAAACCATCAAACTGATGAGAATACAGCCCGAGCCGGTACACATATCCAGAAGTTTCCCTCCTGGAATATCTGCTTCTTTCAGAACAGTCTCAACCAGAACTTCCGTATCCTGCCTCGGAATCAGCACCGCTTCATTGACCATAAATTCCAGCCCCATAAAACCGGCCGTTCCTAATATATATTGTAGCGGATAATGGGTACATCGACGCTCCACCGCTTCCATATACCGCCGTTCCTCCTGCGGGTCGGCCTCCGTATCCGCCTGTAAAAGATACTGGGCCCAATTCAGGTCACAGATATATTCTAACAGATATCTTGCTTCCATAGTGCCATTTTCAATCTGATTTTCCAAAAGACGCTGTTCGCCTTCTTTTAGTAATTGCCTTAATGTCTTCATTCTGTCAAATCCTTCTGAAACTCACGCCAGTCATAAATAGCCTCAATGGATGCGATGGCTACTTCAAGCTT
>ERZ827423.2919-NODE-2919-length-12548-cov-6.930841_pt1 | contig 12548 bp, 9 predicted proteins | sample MGYA00519775_ERZ827423 | MGnify/ENA primary metagenome ERZ827423 (study PRJEB31778, sample SAMEA3449296) | human gut metagenome | biome: human gut; feature: human-associated habitat; material: faeces | place: United Kingdom | collected 2010/2012 ...
GTCGCCCGCCGCGGCATAGGTCACCGCGGGCACGACATCGCGGAGAAGCTCGTCGGGCAGGTTGGTTTCGAAAGCCGCCGTGCCCTTGTAGGCGCCGTTGGCGAAGGCGAGGTCCTTCGAAAGGAAGATCAGTTCGGGGGCGGTGATTCCCGCCTTCTGAACCACGGTGACGGTCTTTTCAAGCCCCGAGCCGCGCAGCACGACCCCGACCGAACGGGTCAGTCCGGGGTTGTCGGCGTAATTGAGGCGGATGGTCGTGATGCCGCTGCCGGCCGTGCGGTCGAGCGTCGCCCACGCCGACTCGGCGGTGAGTTGAGCGGTCCACGCCCCCGAGCAGTAGACCGTGACGGGGAGTTTGCCGGCCTCGGCCGTGACCGAATAGCGGTCCGTGTTGACAGCCAGGTCGTAACGTTCCTCGAAGGTGTCGGCGCACGCGACCGCGAAGAGTCCCGCGAGCGCCAGTATCAGGTTGTTGATTCGTTTCATCGGTTCTGGTTTTTATAATCCGTCGGCAAGGTATTCGTCGTTGGTCAGCACGTAGCCCGAAAGGGCGCACTGCGCGTCGGGAATGGGATAGTAGCGGTGGCAGGGGCGCATCTTGCCCTTGAGCGTCGCGTTGTTGGTATAGGCGTAGGTCTGGTCGTACCAGATGCCCCAGCGCACGAGGTCGAACTTGCGCTGGAACTCGCCGCCCAGCTCCCGGGCGCGCTCGCAGCGGACAGCCAGCGTGAGGTCCTCGAAGCCCGTGAAGTTGGTGACGGGATCGACGCCCGCACGCTGGCGGACCATGTTCAGGTAACGCATCGTCTCCTCGGCGTTCTCCAGGTTGCAGTAACATTCGGCCATCATCAGAATGGCGTCGGCATAGCGGAAAATGCGGTAGTTGTTCGAATCGTAGTTCTGCTCGATGTCCGGACACCAGAATTTCGGACCGGGCCAGGGCACTCCGTAGTTGTGCGTGATCTTGAAGGTCTCGCCCGCCTCCAGGTCGCCCAGGCCGAGGAAGTACTGCACGCGGCGGTCGATCTTCTGCCCGCGGATCTCCCCGGCGGCCAGCGCCTCGCGGTCGTCCTCTTTCATTTCTTTCTGGATGCGGGGGATCAAATCCTTCCCGCTCGGGCGTTCGCGGCACGAGACGACCCACGAAAAATCATTCAGCCCCGCGCAGGTCACATCCACCTTTTCTTCCTTCAGCCCCAGATAGAGCGCCAGCCGCGCGCGGGTCTGCTCCGTCACGCCGCTCACGCCGAGGGTGCGCACGCCGCAGAAGCGCTGCGCCGCCTCGCACGCGCGGGAGAGCGGCAGCCCGCCGTATCCGCTCGAACAGAGGATCAGCGGCGCGCCGGGACATTCCTCGCGCATCTGATCCGCCAAATCGCAGACGAAGCCGACCGCGCGCATGGTCTGCATCGCGCCGCCGAGGCCGCCGCGCAGGCGAACCTGCTTGCCCAGCCCGACCGCATCCAGCGATTCAAAATCCTTCTTCCACGCTTCCTCGTCGAGGAAATCCGAACAGAGGATCACCGCGTCGGCGGAAAACGCCGCCTTTTGCAGCTGGGTCGTGTAATAGAATCGCGCCTGCACGCCGAAGGCGCGCGCCAGCGCCTGCGCCCCGCGCGCGGAAAGCTCCGCCATGTCGAGGTCGGCGTCCACCATCCAATATTCCGCCTCCATGCGGAAGCGGACAAACAGATCTTCGAAAATCGCGGGGGCAAAGAAATATGCCCCCGCGCCAGCGATTACGATTTTTTTCATGGTTTCCTTTTATGCTTCGGTTAGGCCTTGGCCACGCTCAGCGTCGCGTCCACGCCGTTGATGCTCCAGTCGCGGACATACGCCCCTTCCGGCGCGTCGCCCAGCGTCACGTCGAGCGCCAGCACGCCGCGCTCAATCGCGTCCGCGTTCGCCTCGACGATCTGCGCGAGCTTCTCGTCCGCCGTCTTGACGGTGACATGGATGCGATCGACGACCTCGAAGCCCGCCTCCTTGCGCATCGTTTGCAGCTTGGAGATCACCTCGCGGGCAAAGCCCTCGGCGATCAGCGCCTCGGTGAGGTTGGTATCCAGCGCGACGGTCACGCCGCGGTCGGTCGCCACGACATAGCCCGGCTTCTTCATCGGCGCGGTCAGCACGTCGTCCTTTTCCAGCTCGATCATCGTGCCGTCCAGCTCAAAGCGGAGCATTTCGCCCTTCTCAAAGCCCGCAACGACGGCGTTGCCGTCCAGCGTGGCGAGCTTCTCGCCGATGGCCTTGAGCAACTTGCCGTATTTCTTGCCCAGCGTGCGCATCTGCGGCTTGAGCTGATAGGTCATAAACGCGGTGGTGTCGTCGGTGAAGACGGCGTCCTTCACGTTCAGCTCGTCCTCGGCCAGCGCGCAGAAATCCTGCGGCAGGGTCGCGCCGCTGACGATCATGCGGGAGAGCGGCTGGCGCACCTTGAGGCCGCTTTCGCTGCGGCAGCTGCGCCCCAGCACGACGACCTCCAGCAGGTCGCGCATGTGCCCTTCCAGCTCGGCGCTAATGTACGTTTCGTCGCAGACCGGGAAATCCGTCATGTGGACGGAAATCGGCGCGTCCTTGTCCACGGAGCAGACGAGGTTGCGATACATGTTCTCGGCCATGAACGGCGTGAACGGCGCGGTCAGGCGGCTCATCGTCTCCAGAACGTGATAGAGCGTCGCGAACGCGGCCTCCTTGTCGCCGGCCATGCCCTTGCCCCAGAAGCGCTCGCGGCTGCGGCGGACATACCAGTTGGAGAGATCATCCACAAAATCCGTCATCGCGCGGGAGGCCTCGAAGATCTTGTATTCGTTCAGATCGTCGTCCACCTCGCGGACGAGGGAATTCAGTCGGGAGAGAATCCAGCGATCCATCAGCGTCAGCTCGGCCTTGTCAAGCGGATGCTCCTTCGGGTTGAACTGGTCGATCTCCGCATAGAGGATGAAGAACGCGTAGGTATTCCACAGCGTGCCCATGTACTTGCGGGTCGTCTCGTCGATGGCCTTGGCGTGGAAGCGGTTCGGCATCCACGGCGCGGCGTTGTTGTAGAAGAACCAGCGCACGGCGTCCGCGCCCTGCGTGTTGAGCACGCTCCACGGATCGACGGTGTTGCCGATGTGCTTGCTCATCTTCTTGCCGTCCTTATCCTGAACGTGACCCATCACGATGCAGTTTTTGAACGGGTTGGTATCGAACATACAGGTCGAAATCGCCAGCAGCGTGTAGAACCAGCCGCGGGTCTGGTCAATCGCCTCGGAGATGAAATCCGCCGGGAAGCGGCGCTCGAACTGCTCCTTGTTTTCAAACGGATAATGCCACTGCGCGAACGGCATCGAGCCGGAGTCATACCAGCAGTCGATGACCTCTTTCTCGCGGTGCATGTCGCCGCCGCACTTCGGGCAGGTGAGCACCACGTTGTCGATGTACGGGCGGTGCAGCTCGATGTTGGGATCGACGTTGCGGCCGAGCTTTACCAGCTCCTCGCGGCTGCCGATGACATGCACGTGGCCGCATTTGCAGGTCCAGACCGGCAGCGGCGTGCCCCAATAGCGCTCGCGGGAAAGTCCCCAGTCGATGACGTTATCCAGGAAGTTGCCCATCCGGCCTTCCTTGATGTTCTCCGGCATCCAGTTGACGGCGCGGTTGTTGCGCATCAGCGCGTCGTGCACGGCGGTCATCTTGATGAACCAGCTCTGGCGGGCGTAATAGATCAGCGGCGTATCGCAGCGCCAGCAGAACGGATAATCGTGCTCAAACTTCGGCGCCTTAATCAGCAGGCGGCGCTCCCTGAGGTCGGCCAGCACGAGCTTGTCCGCATCCTTGACGAACACGCCCGGCCACTTGGTCTCCTCGGTCAGGCAGCCCTGCGCATCGACCAGCTGCACGAACGGCAGGTTGTATTTGCGGCCCACGCGCGCGTCGTCCTCGCCGAACGCCGGGGCGATGTGGACGATGCCGGTGCCGTCGCTCATGGTGACGTAGCTGTCGCAGACGACGTAGTGGAACTTCGCGCCCTCGCGCTCCACGTCGTAGAGCGGCTCATACTCCATGTACTCCAGCGCGCTGCCCTTCATCGTCTCCACGATAACGGGCTTTTCCTCCTTGCCGCCGAAGATGGACTCGACGAGCGCGCCCGCCATGTAATAGGTGTCGCCCTCGAAGGTCAGCTTCACATAGTCGTCGTCCGGATTGACGCACAGCGCGACGTTGCTGGGCAGCGTCCACGGGGTCGTCGTCCACGCGGTGAGGTAGGTGTTCTCCGCGCCCTTCACCTTGAAGCGCACGACCGCGGAGGTCTCCTCCACGCGCTTGTAGCCCTGCGCGACCTCGTGGCTGGAGAGCGCGGTGCCGCAGCGCGGGCAGTACGGCACGATCTTGTGCCCCTTGTAGAGCAGACCCTTTTCGTAGATCTTTTTGAGGCTCCACCACTCGGATTCGATGTAGTTATCCTCGTAGGTGATATACGGGTGCTCCATATCCGCCCAATAACCGACGCGCTCGCTCATCTGCTCCCACTCGGTCTTGTATTTCCAGACGGACTCCTTGCACTTTTTGATGAACGGCTCGATGCCGTATTCCTCGATCTGCGGCTTGCCGTCCAGGCCGAGCATCTTCTCTACCTCCAGCTCCACCGGCAGGCCGTGGGTATCCCAGCCGGCCTTGCGCAGCACGTCGTAGCCCTTCATCGTGCGATAGCGCGGGATGATGTCCTTGATCGCGCGCGTCTCCACATGGCCGATGTGCGGCTTGCCGTTGGCGGTCGGCGGGCCGTCGAAGAACGTAAAGGCGGGCGCGCCCTCGCGCAGCTTCACCGTTTTCTTAAAAACGTCTTCGTCGCGCCAGAATTTGATGACCTCTTCCTCGCGCTGAGCGAAGTTCATGTCGGTTGAAACCTTCTGATACATACGTTTCCTCCTGTGACAAAAATAAAAAGCAGCCTCATCCGCATGGGACGAGGCTGCTCGCGTTACCACCCAAATTGACGCCCGAAAAGCGCCCGCTCAAAGCCGATGACGGGGCGAACCGTCCGCCCCTACTCCATTCAAGGCGGCCGCTGATGCGGGTGATCCCCCACGCCCCGTCCGGCCGGAATTGCACCAGTTCTCCGGCTCTCTTTGCGGCAAAAGGCATGCGCGTCCCGCGTCATCGCGTTTCATATCAACGATATAATACCCGGTTTCGGGGGATTTGTAAAGAGGGAATTTCAAAAGAATCTCCAAATACGCATTTTGCCCTGTTCGACTTAAATGCAGCGCGCGTAAGACCCATGTCACAGCCCGAACGTATAAACCTTTTCATAATTCATATTCATGGCGATATCGACGCTCACAGCGTGCTGATCGTACACACAGGACCACTGCGTGCTGCTTTTCTTCTCCTCGCTGACTTGTTGACTGACGGCTTCAAGAAGGTTCATCGCCAGATCACCGTTTTCAAAAATACCGCCGTTCGCGTCAAGCGTTTCGCGAAGAGTGGCATACCGATCCTCGCCCTTGCCAAAGTCATATTCGCCCGGCGTGAGTAAGAAATTCGTCGCTGCATCGTCCTGCACAACGCTCATTTCATCGTCGATATACTCGACAATAACGCTGCCGCCGTCCGCATCGGCGATGTGGAAATGATAGCAGCTATTCGCGGAAGCATGCATATCATATTGGGACAGCAGTTCAATCGCTTCCTCAACCGTCGCCGCACGGTCAAGCAGCAGGCGGATTGCAGATGTCGTCGTGATATCGACCTTATCAGTCTGCTGGTTAGTCGGGGTCGTCTTAATCTGTAAAACGCCGACCGCTAAGCCCTTTTCGTTCACGCCGTCCAGCGGCGCATACGGCGCGGCCAGAGTCATAATTCCCTTCACCAGAGAAGTCGGAAGGTTTTCGCTGCTGTATCCGATGTACGCCAGATTGACCATCGAAATGGAAGCATAGCCATCCTTCGGACGCGTCGTCACAAGCAGCGCCGGAGAATCGTACATATCAAAATTGCGCCCGAAAATCGGCGTTCCGTCTGCCAGCTTTGCAGCAAACGTCGAGCATCCCAAATTCGGCAAATCAAATTTCAGTGGAATCCCTTTAAGCACCTGCCTGACAATAAATTCGATCAGCTCGGTATCCGTAGAAGCGCCGATTTTCAGAAATCGATCCAGCGCATAGTCAGCCTTATATTCCATCGTGAACAGATTGGCATCGTCCTCTACGCGGTTCAAAGTCTTGAGCGTTGAAAATTCGCCGCCGAAAAAAGCGAAAAACACAATCGTCAGCGCGCCAAGCACCGCGAAGATTGCTTTGACTGCGCGAACTGCTCCATGTTTCCAAGCGGTTTTGTTCTGTACCATGAAAGTAGTCTCCTTTTTAGTTCATTTAGTGAACTTTTTATCTGTTAGAAAGCCGGGATTGTTCATCCCGGCACAGTCTGCTGACAGCGCTCCATTCCATCCGAACTATTCGAGCAGGAAGCGCCCACGCAATTGGTTCACTTTTTTAACTTTCCTGGCTATCATACCGCATTTTCGGCTTGACGTCAAGTGGTTTTCAATCATTCAACCCTCAAGCTTTCCAGCCGAAAGCCATCCCTGCTGTTCAGCCCCAGCGCGCGGATGACGGCGCAGCCCTGAAACGGCGTGTTCGGGTACAGGAGCGCGGCCTGCTCCGGCAGAAGATCATATACGCCGTCGTCGTCGATGATTTCGCCCGCGCCATAAACGCCGAAGTAGACCCGATACAGCCCGCCGCCGAGCGTTTCCACCTCGCTGGCGCAGGCAAAGCCCAGCCCAATCGGCGCGCCCGGCTCGTGCATGTAATAATACGCGCCGTCGTAATCAAAATCCGGCTGATCGAGCAGAATCAGCGGCCTGCCGAAATAGCGCAGCACGTCGTCGGTCACGTTGCTCTGTTCAAGCCGGCTGCCCCTTTCGGTAACGTCCCATTGACCGGATCGGTTGAGCCACGCATGCAGCACGGCAAAGCGCACCAGCTCCGCGTCCGTCGTCGAGGCCGCGTCGTATCGGTTCATCCCCGTCTCGGTGAAATTCGTCAAAAACAGATTGACGTTGCGGCGCTCCTCCTCCGTGATGGCGAACGGCGTAGCGCGCGCGGTTTGGTTGCCCAGATATTCCGCCTTCACAAAGCCCTGCGTATCCCCATATTCCACCAGCGCGAACCCGTTTTGCGCCGGATTGAGATAAATCACCTGTCCGCCCAGCGGGATTCGGGCAAGTTCGGTCGCCTGCACGTTGTCCGCTTCGCGCAGCGTGATATATTCCTTGCACTTTTTCACAACGGCCTGATCGCCGATGCGCATGGTTTCCGCCAGCGTCGGCGCGGCTGCGGCCAGCATCGCCGCCGCCAACAGAGCAGCTATCCGCCTTTTCACATTCGCTTCCTCCCTGCAATTCTTTTTAATTGTTTATGATGCATACGGATTTACAATTCGAGGCGAAGCGTTTTTCTCCTGCTGACCGCTCCAAAATGAGGGCCGTCACGGTCTCAGCCCCAATTCCGCCGCCTCGCCCGGATCGCCGCCGTCAAACAAAATGGCCATCAGCTTGTCGTATTCCAAACGCCGTCGCGCCTCGTCCTCGTAGGCAAACGGTTCGCTGGTATAGCTGATTTTGATCGTGCCGTTTTTCGCGCGTCCGGCCATCGCCGTCAGCGCGTCGCCCTCAAACTGAATGGCCGCCTCGGAAAGCAGCTTTAATTCGCCGTCCGTCTGCCATTGATACAATTCCCAAATGCCCGTCGCCGCGCTGTCGTGCAGGTAATTGAGCACATAGCGCTTCTCCGGGTAAAACTGCGCGCGGTAGAAGGACAGTCTGTCCAGCCCCGGATGATGGACGAACTGCCCCGTCATCGGCTCGTAGAGGTAGTAAGACGCAAACCCGTCGGACGCGCCCATCGAATTCATCAGCGCCAAATCCGCATAGCCGTCCATGTTCACATCGCAGAGAACCGTCTCCTGCTGCCCCTCGTTGACATTTTCAGCCGTGAAGTTGATGGCCTGGATTTCATTGCCGTCCATCGTCACGCGGATGTCAAACGCGGTCTCGCCGTATTCGCTGCGGCCGATGACCTCGGACGTGACAATGAACGAATGGCTGTTCTCGCTGAAATGAAGCGCTTCCTTTTCGGCCGTCGCCGTCGTCAGCAGGCCAAAGAGCAGGGCGGCCGTGCCCAGCGCGCAGATCGTCTTCTTCATCATCGTTCCTTCTTTCTCTGCGGTATTCGCCCTCAATCGGGGATTCACCTTATAGACGATTGAGCGGGCGGATTTCTTCCCGTTTTTCGGCGTGTTTTCCTTTCGTTCGATTTGCCTTTTGGTTCGCCGCGCGATATAATAAAGGGAACATTTGAAGGGGGATTGTTTCATGCAGGATTTGTTTTCATCCCAGGAAGCCGCGCTCAGCCCGCTGGCCGACCGCATGCGTCCGCGAACGCTGGATGAATTTATCGGTCAGGGGCATATTGTCGGGCCGGGTCGGCTCCTGCGGCGCGCCATCGAGGCCGACCGCATGACCTCCTCCATCTTCTACGGCCCGCCGGGATGCGGCAAAACGACGCTGGCCTCCATCATCGCGGGCACGACACATTCCGCCTTCGTTCAGCTCAACGCCGTGACCAGCGGCGTAGCGGACGTGCGGCAGGTCATCAAGGAGGCGCAGGACAGGCGCAGCCTCTACGGGCAGGCGACGTATCTGCTGCTGGACGAATGTCACCGGTGGAGCAAGTCGCAGAGCGACAGCATCCTGCCCGCCATCGAGCGCGGCGTGGTGCGCTTCATCGGCTCGACGACGGAAAATCCGCTCGTCTCCATGACCCCGGCCATCGTGAGCCGGTGCCGCATCTTTCAGTTTTATCCGCTCGGCGAGGCAGACGTGATACTCGCCATGCGCCGCGCGCTGGCGGATCGGGAGCGCGGCTTCGGCGCCACCGCCGTGGAGATGGACGAGGAGGCCATGCGCCACATCGCCCGAATCGCCAACGGCGACGTGCGTTCCGCGCTGGGCGCGCTGGAGCTGGCTGTGCTGACGACCGAGCCGGGCGAGGATGGCGTGATCCACATCACGATGGAGGTCGCGGAGGAATCCATCCAAAAGCCGGTCATCCGCTGCGACGAATCGCTGTATTACGACATGCTCTCCGCGTTCTGCAAGAGCCTGCGCGGCAGCGACGCGGACGCGGCGATGGCGTGGTTTGCGCGGCTGCTCTACGCGGGCGTCGATCCGCGCTTGATCGCGCGGCGGATCATTGCCCACGCGAGCGAGGACGTGGGGCTGGCGAACCCGACGGCGATGCTGCAAGCGGTCGCCGCGTCGCAGGCGCTCGAGGCGGTCGGCCTGCCGGAGGCGCGGCTGTCCATGGCGCAGGCGATCATCGCCATCTGCGAAAGCCCGAAATCCAACTCGGTCGTCATGGCGCTGGATCAATCCGTCGCGGACGCGGAAAAGGGCGGCTTCGGCCCCGTGCCGATCCACCTGCGGGATACGCACTACGCCGGGCACGAGCGACTGGGCAGCGGCGCGCAATACCAGTATCCGCACGATTTCCCCGGCCACTGGGTCAAGCAGGAATACATGCCGCCGGAGGTCAAGGGGCGGCGCTATTACATCCCCTCCGACCAGGGGCAGGAGCTTAAGCTGCGCGAGCGCCGCAAGCTGCGCGGCATAATCGACCCCTAAAGATACAAGGGATGCATTGACAGGGCTTTTTTGCTTTGTTATAATAATCCTGTTGATTGAAACCGGTTTCTCCTTTTTGCTCGGAGAAACGTCACACGCAGGACAAAGGAAAAGAGGTTCCCCCATGAAACGCCGGATTTCTCTCGTTTTTCTGTCGATGCTTCTGCTCTTTGCGGCGCTTCTTCCCGCGCAGGCCTGCGCGGCTGCGGAACCGTCCGCCGTCGCTCAGATTGAAACGCTTCGGCTGCAAAACGGCCGCTTTGACGTCTGCGACGCTTTCAGGCAGTACGGGCTGAAGACCGTGGAAGCGGCCAACGCCCGCATCGAAACCATCATCGCGCAATCCTGCCGGATGGCCGAGCGCGCCGAATGTGACGCGGAGGTTCGCGCCATCATTCTCTCGATGCTCACGCGCACGCACACCGTTTCCTACACGGCCAGAGCGGCCGCCGCGGTCTGCGGGGTCAAGACCGTCTGCGAATATGTGGCGGTCGAAATCGGCGGCTACACCGTCATGGTCGATCCGATTCGCGTCGTTTCCGTGTAAGGCGCATGTCAATGGGCTGCTGCGGCAGCCCTTTCTTTTGTTCTTCTCTCTTTTTTGATTTTACTCGGTTTGATCTTTATACTAATTCGCAGTTAAAATGCTTAACAGAGCGCATCAGATTTTTTGTTCTGACGAAGCCAAGTGAAGTGAGGCGTACTGGAGGTACGTTGAACGGAACGAGGCAAAGTCAGAGCGAAAAAGATGGTGCGCGGATTAAGCCATTTTAACAAGAATGAGTATTACATCCGGAAGGAGGCTTTTCGGTTTGCACCATCTGTTTGTTTCCCGCGCAGGCGATTCTCTGGTCAACGTGACCCAAAACCGCAATACGTATCGCCTGCTGGCCAATTTCGACGGCACGAACGTCATCCTGCTGCAAATCGACGCGGGCTCTGTCGTCTGGCTCACGCCCGATCCCGAAAGGCCGGTCTATCTGGAATATTACACGCTGCTGACGGGCGAACTGACGCTGCACACCGACGAAGGCGAGGCGCAGACGCTCTGCGTCGGCGATTCGTTTTACACCACCGGCCTCGACCACGACATTTCCATCACGCCCAAGACGGACGTACGGCTTCTGTGCTTCACATCCAAGCCGGTTTTCGATGATTTCATGGGGTTTGTCAACGATCTTAACGATTTGAACACGCAGATCGACCGGAAGGATCACTACACCTATCACCACAGCCGCCGCGTGATGCGCTTTGCGGAGGCCGTCTGCCAGCGCCTGCACATGTCCCCCGAGGCGACGCACGCGCTGCTGCTCGCCGCGCTGTATCACGACGTCGGCAAATGCTACCAGCAGACGGAGATCCTGTCCAAGCCGGGGCGGCTGACCGATTCGGAATACGCCGCCATGAAGCGCCACCCCATCGACAGCTTCAACCTGCTTTCCGCCCGCTTCTCCCCGGACGTCGCCCGGATTGCGCGCGGCCACCACGAGCGGCTGGATGGAAGCGGCTACCCCGACGGGCTGACCGCCGACCAGATGTCGCTGGAAATCCGCATCCTTTCCGCTGTGGATACCTTCGACGCGATGACCTCCGACCGGCCGTATAAAAAGGGCATGTCCACGCACAGCGCCATCGCCGAGCTGACGACGCTTTCGCACCAATACGACGCGGAGGTGGTCGCCCTGCTGAAAGCCATCGTCGAGGACGGAACGGCGGATCAAATCTGCCGCATCGGCGTTGAGGAAAAGCGATGACGGTCTATCTTGCGCCGCTGGAGGGCGTGACGGACGCGGTTTTCCGCCGGGTGCACCGCGACTGCTTTTCGGGCGTGGCCAAATACTTCATCCCGTTCGTCAGCCCGACGCAGAATCTCGCGTTCACCGCGCGCGACCTTTCCATCCTTGCGCCGGAGAACGGCTTCGGCGTGCCGCAGCTCCTCTGCAAGGATGCGGCGCTCTTCCTCTGGGCGGCGCAGGCGCTCGGCGACATGGGCTATGGCGAGGTGAACCTGAACCTCGGCTGCCCCTCCGGCACGGTGACGGCCAAGGGCAAGGGCTCGGGGCTGCTGGCGGACGTGCCCGCGCTGGAGCGGCTGCTGGACGGGGTTTTTGCCCGGTCGCCGCTCCCCGTCTCCATCAAGACGCGCATCGGCTACACCCGGCCGGATGAATTCGACCGCCTGCTGGATGTATTCGCGCGCTATCCCATCCACGAGCTCATCATCCACCCGCGCACGCGCGGCGAGTTCTACAAGGGAACCCCGCACCGGGAGGCATTCGCCAAGGCGCACGCGGCGCTTGACCGGCCGCTTTGCTACAACGGCGATCTCTTCTGCGAGGAAGATTGCCGCGAGCTGATGCGGCAGTTCCCGAATACCCGCGCGCTGATGCTCGGGCGCGGGCTGATCGCTAACCCCGCCTTGGCGCAATCGCTCGGCGGCGGCGAGGCGCTCTGCAAGGCGTCCCTCCGAGCCTTCCATGACCGGCTGCTGGAGGCCTATCAAGCCAAATACCCGGCGCACGTCACCCTCGGGCGCATGCGGGAAATCGCCAAGCATTTCGTTTGCTGCTTTGACGCGCCGGAAAAACCGCGCAAGGCCATCCGCAAGGCGACCCGAATCGAGGCCTATCTGGATGCGATTGACCGCCTGTTCGCGGAACACGAATTGAATGAAATCCCGCGGTTTGTCGCCGAATAACGCGCCTCGCCCAAACACCGCTGTTTCCGCCTCCCTCAAACGGGAGGCTTCTTTTGTAAAAATAGAGGGACTGCCAAGCTTAACCGAACATTTCAAGAAACAAATGTCTAAGCATTGTCTGGATATGGGGCTTTGCCCCATCGCCCCACCAAAGGGCTTTCCGAGCGTTTACGGCGC
>ERZ827423.2921-NODE-2921-length-12546-cov-5.659435_pt1 | contig 12546 bp, 8 predicted proteins | sample MGYA00519775_ERZ827423 | MGnify/ENA primary metagenome ERZ827423 (study PRJEB31778, sample SAMEA3449296) | human gut metagenome | biome: human gut; feature: human-associated habitat; material: faeces | place: United Kingdom | collected 2010/2012 ...
TTTTTCAATATAAAAAAGAAAAACATAAATACTCCTGTAAAATGTTGATTGCGTTTAACATTTTTTACTAAGGAGATATTTATGTTTGATAATATTTTAACAAATAATAATATAAATTTCAATCTTTTAGAAAAAAATATATACAAATTTGTTTGTGAGTTAGGATGTAACCTTCTAAAAGAAATAATTGAAAATTATGATAGAGAATTACAAAACTCAAGGGACAAAAAAATATTTAGACATAGAGGACTAAAACAAGATTCAATAAAAACTGTCATGGGGGTTGTTGATTACAAAAGAACAATTTATGAAGTTAAAGAAAATGATCAAAAAAAATTTGTATTTTTGTTAGACGAGGCTTTAAATTTAACAGAGTTTGGTAAAATATCATCTAATCTTGTTGAAAAAGTTTTAAATCTTGCTGTTGAAACAAATTCGTATAGAGATGCAGCAGAAGAATTAATGCAGAATTTAAATATTAGTATGAGTCATGAAACAGTAAGAGATATTGTAATTAAATCTGGTCTTAAAGTTAATGAAAAAGAACTAGAAGAAATTAAAAAAATTGCGAAACAAAAAAAGGTAGTTGCTATTGGCGAAATTGGTTTAGATTATTATTGGAACAAAGATAATAAAGAATTGCAAAAAAAGGCTTTTATAAAGCAAATAGAAATTGCAAATGATCTTAATCTTCCAATTGCAATCCATACAAGGGATGCAGTAATGGATACATTGGAAATTTTAAAACAAAACAATGTTAATAATAAAGGAATATTTCATTGCTGCCCATTAAATAGGGAACTTGTAAAAGAAGGCTTGAAGCTTGGATTTTATATATCTTTTTCAGGAGTTGTTACTTTTAAAAACGCAAAAAATGCAAATGAAATTATTGAAATGGTTCCTTTAGATAAATTGTTAATAGAGACAGATAGCCCATATTTGGCTCCTGAGCCTGTAAGAGGAACAAAAAATACACCAGCAAATGTAAAATATGTTGCAAAGAAGATTGCTGAGGTTAAAAAGATGAAATTAGAAGAAATTGCAAATATAACATATGAAAATGCAAATAATGTTTATAAAATAAAAAAATAACATGAACTATATTTAAATTTATAGTTCATGTTATTTTTTATTGATTTATTTTCCAAAATCAACTTTTACATTTTTTCTTGTTTCATCATTATCTACTGTAAATAAATCTTTTGGCTCAAAGTGAAATATTGATGCTATAATATTTGTTGGAAATAACTGAAGTTTTGTATTATACATAGTTACAGTATCATTATAAAATTGTCTTGCAAATGAAATTTTATTTTCAGTATTTCGTAACTCCTCTGATAATTCTGAAAAATTTTGATTTGCTTTTAATTCTGGGTAGTTTTCAGATACAGCCATAATTGTTTTTAAAGCAGTAGATAATTGCTCATCTAAATTTGCTTTTTGAGCTACTGTATTTGCATTTGCCCATGATGTTCTTAAAGATGCAATTTTTTCAAATGTTTCTGATTCATGACTTGCATATGCTTTTACTGTTTCAACAAAATTTGGGATTAAATCAAATCTTCTTTGAAGTTGAACATCGATTTGACTCCAACTGTTATCAACTTTCATTTTAGCATTTACAAGTTTATTGTACATAGCTATAACAGCAATTATTAAAATTAAAATTATTGCAAGAATAACCCATGGCATATTAATTCCTCCTTTAAATTATAATAATATTATAATGTATTTAAATAATAACATATAAAAAAAATTTATACAATATAAAAATATAAAATTTTTTAGTCATAGCAAGGAAGATGAGAGCATATAATAAAAAGTATAGACAATATTTAAACTGTATAAACTTACGGACAGGCAATTTCCAAATATATGTGACTAGAATTTATAAAATTTGACAAATTATGAAAATCATAGTATAATATACGTGTTGCCAAAAGGAGGTAATATATGAAAGTTAAAAGCAAAGAAAATGCTTCAATTTCTATCATGAAAATTTTATGCATAAGCATAATTTTAATACTAATATCTGGTATTGGGGTTATGGCTGTAAGTGCAAAATTAAACAATGTAAAAATAATACTTCAAAATGGATATGAAATGACAGTTTTAACATCAAAAACTAAGGTTTCAGATATTTTAGAAGAAAACAATATAATATTAGAAGATGATGAAAAATCAGTTCCAGGCTTAGATGAAGAAGTTTCAGAAGAAACAAGCATAGTTATAAAAAATAAATCAGAACAAGAAGTTCAAATAGCACAAATATCAGAAACAGGAGTAGAAACATCTTTAGATGATTTATTAAAAAATTATGCACCAATTACAGAAAAAATAGTTGTTGAACAAGTAACAATACCTTATGAAACAATAACAAAAGAGGCTACAGGTTCAGGAGATGAAACAAGAAACAAAGTTGTACAAAATGGGCAAGATGGATTAAAAGAAATAACATATAAAATCAAATATCAAAATGAAACAGAAATAGAAAAAACTGTTTTATCAGAAGTTGTTATAAAAGAACCAGTAAATAAAATAGTTCAAATTCAAAAAGTTACATCAAGAGCATCTACAACATCAAGAAGTACTGCTGTATCATATGGCGGAGGAAAATGGAGCTATTCAGCAAGTGATATGGATTTATTATGTGCTATAACAGCGCAAGAGTGTGGTTCAAGTTATTCTGGGGCTTTAGCAGTAATTACTACTGCATGTAATAGAGCTGAAAGCGCAAAATGGAAATCACGAGGATTAGATCCACTTAGTCAATATAAAGCAAAAGGACAATTTTGTTATTCAATAGATAGTCATTGGAAAAGAAAATTAAATGGTAACTATTCATCAGCTGTAAAACAAGCAGTAACAGACGCGTTAAATGGTAAAAGAAATCATAGCTATTTATCATTTAGAGCAGCTGGAACACATAGTGGAGAATTAATAGGTGGAAATGTGTATTTCTAAAATAAATATAATAAAAAAGCATATCTCTAAAAAGAAATATGCTTTTTTTACATAAGTGGAGGAATAAAAATGAAATTAATATCATGGAATGTAAATGGAATTAGAGCATGTGTAAATAAAGGATTTATCGATTTTTTTAATAAAATAGATGCAGACATATTTTGTATTCAAGAAACTAAATGCCAAAAAGGACAAATAGAGCTTGAGTTTGAAGGCTATGAAAGCTATTGGAATAGTGCAGAGAAAAAAGGTTATTCTGGAACAGCTATTTTTACTAAAATAAAACCATTAACAATAAAATATGGAATTGGAAAAGAAGAACATGACAAAGAAGGAAGAGTAATAACATTAGAATTTGATAAATTCTATATGGTAAATATTTATACACCTAATTCAAAAAGGGAATTAGAAAGACTAGACTATAGAATGATTTGGGAAGACGAAATAAAGAAGTATTTATTACATTTAAATAAAATAAAACCAGTAATAATGTGTGGGGATTTAAATGTTGCACATAAAGAAATTGATTTGAAAAATCCTAAAACAAACAGACATAATGCAGGATTTACAGATGAGGAAAGAAATAAAATGACAGAATTACTAGATGCAGGATTCACAGATAGTTTTAGATATAAATACCCAGACAAAGAAAATGAATATAGTTGGTGGTCATATATGGGAAGAGCAAGAGAAAAAAATGTAGGATGGAGAATTGACTATTTTATAGTGTCAAATGACATTGCAAAAAAAATAAAGGATGCTACAATTCATCAAGAAGTTTACGGAAGTGACCATTGTCCAGTGGAATTAATAATAGATTAAGAGGAGAAGAGTATGAATGAAATAAAACATAATTGGAAAAAATGGGTATATTGGTTTATACTTGGAGTTGCAATAATAACATTTTATAAGTTATTAGATAATTTTAGTCAAATATCTAATATTGTTAGCAATTTTTTTAATGTAATAAGCCCGTTTTTTATAGGAGTATTAATTGCATATTTATTGTATATACCTAGCAGAAAAATTGAGGGATGGTATAGAAAAACTAAAATAAAAATATTAAATAAAAAGGCAAGAATATTTAGTGTAATTACTGTATATATAATTGCTATGTTATTAATAGTATTAATATTTAATTTTATTTTTCCGGTATTAATAGAAAGTCTTACGGAATTTGTGACTAATATTCAAAGTTATATAGAATTAACTATAAATAAATATAATTCATTACCAGAAGATTCTATATTAAAAAGTGATATGGTTTCTGAATTAATTCAAAATATACAAAATGTAGATATAAAACAATATATAAATTTAGATAGACTTGCTCAGTATGCAAAAGGAGCAATAAATTTTGTTACAAGTATATTTGATATTTTTGTGGCTTTTATAGTTTCTGTATATGTTTTAGCAGGAAGAACAGAAATATTACAATTTTTTAGAAGATTAATTAAATCAATATGTGGCGAAAAAACTTTCAAGAATATAGAAAAATATTTTAATAATACAAATGACATATTTTTTGGATTTATAAGTAGTCAATTAATAGATGCTGTTGTAGTAGGAATATTAACAACAATTGCGATGAGCATAATGCAAATAAAATATGCACCTCTTCTTGGATTTATAATTGGACTATTTAATATAATACCATATGTTGGAGCTATAATTGCTGTTGCAATAGCAATAGTTATAACATTAATTACTGGAGGTTTTTCACAGGCACTTTGGATGGCTATAGTAGTAATTATATTACAACAAATTGATGCAAATATTATAAATCCAAAAATTGTTGGAAATTCATTAAAAATAAGCCCATTGTTGGTAATGTTTGCAATAACTGTTGGTGGAGCATATTTTGGAATGCTTGGAATGTTTTTAGCAGTTCCAGTTGCTGCAGTATTAAAAATTTTAGTTGAGGATTTTATTAAATATAAAGATAAAAAAAGAGAAGAAAAAGAAATAAAAAATTCTAGCCAAAGCTAGAATTTTTTTGTGTTAACTTCTTTGTAATAAATATTGTATACCTCCATTTGCAATTGCTGTTAACGTTAAAACTATTATACCTGCTGTAAGAACGCCTAAGACTATAGGTGGAATTGCTTTTTTTGGTGGTAAATCTAAGAAATTTGCAATTAAAGAGCCAACCCAAGCGCCAGTTCCTGGAAGTGGTATTGCAACAAATAAGAATAAACCTAAAGCAGCAAAATTTTGTAATTTTTCACTTTCTTCTATTTTTTTAGTTGCTCTTTCACTTGCCCAATCGATAATAGCTTTAAAAGGTTTCCATCTACCAAAAAAATCAAATAATGGTCTTATATATTTTACAATAAAATATACTGGAATTATATTTCCAATAAAACTGCATATAAAAGATTCTAAATAATTTAAATGAAATGTAAATACTCCGGACTGGGATTGCACCTCTAAGTTCAATTATTGGAACCATCCCAATTAAAGCTGTTAAAATATATTTTACAAATAATGGTAAAGTTTCCATATTAAATCCTCCAATTAAAAATCCTGTTAATTTTATAATATAAAATGGTAGTTGTCAATAATAATAAAATTTACTTATTAATTTTTAAAAGTTTATTTATTAATAAATTTAATACTATAAAATTTATTAAATTCATAGTAATAAGTCTAAATATAGCAGGCAATATAGGTATTAAATCTGCAATATTAAACCACCAATTAAAAAATGTTAAGCCTACTATAAATAATCCTAAAAGCAAAAGTGCAAGTGTTAGTCTATAAGGGGAAACTAGTAAAGCAGAATTTTCACTTTTTCTAGATTTAGATAGTGTAAATAATAACATAAGCCCTGAGACACCCGTAGATATTACACATAGTGTAGAATAATACTTGCTTGGAACAAGTCCATTTTTATACAAAATAGATATTGTAAATATTCCAAGTATTGCAGTAAGGGCTGTTGGAATCGATTTTGAAATTACATTTTTTAAGAAATTACCCCTTATTTTTTCTTTGTTTGGCTCTAGTGCTAGCATAAATGAAGGAATACCAATTGTTACAACACTAATTAAACTTAATTGAATTGGAACAAAAGGGTATGATTCATTCATAAATAAAAACATTAAAGCCAGTACACTTGAATAAATGGTTTTTACTAAAAATAAAGAAGCAGAACGTTCAATATTATTTATAGTTCTTCTACCTTCGCTTACAACTTTTGGCATTGATGCAAAATTTGAATCTAGTAAAACTAACTGAGAAACATTTTTTGTAGCATCACTACCATTTGCCATTGCTATACTACAATCTGCAGTTTTTAATGCTAAAACATCATTTACACCATCACCTGTCATTGCAACGGTTTTTCCGCTTTTTTGAAGAGCAATTACTAAATCTTTTTTTTGTGTAGGGCTCACTCTACCAAAAATAGTATATTTTAAAGCAGCTTTTTCTAAATCTTTATCAGATGTGATTTTTGACATATCAACATAATTATCAAACTTATCAAGGCCAACAGATTTTGCAATTTTTGAGACAGTAACTGGATTATCACCAGAAATGATTTTAATATCAACTTCTTGATCTTTAAAATATTTTAGTGTATTTTTAGCTTCTTTTCTTATTACATCTGATATTAAAATAAAACCTAAAGCAGTTATATTGTTTGGTAAATCTTTATTGTTAAAGTTTTCATTAGAATGTGCAAGTAATAAAATTCTATAATTTTCAGAATAATTTTTAACTTTTTCTTCATAAATTTTAAAGTTATCTTTTAAAATAAATTCAGGAGCACCTATAATATAACTACCTTCATTTTCAAAATTAATTCCAGACCACTTTGTTTTTGAAGAAAATGCCACAATTTTATTTGGCTTAAATTCTATATTGATATCAGTGAAATAAGCTTTTATAGCTTGAATTGTAGAATTTTCATCTTCGGAAAATTTTGCAATATTAGCTAAGATATTTTTCATTTTATTTTTATCAATATTATCAAGAGGGATAAAATCATTTACTTCCATCCTTCCTTCTGTTAGTGTTCCTGTTTTATCAAGACAAAGAGTATCAACTCTTGCAAGTGTTTCAATACAATAAAGTTCTTGAACTAAAACCTTAGACTTAGAAAGCCTAATAACACTTACAGCAAGAACAGTACTAGTAAGAAGAACAAGACCTTCAGGAATCATACCAATAACAGCTGCAACAGTTTGAACAACTGCACTTTTAAAACTTCCGCCATCAATATTTAATTGATTTACAAAAAGTAAGGTCCCTATAGGAATGATTGCAAAAGTTAATATTTTTATAATTTTATTTAAAGAATTCATAATCTCAGAATTTATTTTTTTTACGTATTTTGCACCGCTAGAAATTTGAGCTGTATAATTATCATTACCTATATGTTCAACTTTGGCATAGCACTTTCCGCCAACAACATAACTACCAGACAAAAGCATGTCGCCAGAACCCTTAGAAAAACTATCAGGTTCACCAGTTATAAAAGATTCATTAACTAAAATATCACCTTTAATTAAAATACAATCAGTAGGAATCTGGTTGCCTGTATTAAAAACAACAATATCATCTAAAACAAGGTCATTTATAGAAATTTCTTGTATATTACCATTTCGAACTACTTTAACCTTAGAAGCAGCCATTATAGCAAGTTTATCAATGACTTTTTTAGAATGTATTTCTTGAAATGTACTAATTGCAGTATTAATAATTACAATACCCAAAAAAAGCATATTTTTATAAGAACCAACACAAAAAATTGCAATACCTAAAAACAAATTTAAAAAATTAAAAAGTGTAAAAAAATTCTCAAAAATAATTTGCTTTATACTTTTTGTAGGCACAGAAGTATCGTAATTTACTAAATTATCATGAAATCTGTTATTTAATTGATCATCATTTAAACCTATATTTATATCAGGATTATAACGCACCATAAATATTTCTCCTTAAAAATTGCCATCGGTTCCGGGTTTAATTGGCAATAAATTGCCACTAGTTCCGGGTTTGTTTGGCAATATTTTATTTTATAATTTTATATACTAAAATAATATATAACATAAATCAGCAAAAGACAATAAATAAAAGACAAAATAATGTAAAAAAATATAAATTCTTTTAATAAAGAAAACAACAAAGAAAACAAAGCTGTAAAAATATAGCGGATATTTGGTTAAAAATAATGATAAAAACAATTTTTTAGGCATTAAATAAAGCTGTTTGTAACAAATTGCCAAACAAACCCGGAACCAGTGGCAATAAATTGCCAATTAAACCCGGAACCGATGGCAATTTTTTAGAATAAAGTTGCTTTAAAACCTTGACTTCCGTAAGAGAAAAATGATATAATAGATAAGGTTTATTATCAATTTTAATTTAAATCAAAAATTTATTTAAAAAAGAGGAATTAGGTATAGAAAATTTTATGCAAATTTTAGTTGAAAAGCAGGCATCTAAAATGTATAAAACAGACTATATACTAAGAAGGACTTTTTTAAAATAATAAAATTTATATCTGCTTAAATTTTTTTAAGGAGTGATTTTTTTGAAACTAAAAGACGTAGTTTATGAGAAAGCATCAAGGAAAGATTTCGCAAAAGTTGGCGATTACATCGAAATGCCAAATCTTATCAAAGTCCAAAAAGATTCATATGACTGGTTTGTAGAAGAGGGTTTAGGGGAAGTATTAAAAGATATTTCACCAATTGAAGACTATTCTGGAAACCTTGTTTTAGAGTTTTTTGACTATTACATGGAAGAAAAAACAAAATACACACTAGAAGAAGCAAAAGAAAGAGATGCTACATATGCAACAAGATTACATGTAAAGGTAAGACTAATTAACCGTGAAACAGGAGAAATTAAAGAACAAGAAATTTATTTAGGTGATTTCCCACTAATGACTAATAGTGGTACATTTGTAATAAATGGAGCTGAAAGAGTTGTTGTAAGTCAGCTTGTTCGTTCACCAGGATGTTATTATGCAGAAGAATTTGATACTAAAACAGGTAAAAGAACTTATACATCAACAGTAATGCCACTACGTGGAGCTTGGATTGAATATGAAACAGATGGGAATGATATTTTCTATGTTCGTGTAGATAGAACAAGAAAATTACCAGTAACATCATTGTTAAGAGCAATTGGTATAATTTCTGATGATCAAATAAGAGAATTATTTGGAGATGAAGAATTATTAACAGCAACAATTGCAAAAGATACAATAAAAACCCAAGAAGAAGCATTAATAGAAATATACAAAAAATTAAGACCAGGTGAATTACCAACAGTAGAAGCAGCAAGAAGCTTATTTAACGGATTATTCTTTGATAATAGAAGATATGATTTAGCAAAAGTAGGTAGATATAAATTCAACCAAAAATTAGCTTTAGCAACTAGAATTAAAGATAAAGTAGCTGCTAAAGATATAATAGATCCAGAAACTGGAGAAGTTTTTGTAACAGCAGGAGAAGTTATAACTAAAGAAGTTGCAGAAAATATACAAAATGCAGGAATAAATATTGTAGATGTTACATTTAATGAAAGAACTGTAAGAATTATAGGAAATGGAACTGTAAATATACATCAAGTATTACCAAATGTCGATTTAAGCAAATTACATTTTAAAGAATTAGTAAATTATTCAGTATTAAAAAATATTATTGACAATACTGATGAAAAAGATTTAGTAAAAACAATAGAGGAAAGATATAACGAATTAGTTCCAAAATGTATAACAACAGAAGATATAATAGCATCAATCAGTTATTTATTAAATCTTTCACATGGAATTGGTAAGCCAGATGATATTGACCATTTAGCTAACCGTAGAATTCGTTGCGTTGGTGAACTTTTACAAAATCAATTTAGAATAGGTTTAACAAGACTTGAAAGAGTTGTTAGAGAAAGAATGACAATTCAAGACTTAGATGTTGTTACACCACAAACATTAATTAATACAAAACCAATAACATCAGCAATAAGAGAATTTTTTGGAAGTTCACAACTTTCACAATTCATGGATCAAACAAATCCACTTTCAGAATTAACACATAAAAGAAGAATTTCAGCATTAGGACCTGGAGGTTTAACTAGAGAAAGAGCAGGTTTCGAGGTTCGTGACGTACACTATACACATTATGGTAGATTATGCCCTATAGAATCACCAGAAGGACCAAACATAGGATTAATATCAGCACTTTCATCATTTGCAAATATAAATGAATATGGATTTATTGAAACACCATATAGAAAAATAGATCCTGTAACACACAGAGCAACAGATATTGTAGAATACATGAGTGCAGATGTTGAAGATAATTACATAATTGCACAAGCATCAGAGCCAATGGATGAAAATGGTGAGTTTATAAATGACAGAATAAGAGTTAGATTTAAAAATGAAGTTATAGAAGTTGACAAACACATGGTACAATATATAGATGTTTCACCAAAACAATTAGTATCTATTGCTGCTGCCATGATACCATTTTTGGAGCATGATGATGCAAAAAGAGCTCTAATGGGAGCCAACATGCAACGTCAAGCAGTTCCACTTATGATTTCTGAAAGCCCAATAGTTGGAACAGGAATAGAATATAGAGCTGCAAAAGACTCAGGAATATTAGTTTTAGCTGAAGATGATGGAGTAATAGAAAAAGTTACTGCAGATGCAATTACAGTTAAATACAAAAATGGAAAAACAATAACACACAAATTACGTAAGTTTAAAAGAACAAATGGTGGTACATGTATAAACCAAAGACCAATAGTTGTAAAAGGAGAAAAAGTTAAAAAAGGAGATGCCATAGCAGATGGACCATCAACAAAAAATGGAGAAATGGCACTTGGTAAAAACGTACTTATTGCATTTTCTACTTGGGAAGGTTACAACTATGAGGATGCTATATTAATTAACGAAAAATTAGTTAAAGAAGATGTATTTACGTCAATACATATAGAAGAATATGATTGTGAATGCCGTGACACAAAATTAGGACCAGAAGAAATAACACGTGATATTCCAAACATTGGTGATGACTCATTAAAAGACTTAGATGAAAATGGAATAATTAGAATTGGTGCAGAAGTAAGACCTGGAGATATCTTAGTTGGTAAAGTTACACCAAAAGGTGAAACAGAATTAACTGCAGAAGAAAGATTACTAAGAGCAATATTTGGTGAAAAAGCTAGGGAAGTTAGAGATACATCACTTAGAGTACCACATGGAGAAGCAGGAACAATAGTAGATGTAAAAATATTTACTAGAGAAAATTCAGATGAATTAGGACCTGGAGTTAACCAAGTAATTAGATGTTATATAGCAACAAAAAGAAAAATATCTGTAGGAGATAAAATGGCTGGACGTCATGGTAACAAAGGTGTTATATCAAGAGTATTACCAGAAGAAGATATGCCATTTATGCCAGATGGTACACCAATAGACATTTTATTAAACCCACTAGGAGTTCCATCTCGTATGAACCTAGGTCAAGTGCTTGAAGTTCACTTAGGAGGAGCTGCCAAGGCATTAGGATGGAAAATATCAACACCAGTATTTGATGGTGCAACAGAAGCAGACGTTAGGGAAGCTTTAAAAATGGCAGGAATGAGTGAAGACGGAAAAACAATTCTATATGATGGAAGAACAGGAGATCCATTTGATAAACCAATTACAGTTGGAGTAATGTATATGTTAAAACTTCACCACTTAGTTGATGATAAAATACATGCTCGTTCAACTGGACCATACTCTTTGGTTACACAACAACCTTTAGGAGGAAAAGCACAATTTGGTGGACAACGTTTTGGAGAAATGGAAGTTTGGGCACTAGAAGCATATGGTGCATCATATACTTTACAAGAAATGTTAACAGTAAAATCAGATGATGTTGTAGGACGTGTAAAAACATATGAGGCAATTGTAAAAGGAGAAAATATACCTGAACCAGGAGTTCCAGAAGGATTCAAAGTACTTGTAAAAGAACTTCAATCTTTAGGATTAGATATAAAATTACTATCACAAGACAATAGAGAATTAGAACTAAAAGAAAATATAGAAGATGGAATTGAATATGATCCTGAAAGAGATAAAGAAGGATTAGAACAAGAAGAAGTTGTTGAAGATGGTGAGTTAGAAGATGGCTACACTGAAGAAGACGAAATGGCTGTAAATGATGAAGACAGTGATGAATTCTTTGAAGGACTTGATGATGAGGGAGAAAAAGACATTTTTGATAGTGACTTAGCAAATGACAATATGGATAATGATGACGATATAATAGAATAATATTTGTAGGGGGAAAAATAGTGGACGAATTAGAAATTTTTGATAAAATAAAAATTGGAATTGCATCAGATGAACAAATAAGAGAATGGTCAAAAGGTGAAGTAAAAAAACCAGAGACTATAAACTACAGAACATTAAAACCAGAAAAAGATGGTCTATTTTGTGAAAGAATATTTGGGCCAACAAAAGACTGGGAATGTCACTGTGGAAAATATAAAAGAGTAAGATATAAAGGAATTGTTTGTGACAGATGTGGTGTTGAAGTAACAAAATCAAAAGTAAGACGTGAAAGAATG
>ERZ827423.2929-NODE-2929-length-12517-cov-2.804205_pt1 | contig 12517 bp, 6 predicted proteins | sample MGYA00519775_ERZ827423 | MGnify/ENA primary metagenome ERZ827423 (study PRJEB31778, sample SAMEA3449296) | human gut metagenome | biome: human gut; feature: human-associated habitat; material: faeces | place: United Kingdom | collected 2010/2012 ...
TTCAAGCGTATGGGCATAGCGTAGAATCTCCTGCGCATCCGCATGCGCGGCCTCGATGACGGTAGCATCCGCGTCGAGATCCACGAATCGCAGGAAGACCCCGCCATGCTGCCGCAAACCCAAGATCTCGCCCTCATGGCGAAGGCGCAGATCGAGTTCGGCGAGCGCGAAGCCGTCGGAAGTGCGCTCTAAAGCCTCCAAGCGCTCCTGGGCGGTGCTTCGCGCGCCGGACTTCTTCGCATGCGTCATGATGAAGCAGCGCCCCGCATCGCGCCCGCGGCCCACACGACCGCGCAGCTGGTGGAGTGTTGCCAAGCCGAAGCGCTCGCCATCCTCGATGACCATCACGGTCGCCTCGGGCACATCGACGCCCACTTCGACCACCGTGGTAGAGACGAGTATCTGCACATCGCCCCGACGGAACGCGTCGATGACCGCATCCTTCTCGTGGTTCGGCATGCGCCCGTGGAGCGCCTCGGCGCGTGCCGCGGGAAACGTTCTCCGCACGCGCTCGAGCTCGCGTTCGACGCTGTGCAGCCGAACCTTCGGCACCGCCTTGCCATCATCCGCGTCGAGCGAGGGTGCCGACCCCGGCACGTCATCGAGCTCGTCGGTAGAGTCGCTCTCCGCCACGAGCGGGCAGATGATGTAGGCGCGCTGCCCGGCCTCGAGCGCTTCGCGCACGGCGCCATAGGCGATGTCGCGGTTCGATTCGGTGAGCACGCGCGTCTGGACCCCTGCCCCCGCAACGGGCCGCGTGCGAATAACGCTCGTCTCAAGGTCACCGTAAACCGAGAGCGCAAGGGTGCGCGGAATAGGCGTGGCGGTCATAACGAGCAGGTCGGCGCCGGGACCTTTAGCGCGCAACGCATTCCTTTGGTTCACGCCAAACCGGTGCTGTTCGTCGATGACCACAAGGGTGAGCCGCTTGAAGACGACGTCTTCAGAAAGCACGGCGTGGGTACCGAAGAGCACCGTGAGCTCGCCCGAAGCGAGGCGCTCCTCGATGGACGCCCGTTCATCGGCCGGCGTCGCACCAGTGAGCAGCGCCCACGAGATCCCCGCCTGATCGAGCAGTGGGCCGCACTTCACCGCGTACTGCTGAGCGAGCACGCTCGTAGGGGCCATCACGCATGCCTGGGTATGAGAGTCGGCGACCGCGGCGAGCGCCATGCACGCGACGGCCGTCTTGCCCGTACCCACATCGCCCAGGAGAAGCCGATTCATGACACGACCGCCTTCGGCCATGTCGTTAAGTATCTCGCCCACGGCGCGCTCCTGCTCATCGGTGAAGGAGAACGGCAGCGCGTCGCGCAAAGCCGCAACGTGCGCGCCGGGCACATGCGCGACGGGGTGAACATCGAGCAGGTTGGCATCGTTGCGAAGGCGAAGCGCGAGCTGCAAGAAAAGGAGCTCATCATAGGCCAGGCGCTGCCGGGCCTCGTCACGCTCATCGAATGAGGTCGGAAAATGAATGGAGCGGAGCGCGCGGGAGATGCTCATGAGGTGTCGGCGTGCACGGATGCGAGCGGGCAGAGCATCGACAAAGCCGTCGGTGCGCTCCAAGGCGCCCGAAACGATCCTCCGCATCCAGGCAACGGAAATGCCCTCCCCCACCGGATGCACCGGCATGATGGAGCCCGACTGCGCGCGCTCGTCGAGCTTCTCGAAATGAGGCGAGCTCATCTGCTTGAACCCGAAGGCGAATTCGACCTTGCCCATGAGCGCGAAGCGATCGCCGGGCTTGATGTCGCGCGCAAGCCATGGCTGCTTGAAGAACGCCGCCTGGATCACGCCCGTTTCGTCGATAAGCGAAACCTCGACCACGCTGAGCCGCGGGCGCGGGTGCTTCTCCACCACGCGATCGACGGTAGCGACGATGGTCGACACCTCGCCGAGCGGGGCATCTTCAACGGTATAGGCATGTGAGAAATCGAGGTAGCGACGCGGTATATGGAGAAGGAGGTCGCCCACGCGTTCGATCCCCAAACGCCTGAGCGCCTCCTCGCGAGCTCCAGATACGTATTTTAGGCGCGACACATCCTCGTCAAGCGCGCTAGCCCGAAGCAGGCGCGCGTGCGCCGGCGACAAGGCATAGCTACGCTGAGGCGCGGCCACGATCTACTCGATCGAGAAAATCACCGGATAGAGCGGCTGCTCTCCACGGTGCGAATCGATCTCGAGGTCGGGCTGGGCCTCCTCGATGGCGGCGAGGATGTCCTCGAAATCCTCGTCGGAGAGATCCGCGCCAGCGAGAATGGTGAGCGAGTCGCCCTCCTCATCTTCCTGCATGCGGTTGATGCACTCAAGCGTAACCTGCTTGACGTCGGATCCGACCACATCGATCGACCCGCCGATGATGCCCATGACATCGCCAGCGTGGATGGGAGAGCCGTCGGACGCCTGGCTATCGCGCACGGCCGAGGTAACCTCGCCATCGCGCACATCCTCGAGGGCCTCGGTCATAGCCTCGACCGCATCCTCAAGCGAAGAATCCGGGAGCACGGCGAAGAGCGCCGAGAACGCCTGCGGCACGGTCTTCGTAGGAACGACCGCAACCTGCTTGTCGGTGCAGGCGGTCGCAGCGGCCTCGGCCGCCATGCGAATGTTGCCGTTGTCGGGCAGGATGATCACGGCCTCGGCGTTGACCTTCGAGACGGCATCGAGAAGATCGGCCGTGCTCGGGTTCATGGTCTGTCCGCCCGAGACCACCACGTCGACGCCGAGCGACTCGAGAATCTCGGCCTCGCCGGAACCGGCCGCCACCGCAACGAAGCCGAGCGGCTTGGCAGGCTCTGCAGGCGCCGCATCCTGATCCTCGTGGATCTTGGCGGTGCGCTCGCGCGACTCCATATCCATGTTGTGGATGAAGACCTCGTAGATCTGGCCGAGCTGCAGCATGTGCTCGAGCACGAGGTTCGGGGTATTGGAATGAACGTGGATCTTATAGTCGGGATAGGCGCCCACGAGAAGCTCGCAATCGCCCATGGACGCGAGGAACTGGAGGCACTCCTCCTCGTCGAAGGGGGCATCCGCCTTGAAGAGGAACTCGTTGCAGTAGCGGTACTCCGAGCCCTCCCAGTCGTCGTTCGCTTCGATCTTCACGCGATCGAGCGCACCCTCGCGGGCGCTATCGGCAGAGGCATCGAAGGTGGCGGCGAAGTCCTCGGTCTTGACAGCGGTGCGCCCGAGGGCGGCGGCCACGAAGTTCTCGAGGAAGATGGCGAAGCCGAACGCGCCGGAGTCCACCACGCCGTTCTCCTTGAGCACCGGGAGCAGATCGGGCGTGCGCGCGACGGACTGATACGCCTCGACCACGATGGCGTCGAGCGTGTCCTCGACCGACTCGCGGGCCTTGGCGCAAGAATCGGCCTTGGTGGAGATATCGCGCAGCACGGTCAGAATCGTGCCCTCGACCGGCTTGCGCACCGCCTTGAAGGCGACCTTCACGGCGTTGCGGAGCGCAGCGGCCACATCGGCAGACGTCGCAGGGTCCGTCGCGTCGACGAGGCCCTCGGCAACGCCGCGCAGGATCTGCGAGGTGATGACGCCAGAGTTTCCGCGCGCGCCCATGAGCGAGCCGTGGGTGATGGCGCCGGCGATGGCCTCCATATCGGCATCGGCGGGAAGGCTGCTGAGCTCCTTCACCACCGAGGCGAGCGTGAGCGACATATTGGTTCCGGTATCGCCATCGGGCACGGGGAACACGTTGAGCTTGTTGATGTCCTCTGCCTTGTCAGAGACCGCGGCGGCCGCAATGGGAAAGCAGGTTCGAATGGTCTTCGCAATCATGTGGGATATCTCCGTTGGTTCTAGCCAGGGTACGTACCGCCCGGCGTCTAGCCGAGGTTCTTGAGCGCGTCGATATGGATGACGACCTTCAACTTGGCGGGGTCGATCTCTGCGATCTCCTGCAGCGTGAAGGCGACCGCGCTGGAAAGGTTCTCGCACACGGACTTCATGTTCACGCCGCTCTCGAGCACCACGTGCAAATCGACGGCGAGCCCCTCCTCGGTGTTGGAGACAAGCACGCCCTTGCGCAGGCGCTGGCCGGCAAGCAGGCGCACACTCTCGGCACCCTGCAGCTGCTCGGCCATGCCAACCACGCCATAGCAAGACATGGCAGCGTAGCCGGCGATATCGGCAATGACATCGTTAGAAACGCTCAGGCTTCCGGACACTGTATCAGGCACGGGAATCTCCTTATCTGATGCACAGCGCATCGGTTTCACGAGTAATCCCCTGTATCTTACTACGAGTTTGGAACCCATGCTGAAAATGCACGCCATGCAAAATCAGGACAGAGGTAATTTTGCAAAATCAGGACAGGGGGAATTTCACCTCCCCTGCCCTCGCTGACGTAAAACCAGGACAGGGGAAATGTTACGTCCCCCGCCCTGGTTGTCTCATGATCTGCGCCCGCTATTCCTCGGGCTCGCCATCCTCGAATTGCGAATTATAGAGCTCGGCGTAGAAGCCGTTCTTGGCAAGGAGCTCGTCGTGCGTGCCAGATTCCACGATGTCGCCGTCGCGCAGCACCAAGATCACGTCGGCATTGCGGATGGTGCTCAAGCGGTGCGCGATCACGAAGCTCGTGCGGCCCTGCATGAGGGCATCCATGGCGCGCTGGATGCGCTCCTCGGTGCGCGTGTCCACATTGGAAGTTGCCTCGTCCAGGATGAGGATGGGGCGGTCGGCGATGAACGCACGCGCGATGGTGAGAAGCTGCTTCTGGCCCTGGCTCACGTTGGAGGCGTCCTCGTTGAGCTCGAAGTCATAGCCGCCGGGAAGCGTGCGGATGAAATGGTCCGCGAGCGCGGCGCGCGCGGCAGCGTGCACCTCATCGTCTGTGGCAGACGCCCTGCCATAGCGGATGTTCTCCCTGATGCTCCCCTTGAAGAGCCACGTATCCTGCAGAACCATGGCGAAGTTCTCGCGTAGGTCGTCGCGTGCGTAGTCGCGCAGGTCCATGCCATCCACGGTGATGGACCCGGCGTTCACGTCGTAGAAGCGCATGAGGAGCTTCATGAGCGTGGTCTTTCCCGCGCCCGTGGGCCCTACGATGGCAACGGTCTGGCCCGGCTCCACATGGCAGCTGAAATCATGGATGATGGTCTTGTTGGGAACATACCCGAAGCGCACGTGGTCGAAGGCGACCTCTCCGCGGCAACGGGGCAGCTCGGGCGTGGACGCATCGGCAGATTCCTCGGGCTCGGCCAAGAACTCGAACACGCGCTCGGCTGCAGCCGAGAGCATCTGAAGCATGTTCGACACCTGGCTAAGCTGCGTGATGGGCTGCGTGAAGTTGCGCACATACTGCATGAACGCCTGGATATCGCCCAGGTTGATGGTGCCGGCGATAGCCAGGAATGCGCCTACGATAACCACCGCCACATAGGCGAGGTTCGCCACGAAGTTCATGATCGGCTGCATGAGGCCGCTGAAAAACTGCGCCCGCCAGCCCGAGTCATAGAGGTTGGCGTTCTCCACATCGAAATCGGCCACGGCGCGCTGTTCGCGGTTGAAGACCTTGATGACGTTCTGGCCCGAGAAGCTTTCCTCGATGATGCCGTCCACGCGGCCCAAGATGGCCTGCTGGCGGCGGAAATACCGCTGCGAGGATCGCACAACGACCACCACGAGCACGAGTGAGACAGGCACCGTGAGGAAGGTGAGGCCCGCGAGCGTCACCGAGACCGAAACCATCATGACGGCGACGCCAATGATCTGGGTCACCGAGGTGATGAGCTGCGTCACGCTCTGGTTGAGCGATTGCCCGAGGGTGTCCACGTCGTTGGTCACGCGGCTCATAACGTCGCCCACCGAGTTCGTCTCGAAGTAGCTGAGCGGCATGCGGTCGATCTTCTCGACGATCTCCCTACGCATGCGGTAGCACACGCGCTGGGTCAGGCCGGTCATGATCCAGCCCTGGACGAAGTTCATAGCCGCACTCGTCACGTAGAGGCACAGGAGCCCGGCCAGAATGTAGCCGATCTTGGTGAAGTCGATACCGCCCGTGCCCGTGACCTTCGCAGCAAGGCCCTGGAAGAGCTCGGTCGTGGCCTGGCCCAGAATGCGGGGGCCGAGCACGTTGAACACCACCGACGCGATGGCGCAGACGATAGCGATGATGAGCGCGATGCGCTCGTGCGCGATATAGGCGACGAGCTTCTTGATGGTTCCCTTGAAGTCCTTCGCGCGCTCAGACGCGGGACCGCGTCCCATGGGGCCCGGCATCAGCGCTCACCTCCTTCCAAAGCGTTGGCGTCCAAGGCAGAGGCCCCGTTTGCCGCATCGTCGAGGCCAAGCTCCTTCGCAGAGAGCTGGCTCTTCGCGATCTCGAGGTACTCGGGGCAGGAGCGCAGAAGCTCTTCATGCGTGCCGCGGCCCACGATGCGGCCATCGTCGAGCACGAGAATCTCGTCGGCGTGCATGATGGTCGCGATGCGCTGCGCCACGATCACGATGGCGGCGTCTCCCGCGCGGTCGGCAAGCTCCTGGCGCAGCACCGAATCGGTCTTGTAGTCAAGCGCGCTGAAGCTGTCGTCGAACACGAGCACGCGCGGACGGATAGCCAGGGCGCGGGCGATGGAAAGGCGCTGGTTCTGGCCACCGGAGACGTTGGAGCCGCCCTGGCTGATGGGACTCTCATACGTATCGGGCTTGCCCTCGATGAACTCCGTCGCCTGGGCGATCTGAGCTGCCTCGACCATGTCGGCATCGGGCATGGAGGGGTCGCCGTACTTGATGTTGCTCGCTATGGTGCCGCTGAAGAGCATGCGCTTCTGCGGCACGTACCCTATGGTGCGGCGCAGCTCCTCGAGGCCGATCTTTCTGATGTCCACGCCATCGAGCGTGATGGAACCCTCCGTGACATCGTAGAGGCGCGGGATAAGCTGCACGAGGGTGGATTTGCCGCATCCCGTGGAGCCGATGATGGCGCAGGTCTTGCCGGGCTCGGCTGTGAAGCTGATGTGCTCCAAGGTGGGTTCCTCGGCATCAGGATAGGTGAACGTCACGTCGTTATAGGAGATGACGCCGCGCCACCCCTCGCCGTGCTCACGAGACACGCGATCGGCGGGCGCGGGGTCCTCGATGCTGGAATGGCAGGCAAGGACCTCTTGGACGCGCTCCGCCGCCACGTCGGCGCGCGGCAGCATGACCGAGATCATCGTGAGGATCATGAAGCTCATGATCACCTGCATGACGTAGTTGATATAGGCCATGAGGTCGCCCACCATGAGGTTGCCCGCGTCGACGCCTTGCCCGCCGAACCACACGATGCCGACAGTCGTGGCATTCATCACGATGAGCATCATGGGCATGAGCGCCGCCATGCACCGGTTGGTGAAAATATAGGTGTTGGTGAGCTCGCGGTTCGCCTTGTCATAGCGTTCCTGCTCGTAGCTCTGGCGGCCGAAGGCGCGAACGGGCATGATGCCCGTCACGATCTCGCGGGCGACCAGGTTGTTGCGGTCCACCAGGCTCTGCATGCGGCGGAACTTGGGCATGGTGATGCCCATGAGGATGCCGATGGTGATGGCGATGACCAGGATTGCAACCACGAGGATCCATTCGAGCCCGGTTGGCGTGGTGAGCACGCGCACCACGGCGCCGATGCCCATGCAGGGCGCGAAGAGCACGATGCGCAGGCACATCACGAGGACCATTTGGATCTGCTGAATGTCGTTTGTTGCGCGCGTAATGAGCGACGCAGCGGAGAACTTCTCCATCTCCGCAGGCGAGAACGACAGCACGCGCTCGCAGAGCTGGTGGCGCAGGTCGCGCGCAATCGCGGCCGAGGTCTTCGACGCGTTGAACGCCGCAAGGATGGCGCAGAGCGCCGAGAGCAGCGCGTAGGCGAGCATGGTGAGGCCCTCGGAGAAGAGATAGGATGTCTGGACGTCGTTCAGGTCCAGGCCGGCATCGCGGTAGGCATCCTTCACGTATTCGATGGCGCGGCCCTCGATGATGGTATCGCCCTGATCGCCGAGGGAATCGACGAGCTGCGCGCGCATCTGCGCGAAGCTGCCCGCCTCCACCGTGACGGTATGCCCGGCTTCGGCAGATAGGTACCCTTCAACCATGCCGACGAGTTCGTCGAGGTCGATGGTATCACCGAACTGAGCCTTGAGGGCATCGAACGCCGGCATGCCCTCGGCCGCCTCAGCGGAAGCGAAGTCCTCTACCGCAATACCTTGGTTGATCTGGTAGACGAGCATCTCGGCCTCGGCCATTTCGCTTTCAATCGCGGCACGGTCGTCGTCTGTGCCAACGAAGGTGCGCACGCCGCCCGCATCGGGCCCGCTGTAGAACGCATCGACCTGGCTTGCAACGTCCTTGTCGAGGAATAGCTCGACATCTGCGAGGTCGCTCTCGGTGATCTGATCCGGAACGGCGCTCTCGATGCCGCCCTGGCTGATGCCCACGTCTACGATGTTGCTCATGAGCCCAGGCAGGGTCAGTTCGCAATTGGCCTGCATGAATAGCAGCACCAACGCGATGAGGAAGTTGACCCCGTGCCCTTTGAGGAACTTGAAGATCTTCAACGGCCCATCCCTTCCGTTGCCGTGCGCCGGGCCATCTTCCCGCCGCATGCCTCGCGACGGCCTATGAGTCCAGACGCTCGAAGGGCGCCCGCAGGCACCCTCCTCTTCTCGTATATATGTGTGTAGAGTTGCCGCATGCGAACCAGGCAGCACACCTGTCGCACGCCCTACCCCTCCGCGCACGTGGAGCAAGTTGTACCCCATCGATTTCGAAAATGGGTTGTCGTGGGAAAGCTTTGGACACCCTTCATACAATTTTCATTCATGAGGTACCGAACGGAATGCGTATTAATGGGCAGCATTGTGCCTGGGCACGATGCGCCGGGTGGCAAGCGAACGGCCGCGAAAGGAATCGCCAGTAAATATCAATATAAGAAGACAAACATAGCGCTCATGGAGGTTCGCCCCGCCTGTTGACGGCGCTTAGCGGTACGCGTAGCATGTACGCGGGCAAAATGCTGGAATTTGTTCGTGAAGATTACTCGCATTTCCGGTGTTCTGTGCTATAGTTCCTATCTGTTTGATTAAGTGGGTAGTTCCAGACCGCCCAAGGAGGGTTTCGATATGTCCAAAGTTTGCGAAGTCTGCGGTAAGCACCCCGTTGCTGGTCGCTCCATCAGCCACTCCCACCGCGTGACCAACCGTAAGTTCCGTCCCAACATCCAGCGCGTGTACTGCGTGGTCGATGGCCAGCGCAAGAAGATGAACGTGTGCACCAACTGCCTCAAGTCCGGCAAGGTGGCCCGCTCCTAAGCGCACTGGCGTCGCAGACGCGGCGCTCCCCTTCTTGGGAACTTATTTGCATGCAAGGCGCCCTTCGGGGCGTCTTTTTTGTTCGCTACCCACGGGCAAATATAATCGTCGTCTCCCGCAGGCAGATTTGATCGTCGCTCCCCCGCAGGCAATGCACGACGCTGCTCGGCTAAGCCGAGCATAGGGTGATGCGTACGCATATGGGAACAGCCGCCTTATGCGGAGACGGCTGTTCGGCGTGGGCATCACCCACCAAGCTTTATCCACAGGAGGGCTTAAAACCTTCTGCTCGCTGTAAATATACCCGATAGCACTCCTGCTTGCCAGCGGGCATACGTCTTTCGCAAGGGCCCCGCAAATCGCAAATAGTCCAAAAATGCGATGCCATGAGCACGGCCAGCATAGATGTCACTCGCTATAACCGCTTGATAACAATCATAAAAACTTGAATTACAAAAGCGCGAACCAGATGATATCGCAGCAAAGCGCCATCAATGAAAAGCCGTCTAACATACCAGCCCTAGGGAAACCAAGTGCCGATTCTTTTTATTCTCGTTCGATCCTTCTTGAGTAACCGCGGATTGCAGCAACCTTGCGATTTAAAATGCCAAGTACGCTGTTACAGAAGCAGACGCAGCAATGGTTAACTTACTATTCAGTGTAAATCCACCGGAATCCGGATCCGTCCCGTAGATCCTACCGACAGCAATAACAGTCAATACTGCTAGTGGCGCGGTAGGAAATTGCCCCTCGATCTGCGAAGCAAAATCATTGAAATAGCGACACTGTTGGACAAGAGCTTGTATCTTGCACTGATTGTCGCACATCGTTATCCACCGCCTTCAAGTCTTTAGTCCCTCCGGGACAGGTCACGCGTGTAGACCTTGTCCGCCACGTCGGCGATTGCCGCCTCACCCCGCTGCGTGAGCAGTAGGGCAAGGAACAGCCCCGCATTACTCGCCCCTGCGGCGGCAATTATCGCTGCGTATCTTATCTTGTTATCAGGATTCAAAGGGACAAGTCAAAGACTTCTAGATATAGAACATACGTACTATATTTTAAGCCAAACGAACCAGAAAGGCAGCACCATGGCAGCTAGAATTACCGGAAAAGTAATAGTCCCCGCTCATATCGAAGTCTGACCGCATGAGTTCAAGACGGCACAGGCCTTGGCGGCTGCCGGCTTCACCGTCGAGTTTCTAAGGAAATCAGAGGGTGCTGGTATCAAGTCTGCAGATATCATTATGAATGGGGTTGCCTGGGAGATGAAAGCGCCAAGAACTGCAAACCTAAAGAAGATCCAGAGGGTGCTCCGACGCGCTTCTTCTCAATCGCGAAATGTGATAATCGATTGCATTCGCCTCGACGGTCTCTCGGACGATGCTGTAGAACGCGAACTGCGAAAGCTGAAGCCTCTCGTAAAATCTGTCAAAAGGATTATCCTCGTCACAAAAACTCGAACAGTAATTGACATCTAAGCTTCTCTGGTTAGAATGAAGATAAGCACCTGCACGGGGCGGAAGCTCCTACCGCAGGTGCTTTTTTGGTAACCAGCACCCGTAGTAGGCCCTAACGCTGACGAGCCCGGTAACGTTCCGCCCTCCTCACCGTAGGGTATGAGCAAATTTAGGCAAATGGCTAAACATCAAATTCAGCATTACTTCTATCAAATTCAACCCTAGAGAATCTAACCCATTCGAGCGTGGCATCAAGTTGCGTTATCGATGAATAGAGCCTCGGATTGCCGACCAAAGCTCTTCAGCCATTAATAAACTCACCCTGTGTCAGATTTATATCAAAGACATTTACCAATATAAGCTTTATTACCAGGCTGCAAACATACCTGCAGTCCTCTCGCCGATAGGCCCGATCCATAAAGGCTAGATGCATGAGACATGGCCTTGTACTCTAACGGGCTGTCGAGAAACCGGAGAGCCGCGAGATGGTATCACCGTTGGCGAACATGACCTTTATTCGAAGTTGAAGGACGTTTACGAAGGGGCATGTTAGGTGCCTCGAAAGCGTTCCCGGGACGAGCAAACATGCTACCCAGCAGCATGCTCTCCCCTTTTCGGACAACGGGGCTTGATTCCAATTAGTCCCTCCGGAACAGGTCGCGCGTGTAGACCTTCTCGGCAACGTCGGCGAGATCCTCGCTCCAGCGGTTGGCGATGATGACGTCGCAGCGCCCCTTGAAGGCCTCGAGGTCGCCCGTGACCTCGGAGCCGAAGAAGTCGCCGCCGCGGTACGTCGGCTCGTACACCAGCACGGGCACGCCCTCGGCCTTCACGCGCTTCATGATGCCCTGGACCGAGGAGGCGCGGAAGTTGTCGGACCCGGACTTCATGGTGAGGCGGAACACGCCGACCAGCGGCTTTGCCGCAGGAGGGAGAGGCCGTAAACTTAGCCCTAAGATCACGATCCGGCGTGTAGAACGCCCCAAGTGGAAGTCGCGGGAGAGCCTCCCGCTGCAGGGTCGGGAATCTCATGAGTGGCGAACTCGGTTTTAGATGCGGCGCCAGAACCTGGAGCCTCTCCGATTTCCGAAGCAGCCTCGGAGCGAGCAGCATCAGACTCGGTTGTCTCGGCAGAAACCTTGGCCTCATCGGCTACGCCAAAGACGGGCCGCTGAGCGCGGACCTCGTTAACGCGGGAGTTTATGCGAATCCATTCGGCAGCATCGGGATCGATCTTACGGGCAATCCAGTCGAGGGCATCGATGTATAAGTCGAGAGCCGAAACCTCATCGTCTTCATCTACACTCGAAAGGTGCTCCTGGTGGGAGCAACGGTTGCGGAGGGTGTAGACAATTGCTACGCGCTTTTCGAAATCAGCGCGGCTCGTGCCCGGATGATTGGTCATCCCGCCATTTCGCGGGTCGCGCAAAACGCGCCAGACGGTAGGCTCGTGACGTCGAACCAGCAGGTAGCGCCACGTGTCGAACGTAAGCGCAGCAATCACACGGTCATAGGTAACAACCTTACCCTCGTGGGCAAGACGCAACTTGGCCCTCGCGATGGAATTGCGAGTTCCATCATTCATCCCGTAGCGATCCGGATGGTCATACCAAGCTCGATCGCCCTCCTCGCGCATGCAATCGGTGGCGAGACGATTCGCGATGAAATAACGCAGCAGCACCTCGACGTGCGCGATATCCTCGAGAAATGCCTTCTGCAGGCGCATGTCCCACACGTAGAGGGCGGATGAGTCGGGGG
>ERZ827423.2933-NODE-2933-length-12511-cov-5.644669_pt1 | contig 12511 bp, 12 predicted proteins | sample MGYA00519775_ERZ827423 | MGnify/ENA primary metagenome ERZ827423 (study PRJEB31778, sample SAMEA3449296) | human gut metagenome | biome: human gut; feature: human-associated habitat; material: faeces | place: United Kingdom | collected 2010/2012 ...
GGCGGGAGAGGGGGGTGCAGGGGGGAGCGAAGCTCCCCCCGCCCACCGAAGGCCGCGAAGCGGCTGGAGCTCGAGCGTTTCGGCTTGCCGAATAAGCCGAGCGGAACACCGGAATGTCCCGAAGGGTCATTACGGTGCGCAGGCGGAGGCTGAAGCAACCACTCAGTCCGCTGCGCCGACAGCTCCCCTTACACAGGGGAGCCAAGGAGGCTGCCCTCCTTCCACACAGATCAGCCAAATAAAAAAAGAGCACGGGCGTGCTCTTTTTTGTTGAGATAACGGAATTACAGGATCACGTTGACCTGCTTGCCGGCGATGAAGGAATCAAGGCTGTCGAACACGATCTGTGCGCGCAGCGCCATGGACTCCTTGGAGGCGAAGGCGACGTGGGGGGTGACGATGGTGTTGGGGGTGTGCAGCAGGGGGTGGTTGACGTCGAGCGGCGGCTCGGTTTCGAACACGTCGATGCCCGCGCCCGCGATGCGGCCTTCGTTCAGCGCATCGGCCAGCGCACGGCTGTCCACGACGGGGCCGCGCGCCACGTTGATGAGGATCGCGGTCTTTTTCATCATCGCGATGCGCTCAGCGTCAAACATGCCGCGGGTGCTGTCGTTCAGGGGGCAGTTGAGGGAGATGATGTCACTTTCGCGGGTGAGGGTGTCCAGATCCACAAACTCGTCGATGGTGCCCTCGGCGGCCTGTTTGGGGCGGTGGTTATAGGCGATGACTTTGCAGCCGAAGGCCTTGCACAGGCGGCCGGTGTTCTGGCCGATTGCGCCCGCGCCGACGATGCCGACGGTCTTGCCCCGAAGCTCGGTGCCCACCAGGCCGTCCTTGGTCTTGCCCGCGCGGCAGCGCTCCTCCACCTGCGGCACGTTGCGCAGCAGCGAGAGCATCATGCCCAGCGCCAGCTCCGCCACGGACTGGGTGGAATAGCCGGAGGCGTTGGAAACCTTCACGCCCATCTCCTTGGCGGCGGCAAGGTCCACATGGTCCACGCCCGTGAAGGCGACGTTGATGAACTTTAAGTTCTTGCAGGCGCGGATCACCTCGCCCTTCAAGGGCATGTTGGCGATCATGATCACGTCCGCACCCTTGGCGCGGTCGATCTGCACCTGCGCATCGGTGTTCTTTTCATAGGCGGCAAAGGTGTGACCCTTGGCTTCCAGCTTGTCCGCGTAGGACTTGAGCAGTTCGGCGGGGATGCCCAGCGATTCCAGCAGCACGATCTTCATGGCTTTTGATCTCCTTTTTTTCTCGGCGCGGCGGGCGGATGGCCGCCGCCGGGTCTTTTCCCATTATTATAGAACAAGTTCTTTCCGCAGTCAAAGCCGGTGCGTTAAAGATGCGTTATCATGATTGTATAAACCCGCCCGCCTATTGTATAATGACCCCAAATCCAGTTTTTTAGGAAAGGAGAGTGCATTTTTATGCAGCAGGCGACGCGGGAACAATTCTTTCGCGGGCTGAAGGCGGGCGTGCCGGTGATGTTCGGGTTTATCCCGGTGGCGATTGCCTACGCGCTGTCGGCGCGGCAGGCGGGTTTTTCGGCGCTGGAGACGATCTTGATGTCGCTGATGGTGTACGCCGGGGCGAGCCAGATGATGGCGGTGGGCATGCTGAGCACGGGCAGCGCGATGGGGCCGATTGTGCTGGCGACCTTTCTGCTGAACCTTCGGCACTTCATCATGAGCACCTATGTCATGCGCGAACTGCCCGAAAAGACGCGCCTGCCGCAGCGCCTGCTCTCCGCGTTTTGCATCACCGACGAGGGCTTTGCGGTGTTCTCCGCGCAGAAGGACGAAAACCGGACGATGCCGTTTTTTGCGGGGCTTGCGGTGATCACCTATCTTTCGTGGGTCGGGGGATCGGCCATCGGCGCGTTTGCCTCCGGGCTCATCCCGCAGACGCTGCTAAACAGCTTCAACATCGCGCTTTACGCCATGTTCATCGCGCTGCTGGCGCCGGGGCTGCCGGGCAAGCCGAAGCTGTGCCTGCTGGTGCTCTTCACGGCGGCGCTGAGCGCGCTGCTGGGGCGGCTGATGCCCGCCTCCTGGGCGCTGATCCTGTCTACGGTTGCGGGCGCGGCGGTCGGCGCGGTTTTTACCGGCGAGAGCGCGCCGGAGGAGGAGAATCTGCCATGAACCCTGCTTCTTCCGCGTTTTCCGTCCGCTGGGACATCTTCCTGCTGACGCTGGGGATGTGCCTGGTGACCTATATTCCCCGCGCGCTGCCCGCGCTTTTCGGCGGACGGCTGCGGCTACAGCCCTGGGCGCAGCGCTTTTTGAACCTGATCCCCTGCGCGGCGCTGACGGCGCTGATCTTCCCCGGCATACTGAACACCGACCCCGCGCGCCCCTGGATCGGCATTGCGGGCGGGATCGCCGCGGCGCTCCTCGCCTGGCGGCGCTGCCCGGTGCTGGTCTGCGTGCTGGCGGCGATCGGGGTGGATTTTGTATTGTATTCCTTTCTGCCCTGACGGGCAGTGAGCCAAGGCGATAGAATCGCCTTGGCTCAGTTTACATTTATCGCCCCGCGTCCTGCGGACACAAGTCGATAAATACAGGAAACGATTTTTCCGCCGCCCAATGGGAATGGGCTATGGAAAAATCGATCCTCGCGGCGTACACGCCGCCGCTGCGGAAGGGCGTCAGGAAACCTGCGGGTTTCCCGACACCTTTCGGGGTGGGCTTACCCGGTCTTATTTTGTGCAGGGGTTGAGTGCGGCCGCCGGGCGAGAGGAGATTGGGGAAGGGGCCTGCGGGCCCCTTCCCCTTGCCCCCTACCCCAAGGGGACAACCCCTCAGTCCGCTGCGGCGGACAGCTCCCCTTACACAGGGGAGCCAAGGCTCACCTCATTTCGCCGCGGGTACAGGGGAGCCAAGCCCCCTTCATTTCGCTGCGGGTACAGGGGAGCCAAGGGGCGGCTTCTTCACAGAAACTTCATTGCAGCAAAGCGGTTGGGATGATATAATAAAATAGAATAATTATCTGCGACGGGAGAAAGAAAAAGAAATGCTGGAGAGCATGAAGGCTTGGCGGCGGGAGCTGCACAGGTTTCCGGAGCTGAGCGGGCAGGAGGTGCAGACCGGGCGGCGCGTGCGCGAAATGCTGGAGGAAACGCATCCGGACGAGGTGCGCGTCATGGCGCAGACGGGGCTGCGCTTTGTCTACCGGTGCGGAAAAAAGGGCGCAAAGGCGCTGGCGTTCCGCGCGGACATGGACGCCCTGCCGGTGACGGAGAAGAGCATCTATCCCCATCCGTCGGAAAACGCGGGGCGGATGCACGCCTGCGGGCACGACGGGCACATGACCACGCTGATCGCGCTGGGGCACGAGGCATCGCGGATGCGCGACGGCGGGGAGCTGGGGTGCGACGTGGTGCTGCTGTTCCAACCCGCGGAGGAGACGACGGGCGGCGCGGCGCGCATGATCGCGGACGGCGCGCTCGAAAACCCGCATGCGGACGCGGTGTTCGGCTTCCACCTGATGCCGCAGGTGAAGCTGGGGCGCATCGCGCTGTCGGCGGGCGGCGTGATGGCGGCAAGCACGGAATTTGACCTCATCTTTCACGGCGTGGGCGCGCACGGGGCGATGCCGCACCTGGGCGCGGACGCGGGCGCGGCGATGGCGGCGGCGTATCTGACGCTGCAAACGCGCATGACCCGCGCGGTGCCGCCGACCGAGCCGGCGGTGCTCACCTTCGGCAGGATGTCCGCGGGCACGGCGCGCAACGTCGTGGCGGAAAGCGCCGTGATGGAGGGCATCCTGCGGTCGTATGACAACGGGATGCAGCAGCGGCTGATCGCGGAGTTCCGGCAGATCGCGGGGGGCTGCGCCGCGGTGCAGGGGTGCACGGCGGACTACGCGCTGCACTGCTATTACCCCGCGGTGATCAACGACGGGCAGCTCGTGGAGCAGGTGCGTCCCCTGATCCCGCAGTGGGAAGCGCAGCAGCCGCTGCTGACGGCGGAGGATTTTTCCTACTACGCCTTGGAGCGCCCGGCGGTCTACGCCTTTGTGGGCTGCGGGGACGAGAAGCGAAATGCGCCGCTGCACAGCCCCGAATTCGACTTCGACGAGCGCGCGCTGCTGCCTGCGCTGGCGTGGTACCGGGGAATACTGGAAACGCTGGGCAGGTGATCGCGTCCGCCCGCCCGTTTCCCCGGCGGGGGGCGGGAAAAGGGGGGTGCAGGGGGGAGCGAAGCTCCCCCCGCCCACCAGAAGGGTTGTCCTTCCCGCGAGAAAAGCGCTGCGCAAAGAGCGGCCGCCCGAAGGCACAAGTTTTAAGAGAGGATAGAGAGCAAAATGGGTCTTTTTTCCAACATGATTATGGGCAAGGGGAACCGCCCGGACTACACGCCGGACATGATGCCGAAGAACCGCTGGGAGCTGTTCTTCGAGATGCTGCGGCTGAATTTCCTGAATCTGTTGAAGCTGAACCTGATGTATTTCGTGTTCTGGATCCCGTTCTGGATCTGGACGTGGCTGAATCTGGAAATGCTGATGCAGTATGACAGCATGGAGGCGTTTGTGCAGAGCGGGTATTTTTCGATCTACCTGATCGGCGCGTGCCTGTGCGTGGCGATCACCGGCCCGGCCAAGGCGGCGATGAAAACTATCACCCGCAACTACGCCAGGGACGAGCACGTTTGGCTGTGGTCGGATTTCTGGTCGGCATTCAAGACCAACTGGAAGCAGGGCCTGGCCATGAGCGTCCTCACTGGGGTGTTTATGTTCCTGTTCTTCTACGGCCTGATCTTCTATAACAACATGGCAGGCGCCACGGGCAGCACGATGTACCTGTTTTTGCAGGTGCTGCTGGTGGTGATGGGCGCGATCTTTATGATGATGAACCTCTACGCCTGGCCGATGATGGTGACCTATGACCTCAAGCTCTCCCAGATCTACCGCAATTCGCTGGTGCTGGCGCTGGGGCGGCTGCCGCTGAGCGTGGGCTTCGGGCTGCTGACGGCGCTGCCGCTGATCGTGGCGGGCTTCTGGATGCCCGCGCTGATCTGGTATTTCATCATCGGCTATGCGCTGGCGTCGTTTGTCAACTGCTCCTACACCAACTCCGCGTTCGATAAGTATTTCAACAGCCGCATCGAGGGCGCGCAGGTGGGGCAGGGCATGCGCAAGGCGGAGGAGGATGAATTCGACGACGACGAGGAGGAGGCCGAGCGCAAGGCGAGCTGGGCCAGCCGCGTCACCGGCAGGAGCCGCAAAATGGAGGGCTATGACGACCTCGACCCCGACCGCGGCGAGGACAAAAAGTGAGCGCGTACCGCGAGTTTGCCGCGCTCTACGATGAGCTGATGGACGACATCCCCTACGACGAATGGGCCAAGCGCTATGAAAGGCTGATCGGGCTGCGCCCCGGCATGCGCGTGGCGGAGATGGGCTGCGGCACGGGCGCGTTTTCCGTGCGGCTGGCGCGGGACGGCGCAAAGCTCGTCGCCACCGACCTGTCGCAGGAGATGATCGAGCGGGCGCAGGTTCGCGCGCGGGAGGCGGGCGCGGGCGTGCAGTTCGCGGTGATGGACATGGAGCGCTTTGCGCTGCCGCGCAAGGTCGAGGCCGTGTTCTGCGCATGCGACGGCGTCAATTACCTGACGAGCCCGGACAAGGTGAGGCGCTGCTTTGCCAGGGTGTTTGAGAGCCTCAAGCCCGGCGGGCGGTTCGCCTTCGACATCTCCGGCCCGGCAAAGCTCAAGGGCATGGCGGGGCAGATGTACGGCGAGGATCGGGAAAACGTGACCTACGTCTGGATGAACCATTGGCAGGGCGACCCGTCCCGGCGGCTGCTGAAGATGGCGCTGACCTTCTTCGTCCGGCAGGAAGACGGGCTCTACCGCCGCTTTGACGAGGAGCACGTGCAGCGCGCGCACGAGGCGGAGGAATTGGTTGACGCGCTGCGGCAGGCGGGGTTTGAAAACATCGAAACCTTTTCGGGGCTGACCGATCAGCCCGCAAGGCCGGACGACGCGCGCATCCACTTCCGCGCGGTCAAGCCGGACGGACGAGAAAAATAAGGAGAATTTGGAAATATGGATGAGATTCTGCACATCACGCTGGAGGGCGGCGCGGCGCGGGCGATGGTCGCGGTGACGACCGGGCTGGTGGAAAAGGCGCGACAGACGCACGGTCTTTCCGCGGTGGCCTCGGCGGCGCTGGGGCGCACGCTGACGGCGGGCGCGATCCTGGGCGTGATGATGAAGAACCCGACCGACAATCTGACCGTCAGCATTCGGGGCGGCGGGCCGATCGGGCCGGTGGTGTGCGTGGCGCACGCGGACGGCGCGGTCAAGGGCTATGTGGGCGATCCGCAGCTGGAGCTGCCGCCCAAGCCCAACGGCAAGCTCGACGTGGGCGGCGCGGTGGGATCGACCGGGCACATCACCGTCGTGCGCGACCTCGGCCTGCGCGACCCCTATGTGGGCCAGACGCGGATGGTTTCGGGCGAGATTGCGGAGGATCTGGCGTTTTACCTCACGGTTTCCGAGCAGACGCCCTCGCTGGTGGCGCTGGGCGTGATGGTGCAGGGCGGGCACATCCAGGGCGCGGGCGGCGTGCTGGTCCAGCCCATGCCCGACTGCCCGGAGGACGTGATGGAAAAGCTGGAGGCGCTGGCCCCGAAGCTGACCGCCGTATCGACCATGGCGCACGACTGCAAAACCGCGCGCGAGCTGGCGGAAAAGGCGCTGGACGGCGTGTCCTACGAGATCCTGGGCAGCTCGCAGCCCCGATACGAATGCGATTGCTCCCGCGAGCGCATCGAGCGAGCGCTGCTCTCGATGGGCGAAGCGGAGCTGAACGACATGATCGCCCAGCAGCACGGCGCACAGGTGGGCTGCCAGTTCTGCAACCGCAAGTACGACTTTACCGAGGACGAGCTGCGCGCGCTGATCCGCGAGGGCAAGGGGGAGTAAAGTAAAGCGGGGGGACGCCCACCCTTCAGTCTGGCTTGACGCCAGACAGCTCCCCTCAAGGGGAGCCTTGGAATCTTCCCAATAAGAGGTGTAACGGGGAGGGGGGCGACCCCTCAGTCCGCCTGTGGCGGCCAGCTCCCCCCTTCGCACCGAAACGGCTTTTCAAGTCGTTCCGGTGTTCCGGTCGGCTTATTTTCCGATTCCGCACCGACCCACCTTCGGTGCGCCGGTGTTCCGCTCGGCTTATTCGGCAAGCCGAAACGCTCGAGCTTCAGCCGCGTTCGCGGCCTCCATCGAAGCGCACTGCGCTGTCTGTAGGGAATAAGCACATGCTTCAGGTTCGCTGCGCTCACCCTCCGGGTACGGGGAGCCTTTCCGAAATCCCACATGAAGTGTCCTTTCTTGAGCTATATCCTGCGTAAAAGGACAACCCTTCTGTCAGACGTCCTTCGTCCTTCTGCCACCTCCCTCTTCTCACCACCTCGCCTTACGGTGTGCTGGTGTTCCGTTCGGCTTTTGGGGCTGACTTCGCACCAACCTCCGTCTACCGAACCCATCTGAGGACTTACCCCTTCCCCAGCTCGTCCAAATCGGTATACAGCAGCGCCTCCAGCTCCGCGTCGGTGTATTCCCGCTGAGAAAAGTTGTGCGCGCCGGTGCGCTTGCCCATGTACGCGGGCGCGGCGGGGGCGCGCTCCCTTTCCGCCTGCGCGCGTTCCTCCGCATCGCTTTGCAGCCATTTTTCCAGCGTCGAGAGCGGGTCGCGGTAGTGCTGCCCGCTGCGCCGCAGCCACTCGTCCATGCGGCGGACGCAGCTGCTCACCGCGCTCTCGCCATAAGTTTCGACCAGCCGCCGGTGATCCGCCCGAAGCAGGCGCACCCGTCCCCCCGGCCCGAAGCGCCCCGGCGTCTCCCGCTCCGCCCCGGTTTCTCCCGTTTCTGCCGCCTCTTCCCCGGCTGTCCCCGTTCCGTTCCCTTCCGGAAAAGAACTCTCTTCAGGGACAGACCCCACAGGGGCGAACGCCGCAGGCGCAAACCCCGCAGGGGCAAACGCCGCAGGCGCGAACGGCGCAGCCGCCTCCCCCGCCGGGGGCGGGCTGTCCTGCTCTTCCTCTGTCTCTGCCTTTGGATTTATCTCTTGTTTGGTTTCGGTTTTCCTATGATTTTGGTTTTCTCTCCTTTGGGGGATAAGTCTCAGACAAATTCCCCCGTCCGCGCGGCGCAGCGCCATCCCGGCGGGGCGGCGGCTCTCCCCGCAGATCAGCTCTGCGATCTCCGCGCCGTCCAGCAGCAGCCCGTCCCCGTTTAGGCGGATCTCCCCGTCGCGGCTCAGGCGCTTGAGCAGCCGCTTGCCCACGGCGGAAAAATAGCGCCGCTGGATGTCCCGGCTGGTGAGCAGCCCGCGCCGCAGCAGCTCCTCGTCAAACAGCCCCGCCCGCGCGCACGCCGCGGCGGCCTGCTCCACGCGCTGCGCGCCCGGCTGTTCCGGCATCCGCGCGGCCAGCAGCGCCGCCTCCCGCTCGCCCCACGCGCAGGCGTACCCCGTCTCCCCGCGGTAAATGCGGCACAGCAGCCGCAGATACACCCCCAGCGCCAGCGGGTCCTCCCCCGCCGCCAGCAGCGCCCCGTCGCTCTCGAAAAAGTCCGTGTCCATCGGGAAATAGTCCAGCCCCTCCCGTCTCGGCCTCGCCATCCGCCCGCCCCCTTCGCCTTTGCTTCGTCTTTTCCTTCTCCATTGTAGAAAAACGCCGCCCGCCGACCGCCCCCGATTCCCCCGCACGCATCCCCGCCGCAGCGTGACGGAGGGTTTGTCCCCCCTCCCGGGGCGCGCGTCACTTGTTTCCTGCTTGCCGCACCGCATCCGGACGCGCGCAGCCCGTTTCCTGCTCCGCCGCGCACCGTTCTCCCCCCTCTTGCCGCAAACACGACGGCGCGGACTGTGCGGTGCGCACGCCCCCGGACCGCGCGCCGCGCCTGCCGTGCGGCGTGTGCGCACCCGGTCGGCGCGCCCCCCCGTCTCCCCCCGCCGCCCTTTTGCTTCTTTTTCTCAATCATGGTATAATACCGGGACGAAAGAACTTTTTCCCGCACCTTATCCAAGGAGGATCAAACGTCATGCCCATCTACACCATCATCGGCGGCGTCAACGGCTCCGGTCGTTCCTCCTTAACCGGCGTGCTGAAAACTCTGTGCACGGATCTGGGCGTCATACTGGATGTCGATAAACTCGCCGCGGCGCACGGCGGCTTTCTGGAAGCGGGGCGCATCGCCCTGCGCACCATGGACCGCCTGATGCAGGAGCGCGCTTCCTTCACGCAGGAAACGACCCTTTCCGGCCAGCGTCCCGCGCGCATGGCGCGCCGCGCCCGCGACGCCGGTTATTTTGTCCGCCTGTATTATGTCGGTATTTCCGGCCCGGAGGAGGCGCTGCGCCGCATCGCCAACCGCGTCGCCAAGGGCGGGCATGACATTCCCGAGGAGGACGTCCGCCGCCGCTATGCCGAGCGCTTCACCGCGCTGCAAGCCGTGCTGCCCTATGTCAACGAAGCCGTGTTTTTCGACAACGAAAACGGCTTTGTCGAGGTCGCGGAGTACCGCAACGGCGAACTGCTGCCCAAGGGCAATTACCGCCCCGCCTGGCTGGAAGAACTGCTGCGCGCGCTGCACTTCTGATTCCCCCCGAAAGGAGCCTCCCCCATGCCCGATCGCCCCGCCTATGCGCCCCTGCTGCTCCGCCCCGACGCCCCCGCGCCGCCGGTGCTGTCGCTGCCGCACAGCGGGACGCGCGTGCCGGAATTTCTCGCCTGTGCGCTGCGTCCGGGCGCGGAGCAGCGCCTGCCGGGGTGCGATGCGCATCTGCCGGAGCTGCTCCCGGACGATCTCCCCATCGCAGCCGTCGTCAACCCGTATGTGCGCGCGGCTGCCGATGTGAACCGCTCCCCGCAGCCGCAGCCGGGCGGGCCGAGGACGAACTGCCTGTTCCCGCTGGACGGAACCGACGGCGCGCCGCTCTACCGCCGCCGGCTCACCCCGAAGAATGTCGAACTGCGCCTTGCCCGCATCCACCGCCCCTACCACGCCGCGCTGGAGCAGATGCTTTCCGACCGCGTGCGCTCCCACGGCTACGCGGTGCTGCTCGATCTGCATTCCTTTCCCGCCGACGCCGCGCCGGGGATCGACGCCGTATTGGGCGATCTTTGCGGCCGCAGCGCCCCGCAGGAATGGACCGCCCGCCTCGAAGCCCTGCTGCGCGCGGAGGGCCTGCGCACGGCGCGCAACGCCCCCTTCCCCGGCGGCTACATCCTCCGCCGCCACGCTTCCGAGCGCGTCTATGCCGTGCAGCTCGAGCTTTCCCGCGCGTGGTACGGCGCGCTCGGCACGCCCCGCTTTGCCGCCGCCTCCGCCGCCCTTCGCCGCGTGCTGACCGCGCTCCTTGCCGCCCTGCCGGAAATGCGCAGACAAAAAGACCGATGATTCCGTTTGAATCATCGGTCTTTTTTAAGTCTCTCGCGAAAAAGGGATAACCCCTCAGTCAGCCCTACGGGCTGCCAGCTCCCCCCTTCGCACCGACCCAGCTCTTTGAGCTGCGCCGGTGTTGCGCATGGCTTATTTTACGAAAAGAGCATACTATGCTCTTTTCTCCAAAACGCACATGCTTCAGGTTCGCTGCGCGAACCCTACGGGTGCAGGGGAGCCAAAGGCAACCCCTCAGGCGTTGTGCTCACCCTACGGGTGCAGGGGAGCCGGGGAAACGGGTTCGAGTTATTTACAGCGGAATGGAAATTGGAAGCAAGGGCAGCACGGAAGGAGACGGGAATATGACGGAATTTAACGCGGGACACATCCCGAACGACAGCCGCATCGTGGCGCGGGCGGCGGTGATGATGGCGCTGTCTCGGACGCGGGAGGAAGAAAAGGCGCTCAAGGCGGAGATGCAGCCGGAGATTTTGTGCGCGGCGGTGGACTGCGGCGGCGAATTCATCACGTCGGTGACGCGGATCGTGGAGCGGGCGGTGGTGGCGGCCAAGCGCGAGGGGCTGATCACGGAATCGCATCTGGAAGAGGGCGGCGTGGCGGGCGCGACGCACGAGGCGCTGACGCAGATCGTGAACAAGGCGATCGGCCTGAACGTGGGCGGCAAGATCGGCATCGCGCGCAGCGGCGAGCACATCGTGGTGGCGATGTTCTTCGGCATCGGCCTGCTGCACTTAAACGAAGTGGCGATCGCGCTGGGACACCGCGTGGTCTGACCGCGGAGAAACGGGAGACGGCGGCAGGGGGTGCGGGGGGCGCAGCCCCCCCCCCCACCCCCCGGACGCACCGTGTCCGGCCCGCAGGGGCCGGGCGCGGTGCGTCCGGAAGGAATGCCGGAGGAAAAGAGATATTTAAGGAGAGAACGTTATGCAGATTGCAATCGACGGGCCGAGCGGGGCGGGCAAGAGCACCATCGCCAAGCTCCTGGCGGCAAAGATGAACTGTATCTATCTGGACACCGGGGCGATGTACCGCACGGTAGGGCTGCTGGCGGTGCGCACGAACACCGACCGGCACGACGACGCGGCGCTGGCGGAGCTGCTGAAAAACGCGGATATTCGCGTGCTGCGCGTGGACGGCAGCCAGCACATGGCGCTGGGCGGCGAGGACGTGGAAAAGCTAATCCGCACGCCGGAGATCTCGATGGCCGCGTCGGATGTGGCGTCCTGCCCGTCGGTGCGCCGCGCGCTGGTGGGCTTGCAGCAGAAGATCGCCGCCGGCTGCGACGTGGTGATGGACGGCCGCGACATCGGCACGCGCGTGCTGCCGGACGCGGACTACAAGTTCTTCTTAACCGCGTCGGACAAGGTGCGCGCGCAGCGGCGGTACGACGAATTGAAGGCCAAGGGTGAAAGCGTGACGCTCCAAGAGGTGCTGGAAGACGTGCGCCGCCGCGACGAGCAGGACACCACGCGCGCCGAATCCCCGCTGACGATTGCGGACGATGCGACCGAGGTGGAGACCGACGATCTGGGCATCGACGAGGTGGTGACGGTGCTGATGGCGCTGATGGGGCGCTTTTGATCCGAACGGAGAACGGACGGAGAATAAAGACGGGGAGGGGACAGAGCCATGTATGTTGTGGCGAAAATACTGGTCTGGGTGCTGACGCACTGCTGGTTCTTTCTGAAAAAAGAGGGGCGGGAGAACATCCCCGCGGAGGGGCCGGCGATATTGGTGTGCAACCACATCCACCTGATGGACGTGGCGTGCATCATCGCCATGACGAAGCGGCAGGTGCGCTTCATGGCTAAGAAGGAACTGTTTGACAACAAGCTCATCGGCTGGTTCCTGACGAAGATCGGCACCTTCCCGATCTCCCGCGGGGACGCGGACATCTCCGGCATCCGCAACGCGCTCAAGGTCATCAAGGAGGGCGGGCTGCTGTGCATCTTCCCCGAGGGCACACGCAACCGCGAGCGCAAGGAGCCGCTGCTGCCGCTGCACGAGGGCGTGGCGATGATTTCGCTCCGCGCGGGCGCGCCCATTGTGCCGATGTGGGTCGAGGGCGGCTACGCGCCCTGGAAGCCCTGCCGCATCCTGGC
>ERZ827423.2934-NODE-2934-length-12509-cov-6.656255_pt1 | contig 12509 bp, 10 predicted proteins | sample MGYA00519775_ERZ827423 | MGnify/ENA primary metagenome ERZ827423 (study PRJEB31778, sample SAMEA3449296) | human gut metagenome | biome: human gut; feature: human-associated habitat; material: faeces | place: United Kingdom | collected 2010/2012 ...
TCAGCGGCACCGCAAAGGCAAGGATCAGCTTGAGCGGGCTGCCCTGCGTCATATCTTTCGTCATACGCACGTTCCTCCTTGGGAAAGCATCACAGACCTTATAAAACGAATTTTTTCCGACAAAAACGCCCTGCCGCGCAATGGGCAGGACGTTTTTGTTCATGTGGGTATTATATCAGGTTGCGATGAATTTTCAAGAGGTTTTTTCAAATTTTTCAGTGCTTCCCAGCCAGATGCTTCAGCAGCTGGAACAGAATGCTCCAGAACCCCGTTCCGGCATTGCCCGAAGGCGGGGTCTCCTCATCCGGAATGCTCAACGACGTATCATCCTCCGTGATGCACATAGCGACCGACACACCAGATTCATCCTGAGCAGCCCAAACCTGCTCTGTACAGCAAAACCGCCCCGGCGCGCATCTCTGCATTCCGGGGCGGTTCGGGTCATTCTGAATAATGTGCGAGGAACTGTCTGGTACGCTCCTCCCGGGGGTGGTCGATGAGCTGTTTGGCCGGACCTTCTTCCACGACCACGCCGCCATCCATGAACAGGATGCGGTCGGCCACATCGCGGGCAAAGTGCATCTCATGGGTGACAATGATCATCGTGGTCTTGCGGTCAGCAAGATCACGCAGGACCTTCAGCACCTCGCCGGTCAGCTCCGGGTCAAGGGCGCTGGTGGGCTCATCAAAGCAGAGGATATCCGGGTGAAGCGCCAGCGCGCGGGCAATGGCCACGCGCTGCTGCTGGCCGCCGGAGAGCTGATGCGGGTAGTGGCCAGCCCGCTCCGAAAGGCCCATCTGCGCCAGCAGTTCTCTCGCCTGCTGTTCCAGCTCCGCGTGGATGGCCTTTTTGTTTGCCTGATATTCCGGACGTTCCTTTGCCAGCAGTTCCCCTGCCAGCATCACGTTCTGTAAGGCCGTGTACTGCGGGAACAGGTTGAAGTTCTGGAACACCAGACCGAAATGGAGCCGCTTTTTGCGGATCTCGCTTTCCTTCTGGGTGGCAGGGTCGGCGGCATCCCACATGGTCTCGCCGTTCACCTTGATCACACCCGTGTCAGGCCGTTCCAGAAAGTTCAGGCAGCGCAGCAGAGTTGTTTTGCCGGAACCGGACGAGCCGATGATCGCCAGCGCTTCACCCTGCTCCAGATCCAGGGAGATGTCCTTCAACACATGGGTCTCGCCAAAATTTTTCCCGATACCGGAAGCTTCGAGCAACGCCATAATCTATCTGCCTCCTTAGCAGCGGAAATAATCGAGCTTTTTTTCAGCCCAGTTGAACAGGATGGTCAGTGCGCCCACAAACACCAGGAAGAAGAGCGCGGTGGAGAACAGCGGCCAGATCAGGCCCTTTGCGCTATACTCCTTGGCCATCATAATGATTTCCTTGTTGGCAATGGTATTTGCCAGCGAGGTATCCTTGACCAGCGTGATGATCTCGTTGCCCATGGGGGGCAGGATACGCTTGACGACCTGAAGCAAGGTCACCTTGAAAAAGATCTGTGTTTTGGTCATGCCAAGCACCTGCCCGGCCTCAGTCTGCCCCTTGGGCACTGCTTCAATGCCGCCGCGGTAGATCTCAGAAAAATAGCAGGCATAGTTGATGGCAAAGGCCACCACCGCCGCCACCATCCGTCCGCCGGAGCCGGAGGGCCAGGGGTTGTTCATGCCCAGCAGGCCGGGGCCCAGATAGATCACGATAATCTGCAGCATCAGCGGGGTGCCGCGGATGATCCAGACAAAGGTCTTGACCAGCCCGGCCAGCGGCTTGCAGCGGCTCATGGAGCCAAACGAGACCACCAGCCCCAGCGGCAGTGCAAACAGCAGTGTCAGGGCAAAGAGCTCACAATTGAGCAGGAACGCGCCGGACAGGCGCATAAGAATCACAGACACAAAAACACACCTTTTTTATTCAGAATCCATATTCCCCTTCCATCACAGCCGGTGAAAGTTCCCTCTGCTCGGGAGCCTTTCACGCATCGGCAACAAAAAGCCTCCCTCACCGAGGGAGGTTGCATCGCATAGCGATGACGGAAGGAGTTGTTCAACAAATTCAGTCAGCCAGTGCCAGATCGTACTTATCGGCCAGTGCCTGCATAGTACCATCGGCCTTCAGTGCATCAAAGGCCTCATCCACAGCGGCGGCAGCATCACTGCCCTTGCGGAATGCCACGCCGTACTCCTCGGCGTTCAGCTCGTCCACGATCTTCAGGTCGGCATAGTCAGTGCCCTCACCGATCATGGCGTTGGCCAGGGTCAGGTCAAGTACAGCGGCATCGGCAGTGCCTGCGGCAACTTCCATCAGGCAGTCGGTCTGAACGCTCTTAGAAACGTAATCAGCCTGTGCCAGGTTCTCGTCTCCCTCAATGGCGGCCTCACCGGCGGAACCAGCCTCGGCAACCACGGTCTTACCCACCAGGTCAGCGGTAGAGGTATAATCGGTGCCATCTTTCACAACGACCACCTGTGCATTCTTGGCATAAGCCTTGGTGGTAGCGGTGTTCTGCATGATGTCATCGGTCAGGGTCATGCCGTTCCAGATGCAGTCGATGCTCTTGGCATCCAGCTCCACGACCTTGGTATCCCAGTTGATCTCCACAAACTCCGGCTCCACGCCCAGCTTTTCGCAGACAGCAGTGGCCAGCTCGGTATCAAAACCGGTGAAGTTGCCATCGGCATCGGTGTAGTTCATGGGCTCGTAAACAGTGTAGCCAATGACCAGCTTGCCCTTGCCCTTGATGTAATCCAGGTCGCTGCCTGCAGCCTGGGATGCGGCAGCACTGCCGGACGCAGAGGCCGAAGCAGATGCGGCAGTGGAAGTGGAAGCGGCACCGCCGCAGGCGGCAAGGCTCAGTGCCATGGCACCGGCCAGAAATGCGGATACAAGACGTTTCATATACGGTTCCTCCCTCAGTGGCAAGCAGCTTCGTTTTATTGCTTTACCATGCTAAATTGCTAAACTGTGGTTATAGAATAACGCGTTTTCTGCCATTTGGCAAGGGGGAAAACTGATTTTTCGCAGTTTGCTCAAATCCTTACCGCTTTACCACGGCAAAGCGGGCAATTTGACAAAATAAAATCGCCGCGCCGGCAGCTGCCAGACGCGGCGAGAGGGTTTCTCTCTGAAAACGCAGCGGAATGCCACCGTCCCCCTATCCGGGAGAGCCGGTGCGCGATTGCGAGACCGAAAAGGGTTTCCTCCTCAGCTCAGGGCATCCAGCGCCGCCTTTTGCAGATCGGTGATGTCAATGGTACACAGAGCCTTCAGGTCGGCATCGTCGCCGGAAAGCCCGGCGATCTCGGTGCGGGTCTTGCCCTTGAGGGCATCACAGAAGCCCTCGCTGTGCTCATACCACTCCTTGCCCAGCGCCGATGCGCCGCGCATCCCGTAGTCCTCACCCAGCTCCAGCTTGGTCTTGACGAGGTCCGGGGCTGTCACACCGCCGTCCGACACCACCGTCAGGGCCGGCTCAGCCATATCCGCAATGGCGCTGGTCACACGGCGGTCCGCATCGGTGGTCAGTGCCACGATGCTCACATCCACCTGCGCATTCACATCCTTGTCATCGGTGGCGGTGATGTCCGAAGTCCCGTTCACCGCTTCGATGCCCAGCGCGGCCCTGTCGCCCTTGGCGGCACCCAGTGCCCTGGCATTGGCGCAGGCCCGGGTCACGGCATCCCGGTAACGGTCCACAGCAATGGTGCAACCGCTCAGCAGGTCGGCATCCGTGGTCTTGCCGTCCTCATCCACTTTGAGCATGGAGACCTGTTCCGGGGTCATGCCGATCAGGTAACTGGCAAAGGCATCCGCCTGTTCTGCCCAGCCCTTTTTCAGAGAAGAGACCTCGGCCAGCGGGTAATCGTCCCCCTTCTGCCGCTTGGTGCGCCAGTCGGTGGGCAGGGTCACATGGCCGGTGCTGTCCGCTGAAACAGACACTTCCAGCTCGTCCAGCAGAACACTCTCCAGTTTGCCCTCGCCATCCAGCAGGACAGCGGCCGCTGCCAGTTCAATTTTCCCTGCCCTGTCCTGATCGGTGGCCTCTGTCACCACACCCAGACCGGTTTTCCATGCCGCTGTCTGGGTCTGTGCGGAGGATGTGCCGCTGCTTCCGCTCATGCTGCCGGAGCTGCCCGACCCGGCGTTCGTTTTGCCGCAGGCAGTCAGCAGCAGCGCCGCCGCCATGGCACAGCTCCAAAGAGCCCGATGGTTCTGATTCATAGATACGCTCCCTTTCCACACGGCCCGTTGGGCCTTTGCCCCATAGTATGTCCAGAAGAACGTAAAATTACGCAGCCGACGGGAGTTTTCCAAAGCAAGTGTCCGCTGGGGTGGGACCCTGTTGCCGCAGGCAATCGGGCGGGCGATGGAATGGCCCGTTTCACTTGCGCGGAAAAGCTCCCCGAGTGCTGCGCGCAGCCGCTTACATCAACGGGCTCAGCAGCCGCAGCACGCTGTCCAGTGCTGTGCCCGGCAGATTGGTGCGGCAGTCGGACCGCATGATCTCCCGGCACTGCGGCAGGGTGCGCTCCACATCCTTCCGCAGTGCGGCGATCTGGCTGTTATGGAAGAGCAGTGTTCCGCACTCAAAATGGAGAAACAGGCTCCGGTAATCCATATTGATGCTGCCCACCGCGGCGACACGGTCATCACTGACATAGCACTTGGCGTGGAGGAAACCGGGCGTGAATTCATAAATGCGCACGCCCGCCCTGAGCAGGGGCAGATAGTAGGAACGGCTGAGCCGGAACACCAGCTTCTTATCCGGGATCCCGGGCAGGATGAGCCGCACGTCCACCCCGCGCTTGGCCGCACTTTTCAGAGCATCCAGCATCTCCTCGCCCACGGCCAGGTAGGGCGTGTAGATATAAACATATCTCTGGGCCTGAGAGAGGATGTCCAGATAGACCGTCTCGGCCAGCGGTTCCTCATCCAGCGGGCTGTCCGCGTAGGGCTGCACCACGCCATCCTGCACTGCGGGCAGGCGGGTGGGCGCAAAGGCGGTGTAATCGGTCTCCTGCGGGCGGAAGGCGTTCCATACATTGAGGAACATCACGGTAAAGTTCCAGACAGCGGTTCCTTCCAACCGGATGGCCGCATCCTTCCAGTAGCCAAAGCGCTGCTCGGCATTGATATACTCATCCGCCAGATTCACGCCGCCGGTGTAGGCCACATTGCCGTCAACCACCACGATCTTGCGGTGGTCGCGGTGGTTCATCACCAGCGAGACCAGCGGCACCACCGGGTTGAAAGGGATGCAGCGGATATGCGCCTTCTCCATGCGGATGACAAAATCACTGGGCAGGCCCAGCAGGCTGCCAAAATCATCGTAGATCAGCCGCACATCCACGCCCTGGGCGGCCTTGCGGCGGAGGATCTGCTCCACACCGTCCCACATTTTGCCGGAACGGAGGATAAAAAATTCCAGAAAGATGAACTTTTCCGCCTTTTCCAGATCTGCCAGCAGCTGGGGATACATCTCCTCCCCGCAGGAAAAGTAGTGAGCAGCGGTATCCCTCCAGGCCGGATATGGTCCGAACTTTGCCACGTAGCGGCTCAGGTTCCGGCTGGAGATATCCAGCGCATCGGTCTGGCCCTCGGGCTGGGCAAGCTCGGTCTGATGGGCCTGTTCCACCTTCTGCATCCGCTCCCGCAGATACTTGGCGGGGGCCTTGTTGCCAAAAGCCAGATAAAGCGCGCCGCCCAGCAGGGGCAGAAGGCCGATCAGAACGATCCAGCCGATCTTATAGGCACTGTTTTCATCCTTGCGCACCAGATACAACACGATCAGGATGCTCAGCGCCTTCAGGGCACCGTTCAGCCAGACCCGCCCCGCCGTGAACGACCAGAACGCCCAGAGCAGCCAGAGCACCTGTAAAGCCACCAGCACCACCGTGATCGTGACACGGTTGAAGATGCGGTTGAAAAACTTGACGATAGGCAATCTGAACATGTGGTATCCCTCCCCTGCCGCCCACGGCGATTTTTGATGCTGTTAGTATAGCGCAGAGCGGAGAATTTTGCAAACAAAAAAGCGCCCACAACGGCTTTCCCCGCTATGAGCGCCTATTCAATCGTGGCAGAATTTTTTCCGAGGGTTGTCCGCTTATGCTTCCGCGTCCTCATATCCAACCAGCAGGCCGCCCAGCTCTGCATAATAGCTGCACAGACCGCCACATTCGCTGATGTCCACCTTTGCTCCATCAAACACAGCCTTTACCATGTGCTTCAGGCGTTCGGCGGCGGCGGGATTGCCGCAGTGAGAGATATGGAGCCTGCCGTTGATGTAGCCGTGCTCCTTGAGTTCCAGCACGATGCGCTCCAGCGCACCATGCTCGCCACGGGTCTTGCAGAGAACATCCAGCTCTCCGGCCTCACTTGCCTGTCCGATGACCCGGATGCCCAGCATCCGCGCCACAGCAGCAACGGCAGGCTTCACACGGCCATTGCGGGCCAAATTGGCCAGCGATTCCAGCGAGAAGAGCAGATGGGTGTGCTTGTGGTAGCGGAGCATCTCTTCACAGATCTCGTCAAACTCCCTGCCCTCAGCCAGCAGATCCCGCAGATGCTCGGCCAGCAGGCGCTGCTCCGGGCCGGTGGAAAGGCTGTCCAGCACGAACACCCGCTTGCCGGGATTCTCCTGCTGGTATTCCTCGGCGGCCAGCTGGGCGGCATTGTAGCTGCCGGACAGAGTGCCCGTGATGGTGATGGCATACACCTCGTCAGCTCCCTCGTAGGCGGCCAGCCAATCGCTGACGTTGGGGCAGGAGGTCGAGGTCTTGCCCTTATAGGTGCGCAGGGTCTGGGCCATGCCCAAGGCATCCATTGTGCCGTTGTCCAGATATTCGGCATCGTCGGTGATGATCTTCAGGGGAACGCATTCAAAATCCACGCCCTGCAAGGTGTACAGGCTGGCGGAGGAATCCACAACGATCTTGGTGTTCATAAGCATTTATCTCCATTCCGGCGGCAGAGGATGCCGCAGTTTTTCCTGTTGTTTGAATCACTATATCAGTTTTTCAAAAACCTGTCAACTGTTTTCTCAAATTATTTCAAAAGTTTTCAATTTCCTGTTGACCACATTTCCAAAACATGGTATACTGTCCGCATGAAATTAGAATCAAACCGCCGCGTTGCGGCCTGCGCCGCAGGGTTTGCCCTGCCCCGGTATGCAGAACTCCCCACCGTAGGGCTTTATCTGGATCAGAGTGTACAGTTTGTCAACGGGTGTTTCCGCACATTTCAGGGGGTGGAGCTCACCGCTTCCATGGTGAGCAACTACGTTAAGAAAGGGATCATCAGCCACCCCATCAAAAAGAAGTATACCCGGGATCAGCTGGCCTGCCTGATCTACATCGTAGTTTCTAAAAACGTCCTGTCCATGGAAAATATCGACAGCCTGTTCAAGATGCAGCAGGCGCATTATACCTCCGCGCAGGCGTATGATACCTTTTGCGATGAGCTGGAGAATTACCTGCCCTATGTGTTCGGCCTGACCAAAAGCTTTTCCGAGCTGGAGCCGAATGTTGATGATGCACGCAAGCTCCTGCGCAGCACCATCATCTCGGCTGTGAACAAGATCTATCTGGACTGCGTTTTCACCGACCTGCGGCAGGAGCAGGCCCTCTGGCCCGATATCCTGCCGGATCTGGCATAACAACAAAAATGGCCCTCTCCGTCATGCTTTGCAAAGCAATGATGGAGAGGGTCATTTTTTCTTAAAACGTAAGCGCGGGGCTGATCTCATTGCGGCGCTGGGCCTGCACGATGCAGTCCTTTTCCGGCACGACACCTGCCGCACCCAGGGTGTTGAACATGGTCTGCAAAGCAAGCTCCGGGGTGTTGTTCTCCTGCGAGAGATGGCAGAGGGCAAACTTCTTGCATCCCTCCTGGATCAGCTCCAGCAGCTTTGCCGAGCACTCATCGTTGGAAAGGTGGCCCCGGTTGGACTCGATGCGGGAGCGCAGGTAGTAAGGATACCGCCCGCTGCGGAGCATGTGGAGGTCGTAGTTGCTTTCCAGCGCCACCAGGTCACAGCCGCTCAGGGCCTGATGCACCGGCGGGGTCAGGACTCCCAGGTCGGTGGCAATGGTCATGGTCTTGTTGTCCGGGGTGTGGATGCGGTAGCCCACGCATGGTACGTCGTGGCTGGTGGGGAACATCGTCACGCCGAAATCTCCCACATCCTCTTCCCCGCCGGACAGGGTGCGCAGCTCACAGCTGGCGGGCACAATGCCGTTTGCATCCAGAAAATCCAGCGTATCATCTGCACCGTATACCGGCAGCGGATTCTTTTTGAGGAAGGTAGCCAGCCCCTTGACGTGGTCAGAGTGCTCGTGGGTGACCAGAATGCCCGCACAATCGCTGATGTTCAGGCCCAGCTCCTTGAGCGCCGCCGAGGTGGTGCGAACGCCCTTTCCCATATCAATGATGATGTACTTTTCCCCCGTGCGCACCACGCTGCAGTTGCCGGAGGAGCCAGAGTATAACGAGATGAATTCAGACATTTCAAACCTCAAGAAACGAACCTCTCCGTCGTTGCTTCACAAAAGCTCCCTGTCAGGGGAACTTCTGCGAAGCAGACTGAGAGGTTCTGAATGATCACATTGCCGATTCCAGTGCGGCAGGCATCCGCTCCACCTTGCTGATCTCAGCGCCCAGGCCGCGCAGCTTTTCCACGATGTTCTCATAGCCGCGCTCAATGTGGCCGATCTCCTCGATCTCGCTGGTGCCGTCTGCCATCAGGGCAGCAACGACCATGGCCGCACCGGCACGCAGGTCAGAAGCGCGCAGGGGGGCAGGGTTCAGCTTGTCCACACCCTCAAACACGGCCACCTGACCGTCCACCTGCACCATTGCGCCCATCTTGCGCAGCTCGTCCACATAGCGGAAGCGGTTGTCCCACACGCTCTCGGTGATGGTGGAGGTGCCCTTTGCCACGCTGAGCAGCACACCCATCAGGGGCTGCATATCGGTGGGGAAGCCCGGGTGAGGCATGGTGTTGATCTTCAGCGGCAGGATATCGCCTTTGCGGGAGACGCGGACGGAATCATCGAATTCCTCCACATCCACACCGGCACGGCGGAGCTTTGCCGTGATGGGTTCCAGATGCTTGGGGGTGACATTTTTGATCAGAACGTCGCCGCCGGTGGCAGCAGCGGCAACCATGTAGCTGCCCGCCTCGATCTGGTCAGGGATGATGCTGTAAGTGCAGCCGTGCATCTTTTCCACGCCGCGCACCTTGATCACATCGGTGCCGGCACCGCGCACATCCGCGCCGCACATATTCAAAAAGTTTGCCAGATCAACAACATGGGGCTCCTTGGCGCAGTTTTCCAGAATGGTCTGGCCCTGTGCCATCACAGCGGAGAGCATACCGTTCATGGTAGCGCCCACGCTGACCTTATCAAAGAAGATATGGGCACCGTTCAGTTCCTTGGCACGCACGGTGATCATGCCGTAGTCCACGCTGTCCTCTGCACCCAGTGCGCTGAACACCTTGAGGTGCTGGTCGATGGGGCGGGGGCCCAGATTGCAGCCGCCGGGCATGGCCACCTGTGCCTTGCCAAAGCGGGAGAGCAGCGCACCCAGGAAGTAGTAGCTGGCACGCATCTGGCGGGACAGATCGTCCGGGACGTTGGTGCTGTTCAGGTGGGTGGTGTCGATCTCGTAGGTATTGCGGTTCAGCATCTTGATGCTGGCACCCAGGGTGCTCAGGATCTTCAGGCTGACTGCCACATCACTGATGTCCGGCAGGTTTTCGATCACACAGACATCTGCCGCCAGAATGGTGGCAGGCAGAATGCCCACAGCCGCATTTTTTGCACCGGAAATGGTAACTTCGCCATGCAGGGGCTTGCCGCCCGTAATAACAAACTTTTCCAATTTTATAATCTCCTTGTCGCAGGCCCGCCAGCGGCAGGGCCACTCAGGGTTCTTGCTTGATCTCTCCGCGCACCGCTGGGCACACACCCTCACGATACAACTATCTTATTATACACAACTTCAGGCAAAAAGCAAAGCCCCCTTTTCCCTTGCCCGATTATTTTCTGTTTTGCCCAGAATCTGCGGAGATATTCGATATTTTTGTTTCTTATTTCAAAAATTTTACAATCAGCGCCCCTTACCAGACGCAATCCTCGCTGCAAGTCTCCTTGATCCAGCCCAGCTGATAGGCCTTGACCAGCTGTTTCAGGTCGTGCACCCGCTCCCGCAGGTTCTCGCCCTCGTCCGTCTCTTCCACCAGAATGCGGTGGTTCTCCGTTTCCAGTATGTTCTTCTGCGACACGATGTCGATGTTTTCGTTCACGGCCTTTTCGGCACTGACAAAGGGCTGATGGGTCCGCAGGGACATGGTGCGGCTGGAGTACACCAGCGTGTACCCTGCAATGCCGGTCTTTTCATGGTAGGCGCGGCAGAACCCACCGTCAATAACGACCAGACGGCCCCCGCCCTTGATGGGGCTCTCGCCGCTCTTCTCCCGCACCGGCACATGGCCGTTGACGATGTGGCTGGTGCCGGGCAGGCCGAATTCCGCCAGGATACGGCGGCAGGCGGCCTCTTCATTGTACCATGTATAATAGGGGTCCTTGACTTCCTCGTGGGTGGCGGGGTCGGCAATATACAGCCGCTCAAAGGTGGTCATGGCGCTGCGGCCGAACAACGGCGACAGCTTGCCGCACCACAGATACCACAAAAAGTCCTGACCGCTCCGCCGGGCAGCGCTTCCCTCGGGAGCAAAGTAGCCGCAGCGTGCCCGCTCGTCACAGTAGTCCATCAAGCCGCGGCCCGAGTAGTTGTGTCCCTCGAACCGCTCCACGGCAAAGCTGCCGGTCCTAGTCATAGGCACCACGCCGTGGTAGAGCAGGTTGCCGTTCTCGATGTGGTAAACGCTGCCCTTGGCGTACAAAAATTCCACATGCTGCCGCAAGCGCTCACTCTGCCGGAAGGATTCCACCAGCTTGCGGAGCACCAGCCGCTCATCATCATTCAGGGCGGCGGGGTCTGCCGGGTCCACGGTGGGGAAGCTGGTGTCCCGCAGGGGGTATGCCTGCCCGTTCAGGGTCACTGTTCCCTTTTCCCAATCGATGTGCCGCAGGAAATCCCGACCCTGCATCTTGAAATCCGGGTTGCGGTCGATGACCTTGCACTCCATCTTGAGCATCAGAATGGTCACAGCCTTGTGCATCACGGCACAGCGGTGGAGCATTCCCTCGGTGTAAGGGCCGCGCGCCGCGTCGGTGTGGGGCATCCAGAGGGTCAGGTCGTCATTTCCGTAGAACTGCTCGGCCATCCGCTGCAGATGCCGCAGGTTGATGCCATAGCAGTCCTCAAGCATGGCATGGTTGTGGTAGGCCAGTGTCGTTTTAAGCACGGTGCAGACACAGATGGGACTTCCGGCGGCGGCCCCCATCCAGACCACGTCATGGTTGCCCCACTGGATATCCACATGGTGGTGGCGCATGAGCTGGTCCAGTATGATATCAGGCCGGGGGCCGCGGTCAAACAGGTCCCCCACGATGTGCAGCTTGTCCACAGCCAGCCGCTTGATGAGCTCACACAGCCGGACGATAAACCGGTCGGCGCGGCCATTTTCGATGATGCTGCCCACGATCTGCCCATAATAAAGGTCCTTGTCGTGGTCCTCAAAGTGGGCATGGAGCAGCTCATCCAGAATATACCCGCAGCTGGACGGCAGGCAGGAGCGCACATGCTCCCGGGTATGCTTGGAGGACACCAACCGGCAGATATCAATGAGCTGAAGCAGGGTCTCTGTGTACCAGTGGTCAAGCGCTTCTTCATCCGTACACCCGGCCTTGAGCTGGGGCAGCTTCTCGTTGGGATAATAGATGAGCGTTGCCAGCTCGGCACGGGTCTGCTCCGGCACACTGTCCCCCAGCACGATGTCCACCTTTTCCCGGATGACACCCGAAGCTGAGTTCAGGATGTGGACAAAGGCCTCGTTTTCACCGTGCAGGTCGCTCATAAAATGTTCGGTGCCCTTGGGCAGCTTGAGCAGGGCCTGGGTGCTGATGATCTCACTGGCAGCGGCCGCCTGCGAGGGGTAATCCCGTGCCAGCAGGGAGAGATATTTCAAATGATCCCGGATCTCCTCGTTTTCGGTGCGCATGACATCCTCCGTCCGATATGTAGTATTTTTGCATGATATATAATATTCTATCATAGTATACCACATTCCATATCATAAATGGTATAATAAACAAGAGTAATTCTGTCAAATCTTTTGCAAAGGACTTGGATATTATGCCCAAAACCATTTCTGTTGCCGTGCCGGAAGCCTGTACTCTCTGCCCCCGGCAGTGCAAAGCCGACCGGGCCGCCGGGCAGACGGGCTTCTGCGGGGCGGGCCACACCCTGAAAGCGGCCCGCGCGGCCCTGCACTTCTGGGAGGAGCCCTGCATCAGCGGCACCCGGGGCAGCGGCACGGTGTTCTTCTCCGGCTGCACCCTCAAGTGCTGCTTCTGCCAGAACTACCCCATCAGCGCCGAGG
>ERZ827423.2945-NODE-2945-length-12463-cov-6.153691_pt1 | contig 12463 bp, 13 predicted proteins | sample MGYA00519775_ERZ827423 | MGnify/ENA primary metagenome ERZ827423 (study PRJEB31778, sample SAMEA3449296) | human gut metagenome | biome: human gut; feature: human-associated habitat; material: faeces | place: United Kingdom | collected 2010/2012 ...
CAACATCAACTGATGTCGCTATGGCATTTCGTTAGAACTGTTTTTTTACAGCCCCTTTTTTCAATAAGTATTAAGTAGTTTCAGAGCGTTTCAGAGTTTTTCAATGATTTTAATTTGATTCAATGGATTTCAGTAATTTCAATTAGTTTCAATTATTTCTTTTAGGGTATTTAAAGATCCCTTATGGCACATGTCTGTGCTACATTTTCAAATTTTAGTGACAATGACGGTAGTATATTAGTGACAGGAATTAAGTTATAAAAGTACCGCCCAGAATAAGCGAATGAGGAATAAAGCGGTAAAAAGTAGGTAAAATATAGAAAGTAAGCAAGATTGGCACCGCCTAGAGTAAGCGAATGAGGAACAAAGCGGTAAAAAGTAGGTGAAATATAGAAAGTAAGTGAGATTGGCACCGCCTAGAATGAGCAAATGAGGAACAAAGCGGTAAAAAGTAGGTGAAATATAGAAAGTAAGCAAGATTGGCACCGCCTAGAATAAGCGAACGAGGAACAAAGCGGTAAAAAGTAGACTAAACATAAAAAGCAGGCTCAGTAAGTACCGCTTAAGATAAGTGATTAAGGCAAGCAGCGGTAGAGGATATTCCAAACAGCGGTAGAGGATATTCCAAACAGCGGTGAAAATAACACATTTCCGTATTTGATCTGCTGGAGAATATGGTTATACTAAACCATTCGTATGACGTATTACAAGAAACAGCGTGAAAGTAAAGTGTAAGGTAAAATAAGAAGATAAAATGGAAATTATAAAAGAAATCTCAGAGAAATCTTAAAGAAGGGAGAACGGCTATATTATATTTAATTCAAAATGAAATTAAAGTATTGGAGACTGAGCTTATACGCTTGGAAAATGAGCTTAAGGGATTACCATGCGGTTCATTGCGCTGTACAAGCAATAAGGGAACAGATCAATTTTACGTAAATGGTAAATATATGAGTAAAAAGCAAATGAATGTAGTGAGGGGCATTGCACAAAGAGATTATTACGAAAAACTGCTGCCTGTTATTAAAAAAAGATTGCGAATCCTGCATGAGATGGAGTTGAGCTATGTTTCCGATGAAATAGAAAACTGTTTTGCAAAGTCCTGCGAAGCCAGAAGGAAAATTATCACGCCTGTTTTCGAAACAGTGGAAGAGAAGATACATAGGTTTATGGAAGAAGAATATGAGCCGGGTAGATTTGACAACGATAACACAACCGAATTTTTTACGTTAAAGGGAGAGCGCGTAAGATCAAAATCAGAAGTACTGATTTCAGATTGTTTAAATCGTTATGAGATACCATATCGTTATGAGAAACCGTTAGAATTGTCAGATTGGAATAAAATTGTGGTATGCAGACCGGATTTTACTGTGATGAATAAAAGATCCGGAAAAGTATTCTTGTATGAACATTTTGGGAGAATGGATGATAAAGATTACGTTGATACAACTATGCGAAAACTGGATCTTTATGAAAAAAACGGCTATTTATTGGGAGATAATCTGATAGTAACTCATGAGACGAGCAAAGCACCTTTAAATATTAAAGTATTGGATTCCTATATAAAAACTTATTTTATCAGATAAAGAAAGTTTGACCATTTTTTTCAGGTTCCTTTTTTACAGCCTAAAATTGTGTTATAGTAGAATTAGCAGATAAACAAGAAATGCGGAATATTTGGGAATTGCAGTAGAACAGTTTATGGATTCCTTTTTGGAAAAAGTAAAATTGGGAATCGGGTATCATACAAACCATAAGCTTTGTGATTTTTTGCAGGAAGATGGAAACTGTAAACTAGGAAATTGTAAATTGGATAGTTGTAAGAAATATCCTTATACAGACCAGCCGGAAAGATTGTGTAGTTTGCTGGGGATGTTAGATACTGTTTCCATCTGCCCAGTTGCATTTGAAATGTTTGAGCGTTTGAAGAAAGAATACGGATTCAAGAGAAGATAGGGGGACATATGAGAAAAGAGGCATCTATAGAACAATGGAAAACGTTGTATGAGGCAGGAACACGTATTAAGGAACTGAAACCGTGGGAAAAGTTCTGGGATATGGATTTAATTGGTATCAGATATGGTGCTGAAGAGGAAACAATTTTCTTCAGTATACTGGGACGAGGCGGTGATTGTTATGGAATAGCCGTCTATGAAGGATACGAAGGATTAAATAGTTTTCTCATGCTTACCATGCAGGAGAGCATGAATCTGGCTCCTGAATATGCGATGTTTAACCAAAGAAATCTCACCTGCTATTGGGGGAATCGTGACGAACTTTCTGATAGACAAAGAAAGATTATTAAGGAGTTAGGATATACATATCGCGGAAAAAATCAGTGGTTGTATTTCCTGTCTTTTGAGCCGGGATATTATCCATATAATATGGATGAGGAAGCAGTATTGCGTATGAGCGGATATTTACAGGATTTGGAACTGGCTCTGCATTACTATGATGAAACAGACATACAGGTTGATTTTGAATCGGGAAATATGTTTTTGCTTTCTTTTGGAAAAGGTAAAAAAACATGGAATTTTGGTGAAGAGCCGCTTCCTTTTACAACTTTTCAATTTGGAAATTTACTGATTACAGATGAAGATTTGCTCTCAGACCTGGGAAAAGCTCCAAAATGCAATGCTGTTTTAGAAGCGGATATATCTGTGTTAGGAGCATCAGTTACGGATAAAAAGTATGATCGCCCTGCAAATCCGGCATTGTCGTTATTAGGAGATGCAAATACAGGAACAATCATTAAATTTGAAATGCTTGAACCGGAGGACGATGCAATTGTAATGCTGGCAGAAATTCTCATAGGCTTTATTTTTCAATTTGGAGCACCGAAGGAAATAAGGGTGTCAAATATAATTGTGGAAGCCGGACTTGAACAGATATGTAATGTATGTGGTATTAAACTTCGCAGAGTAAAAAGATTAAAAGGATTGGAAGATTTCAAATATAGCATGCAAAGATTTAGACAGTAGTCTGTAAAATAAATTAGGATAAAATGAAAAGCATATACGAAGGAAGTACCAGAAAAGAAATTACTATAGAACAATGAAAAATGGGATAAGAGGGGAGATTCACGATGGAAGATTGGCTGAAGCAAGTAAAAGAGGATTGGAATAAAACGTCAGACTCAGAATGGTATAAATCTCTAAGAACAGATGAAAAAATAGAGGAATTGACCAGGCAAAGCAGCGAAAGCTTACATAGTATTAATGATTGGGAGAGTAATCCAATGGCGGCATTACCGGCATGGATCACAATAGTTTCGCAAAAGCAGCACTTCTTTCCATTTAGATTTAATAAATCATTTATGCGTCGATCTAAGAGAGCCGGAGAAAATCCGGCTCTCTTAGAATATTAGAGGTTTTAGTCTGTTGAGTGCATCGGAGTTTCCCTAAACGGAGAAATGGAGAGGTACGAAACAATAAACCACCTGCTATGTGTGTGGTGGTGATTCTTTTATAGCGTTGTGCACCCCCCTTGACATATATAGATGATCGATATATATTATAGATGTCAGATATATAGATGACCTATATAATATACCTAATATATAAGACAGAGAAGATAAATAAGGTATATTAGATAAATAAGGTACATTAGGTAGACAAGGAGGGTTTCACAATGGCTGTTGACAAGGCGTTAATGTCCGGAAGTATGACCATGCTTCTGCTCCGGCTGCTTGCGGAAAAAGATATGTATGGTTATGAGATGATCGATATTTTGCGTAAAAAATCCTGTAATGTATTTGAATTGAAAGCGGGAACGCTGTATCCGTTATTGCATGGTATGGAGGAGAAAGGTCTGCTTAAGTCATATGAGCAGGAATATGGCGGTAAGATGAGGAAGTATTATAGCATCACCAAAGAAGGAAGGACACTGCTCAAGGCAAAACAGGCAGAATGGAAGGAATATCAGTCTGCAGTAGCCAATGTCCTTGCAATGGAGGGGTAGAGATGGAAGAGTATCTGGAGAAGCTGTTGGCGCAAATCCGTTGCAAAAAAGCAAGGCCGTATATCGCCGAGGAGATCAGGGGACATATCGAAAGTCAGATTGAGGATAATATAGCCAGTGGAATGACCGATCAGGAAGCGGAAAAAAATGCGGTTGCAGATATGGGAAACCCGGTTGAGGTTGGTATTTCGCTGGATAAAATTCATAAGCCCCAGATCGCATGGAGATTACTTGTCATCGTGGGAATGCTGAGCCTGTTGGGGATTCTATTGCAGAAATCCATTATTTATCAAAGCGCATATCTTCGCCTGGAACCATATATGCAGGAGATGTACCGGCTTGAGACGGACAGCTTTGTTTATTCTGTTTTAATCGGATTTGCTTTTATGTGTGTCATTTATTTTGTTGACTATACCGTAATTGCAAAATATGCGAAGATCATTGGGTTACTTATTAGTATGATGGGAGTTCTGCTTTTGGCGGGCTTCTTTGGCAGTGATATTAACGGAGTGCGATATAGTATCGGATTCGGAATATTCCGGTTTTCTGCCACCTCGCTGATGATGTTTTATATTCCGATCTATGGTGCAATTTTGTATCATTATAGAAACGGTGGCGTGGCAGCATTGTTAAAATCATTGATCTGGCTGATGATTCCGGTTCTTATCACTTTTTATATGCCCAATCTGAATGTTGCAATTATTATGATGATCAGCATGTTGATTCAGCTTACGGCAGCAATCCGGAAAGGATGGTTTCGAATACCGGTTAAGAGGACAATTGTCGGTCTGTGGGCAGTTTTTCTGCTGCTGCCTATGATGATACTGCCGATCATGTATGCATTTCATTTACTGGAAGAATATCAGGAAGAGAGGATCCGGGCTTTCCTGTCTGCTTCCGGGGATGGGTTTTATATGACTTCGATGCTTAGGACACTCAGTAAAAATATCCTGCTTATAGGTAACAGTGGAAACGATGTTCTTGGACGTCTGCCGGAGTTTAACAGAGATTATGTTTTTTCCTATATTCTGAACAGCTACGGAAGTATTGCCGGAATCCTTGTTGCTGCAGTTCTGGCAGCGCTTGTCATGTTCATCTTCGGAGCATCGGTCAAACAAAAAAATGAGCTTGGCATGGTTATGGGATTGGGCTGTGGAATGATTTTTTTATTAAATGTTCTGGTGAACCTGTTGGGTTCTTTGGGTCTGATTCTGCCTGTGTCATCTTTTTTACCATTTTTATCCATTGGCAGAAGCAATATTTTGTTGTGTTATGCTTTGGTAGGAATTAATATGAGTATATACAGGTATAAGGATGTGTATCCCGGGAAGCTTGAAAGAATCACTTGCGGCTCGAATGAATGATGATGAACGTAATATATCGGAAAAAGACAATATGCAGAGTAATAATGAATGAAGCACATCAAAAATAAATGATAATATGTCACATGATAATAAACGAAATATTGTGGAAAGGGAATGTAACGGTTCCGTAATAAAAAGATTGTCACAGAACCATTACAGAATTACAGATGAAGAAACTTGCACCGCTGCTTATTATGATCGCAGGAATCCTTTGGGGATGCATGGGAATTTTTGTACGGAAACTAAATGCAGAGGGACTTTTTTCCATGGAGATCGTGGCTCTGCGTGCAACGGTTACCTGTATAGCGATGGGTGTGTTTTTACTGATTTACGATTGGCATCTGTTCCGGATCCATTTAAAGGATCTGTGGTGTTTTCTTGGCACCGGAATTATGAGTATTGTATTCTTTAATTATTGTTATTTTAAAGCCATGACCGTTGCATCCCTATCCGTGGCAGCAGTGCTTCTCTATACGGCACCGGCGATTGTTATGGTACTGTCTTACTTTTTGTTTCAGGAGGCATTTACGAAGCATAAGGTACTGGCACTTCTGCTTACGTTCATCGGCTGTATTCTGGTAACTAGTGTGATTACAAATCCGGGTACAGTGACAGGGGCAGGAATTCTGGCAGGACTCGGAGCAGGATTTGGCTATGCGCTCTATTCCATTTTCGGAAGATATGCGATTGAGAAGGGTTATCATACCTTTACCATCACCTTCTATACGTTTTTGTTTGCAGCATTGGGAACATGGATTTTTACCGATCAGCAAAGAATCTTTTCGGTGGCAACGGGCAATACGGGAAATCTTCTGGTCTGCCTGTCCCTTGGAATTCTGGGTACGGTGGTTCCTTATCTTACCTATACACTGGGACTGAAATATGTGGATAACAGCAGGGCATCGATCATTGCCTCTGTAGAACCGGTGACGGCAACAATTCTTGGAGTGATCTTATTCCATGAGAGAATCAGTGTGTCCGGAGTACTTGGTATTGTACTTGTGATTGCAGCCCTCTTTATTTGTAATTCTCGTGAAAAAGAAAATGAAGCATCACATGAGCAGGGATAAATATGGGTATACAACGGTATATAATCTAAAATGTAACAGTTCAGCCATACCCATTCATAAGCTGCCCTTAGTGAGCAAAGAAGATTTTTGTTATTGCTACGATGGGGTTGTTTAGTGGTGATGGTGCAGGAGTTCTTGGGCGACTTTTACAGCAATATGGTACAGAATAACCAGTGTACCATGTGTTATAGGTGCATCAATAATTGCCCGAAACAGACCATGACGTTGCTTGGGAAGATGGTTGTGGAGCAGAGCGTGATTGAGAAATATTTGTGATGATGAGAGCGCAAATGGTACTTTTAGTAGTCGATACACAGAAATTAATAACTACGCTGGATTTATATAATTTTAATGCGTTTGAAGATGCTGTTAAAACCTTAATTGCAGCAGCCAGAGAGAATAATGTTGAGGTTGTTTATGTAAGGCATGATGATGGTGTAGGAGCGGAATTGACAAAGGGAGCACCGGGTTTTGAGATATATGAAGATTTTAGTCCACAGCCGAGAGAGAAGATTTTTGATAAGACTGTAAATAGTTCTTTTAAGGGGACGGGGCTGTTGGAATATCTGATGGAAAAGAATATCCACACAGTAGCGGTCGTTGGATTACAGACGGATTACTGTATTGATGCAACAATCAAGTGTGGCTTTGAACATGGTTTTAAAATGATTGTTCCTGAGAATGCGAATTCTACATTTGATAATGCTTTTATGACGGGAGAGCAAAGTTATAAGTATTATAACGATTTTATGTGGAAGGGCAGATATGCGGAATGTATTTCTGTGGAGGAAACGATTGAGAGGATGAAGGGGTAAGCTCAGAATTGTTATAAGAAAATATTTTCAATGCTGGCTGGATAAAGATATTAATGCTGTAAAGGAGATTTTCAGCGATGATATTATTTACAGTGAGTGTTATGGTCCGGTATATAAAGGCATCGGACAGATAGTAAGATGGTTTGAGGATTGGAACCGCAAAGGCACTGTTTTACAGTGGGATATACAGCGTGTGATTATTTCTGGGAATACTGCTATTGTGGAATGGTATTTAAAGTGTGATTATGAGGGCAATGTGGCTTGCTTTGACGGAGTTACCATTGCTGAGTTTGATGCGTATTTAGATTATTCCTATGTTGAGGCACGGGAGAAATTCGCAGAGTATATATCTATTCATGGAATCACAAGAAGTAATGTGGATTTGTATATCAGAAAGTATCCGATGTCTACGTTTAAATATTATTATGAATTGGAGTTGGACCATGTACTTGCATAAAGACAATAGAGAATTATTTCACAATGCAATCTTGCTGGCTTCACAGAAAGTGGAAGTCAGTGAAGATAACATAGAAAAACATGGAAATATGAGGAAGGAAAATAATCATGCAGTTATATCAGTTCGAAAAAATTTATTCACAGATGGAGAGGGAATTTGGGAAGATCCGAAAGGGTGAAGAAGAAACATACGCCATGCTGCTTTTACCAATGGAGGGAAATGTATTAAAAATACACCGTGAATTCCCGGAATCAAACAGCCGCAGACTAAGGGAGGCTATTGGCCTGGCATTATTTGATGTAAAAGAGACCTATAGTGGTGAAAAATATGATGCAGGCAATTTTAGAAATGCAGAAAATGAAAGGCTTGAAAAGGCATTGCTTATGGCATTTGATCCTTATACGAATAATGAGATAATGGAACTGTTAAAAGATCAGTTCCAGGTGGATATGCTGTCGCAGGAACAGAAGAAAAAATACTATAAATTTCCGATAATGTGCCTGCTAAGGATCAAGGAATCTATTGATACATGGGAAAAACATTCAGGTTCAAATGGATACTTTGATTTTATCGAGGAATATATGGGAAGAGAGATAAAAGGGAATGATATGAACTTTAGTATTATGAGTTCCGATATATTTGACATGTAATATTTTTTAAATTTGACAACATGAAAAAACAGTGGCTTCATAATGATGAAGCACTGGAAAGTGCCTTAACTAAATGACATTGATTATTGCACTAATTAATATGGAAGCAGGTAAAAGATGCGTTGGAAGAGATTGTGTATATGTGAGTAGAAAAGAGCGGTCGTAAGACTGCTCTTTGATAATCTTAGAATAGTGTTTTGGATAGAATATGATAGAATGTAAGAAAAATCGGGATTCATAGAGATCTTTTGTGATTTGCAACTGCTGGTTGACAGATTTACAGCCTGAAATGGTGGAATGCAAACAGCAAAATTATTATATTTAGCTCATAAAATCTGCGAAAGGAGCAAAAAATGATTTTAGCTGATAAGATTACAGAGGAAAGAAAAAAGAATGGATGGTCACAGGAAGAACTAGCCAATCAGTTGGGCGTATCCAGACAGGCAGTATCTAAGTGGGAAAGTGCAGGGGCTGTTCCGGATTTGCAAAGAATTTTACAGATGTCGGAGCTATTTGGTGTTAGTACAGATTACCTATTAAAAGATGAAATGAAAGCAGAAAATATCACCTATCACGAAAGTACTGAAAGCTATGCAGAACCGTTGAAAAAAGTAACTATGGAGAATGCAAATGAATTTCTTGACATGAAAAGAAATGGATCCAAAGTAGTGGCAAACGCAACAAGTATGTGTATCTCAAGTCCAATATTATTGATTGTTCTTGAGACAATGGCAGAAGATGGCGTATTTCATGTTTCGGAATCTCTGGCAACAGTATCTGGGTGTGTTTTTTTGCTTGGAATGGTTGCGGCAGCCGTCTTTTTGTTTATTACATATGGAATGCATAAATCACATATGGAACATTTTGAAAAAGAATGCTTTGAAACAGAGTATGGTGTATCTGGAATGGTACGAGATAAAAAAGATTCCTATGAACCGATTTTTATCAGAGGAACAGCTGTTGGGGTAGTGCTTTGTATACTGGCAGTGATTCCGACAATTATTGCCGGAGCCATGGAAGCGTCTGACTATTACTGTGGTCTTTCCGTTGGATTACTGCTATTCATACTTGCAATAGGAGTGAATCTGTTGGTTCGTGTTGGGATGGTAAAAAGCAGTTACGATACCCTTCTTCAGGAAGGCGAATATACAAAAGAAGAAAAACTGTTTAAGAAAAAGACGGACACGTTTTCCGGTGTATATTGGTGCTTGACTACAGCGATTTACCTTGCATGGAGTTTCTGGACGATGAGCTGGGATATTACATGGATTGTATGGCCGGTTGCAGGTGTTTTGTTTGCAGCATTGCTTGGTGTGGTGAAAATGGTGTTAAAGAATGGCAGTGAAACTCAGCACTATATTTAAGATGGAGTTAAGTTTATTTTCTGCATATTATACTCATCCAGAAATTCCGGTTCGCATGGGTGGCTATATTCTAATAGAAAAAGAACTTTTGACATTTCCACAGATGCGTGATAATATCTCAAGTTTTGAAATAAAAAGGGCGTAACCCTTGTAAATAAAGGGCTGCGCCGATTCTTGTGTATAGCGTAACAGCATCATTTTTGCTAAAGGAAAAATTTTAATATTTTAGAATTCTTTGTATTTGCTGTCTTGTTCGGTATCTGTTATCCAGTTCTAGATCAAATGCATTTCCACATGTTTTTAGTATTTCATCAAAGTAAGTAAATTTATAATTGTTGGCATCTAATGGAACGCAACAGTATTTTTTGAGCGATTCTATTATCTTACCTGCAGGATAGCGATTTCCTAACTTGGCCTGCAGCAACCGAATCAATACAAGAGAAGTAAAGCATGTGGCGAAATGGGCATCTATGTGTTCATTTGTACGAACAAAAATCGGTCTGGAACTAAATTCAGTTTTGGAAATTTTAAAGGTTTCCTCGATTTTAGACAGCCCGTGGTATACATCTCGCATTTCAAAATCGGACATGTTTAATTCACTGGTTACGATGGAATAATAGCCATCATATTTGGCTTCTTCTCTGACTTTAGTAAGATTCAATTCCAGATTCTTTCCATCTACGATTTCTCCGGTAGATTTATCAAACGCGATGTTAAGTATATAAGCTGCAGAACCGGCAGAAGTAACTCTGTCGTATTTTTTTGGATGTTTAATCAGATCTTTTGCGCGTTCTATCATGACTTCTCTGTCGGCCTTTTGCTTTTTTGCATATTTTTCGGAATAGTAAACCATCTGTTTTTGATCTACCTTGACGGTTTTTTTGCCAGGTTTTCTTTGCCCCGGTTTTGTTACGTTTACATGAAGTTCTTTTGGATAAATGCGGGATTTGTGGATAAAAAAGATTTCTTTGCCATCCTCCGTTTTTACCGTATCTTTTTTATACCCTGAAGCTAAAACCCAGTTCCTGAATTCTGCATCTGCACCTCTGACGGATTGTCCATAAACATAGCCATCTCGCTGATTCACATCGCATTTATTATCTCCGTTTAGATAATAAATGTTATCAGATGTATTTAACCCCCTGTCAGCAACAAAAATAATTCTTGTATTCGAAAAATCCTGTTTGATGCGATTAATAATCGGACGCATATGAACTTTTTCAGATTCATTACCAGGGAATAAATCAAATGCTAAAGGGATTCCGTTTCTATCCATCAGCAGTCCCATTTCTACAATGGGATCTGGACGATGGTTTTTTTCGGGACCACGTTTGCGATACTTAGCATCAACGATATTACCTTCTTTATCCACACAATTACCTTTCTCATCAAAACTATCCATATCAGAACGACCGATGTCAAAGTAATAGTTAGTACAGTCAAAGTAAGAGACAGAGAGGTCTCGATCATATAGCTTTTCAGAATGATCAAATATCCATTTTTGTAAGGCTTCATTATTTTTGCATATGATGTCGAGAGCGTGATATATGTCATCCAATGAAAAGTCTCCGAAGTCTTCAAAGTAAAAATTCTGATTGTCAAATGTTCCCTTTTTGGATGCAGGGCAGAGAATTCGTGAAAATACAAGCAGTCGGAATATTTGGTCTACACTAAATTCTACCGAAAGATTTCTGCTTTTCCAGTTCCAAAACTTGTCTAACTCTAATTCCTTGTAAAGATGTTTTAGAATTCCATATCCTACATTCAAAATATCGTCCGTGTTTGTATCCATCTTTTCAGATCCATCAATGACGATGGTTTTCGATTTTTCCTTTTTCTTTTCAGATGTCATGGCAGCTGCCTTTTGTGAAAAAAAGGCGATAGGATCTTCATATTCTTTTCTCAGGTTATCTAAATATCCAATGCTTTCAATTGTTCTGGTACGGCTCTGCTTTTTTGAACTATCATAATAACTTTCCTGTATAGCAAGATAAATACCCTGTGGACGTTTGATTTGTCTTAAATACATAACAGTCTCCGTTTTAAGCAAGATGATATAAATGAACGATTTCATCGGTAACTTCTTCTGGCAGTTTACCATTAACAAAAAATTTGTTGGTGATGTTTTGGTAAACAGAACCATACCATAACAAATCTTCCTGAATATCTGCTAAATAATGGCTTTTACGAGAATTTTTGTAATCATCATCTTTGTAGATAACATCATTTTCATCGCTAAAGACTAAACGTTCAAAAATATTTTCTGGTGTATCTGTTAATTCAATAGAAAAAACATCCTGAGAACTGATGATAGGAATGATAGCACCGGCATATGATAGTGGGGTTACTGCAATCACTTTGTTTCCGGTTTTTTTTACGAGTGTACGAAGTAAACGACAGCGCTTTTTATCTCTTTCCTGCAAAGAACCAGTAGAAACGAATTCTTCCAAAGTTATGTCATATTTTTTCTTAATTTCATCGTCTAAATCAAAAAAAGAAAAGTTCAGTTTGTGGGCAAGCAATTCACCAATAGTACTTTTGCCAACATTAGAAACACCAAACAATAAAATAGTCATAGACTACGCTCCTTCTCAATGCTTTACTATCTATAGTATAACATATTCCATTAGATTACGCTATATATAAAATGAAAAATATTGACAAAAAAATACCAGTAACCACAAGGGGTTATTGGCGTTATGCTAATATATGAACTTCAAAACTCAGGAGGGCATGCGCCCTATAGGTCAACACAGAAAACATCCCCTTTGTAAGCAAGCTTC
>ERZ827423.2947-NODE-2947-length-12460-cov-10.861104_pt1 | contig 12460 bp, 9 predicted proteins | sample MGYA00519775_ERZ827423 | MGnify/ENA primary metagenome ERZ827423 (study PRJEB31778, sample SAMEA3449296) | human gut metagenome | biome: human gut; feature: human-associated habitat; material: faeces | place: United Kingdom | collected 2010/2012 ...
AAGCTATGTCTTCTTTTATGCGATTTTCAATTTGCGCAAGTTATTTTACCTTATCGGCACGATTATTATACGCCTTTAGCTTTGACGGTTACCTAAGAAAAATCTTTTAATTGTGTTAAGGGGATGGCTGATTTCATCTATCAGCCATCCCCCGTCTTTAATTATTTGTAGAAATCCGTAGGAGTTCCATTCAGTTCTTATTCTGTTAACTCAGTTCAAAACTGCTATGTCCTTATGAAAATATGACTGTTTTGGCACATCTTAGCTGAATTAAATAGGAACCTTGCTCAGAAAATGCCTTGTCCGCTTGACTTAAAGAAGTAACCAACGGAAATATTCATCCATAAGGCCGCAGGTTGGGAAAAACTTTTGAATGGAAATTTGATCTGAGTCGCTTTTACACTTAAAACTATTATCTTGTTGGTATCTTAAAATGGCCTGTGCAACGGCGTTTCCCTTAGCCGCTTTTTGTAATTCTGATAGTAATGTCTCTGTGCTTTTGCTTGAAAAAGAAAAAGCATAAGGAATCAAGCGTTTGAGATGTACTAAAATACATTTATACTCAATTTGAAAATTATTGTAATATCCACATGCAATACTTGATAATGTATGCTCAAGTTCCGCTTTTGATATTCCCATTCTGTTATCAACAGTAATTTTGGCTTCAAACGATATATCCTCTCCGGGAAAATCAATTTGCTCCCATTGCCAAATTAAATACCAACAAAAGAAGCAATACCGAATGGCAACATCATCAGTCGGATTGTGATCCCAAATCCCTTTATAGCAATTTAGGGCAGCAAGCCATTGTTCATTGTGTTCATAATCTAATATTGCCTTTAAGTCTGTGACTTGCATAATGATACCACCTTAATATTACAAATGGATTATTCTTATCTTTTAGGCCATGCATCTGAGATTTTTGCAGCTCCTCCACTTGCTGGATAAAAGATTTTGACACAAATTTCTACACCTTTATCAGCAAAGTTTAGTCAGCACTTCATCAGAGACATTTTGTCCTCTAAGATCAATCTGTACAGACTGTTTTGATCCCTCCGGCAAATGCATCAACCGTTGTTCGTATTGTTTTACAATATTTCTAACCAAATTCCTTCTTCCACTATTACTTTCAAGGTTATAATTCTTTATATCTACACTATGCCCCACCTTATAGTAGTCGGGTCTTACGCTCCCCTTTGCCCCATTGTAATTGATTTTCTTCACCAAATCAAGGGCGGTGTAGGAATACCGGGTCACATAACCGTCCGCGTCGGTCTTGGAGACCAGATTGCCGTTGCCGTCGTAGACATAAACGGTACTGTCGCCGTTGTGATCCCGTATCAAGGCCAAAAGGGGTATCAGCTCAATACGCTGATACCCCTTTTGCTCCATTTTATCTGGCGTTCAAGTATGCTTCTTTAATGGCAGTATCGCTTCTTTCAAAACATCGCCCATGAGATTTTTCCATGGCAACATCAATATACTGAAATGCCTTTTCTTTGTCACCACAAGCCATAGCGACCCGCGCTCCCCACATCTCTCGTTCTCCGCAATCCGCGCGTTCTGGATCAGCCAAGAAAATGTGTTTGACCCAACGCTTCATAACCGCAGTGTCGTTTGCCTTGAGCGCTACAATCAAAATGCGCCACACAATCAGGTAGCTCTCATCATAAGAATATTTGCTGTCAGGGAGCAAATCCCACGCACGCGCAAACATATCGATCGACTGCTGATAGTCGCCTTGCTTAAACAGCGCAGCGGCATCATCCATAGTCTTCGATATTTTTTCTCCCAAGCTGCCTTGAACATACGCCATGATATCACCTTCCTCAGTGTCTAATGAGTCTCTTTATTGCCTGCAAATATTTAAGGTTTTCTCCCTCAAATATTGTTGAGCCTTCCGCCATATACGCCTTTAGCAGATGTTCTTTTGCATCAAGGATACAATCAGACTCAAGCTCGCATTGCCCCAAGCGTAAATTTATAAACGGGTTTCCCGGATCATAAAAATATGCGCGTCTCAGGTATTCCATAGCATTTGAATACTGTTGAAGCTGAAATAATGTATCCCCGATAGCAACAAGGATCCAGACGCGTTCATCTTCATAATCATAGGTTTCAGGAGTTATCTCCAGAGCATGCTTAAAACAAGACAACGCTTCCTGATACATTCCAACTTCCGAAAGTGAATTTCCTTTCTCACATAATTCATTTACGCTTTGCATGGACGGTTCCTCCTATTATGCTGGGGGCAAGTAACGTTGAGTGCGTCGCATTATAGTATTCGATACCCCACTTCGCAGACAGATAAACTAAGGCTGAAGAGAAGACTTGCTTGCCTTAACAAATTTCGGAGAAGTGGGCGTGGCTGAGCCACGCCCACTTCTTCGTTATGCAGGGATTCTCTGATTGACCGCCGCTATCCCCAGTGGTGGCGTTTTACGCTTACGAGTCCGCGCCTAGAATATGCTTGGAGATGCCTGCAACATATTATATGTTTCTTTCTGGAGTAACTGCTTTAGCGAAATGCCCATAGCATCTGAATGGTACGCTATGAACACATCAAGATGATCCGATGGTGAGATAATTACTTGAGAGCGTGGAAATACAATCTGTATAAAACTATTGTACCGCAAACATGATTTCACAAAGATAGAAACCAATTTACTGCATTTCTTTCCGACAATGGCTTTGTTGATATTGGATATATTGTTATGTTCCAAAGCAATGTGTAAATCGGGCATTACCGAGTCATTTGCAGTCCAGCAATCATCGTACCGTACTATATAGCACTGATCATCTGGAATCGAATCAATAATGCAGGCAATAAAAGCCGACAGCTTATTCTCATATTTGCTGTATGCAGATAGAGTACAATAGCCTTCAACCACATCACAGAATCTCGGAATATCTGATTGCTTGAAGGATACCACCAAATTCACACCGTCAACAACATCCAATGCATCGAAGTCATAGAATGTTAACTTTGAAATCAAGTTTCTGTATTCTTCCTCGCCTACCGGAGAAAAAGCGTTTTTACTTGTTTTTGTTTTTGGGACCACCCGGCCAGATTTTTCGTCCATCGAAATCTACTTCCTTAACCTTTTTTCCTTTCGGATCAGAAACATCCCAGTGATCTTTATGTAGCTGATCCTTTTTCCATATATTTCCTTTTTTGTCTTTGTATCCTTGCCCATTTTTAAGTTTAGTGAAATCTTCCGGATTACTCTCCGGTGTCTTTTCACCGTCAGATGCTCCGCTCTTTTGGGACTTTTCTTTTTTGTTGTCCTTGCCCTGCTTTTTGTCGCATCCCGCCTTTTCAAAGTAAACTTTTGCAGCTTCGACAAGTTCAGTGCGAGTGGAATTTACCCATTGCCGTGTAACAGAAACAATATTACCTGTAAACGTAATACCATCAACAATAACGCTGGTTATATCATTCGCCAGCTTTCTACCAGCAGGACTGTTCATCCAAGCAACTAATTCAGCATATGTTAATACAACCAGTGTACCTGCTGCATAAATCAAAATGTCATCAGCGATCACGATTTTTCCTGTAATATCAACTAATGTTGTAGGATTATCGAAGGTATAAAGATAGTATGCAAGTTGTGCTGAATTCGGGACATATTTTTCAATTTCATATCGGCTTGCATCCAGAATTGGGTCAACCGCATCAAACCGCTTGTTCACCGCATCGTACATTCTGGCCTTTGCGTAGAACTGGTTCAGGACATCATCATACTCATGGGTGGCGTAGGTGATCTCTGGCAGCAATCTGCGGAAGCCGCCGTCCACGGTGATGTCCGTGTACCGGCGCACCTCGCCCCAATCGGTGTAGTCTGCCCGTGCGGTCACACGGCCATACTGATCGGAGAGATTCACCACGCTGCCAAGGCGGTCGGTGTGGACGTAGGCCATATTGACGCATTTCTTGATGCTCTGACCCCACCAGTTGCTGCCTTCGCCAATCGTCATGACCTGCAGCTTGTCCAAACCGTAGGTGTAGAAGAAGTCATAGCCGTCCTGCTCAGACTTCATCAGCACCCGCTGGTCGATGTCCAGTCTGGTATAGTCAATGACATAATCCGTCTTGACCACTTCCGGCTTTTCGATGCCGGTCTCCACGCTGGGCGTCTGGCAGTGGAAGTCTGTATAGCCGTGGGTATTGTCCTTCAGGATCAGCTCCGTGCCGACGCGGACGCCGAGGCCGTTGAAGGTGTACGCACTGACCTCGCCGGCCTTGTTGGTGCCCTGCACCATGCGGTTTGTCTCGTCGTAGAGGTAGGTCGCAATGGTGATATTCTTGGGTCCGGTGGTGGTAGGCGAGCAGATCTCTTCTTCCTTCACCAGATTGCCGCGCTTATCGTAGGTATAGCCGTAGTCATAGATGCGGGTGAGCTTCTGCTCATAGCCGCACACATGCTTGCTCACCATCTGGTTGAGGTCGTTGTACTGGTAGGTATCCTCTTCGCCCTTAGTTGGACCGCTCTGCTTCAGCAGGTTGCCCAGCGTATCGTAGGTGTAGGTATAGGCGAGGGTATCGTAGGGATAGACCTCCAGCTTGCGGGTGCTGCCGGTGAGCCGGTTTAATGCATCATAGGTAAAGGCCGTGCGGCTCTTGAGATTTTCCGTAGCATCGCTGTCCCGCTGGAACTCCGTCAGCACATTGCCCTCGGCGTCGTAGGTGTACTCATACTTGACCTTGGGCGTCTTGTTGTAGAGCTGGAAGGGATCGGTGTCCACCGTCTTGAGGAGGTTGCCCTCCGCGTCATAGGTATACTGCTCGATCCAGCCGTTGGGATAGGTCAGCTTGACAGGGCGGTTGGCAGCATCGTAGACATAGGCATAGGTGCCTTTCTCCGCGTCAATGACGCTGGTAAGGTTATACACCGCATCGTAGAAGCTGCGGGTCTTGCTGCCGTCCGGATAGGTAATGCCGGTCTGATTGCCCACGGCGTCATAGGTGTAGGAAACCGTATTGCCCTTGTGGTCGGTCATCTTCTGGAGGCGGCCCAGCAGGTCCAACTCGAAGGTGTTGGTGCCGGTCCAGTCATCCATCTGCACCAGTTCGCCGACCTTGTTATACTGGTAGGAGACCTCCTTTGCCCCATTGTAATTGATTTTCTTCACCAAATCAAGGGCGGTGTAGGAATACCGGGTCACATAACCGTCCGCGTCGGTCTTGGAGACCAGATTGCCGTTGCCGTCGTAGACATAAACGGTACTGTCGCCAAGCGCGTTGATCTCCTTCGTGACCAGATTCCGACCATCGTACTCATACAGCGTGATCTCGTGGGAGTCCACGCCATTGAGGGCATCCACACGGTGGAGGTCGGTGGAAATGAGCTGGTCATTCTTATTGTAGGTAAATACGGACTCCGTGCCCAGCGCATCGATGGTCTTTACAATATTTCCATTGCCATCATAGACATACCGGGTGGCATTGCCGTTGCGGTCCTTGACCTGCACGATGCGGTCTGTGGCATCATAGGTGAAGAACTGCGTATTGCCACGGCGGTCTTTCACGCTGGTAACCCGATTCAGGGCATCATAGGTATAGGTCACGGTGCCGGCAGCATCCGTCATGGAGGTGAGGTTGCCATTGGCATCGTAGGCATAGCTGGTCACAACGCCCCTGGCATTGGTCTCGCTCTTGACATTGCCTGCCAGATCATAGGTGAATGTGGTCGCATTGCCCTTGGCATCGGTGACCTTGATGACCCGATCCCTGCTGTCGTACTCAAAGCTGGTAACATTACCCAGGGCATCCGTCATGGAGATCAGGCGACCATCCGCATCATAGGCATAGGCGGTTTCCGCACCCTCTTCATTCACGGACTTTACCATACGGCCATCTGCGTCATAGGTGTTGTATGCGGTATTGCCTTCGGCGTTGGTGCTGGAGATTGCTCGGTTCAGTTCATCGTAGGTATAGCGGGTGGTATTGCCGTTACCGTCAGTAGAGGCAACCGTATTTCCCTCGTTATCATACCGGAAGGAGAAGGTATAGCCCTCCGCGTTGGTATAACTGGCAAGACGGTCCAGCGCATCATAAACATAAGTAGTGGCATTGCTTTCGGCATCGACAGCCTTGACAATGTTCCCGTTATGATCGTATTCCGCGCGGGTCACGCCGCCATTGGCGTCCGTAACGGCAACAGCGCGGCCGAGAGCATCATAGGTGTAGCCGGTCGTATTGCCGTTGGCGTCTGTAACCGAGGTCATATTTCCCGTTTCGTCGTAGCGATAGGTTGTGCTCCCGCCCAGAGCATCGGTAACAGAAGTCACATTGCCGACAGCGTCATAGGCGTATGCCGTTTTACCGCCCATGGCGTCCGTCATCTCGATCAGTCTGCCGTTGGCATCGTAGGCATAGGAGATCACGCCGCCCAGTTCATCGGTGGCAGTCAAAACCTGACCGTTGGCATCATAGGTGTAGGCAACAAAGCCGCCATCCGCGTAGGTGATCTTTGTGGCGCGGCCCAGCACATCATATTCGTAGCCGGTCACATGGCCCAGTGCATCCGCCGAGGATATCTGACGCCCCAGCGCGTCATAAGTGCTGGAAGTCTCCGCGCCCATGGCAGAGGTGGTCTTGGTCATCTGACCGTTAGCGTCATAGGTGTAGGAGGTCGTGCTGCCCTCAGCATCTTCCATGCGGATCAAACGGTTCTCCGCGTCGTAAGCATAGCGGGTGGTGTGGCCGTTGCGATCCGTAGCGGCAGTCAGGTTGCCGTTGGCATCGTATTCGCTGACGGTGCTCTTGCCGAGTGCATCGGTGATCTTTGTAAGGTTGCCGACGCCGTCATAGGTATATTGGGTGGTATTGCCGTTGGCATCCTTGACGGAGGCAGCACGCCCAACGCTGTTGTACTCGGTAGAACTGACGCCGCCGACAGGATCGGTGGTGGAAACCAGTTGACCGTTCCGATCATAAGCATAGCGCCAGGTATTGCCGCGGGCATCGGTCATGGAAACAATACGGCCATCAGCATCGTAGGTATAGCGAGTGACCGCTCCGTTGGCGTCTGTTGCTGTGGTCAGATTTCCGCTGTCATCGTAGGTATAGCGGGTCACATTGCCCAGCGGATCGGAGATAGAGGTCACGTTGTTCTGCGCGTCACGGGTAAAGGTGGTGACATGGCCCATGCGGTCGCTTTCGCTGATGTTGAAGCCGTTGCCATCCACCGTGTAGGTCTGCTCGCTGCCATCGGCGCCGATGACCTTCACCAGTTTGCCGGCCTCGGTATACTCATAGGAAGTGACTGACCCCATGGCGTCGGTGACTGTGATCAGGCGGCCCTGCCCGTCATAAATATAGGCGGTCACATTGCCCAGCGGGTCTGTCATGGACGTGCAGTTACCCTGAGCGTCATAGGTGTAGGTCGTCTGCGCACCCAGCGCATCCGCTGCGGAAGTGAGATTGCCGTTGGCATCATAGACATAGAAGCGGGTCATACCACGGCCATCGGTAGCGGAAGTCATATTGCCCTGATGGTCGTAGGTATAGTAGCTCGTATTCCCGTTGCGGTCACGGATCATGGTCGGCATCCGATTGCTGTCGTACTCGAACCTCTCATAAGTGCCGTCTGCGTAAGTGATTTTGGTTTTGTTGCCCGCGGCATCATAGGCATAGGACGTGCGGTTGCCTTCACGATCCGTCCGGCTCGTGACTTGATTGAGGTCGTTATAGGTCACCGTCTGGCTGCCGCTGGCATCTGCAGACTTGGTGATCCGGCCCTGCTCATCAAACCAGATCTCATGGAAATAGCCGTCCTCGCCGGTGCAGGTGTTGTGCCGCCCATCGAAATCGTAGGTAAAATCAAAGGTGCCGAAGTTTACGGCATACTGATGGACTACACGGCCCTGTGCGTCATATTCATTCTCTACATAGATCTCACCCTTGAGATTCTGAACAGAACTGAGATACCCGTTGCCGTCATACGCATAGCGCAGACTGTCTCCGTCTGGGTTTTCCACTTCAGTCAGGAGGCCGCCGTCATAGGACAGATGGATGCTGCGACCCACGCTGTCCGTCACCGCAGCGATATTGTCGCCGCTGTAGGAGAATGTAAAGCTGCCGGTGCCGTTAGACACGCTCCGGAGCTTGTCACCGTCATATTGGAAGGACAGCGTATTCCCACTAAGATAGACGATGCTCAGAATACGGCCGCTATTGTCGAAGCGGTAGATCGTCCCCGCCTTATCCGTCATGGCGTAACCGCTGCCTGTCTGTGCCAGCGAGTAATCACCGCAGGTGTCAAAGCTGCCGTCAAAGCCGATTGGGAAATAAAGCGTAACGGCTCTCGGCAAATGGGCGATCACGGAACGGCCGTCAAACTCCAGCGCATAGGAGAAGTTGGACGTCCAGCCGCCGCCGAGCCCGTAATTTTCATCCGCGTGGACAGATTCGTAGTAACGTGTAAATTCCAGATCATCCTTGCCGTACAGCGCAAGGTCACGGTAATTCCATGTAAAACTGCCGCTGAGCAGATCCACAGGGTCGCCGCTGCAGGCCAGTTCATCCCGAATTGCGATCAGATCATCCCAGGAATTGATCGTCTCAAAAGTGTCAATAGCCTCACTTTCCTCCGGCACATCAAAACCAAGAAAGCTATTGTAGATTGCTGTCCGGGGCGTACAGGGCTGCATGACGATGACATAGCGGCCGCCGCTGGAAATACGGGTGAGGTTTCCGCCATCATCCCGATAACTGCCGTCCCACAAAACGATATTCTGAATGGTGTTTTCGCTTTCTTCGGCAGCATCCGTCAAGCCGAAGAGAGCGTGTGCACTGGGCAGGACAGAACTTTCCGGCAGATAATCGATCTCCGCATTGATCTCCGGCTGCTCCTCCGGTTCCACGTCCGAAACAGCTTCAACAGATTCTTCTGCAGAAGGCTCGTCCTCAATTGCTGTCACCGGCACATCTGCCTTATCCGTTTCCACCGCCTCCGAATCCACCGTATCCGCATCGGCAGGTGTCGTGTCCGCATCATCTTCCAATGGTTCCGCATTTGCAGAGGGAGCAAAGGACTCCTCTATCGCCGTTGCAGACTCCGTATCCGCTGTCAGGCTTTCCTCGGAAGCCCCATCCTCCGATGTCTCATTGGCAGGAAATTTTTCCGTATCCATTGCTTCATCGTTGATGTCAGCGGGCAAATTTGCTTCCGGATTTGGAGCATCTAGATTTTCCGAGGGGAGCAGAGCGTCTGTCTCTGCCATATCTTCCGGGGCAGGGAGCTCATCAAGGCTCACCGTTGCAGCCGCATCGTCCAGTCCGGCGAGGCGATTGCCCTCAAAGCCAAAAGCGTAGAAATCCTCAATCACTTCCGGCTGACGCTTCCCGCGGATCGTCTGATAGACGATATTCAGCCACTCATCTTCATCGATAGGCGAATAGCCCACCTGCTCCGCCGTATAAATGTCATCCCCCTCCTGAAGCGGGACAATATTTTCCTGCACCGGAACGCCCACCAGTACACCCAGTCGGCGGCCAAGGAACTCCTCACTCTGGAGTTTTCCGTGTCCATCCGCATCATCCTCCGGCGCATACGGCATGGAAACAATATCTTCATCCATATACGCGGGTTCATCCTTCATCTCATACAGTTCCAGCGTGACCGGCTGTGATCTCTCGATCACATAGATCAACTTGAACCAGGAGTCGGGATAGGTCATATTGGCTTTTGTCAGGAATGCGTTGTCTCTTGACTCATAAGAGAAGAACGACACACGCCGCCCGTTATCCCGGAGAGCGTACAGTCCCATGATCTTAAATTCGGCGCTGGCCGGTCGGTCAGCCGCCGTATCCTCGGCAAAGACTGCGGTAGGGAACAGTGTCAAAAGCATTGCCAGCGTAAGCAGCATCGAAATGAATTTGTTTCGGAATCGTTTTAGCTTCATTTGATATTCTCCTCTCTACGATACATGACAGTGGGTCTGCGGCGGATGTTGCCCCAATGACCACCTCCTCCAAAAATGCACCCTTACTATATTCATCTCTTGACAGTGTCGATTTGTGACAAGAAGTTCGATTTTTTCTGCAATTTTTTGTGACGCATGCCGTTCATTTCTCTGCACCGTAATGATCATCGGTACAGATGCACTCCTATTGTTTTCGCATGGGGAAAATGCAAAAATATCATGCGCATTATATCTATAAGGGCGATAAACGCCTTGATAGTCGATTTATTGTACGAATGACTCCCTGTATAATATGCGTATAGGCAGAATAGTACCGTGGCGCGTATTACAGGAGACGCTGAAGTATGATTGATTATCAGGAAATCGGAAACAACATTAAAATATGTCGAATCCGCTGCAATCTCAAGCAGGCTGAACTTGCCGAAATGGTCGGTGTTACATCCCAGCACATCAGCCACGTTGAGAGGTGTCAAACGAAGCCGAGCCTGACATTACTGGTGGATATATCGACAGCACTGCGCGTTGATCTTTACACTCTGCTTGGAAGCAACATTCCGGTTCATCCAGACGTCAGCATTTCTGTTGAATTTGCAAGCATGTTGAAAGATGCCGCGCCGGAGCAGGTCAAATTGTGCCTGTCTGTGTGCAAAACGATTATAGAGCATGGTGAGAGCCACCAGTTCAAATAAATCAGCTGCCGGCTGTTGATTGCATGGCAGCTGATTTTTTGGTGAGATTTTGCGAAGGAAGGGATTGTATGGATAAGCAGCAGCGAGAGTACATCCATCATTTGATGCTTCAATACTCTGATGCCATGGTCCGGCTTACATATCGTCGCGTAGGGGACTGGCATCTTGCGGAGGACTTGGTGCAGGAGACCTTTCTGACAGCGTGCTGTAAGTCGGAACGGGTATGCGGTCACAAGAAACCGGTGGCGTGGCTCTTTGAGACATTGAACAATTTGACCTTGCGCGAAAGCCGCCGCTTTTATCATACAGAGGTTTCGATTGAAGATATCGCTGAAAGCTATGAACTCACGGAACTTCCAATGGCCTGTCATATTCCGATGGGGCTAAGCGGATCGGAGCAGGAAATCATCCTGCTTCGCATCGATAAAGGCTATTCATTTCTGGAACTCGCAGAGCATTTTGGAATCAGTGAAATGGCGTGCCGTCAGCGATTATCCAGAGCGCTCCACAAGTGCAGAACACTGCTGGAGGAGCCTCTTGGCAGCACGCCAAAATAATTATCAAATTATTGTCACAAAACCGATAATTCATGAGATGAACTAGTAAAGGGGGTAATGAAATGTTGGGTAGCCAGCATCCCGATAAATCTGCTGTCGGGAGAAAGCGAACAGATTCTGCTTCCGCGTCCATTACGGAAAAATCTAACTTGCAGCTTCTGAATGAAGTAGAAGCAATGCTAAGTGTACCTGCGGAGGAGATGGATACGGACAGGATTGAGGAATATCTGTCACTATTGCAAAAAAAGGCACCAGTCACAGAGCATTATGACCCGGAAGAAAAATGGGCAAAACTCGAAGAATCCCATCCGTTGATTTTTGAAGAAGAACCGAACTCCTGCAAGTCTGATCTTGCGGCAGAAGCAAGGAATCGACATGGGAACCGAACTCGTCGATCCTTTTCCCGCGTTTTCCGTGCGGCAGCTATTGCCGCAGCCGCGGCATTTTGCTTTATTATAACCGCCAGCGCTATGGGATTCCAACCTGTTCAGGCTGTCCTGCGATGGGCCGAAGGAATCATTCAGATCTATACCAATCCTTCCGGCATCATGGAATTGCCTGACGACGATCCCAGCGAGTATCATTCCCTGTATGAGGCTCTGGCGGCAAACGGGATCAGTACAGAAGGTCTGCCCACATGGGTGCCGAGAGATTATGCGGTTTCGGCTATTGCAGTTAAGTTGTCAGATGGTGTGCTTAAATGTTCTGCCATTTATGATTCGACCCGTGGAGGTTTAGTGATTCGCGTAATAGAGCATACGATGGCACTATCAACCGAAGCGAAAGAGCTTGATTCATTGGGAAGTGTTTATACGCACAATCAAACCGAATACTACATTTTGACGGACGACGGAGTGACAAAAGCAGGATGGCAAGATGGAATGCTATCTTATGTAATCAGTGGACAGATATCCGAGGCTGAGATTAAAGAGATGATTAACTCAATTCAATAAAATCATATGAGGAGAATGACTATGAAGAGAAGACTCTTTTCCCTTTTTTTGATGCTTATTATGATGTTCAGCGTAGGCATGACTGCATCCGCCGTATATCGTCCGGAAATCGGAATGCCCACAATAAACGGCACCCGCTCCAGCGCCTATTTGGACGGTTATAGTGTTGGAATCGAAGCGAGAGGGAATGGTAAGATTGCGGTAGCCATGACAGTCGAGGCCCGCAGCAAAATGGAAAAGCTCGGTGTGCACGAAGTGGAAATCGAGCAGAAAGTGAACGGTAATTGGCGTTACTATGATTCTCAGTATGGCGCCGAACACCCCGAATTCT
>ERZ827423.2954-NODE-2954-length-12444-cov-9.597627_pt1 | contig 12444 bp, 10 predicted proteins | sample MGYA00519775_ERZ827423 | MGnify/ENA primary metagenome ERZ827423 (study PRJEB31778, sample SAMEA3449296) | human gut metagenome | biome: human gut; feature: human-associated habitat; material: faeces | place: United Kingdom | collected 2010/2012 ...
AGGCAGCGAAGCGTCCCTGCCAGTAACTTTGCGCGTCCTCAGACGCGCCCCCCAAGCTGCTCTTCCCCCAAGAGTCCGTGAAGAACCAAAAAACAGGCTGCCCGTGTGGGACAGCCCGTTGAAAGATTATACTATTTCCAGAATGGAAAAGGCGCAAGCAGATGGCGCAGGTGAATCTGGAAATAGTATTACTCCTTGCAGTACCCGTTCATCAGCGTTTCGAGTTCATCCAGCACCTTTTCGGCGGCTGCCTGATTTTCGCCGCGCGCGAAGAGGTAGGCTTTCAGCTTCGGCTCCGTGCCGGAGGGGCGGACGATAATCTTGCTGCCATCCGCCAGCGCGAAGGACAGCACGTCGCTCTTGGGCAGACCCGTTTCATCGTTCTGGTAGTCGATGCGGGTCGCGGTCGGGAAATGCGCATCCTGAAAGGTATCCAGCGGGGCGCGGAGCTTGCGCATGATGTCCGCCATCTTCGCCGCGCCGGATTCGCCCTCGTACTGGAAAGTCAGCAGGCGCTGGGCGTAGAAGCCGAACTCCTCGCGCAGCTGCTCCAGCTTATCCAGCAGCGTCAGCCCCTGCGCCTTGTAATTCGCCGCCATTTCGCAAACCAGCACCGCCGCGTTGACGGCGTCCTTATCGCGCACGGACGTGCCGGACAGGTATCCGTAGCTTTCCTCGAAGCCGAAGATGTAGCGCTCGGTGTGGCCTTCCTTTTCCAGCAGCCCAATCTGCTCGCCGATGAACTTGAAGCCGGTGAGCACGTTGCGCAGCTCCACGCCGTACTTCTTGCAAATCGGCACAGCCATCTCGGTGGTCACGATGGTCTTGACGGCGACGGGCGGCAGTTCGCCCTTCTGCGCCTTGCGGTGGCTGCACACATAGTCCAACAGCAGCACGCCCATGTCGTTGCCGGAAATCAGCGTGACGGTATCGCCCTGCCGCACACCCGCGCCGATGCGGTCGCAGTCGGGGTCGGTGGCGACGCACATATCCGCCCCGGTGGCGATGGTCTTTTCAATCGCCAGCTTCATCGCCTCGCGGATTTCGGGGTTCGGGTACGGGCAGGTCGGGAAATGGCCGTCGGGCATCTCCTGCTCCGCGACGACATCCACGTCGATATTGCCCATGCGCTTCAGCATTTCACGCACCGGCACATTGCCCGTGCCGTTGAGCGGGCTATAGACGATGTGCAGGCGCTCGTCGGTGAGGGCGATGCGCAGGCCGTTAATCATCTGGTAATAGCTCTCGATGGTTTCGTCGTCGATGTAGCTGATCATGCCGTTATCGAGGTACTTCTGGAAGCTCGGCAGGGAGGGCAGCAAGGTATGTTCGGCGCTGATGAAGGAATAGATGCGGTCGGCGGCTTCAATCGTAATCTGGCAGCCATCCGCGCCATAGACCTTATAGCCGTTGAATTTCGCGGGATTATGGCTCGCCGTCACCATCACGCCCGCGCTGGTGTGCAGGTGGCGCACCGCGTAGGACAGCATGGGGGTCGGCATGAGCGTGCGGTAGAGGTAGACGCGGATGCCCATTTCCGCCAGCGTCGCGGCGGTCAGCTCGGCGAAATCGCGGCTATGGATGCGGCTGTCGCAGCTGACGGCGCAGGACGGCTTCTCGCACGTCTCCAGCAGGTAACGTCCCAGCCCGCGCGTCGCCTTGGACACGGTGTAGAGGTTCATGCGGTTTTCGCCCGCGCCTAAGACCCCGCGCAGACCGCCCGTGCCGAACGCCAGCGAACGATAGAAGCTGTCATTCAGTTCATCCGGCGACATGGCTTTGAGCTGATTGTGCAGCTCCTCATTCATGCCGGGGCACTTCCGCCACGCCTGATACTTCTCCTGAATCGAACGTTCACCCATCTTTTTTTCCTCCTTATGCTGATTTGCTTGCGAATAAAAAAGCAGTATGCGCCGATTGAGCGCAGATTGGGTGCGCCGAAGCGAATACTGCTGATTTGCGGAATTTTCCTGCGCACATTTGCGCGGAACACTGACGATATGGATGATTGCTACCCCCGTCACCTTATCTCCGTTAAAGACCAAGTAACATGGAGGTGCACCCGAAGGTTTCCAACGGGCGATCGCAGACGTTCGTCTGTTTTCATTGCCCTTTGGTCGCCGCAGCAGCGAAATCCCCTGCTCGCGGAAAAAATCGACTACGTTTGAAAGACCAGCTGCTCGGTCGCGCCCATCTGGCGCGACACAGCATAAATGTTGAAAAGAGCAAGTTGTGGGCGCGTCTGAGGACGCGCAAAGTTACTGGCAGGGACGCTTCGCTGCCTGCGCCTTTTGTTGACTTCTTCCTTTGAGTTGAGCGCCCCGACCAACAGTTGGGGCGTTGCCCCAAACCCCACAAGGGACGCTGTCCCTTGACCCTGCAAGGGGCAATTGCCCCTTGACCCCTTTTCGCGATTGAGTTGGTCGCGCTTTCATGCTCCTTCCGCGTGCAGCTTTTTGGCGCTTCGCCTAAGCCCTTGTTTGCTCCCCAAACTTTCCGTGAAGAACCAAAAAGAGACTCGGAGTTTCCTCCGAGCCTCTGGGGATGCGAGATTACTTCTCGTAGTGAGCGGATTCGCCAGCGATGCGGCCGAAGACGACCGTGTCGGTCAGTGCGTTGCCGCCCAGGCGGTTCGCGCCGTGGATGCCGCCGGTCACTTCGCCCGCAGCATACAGGCCAGGAATCACGTTGCCGTTTTCATCCAGCACCTGCGCATTCACGTTGATGCGCACGCCGCCCATCGTGTGATGCACGGTGGGAATGCGGGCAGCCGCGTAGAAGGGCGCGGTGTCGATGGGGGTCTTGTAGAGGGTACGGCCGAATTCGTCCGGCGTGCCCGCAAGGTCGCCGCCTTCTGCGTGACGGTTGAATTCCGTGACAGCCGCAATCAGCGCATCCGCCGGAACGTTCATCTTTTCCGCCAGCTCTTCCAGCGTGTCCGCCTTCACCGCGCGGCCGGCTTCCACCAGCTGGTTCGCGGTTTCGCCGAAGTTGTTGCGTTCGTCGCCCGTGGGATAGGTGTCGGAGTCCATGACGATCCACATGTACGCATCGGTCTGCGCGAACAGGGCGTTGGTCATGTCGTCGCGGCGGCCGCCCTCGTTGACGAAGCGGTTGCCTTCCTTGTTGATGAAGATACGGGTTTCCACGTCATGCTCGATGTTGCCGGACAGGGAGCCGGTCACCGGGTCGCCCAGCGGCAGCAGCTGAATGTTGCCCATCTGCACAAAGTCAGCACCAAGCTTCTGCAGCATCTTGATGCCGTCGCCGGTCGCGCCTGCGTGGTTGGTGCTCTTGATGCTGTCGCCCAGATCCGCCCACTGCGTGTTGTACGCGCTGCGCAGTTCGACGTTCGCCGCGAAGCCGCCCGTCGCCACAACGACGCCCTTGGACGCCTTGACGGTCACGGTGTTGCCCGTTTCGCCCGTCGCCACAACGCCGCACGCCTTGCCGTTTTCGTCCACCAGGATTTCGGTCGCACGGGTGTTCAGCATCACGTCCACGTTGTCGTGGCTGTCGATGTAGTTCATGTAGGCCTTGAAGAAGCCAGTGCCCAGAGGTTCAACAGGCTTGTGGGCGCGCGGCCACAGACCGCCGGTCACGGTGAACAGACCAGCCGTTTCGTCCTGGAACTCCATGCCCAGATCCATCAGCCACTGCACGCCGTCCCACGCATTGCTCACCAGCGTGTGCACCAGCAGGGGGTCGCCCTGATAGTCACCGCCAGACAGCGTCTGGGTGTAGTGCCATTCGACAGAGTCGTTGTAAGCAATCGCCTGCTCAGAGCGGTCGTTGACTGCATTCAGCGCGCCGCCAGCGAGGATGGTATTGCCGCCAACCTTGCCCATCTTTTCCAGCACCAGCACCTTGGAGCCGAGCTGATTCGCCTGCACAGCCGCCGCCAGACCAGCGCCGCCGCCGCCGATGACCACGATTTCCGTCTCGATGGTGACGTCCTCCGCCTTTTCGGCGACCGTCTCCACCTTCGTAGACCACTTCACGGTGTCCAGACCCGCCTTGGTCACAGCGTCCAGCACAGCCGCCATGATGGCATCGGAGGTCTTGGTCGCGCCTGCAACCGCGTCAACGTTCGCGGTCTGCTGCTCGACGATGAGACCCGGAATCTGCGCCACAGCCGGATCAGAAATGCCGGCGGTGTCGCCATTCTTGGTCACTTCGATGGCGGTCACTGCGCCGTTTTCATCCACGGTCACAGCCACCTCAATGGCGCCTTTGCCGCCGATCTCGCTGTCGCCCGCGCCCGTAAAGACGCCGGCCTCCGCACTCGCAGCGCCGCACAGCGTCAGCAGCATCGTCAGCGCCAGCAGGAGAGAAAGGAACTTCTTCATGGTTCTCCTCCTTATTCGTTTGGTCGAAATGGCAGAAGAAGCATCTGCCGTATATTTTATTATACAATACCCCAACGATGGTTGGCAAGGGGGAATGACGCTTTTTTCACAAGCAAAATAGGCGATTTTTGCAAAAAGAAAGGTTTTCGGCAGGAATTTCGCGGTTTGAGGGCGAATTGTGTTCATGGAAAAAGCAAATCCGGCATCGCGCCGGGTGGAAAAGAGGAACTATCGGATGGATGAAACGCAATGTCTGCGGATGATTAGGGCTTCGCTTGCCCCCTCAACCGGCTGTACGGAACCGGCGGCAATTGCCCTCAACGCGGCGACGGCGCGCAAGGCGGCGCAGGGGACTGTCACGCAGGTGACGGCGCGGCTGGATGCGTACCTGTTCAAAAACGCCATGGGCGTGGGTATTCCGGGCGCGGATGAGCGCGGCGTGGACTTGTGTGTGGCGCTGGGCATCACGGCGGGCGACGCGGACGCGGGCATGAACGCGCTGCACACGGTGACGGCGGAGCAGCTGGCGGCAGCAAAGGCATTGCGCGGCTGCGTGAAAGTCGAAATCGTCGACGGCGTGAGCGGATTATATATTGAAACGATTTTGCGAACGGACTGCGACGCGGTTCGTGTGGTCACGGTGGGTGCGCACGATCATATCGCCCTTGTCGAACATGCGCCGTTTACCGAAGCGCCTGCCGAGCAGGAATCGGTGGAGGAAGGCGGCACGCACTGCGGGTCGCTGGCGGAATTTATCGCCTTTGCGGACACGGTTGCGCTGGATAAATTGGCGTTCCTCCGCGACGCCCTGACCATGAACCGAACCATCTACGACCGCGCGATGTCGGATGAGCTGGCGCACTGCGTTCTGCCGAAAATCACGCTGGATGACCCGTCGCTCTGCGCGTCGGCGAAGCGGATGGCGGGCGCGGCGTCCTACGCGCGGATGCACGGCGTTCCGCTGCCGGTGATGACCGCGACGGGCAGCGGCAATCAGGGCATCACGCTCTTTTTGACGGTGGATGCGGCGGCGCGCTATTTCAGCATCCCGGAGGAAAAGGAACTGCGTGCGATTGCGCTGGCGGCGCTGGCGAACGTGTACATCAAAAGCTTCATCGGCCCCCTGTCGAGCGTGTGCGCGTGCGGCGTGGCGGCAGGCTTGAGCGCGTCGCTGGGGGTCGTGTACCTGCTGGGCGGCGGCGAAGGCGAGATGGTGCAGGCTGCGCGGAATATCTTGGGCTCGGTCAGCGGCATGATTTGCGACGGCGCGAAGGAGGGCTGCGCGAGCAAGGTTGCCCTGAGCGCGGGGCTTGCGGTGGAAGCGGCGTGTCTGGCGCTGGAAGGCGGCGGCATCCACGCGCAGGACGGCATTCTGGATGACAGCTTTGACCGCCTGATTGCGCACCTCGGCGAGCTGGTCTGCGTCGGCATGGGCAGCACGAACAGCACGATTGTGCACATTATGAAGGACGAGAAGGGGTATGCGGCATCGTGCTGACATCCCGAACATGATAAAGGGCTTTGGAAGAGCGCATGATGCTTTTCCAAGCCCTTTTTCTTGTGCGGACGAGAAAATCTCCACAACAAAAGACGGTGCAGCCCGAAACTGCACCGTCCAATGAGGGTTATCAGAATACCTTACGCCTTCGCGGCCTTCTTGGCGCGCTTCTTCTCTTCGAGGAACGCCCAGACGTAGCCGTTGATCATGTTCGCGCTGTACACGCCGGAGATGATGCCGACGATGATGGGCAGGGCGAACTCGCGGATGGAGGAAACGCCGAAGATGTACAGGCAGACGATCGTCACCAGCGTGGTCAGCGTGGTGTTGATGGTGCGGCCGAGGCACTCCTTGATGGAGCGGTTGACGACGTCCACGCGCGGCGTGGAGGACGGCATCTTGCGGGCGTTCTCGCGGATGCGGTCGAAGATGATGATGGTGTTGTTGATGGAGTAGCCAACAATCGTCAGCATCGCCGCGATGAAGGAAGAATTCATCTGCACGAAGGAGCGCAGGATGACCATGAAGGACAGCATGATCAGCACGTCATGCACCAGCCCCAGCACCGCCGCCGCGCCGGAGTTGAAGTCGAAGCGGATGGCGATGTAGATGAGCATGCACAGCGCGGCAATCAGCACGGAGAGGAAGGCGTTGCGCAGCAGCGTCGCACCGGCAACCGGGCCGACGTAGTTCACGTCGCCGTAGATGGCGGCGTTCGGGTACTTCGCCTGCAAGGCTTCGGTGATGGAAGCCTGCACGCCCTGCACGCCGTCTTCGTCAATCGCCTTGATGCGGATGTTGATGGAATCCTTGCCTGTGCCCTGCACGGACACGGCGTAGTCCTTCAGACCGATGCCGTTGAGCACACCCTCAATGTCGGACTGCGTGACGGCTTCGCCCATGGTGTACTGCATGGACATGCCGCCGGAGAAGTCGATGCCGACGTTGATGCCCATGCCGAACAGGCTCAGCAGCAGCGCCAGCACCATGATGCCGGCGGAAATCATCAGGCACTGCTTGGAGTAATTCTTGATTGTCATATTACTTGGCCTCCTTTGCAGACTGAACGCCGGAGGTGAAAGCGCTCACGTTCCAGTTCTTGAGCTGGATAAACTGCTTCATCAGGAAGCGAGTGACCAGCAGCGCCGAGAACAGGGACACGATAACGCCCAGCAGCAGCGTCTTGGCGAAGCCCTGCACAGAGCCGGTGCCGAAGATCATCAGCACGATGGCGGCGATAATGGTGGTCACGTTCGCGTCGATGATGGCGCTCAGCGCGTTGTGGAAGCCGGTCTTGAGGGCAACCTTCAGGCTGCGGCCCGCGCGGACTTCCTCATTGAAGCGCTCGAAGATAACGACATTGGCGTCCACCGCCATGCCGATGCCCAGCACGATACCAGCAATGCCCGGCAGGGTCAGCTGAATGCCGGGGAAAACCGCCAGCACCCAGAACAGCACGATTGTGTAAATGCACAGCGCCCAGGAGGCGACCACGCCGTTCAGGCGGTAGCGGACAATCATGATGAGCATGACCAGCGCGATGCCGATGATGGCAGCGAAAACGGAGGTGGACAGCGCATTATCGCCCAGCGTGGCGGACACGGTATCAACCTTCTGCTGCGTCAGCACCAGCGGCAGCGCGCCGGACTGAATCTGCGCGGCGATGGTCTGCGCACGATCCATCGTGAAGTTGCCGGTAATCTGACCGGAGCCGCCGGTGATGGCGGACTGCACGGTGGGCGCCATCAGCTTCTCGCCGTCCAGATAGATGCCCAGCGTCTTGCCGATGTTCTGGCTGGTCATGTCGGCAAAGAGCTTCGTGCCCGCGGAGGTCAGTTGGAAGGAAATCGCCCACTGACCGTCCTGCGTCATGGCGGCCTGCGCCAGACGGACGTCAGAGCCGGTCATGAAGGTGTTGCCGTCAGGATCCTTGAACTCCAAGAGGGCGGGTTCGCCAATCAGGTTCAGGATTTCGCTCGGATCGCTCACATCCGGGATTTCAACGCGGATGCCGCTCGTGCCCAGCACCTGCACGGTGCTTTCGGCATAGCCCTTGTCGGTCAGACGGGACTGAATGGCGGAAACGGTCGCGTCCAGCAGGGCAGAGAAGTTCGCGTCGTTGCCCTCGGGCGCTTCGGCGCTGTACTCCACATACACGCCGCCGCGCAGGTCAAGACCCAGAGAAATGGCCTGCGGCCAAGCATCAGCGTTGGTCGTCGGCAGCCACGGCAGGAGCTTCCACAGCCCGCCCTGGAACGACATGCCCGTCACGCCGACGATGCCGAAGACCACGGTCAGCACCAGCACGATGGCCAGTGCGACGATGGATTTCGTCTTCGTATTCTTCATGAGAATGCTTCCTTTCATTCTTTTCATGGGGAAGTGGACAGTCAGCGGACACCCTCTATCCGGCGCTGCCCTCCAAATGGAACGCGATGTACACCGTGCGGACGTAGCTTCGCCCGGTGATGAGCCATCCGCAGCCATCCGCGCGGGTCAGCACCGGCATGGGGGGATGCGCTGGCAAGGCAGCAGGGCGGTGCAGCGCCTCCTGTGCGGTGGATGCGGATGCCGCGGCGCTCTCCGGCGCGGGCAAAGCAGCCGTCATCACTGCCGGAATACCGGGCGGGGCAGGGGAGGATTCCGCAGAAGCGGATTCCGGGGCGACGACAAGCTGCCGCATCCCCAGCAGCAGAAGCGCCGTCAGGCACGCAAAAAAGACCGCACGTCCCACATGCTTCACCGCGCTTCCTCCCTTCTGCCGAAAAACGAAATTTGTCCCCTGCATGAATGATTCATTCTGCATGGGCACACATACAGTTATTATACCGCTTCTTTCCCGTTTCGTCAATGTAACAAGCGGACTTTTCCGGGCAGAATCCGAAAAAATCCACTTTCGCGGACGAAAAACGCACAATTTGAACATTTTCGGCGTTTTTGTCCGCTTGCACTTGCGCGGCAGATGTGATAGGATAAGAGAAAACCGGGGAAAATGCTTTCCGGTGAATTTCAGAAAGGAATGAACAAAATGCCCTACTATTATTATTGGGACTGGACGTATCTGCTGATTATCCCCGGTCTGATTCTCGGCCTGATCGCGCAGGCGAAGGTGAAAAGCTCCTATGCGCAGTGCAGCCGGATTCCCGCCAAGTGCGGTCTGACGGCGAGTCAGATGGTCGCGGATTTGCTCCGCCGCAACGGCAACACCCGCGTGCGCGTCGGGCATGTGTCCGGCGAACTGACCGACCACTACGACCCCAAAAGCCTCACGCTGCGCCTGTCCGCAGGCACGGCCGACTCCGACTCGATCGCCGCGCTGGCCGTCGCCGCCCACGAGATGGGCCACGTGCTGCAGCACCGCGACGCCTACGCGCCCCTGTCCCTGCGCACGCTGATCGCGCCCACGGTACAGATCGGCTCGTCGCTGGCCATGCCGCTGCTGATTCTGGGGCTGGTGCTGAGCTACGGGCCGCTGGTGCAGGCGGGCATCGTGCTCTACGCGCTGATCACCCTGTTCACCTTTATCACCCTGCCGGTCGAGTTCAACGCCAGCCACCGCGCGCTGCTCGCCCTCGAGCGGGGCGGCTACCTGACCGAAGACGAGCTGCCCGGCGCGCGCAAGGTACTCTCGGCCGCCGCGCTGACCTATGTCGCCAGCGCCCTGACCGCGCTCGTGCAGTGCCTGCGCCTGATCTCCCTGTACGGCAGCCGCAAAAAGCGATAAGCTGATAAGCTCATATAAAAGTGACCGCGGTCCCTGAAAGGCCGCGGCCGTTCTTTTATGTATCGCCGGCGCCCGCCCTTCGCCGGTATTCCGAGGGGGACAGGCCGCACTGCTCCCGAAAGGCGCGGTTGAAGGTGCGCTGGGTCTCGAAGCCGCACTCGTAGGCGATGCGCGTGACGCTGAAGCCGGTGCTGCGCAGCAGCGTACAGGCCTGATCGGCGCGCAGGGCGTTGACGTAGGCGCGCAGGTTCGTGTGCAGGCGGCGGGAGAAGGTGTGCGAGAGGTGCGACGGGCTGACGGAAAGCGCCTCGGAGAGCGTGTGCAGCGTCACCGGCTCGGCAAAGTGGCGGGACAGGTAGCTCATGATGCGGTAGGCGAGGTCGGAATGCGTTTCGGGCGGGTCGATCAGCCTCAGGCGCGGCAGGATGCGCGCGAGCAGCACCTGGACATAGCCCCGCACCGCCGCCTCGCACAGCTTCCCCGTGCACTCCTCCCGCAGGCGCTTCAGGCACATTTCCACGTCCTCCGGCAGCTCACGCAGGCTGACAACCGGGCACTCCGGGCGGCGGCGCTCCAGCAGGGGCAGCTCGGCATAGACGGCCAGCATCAGCCGGGCGCCCAGCCAGCTGGTCAGGGTGACGCGGCGATGAGCATCAGCCCGTTCGCATTCTCCGCATCGGCATAGGCGTGAATCGCACCGGGAAAGCACAGGCATACGTCTCCCGGCCCGAGCGGGTACGTTTCCCCGTCCACCAGCATCCGCGCGCTGCCCGAAAAAAGGCAGGCCAGCTCGAACTGCGTGTGCAGGTGCTCGGGAAAGCTGGCCGGAAAGCCCGGCGCCAGGCGCAGGCGACAGGACAGGTTTTCGAAATACGGCCGCATCGCACATCGCCTCCTGTGCAATTTTTGTCTGCTGAAACGACGCTTCTTTCGTACATTATAGCCCGCGGCGTGCTATAATGCAAGCAGTGACTCAAAGAAAAAAGGAGGCGTTTTCATGGGCAAGGTATGGATTTTTCAGGGCGGCTGGGACGGCCACGAGCCGGTACAGACCTCGGCGCGCTTCAAGGCGATGCTGGAAAAGCACGGCTATGAGGTGACTGTGTTCGACACGCTGGAGCCGCTGGGCAATCCTTCAGACCTGATGGAGCTGGAGCTGATGGTGTTCTGCTGGACGATGGGCGAGATCAGGCCGGAGTACACGCGCAACGTGTCGAAGGCGGTGGCTGCGGGCGTGGGCCTGACCGGCTGCCACGGCGGCATGTGCGACGCGTTCAGGCAGGATACCGAGTGGCAGTTTATGACCGGCGGGCAGTGGGTGGCGCACCCGGGCAACGACGGCGTGCGCTATACCGTGAACATCCGGCATGGCTCCAGCCCGATCGTCGAGGGACTCGAGGACTTCGAGGTGTGCAGCGAGCACTATTACCTGCACGTCGACCCGGCCATCGAGGTGCTGGCCAGCACGCGCTTTCCGGTCTTCCCCTATTATCACATGAGCAACAAACCGGTGGACATGCCGGTCGCCTGGACCAAGTTCTGGGGCAACGGCCGGGTGTTCTACTCCTCGCTGGGCCATCACGACGACGTGTTCGAGCACTCGCCAACGGCCGCCGTGCTGATGGAGCGCGGCATGGTCTGGGCCGCCGAGGGTAAGGAGTACGCCCGGGCGCACAATTTGACCACCGAACGGTTTGAGAAGAAATAGGAGGCAGCCATGAATCGAGTAAAAGTCGCCATGATCGGCGTGGGCAACATCAGCGGGATTTACCTGAAGAACATCACCCAGACCTTCCACGAGCTGGAGCTGGTGGGTGTGTGCGACCTGGTGCGCGAGCGCGCGGAAAAGGCGCAGGCCGAGTACGGCATACCGAAAATCTATGACACGATGTACGACGCCTTCGCCGACCCAGAGGTGCAGATCGTGCTGAACCTGACCCGGCCCTACGAGCACTTCGTGGTCAGCCGCGCCGCGCTGCTGGCCGGCAAGCACGTCTACTCCGAAAAACCGCTGGGCGCGGAGCTGGCCGAGGGCATCGAGCTGCGCCGCATCGCCGAGGAAAAGGGCCTGATGCTGGGCGGCGCGCCGGATACCTTCCTGGGCGCGGGCATCCAGACCTGCCGCCGGCTGATCGACGACGGCTTTATCGGCACGCCCATCGGCAGCGCAGCCTATATGATCGGCTGCGGCCACGAGTGCTGGCATCCCGACCCGGAATTCTACTACAAGCGCGGCGGCGGCCCGATGTTCGACATGGGGCCGTATTACCTGACCGCGATGATTAACCTGCTGGGCGGCGTGCAGCAGGTGTTCAGCGCCAGTAAAATTACCTTTCCCAGGCGCACCATCACCAGCCAGCCGCTCGCGGGCAAGGTGATCGACGTGGACGTGAACACCTATATCGCGGGCACGGTGCAGTACGCCTCCGGTGCGATCGGCACCATTTTTACCACCTTCGACGTGCAGTTCCCCCGGGAGAAGTCCCGCTTCATCGAGATCTACGGCAGCGAGGGCACGCTGTTCGTGCCCGACCCCAACGACTTCTCCGGAACCATCCAGCTCTATCGCCCGGAGGAGGGCGTGACCAGGGAGATTCCGATGATGTACGGCTATCCGGAGAACTCCCGCGCGCTGGGTCTGGCCGACATGGCCAAGGCGCTGACCACCGGCCGCGAGGCCCGCTGCGCCGTGCAGCAGACTTATCACGTGCTGGAGATCATCGAGGGCTTCGAAACCAGCGCCAGAACCGGCTGCTGGACGGAAATCCGCTCCGAGTACCATCGCGCCCCGGCCATGGTGCGGCCGACGATCAAGGGAATTCTCGACTGACGGGCGATGCTCAGCTTGTCAAAAAAGTCTTTTTGACAAGCTG
>ERZ827423.2964-NODE-2964-length-12410-cov-4.175395_pt1 | contig 12410 bp, 15 predicted proteins | sample MGYA00519775_ERZ827423 | MGnify/ENA primary metagenome ERZ827423 (study PRJEB31778, sample SAMEA3449296) | human gut metagenome | biome: human gut; feature: human-associated habitat; material: faeces | place: United Kingdom | collected 2010/2012 ...
CGCTCTGGCGTCCCTCGACCTGGTTCGGCTCGATGCCCTGCTTGGTCATCTGGTCCTCGATCTCATCGGCAATCGCCTTGACCTGGGTTGTATTGCTCGCGGAGGCGATTGCAAAGTAATCGCCCAGACTGGAGATCTCGTGGATATTGATCAGGCGGATATCCTTTGCCTTCATCTTGTCCATTACCTTTACGATCTCTTTTGCCTGCTCTAAGGATGTCATTCTCTTCTCTCCTTTATTTTGGTCTGATGCCCTGTTGGGCAAGGTCAGGAATTATTCTCCAAGTCGGGGGCTGCTCTCCTCGTCCTGCTGCTCCTGGCTTTCCTGTTCCGCCTTTTCGCGGTTGGATTTGGAAAGGATGACGCGGTTGCCGTTCTCATCTTCCTGGACGGTCGAGCTCTGCTCATTCTCCTGCGTCTGTTCCTGCTCCTGCTGTTCGGCTTGCTGATAGATATAAACGATATTGCCGTTTTCATCATAGTCGTAGATCGGATCACCGTTCTCGTCCAGGCGGTACAGCGGGTTTCCGTTTTCGTCGTACTGATATTGCGGAGCCCACTGGCTGTCCTGCTCCTCCTGCGGCTGCTGGGTTTCTTCCCCGTTGCCGTAGTTATTGCCGTAGCTTTCTCCGTAATTATCGCTGCTGTTTCCATAGTTGCTGCTGCTGTTGCCGTAGTTGCTGCCATAGGAGGAACCGCCTGTGCCGGCAATGTTCAGATCCTCCGCCGTGTACTGGCTGCCCTGGGTTGCAAAGTTTTCGTTGAGGATTTCCAGCAGCGCCTCCTCGTCCACCAGTCCGCCGCGGGCGGTGTTGATGAGGATGGCTCGGTCCTTCATCAAAGAAAGCGCGCGGCCGTTGATCATATGGCGGGTGGAATCCAGCGCGGGCGCGTGCAGCGAAACCACATCGCTTTCGGCCAGCAGCGTATCCAAATCTGCCTTTTTCGCGCCCATGGCGGCGATGGCGGCGTCGTTGCTGCGGTGGGGGTTGTCCGCCGCCCGCAGCAGGAAGAAGGCCGCCAGGATCACCACGGGGATGGAGAAGTACAGCGGCGTGAACCCCAGGGCCACGGCGATGGCCAGGGCCCCGAAGGACACGTGGGAGAGGCCGTCCCCGATCATGGAGTACCGCTTCAGGACCAGGGACACCCCCAGCAGGGCGGCGCACAGACTCACCAGGGTCCCGGCGATCAGGGCCCGCTGCATGAAGGGATAGGTCAGCATCCATGTCAGGCTCATTCTTCCACCTCCCGGAACCGCCGCCCCTGGGGGGAGGCCAGATAGTCCTGGACCGTGCCCAGGAAGAAGCTGCTGCGGCCGATGTGCAGCACCGTTCGGGCGCTGTGGAGAGCGGCCTTCATGTCATGGGTCACCATCACCACCGCCATGCCCTCCTTCTGATTCAGATAGGAGAGGGTCTTGTACAGGTCCTGGGCGGCGGCGGGGTCCAGGCCGGTGATGGGCTCGTCCAGGATCAGCAGGCTTCTGGCGGCACACAATGCCCGGGCCAGCAGCACCCGCTGCTGCTGCCCGCCGGAGAGATCCCGGTAACAGGCGTCCTTCAGCTCCAGAATGCCCAGCTTGCCCATGTTCATCAGAGCGGCGGACTTCTGGGCGGCGTTGTAGAAGAAGTGCAGCCCCCTCTGGTTCAGGCAGCCGGAGAGGACCACCTCGTACACCGTGGCGGGGAAGTCCCGCTGGGCCCGGGTCTGCTGGGGCAGGTACCCCACGGCCCCCTGCCGCAGCTCCGGCGCCCGGAGGATCTCCCCGCTCTGAGGCGCCAGCAGCCCCAGCAGGCCCCGCAGCAGAGTGGACTTGCCGGAGCCGTTGTCCCCCACGATGCACAGGTAGTCCCCCGCCCGGATGGTGAGATCCAGATGGGCCAGGACGCTCTGGCCCTCATAGCCCAGGGACACGTCCCGGCAGACGATCAGCTCATTGGGCTCCATGGCTCCGCTCCTCCTCTCCGGCACAGACGTCGCACACGCCGGAGAACAGCGTCCCCCGGGGGTTGATGCGGAAGTGGTGCTCCTTCTCCAGATGGTCGTACAGGGACTGGAGCTGGGTGCAGTCCACGTGGCGGATGCGGCCGCACCGCTCACACTTCAGGAGAAAGCAGTCCCGGTGGCCCTGGGACTGATGGCCGCAGTACTGGTACAGGGCGCCGTCCTCCGTGTTCACCTTGTGGACCGCCCCGGCGGCCTCCAGCTTTTCCAGCTGGCGGTAGATGGTGGCCAGGCCCACCGGGCAGCCCTCCCGCCGCAGGTCCTCCGCCAGCTCCGCGGCGGAGCAGGCGGTCTCCCCCCGCTGCTCCAGGCAGCGGAGCACCGCCTGGTGCTGTTTCGTGCTGTATGGCATACCATGCCCCCTCAATATGAGAATGAAAATCATTTTCATATTATAGACATCACCGGAAAAAAGTCAAGACCGGTTGCAAAAATCCGGCAAATGGGGTATGGTAAAGGCAGTACATTCGCTTGCGCAACAAGGCGCAAATTCACAACACACTTTAGGAGAGAATTGAATGAAAGTCTCACTGGTCATCATGGCGGCGGGCCTGGGGTCCCGCTACGGCGGCAGCAAGCAGGTGGACGGCATCGGGCCCCACAATGAGATCCTGATGGAGTACTCCATCTACGACGCCCTCCGGGCGGGGTTCAACAAGGTGGTGTTCATCATCAAGCCGGAGATGGAGGAGATGATGCACCGCCTGTGCGGGGACTATCTGGCGAAAAAGACCGCCCTGGACGGCTCCCCCGTGGAGGTGGCCTATGCCTTCCAGGACTTCTCCTCCGTGCCGGACTTCTACCAGATCCCGGCGGAGCGGACCAAGCCCTTCGGCACGGTCCACGCCCTGCTGTGCGCGGCGGACGTGGTCCACGAGCCCTTCTGCGTCATCAACGCCGACGACTACTACGGCATCGACGCCTACCGCACCATCTACAACGAGCTGGTGAAGCTGCCGGAGGCCGGGAAGGCCACCATGGTGGGGTATCTGCTGAAGAACACCGCCAGCCTTCACGGCACGGTGTCCCGGGGCGTGTGCCAGGTGGAGGACGGCAAGCTCCGCTCCATCCGGGAGGCCCTGAAGGTCCAGCTGTACCCCGACGGCACCCTGAAGGACCTGGCGGAGGACCTGGCCCTGTCTCCGGAGACAGTGGTGTCCATGAACTTCTGGGGCTTTGCTCCCAGCATTTTCCCGGCCCTGCGGGACTACTTCGCCAACTTCCTCCGCACCGAGGCCGGGGACAACATCAAGGCGGAGTGCCTGCTGCCGGTGATGGTGGGCGACCAGCTGAAGCGGGGAGCCCTGGAGGTCTCCGTCCTCCACTCCGCCGACAAGTGGTTCGGCATGACCTACCACGAGGACCGGCAGGTGGTGGCGGAGGAACTCCGCAAGCTCCATGACAGCGGCGCTTACCCGGAGAGTCTGCGGGTCTGAGGAAAGGAGATGGATGCTGTGGCGGAATCCAGCGGGAACAAGCAGCTGGCCTGTCTCCGGTGCGGAACGCCCATGGTGTTCCTGCGGCATGAATACATTCCAACAAGCCTCAGCACCTGGGACAACAGTCTATCAGTGACATTATACGTCTGCCCTGACTGCGGGCATCTGGAACTGTTCACTTCCGAGCGTCCGAAGGATGGCCGTTCGGCAATGGACGGCGCGCTCCCCGGCATCCCCTACTATATCCCCGGCACAGGGTCGGAGATCAAATGTCCCCAGTGCGGAAAGCTCCACCCGTCGGACGACGATTTCTGCCCCCTCTGCGGCCTGCCCCGGCTGGAGCCCTGCCCCCACTGCGGCACGGCCTTCCCGGTGACGGAGGAGGTCTGCCCCCACTGCGGCGGCAGGCGGGCAGAGGATCCCCAGTGAGCATACGGAGGTGTGCGCGATGGATTCGAATATGCCGGTGGTATGCCCCCAGTGCGGGGAGCAGATGGAGCTCTGGCGGGAGAACAAGCGTCTGGATCTCTCCGTGATCGCCGCTGACTGGGTCCGAGTGGATGTATACAGCTGCCCCGGCTGCGGGCATCTGGCATTTTTCCGCTCCGGCTTCGTCCCCCGTCCGAAAAAACACGTGCCCGTGGAGCCGGAGCCCACCGGGGTGGACACGACCTTCTTCTATGTTCCTGGCGTAGGAGAGATGGTCAAGTGTCCCGTCTGCGGCAAGGAGCATCCTCGCGATGATGCATTCTGCCCTCTGTGCGGCACCCGGCGGGATCAGCCCTGCCCCTGGTGCGGCAAGTGGTTCCCCGCAGAACAGGAGGTCTGCCCCCACTGCGGCCGCGGGCGAAATGAGGAATAAGTGAAACGGGCGGCGGCCATGGGGTTCCATGGCCGCCGTTTTTTACATGCTAGAAAAGGGATTCTATGACATACAGCCGGGTGCCCCCGCTGTTTGCCAGCAGATACAGCTCGTCTCGCGCATCCTCCGAACGGAAGGCGGTGAACCAGCGGCAGTCCGCATAATCAGGCCGCTGGTCCGCCGGCACGGACAGGCCGTCCAGGATGGCGGTCACGGCCTCCTCTGCGGGAGAGATCGGTGTTGCCTCTTGTCCTAAAGTCTCCTGTAGCTGGCTGTCACTGCTGTATTCCAGCACATGATACCGCTCCCCGTCTCCGCCGAAGCTGGCGCCGCTGTCGGTCTCATACAGGCAGTCCTCGCTGGCGGGAAGGTCCAGCTCCCAGTTGAGGCGGATGATCCTGGTATAGTCCTCGCTGCCCAAGAAGATCATCAGCACCGACAGGACCAGCAGGACCGGCAGCGCCAGCAGTCCGCTGATCAGCTTCCACATGGAATCACCTCCTGCCAGACGTCCGTGTCCGCGACTGTGGACGGCGCGGCGGCGGCCGCCAGGATTTTCCAGAGGGCCTCATCCCCCTGGTAAATGCCTGTATAAGGCTGCTCCAGGCAGCAGTTGCCATCCGCCTCGTAGACGTACAGGACGCTCCAGTCCGGCGGCTCGCCGATGCCCAGCTCCACCCGTACCGCGCCGGGCTGGTCCGGGACGTCCCGCACGCTCTCCCCGCCGGTGGAGACGGCCTCTGCCGCCCGTTGGAGGAATCCCTCGATCCAATCCCGGTCTGTGCAGAGCGTCACCGCATCTCCCGCCGTCACCCGGACGGCGGTGACCTCCGCCGCGTCCGGGAGCACGATGGTGTCTGCCCTGCCGCAGCCTGTCAAAGTAAGCGTCAGCAGCAGGCCGCAGACGATCCATAAAAGGCGTGTGTTCATGCTGGTGCCCCCCTCTTATGCGCTGCCCCGGGCCGCCAGCCAGGCCGACAGGCTCCAGGTCCGCCAGTCGGCGCAGTCCTCCCGTGCCTCGGCCCGGCGCTGTTCCAGCAGGGCGGACAGACGGGCCGTGCCAATAGCATCCCAGTCCCCATACGCCGTACAGACCATATTTCCGTCCAATCGCTCCAGCTGGGACAGGGTGTCATAGGAGAGGTCGTAGAGCAGGTACTCCGCGTCCAGCGCTGCGCTCTCTCCCGCCAGATACCGGTCCACCTGGTCCTTTGCCACCAGGTAGTCCACCGGCACGCAGTTGATCGCCAGCCACCCCGCCAGGGCCAGGGGAAAGGCCACCCGGCAGAACCGGAAGTCCGGCCGCCGGACCTTCCAGGCCGCCGCCAGCAGGAAGGCCGCCATCATCCCCATCCCCCAGTAGGTCATGCAGCGCTTGAAGGACAGGCCGTAGGCCTCCACGTACAGCGTCATCCGCACAGCGGCGGAGGCCAGCAGCACCAGACTCTCCGCCGTCAGCAGGGCGGAGAGGAGCCGCACCGCCCGCCAGGCGGCGCCCTGCCGCCGGGACCACTGGACCGCCGCCAGCAGGAGGGTGAGATTCAGCGCCGTCACCCCCACCATCTGGAAGAAGCCGCTGCGGGCCCACTCCGCGTAGGAGATGTGCTTCCGGGCCAGGTACTCCGCCCCGCCCAGGAGCCCGGCGGACTGGACCCCCAGGAACAGCAGGTACAGCGCCGCCGCTGCCGCCAGCACGATGGCAAAGGCCAAACTGTCCGCCCCGCCCCGGGACGGTCCCTCTTTTCGCCGCAGGGGCGTCGGCTGGCGGAGGAAGTACAGCAGGCCGAAGAAAAAGGGCGTCATCACCCCGGCCAGGATGGCCTTCCACACCGCGTCGGTGAAGTGCAGGGTGAAGAAGTCCCGCAGATCCGCCGTGGCGGCGGCGAACAGCGCGTCGGCGGAGGCCAGCACCGGCACCAGCACCGCCAGCAGGACCACCGCGCCCGCGGTGCCGGCCGCCAGGGGCAGGGCGCGGCGGGAGCCGCCGGGTTCCCGGGGCAGCAGAGCGGCGATCACCGCCCCCAGGCGGCCGAAGAAGCCCGTCAGCAGCAGGCAGAGCCGCTCCCACAGCATGGCGGGCCGCCACCAGGGCAGGAACTGCCCGCCGGAGAGCCCGATGGCGTGGATGGGCAGCAGGGCCATCAGGGCGAGGGTGTTCCAGCCCCGGAAAAACCCGTTGGAGCCCAATGCCAGGGAAACCAGGGCCAGCGCAAGGTTCGTCCCCAGCAGGAAGCGGCTCTCGGCGGTGGCCGTCAGCCGCCGTCCCTTGCAGACGGCCACCAGAGCATACCAGGCGCAGACGGCGGAGGCCCAGCCCAGGCCGCTGCCGCAGGTGAGCAGGGTGTTCACCAGCAGGAGACAGAAGCCGAAGGTCAGGGGCACCAGCAGCCGCTCCCGGCGGTCGATCACGTAAATGACAGCGGTGGAATGGGCAGGCTTCGCCGCGCCCTCCGGCCGGAGGGCCTTTTCAGGTTCATTCATTGGAACATTCTCCTTTTACACTGTCCGCTCAGCAGGGACAGGCACTTGCGGTCTGACAGGGGACTTTGGCGGGACGCACGCCAGGAGCAGCAGGAACAGGGCAAGGCCGGCGCAGAGTCCCGCGGCCGATTTTTTCAAAGGATTCAGGGGGCCTCCTTATCCGGCACATACTCCAGGATGTCCCCCGGCTGGCAGTCCAGGGCGGCGCAGATGGCCTCCAGGGTGGAGAAGCGGACGGCCTTGGCCTTGTTGTTTTTCAGAATGGACAGGTTCGCCAGGGTGATGTCCACCTTCTCCGCCAGCTGGGAGAGGGTCATCTTCCGCCGGGCCATCACCACGTCCAGATTGACTACGATCATGCCGTCACCTCAAATCGTCAGATCATTTTCCGCCTTCAGCTCCGCCGCCCGCTGGAACAGCCCGGCCATCACCAGGCACAAAAGGCCTGCCATGGTAAAGAGGGGGATGAACAGCGCGGTGTAGGACAGCAGGGCGGACAGCCCGTGGACGGCCAGGGAGAACACAGTCCGCCCCAGGGCGCCGGCGGCGATGACAAAGCAGCACACCGCCGCCCGCCGGAGGCAGCCGGGGTTCTTGGGAGAGAAGGGCGCCCCGTCCGCCACGGAGGTCAGGAGCCGGATCCCCTGGACCAGGATCCCCCCGGCGCAGACCCCCGCCAGAATGAGGAACCCCGCCAGCACCGCCGCCTCCGGTGTCCGCCACGCGGAGCCCAGCAGGATGGCCAGCAGATTCCCCAGGCCGTCGTCAAAGTCGTATCGGAACGTCTCCAGCAGGTGGTCGAACGTCATGCTGCCCGGGTCCTGGAACCGGAAGTAGGCCAGGGCCGGCGACAGGACGATCAGCAGGAGGTCGCAGAGGATCAGCAGGCCGCAGAGGATGACCAGTGCGTCCGCGATCCGTTGGGATGCAGTGCGTTTCACAGCGGGACCTCCTCTCTCAAATGGTCAGGTCGTTTTCCGCCTGCATCTCCGCCGCCTGGCGGAACAGGGCGGACATCACCAGACACAGCAGGCCGAACACGGTAAAGACGGGCATGAACAGCGCGTTATAGGTGGCCAGGGGCCGGAGGGACTGGTAAAACCACAGCCCCCACACGGTCCGAACCACCGCCGCCCCGGCGATGCAGAAGGAGTACACCGCCGCCCGCCGGAGCCGGCTGACATTCTGCGGAGAAAAGGGCGTCCCCCTGAGGATGGTGTTCAGCACCCGGAGCCCCTGCAGCAGGATCAGCACGGTGCAGATGCCGCAGGCCACCAGAAACAGCGCCGTCAGGGCACGGGTCCCCTCTCCCCACACCCAGACCCAGGACAGAAAGATCCCGGCCACACCGGCGGCCGTAATATCGTCCGGCGCGGGGTGAACCAGGTCATACAGGAACGTCCCCGCGCCGCCGAAGAGATTTTCCTCGTTGGTCATGACAGAGGCGGGCACCAGCAGCACCGCCAGGGCGATCAGCGCCATGGTCAGGATCAGCAGCACGCGGAGTCCCCGGGCGATCCTCCGCACAGTGGTATCAGACACGATCCGGTCCCTCCTTTCTCAAGGTGTCATCTGGATCCGGCGGATCCGCAGCAGCAGGCACAGGGCCCAGCCGATGCAGAACCACAGCAGCAGGGCCAGGGCGATCTGAAAGACGCTCCCCTCGGTCCAGAGCCAGCCCCAGCACAGGGCGCAGACGAGCAGCAGCCGGAGGGGCGCCTCCCACCACCGCACATAGGGGGTGAAATCCAGCAGCTCCGGCAGCCACTCCCCGCCCATCAGCACCACACCGGGCACCAGGAACAGCGCCGCCAGAAGCAGCAGTACCGGCAAAAGCCGCCAAAAACGCCTGGATGTCATTTCCACCCCTCCTTTTCCTGCATCGTACCATATGGCTTATCGTTTGTCAATGTTTTTTTATTGTTTTTCGATAAATCTTTTGCAGGAGGCCGCTCTGGCGCGGCCTCGCGGCAGGCAGCGAAAAACAGGCACAGGGGCGGTCCTTTTGGACCGCCCCTGTGCCTGTATGATATAGAGAAAGGAGAGGGAAAATGATGTGTGTCACAAGCGTTCCTGCTTGTTGTCCCTATCATATCCCCCACCGGGCGGAAAGTCAACAGGCGGGGGAAAATCTTCATATTTTGTTTACAGTCTCGTTAAATATCGCCGGTTTCGTTTACAAAATGTTCAAAATCCTCCGGCAGATACTCATTCTCCGTACTGCCAGCAGGCGGGGTCGTGGTCACTGGTGTCCGCCGTGGGAGGCCAGGTCAGCACGCCGTCCTGGAGGACATAGGGGATGTCGCTGTAGACGGCCTGGCGGCCGTATTCGTCCGTCACCACGGCAGCGAAGCACAGCTGATCCCCGTCGCCGGTCATGGTCACCCGGCTCCCAGCCGGGAGGCGGAAAACGGACGTGCCGGCGGAATCTGCCTGGGATGCCTCCGGCTCCGCACAGGGCTCCAGCCAGGTGACAAGGGCCTTGTTTTTGAAGAGGCCCATGCGGATGGATTCCACGTCAGACCGGGGGACATCCGGGATGTCCTGCGCCGAATCTTCCGGCACAACGGACAGCTCCGCCGCCGGAAGAGTCAGCAGGCCGCTGTCATTGGCCTCCAGGCCCATGAAACCCGTCACCGCGGGACGGAATCGGACGGCAGGCATGGTGGCGCTGTACAGCCCCTCAACCTGGTCCAGCAGTTGGGTCTGGCGGGTGCCGTCGGCCGAGATGAAGGTGACGGAAAGTCGGATGCTGTCCGTCAGCCGGGTAGCAATCGAATCCACAGAAAAGGTCTTTCCATCCACGCCCAGCGCAACAGGCACAATATGGACGCCGCCGGTGCCGTTTTCAATGGAGAACTCCGCCGTCATGCCCGCCTGGAAGGTCTTGGGCACCGCGTAGGCGGAGAAGAGGGCCATGCCATTGTCCCCGCCATCCCGCAGGCTCACCAGTTTCAGCTCCACGCCGCAGTCTGCCAGGAGGCTGTTCTGGGCCTTCAGAATCTCCTCCACCCGGTTGGAGAGAGAGTTGATCTGGCCGTCCATGCTGGACTCCACCCGGTAGATGCTGTTCTGCAGGTCGGTGTACTGTGCGTCCATCTGCCCCAGGCGGCCAAAGAGCTGGAACAGCACCAGGCACAGGGCCAGGCCCGCCAGCGCCCAGGGCCAGCGGCGGTGCCTGCGGATCTGGGGCTGCGCGGCAATGTAGCGGTCTACAATCTCCTCCACCATGTGCAGCTGGGACTCTGTCAGCTCCCCCTCCGCCCCGGCGGGGGCATCGGCGGGGGCCGGCGGTTCCTCCACTCCCAGCAGCCACCCCACGGAGACGCCGAACAGGCGGCTCAATGCGATCAGCTTGTCGATCTCCGGCAGGGCAGTGTCAGATTCCCACTTATAAATGGACTGGCGGGAGACCCCCAGCTGGTCCCCCAGTGCCTCCTGGGAGAGCCCCAGTTCCTTTCGCTGCTGGGCGATGCGCTGTCCGATGGTCATGGACTCGCCTCCTTTCGGTGTCAGCGTAGCAGACGGTCCGGCGCAGGGCCACCAACCGCCGGGTGGAAATCTGTCAACCCACAGTTAGCAGCGGGATGAGTCCCTTGCGCCCCAAGGGATTCACAGGGCCTTCTCGTAGCAGTTCAGGTTCTCCCGCACAAAGCCCATGAAGAAGAACTCCGCCTGTCCGGCGTAGCGGTAGCCCAGGGTGGGGTACATCCGGTTGGCGGGGAGATTGCCCTCCCAGGTGTCCAGCCGAATGACTTTACGGCCCTGGCGGCGGGCCTCCTCCTCGCAGAAGGCCACCATCTGCCGGGCCAGGCCCCGTCCCGCGCAGGAGGGCCGGATGCACAGGGTGTGGATGACCCCCACCTCCTCCGGCGCAGCGGGGATGGACCAGGGGATGGCGTCGTACTCCGGCAGCTGGATGCTGTTCAGGTTCACCACGCCCCAGAGGATGCCGTCCTCCTCTCCCACATAGAAGGTGCCGGCCTCCAGGGCCTGGCGGGCGGTGTCGATGGTGGGGTACTTGCCCCGCTGCCAGTTGGTGTAGACGGGGCCCTGTTCGTCCTGAAGCAGGATCTCCTCGTAGATGTCGGCGGCCTGGGGCAGGTCCGCGGGGGTGGCCAGTCGGATCATGGCGCATTCTCCTTTTATAATAAAATTGGAAACTCCGCTGTTGGAAAAGCGAGGCGCGCTGGGGTCAGCGCGCCTCGCGGGGATCTTTTGGAATCACTGGGCGTCCTTGGGCGGCTCCGGGTCAGAGGGCTTCTCCTCCCCGGCGGCACCGGATGCCGGGGGCTCCTGGTCCGCCGGCTCCTTCGGAGACTCGATCTTCTTGGAGATCATGTGGACCTTTCTGGCCGCCGGCTCGATGGTCTCCGGGGCGGAGGGGCGGAAGCCGTCCTCCACGGCCCGGGTGGAGGCGTAGGGGTTCTCCACCAGCTCCGGGTCCCGGCCCTCGATGATGGCCACCATCTCCGCGCCGGTGATGGTCTCCTTCTCCAGCAGGTAGGCCACCACCTTGTCCATGTCCTCCCGGTTGGCCTTGATGACCTCCACGGCCTGTTTGTAGCACTGGTCCAGGATCTCCTTCACCGCCTGGTCCATCCGGGCGGCGGTGTCCTGGGCGCAGTCCATGCCGTAGCCGCCGTCCAGGTACTGGCTCCGGCGGGAGGCCAGGGCCATCATGCCGAACTCGTCGCTCATGCCGAACATGGCCACCATGTTCCGGGCCACGTTGGTGGCGTCCTGAATGTCCTGGCTGGCGCCGTTGGTCATGGTGTTCATCACCACCTCCTCGGCGGCCCGGCCGCCCATGGAGACCGTGATCTTGGCCATCAGCTCGTCCTTGGTGCGCAGCTCCGTCTTGTCCTCCTCCGGCATCAGCAGGGTGTAGCCCAGGGAGCCCTGGGTGTGGGGGACGATGGTGATCTTCTGCACCGGCTCGGTGTTCTTCTGCTTATAGGCCACCATGGCGTGGCCCACCTCGTGATAGGCCACCAGCTTCTTCTCGAATTCCGTCAGGACGCTGCCCTTTTTCTCCGTGCCGGCGATGACCAGCTCGAAGGCGGCCAGCAGGTCCTCCTGGGTCACCAGCTTGCGGCCCTTGCGGACGGCCCGGAGGGCGGCCTCGTTCACCAGATTGGCCAGGTCGGCGCCCACGCAGCCGGCGGTGGCCAGGGCCACCTTCCGCAGGTCCACGTCCTCGGACAGGCGAATCCGGCGGGTGTGCACCTGGAGGGTGGCCAGCCGGCCGGCCAGGTTGGGCCGGTCAATGGTGATCCGGCGGTCAAACCGGCCGGGCCGCAGCAGGGCCTTGTCCAGCACCTCGGGCCGGTTGGTGGCGGCCAGCAGGATGACGCCCTTGGTGGGGTCGAAGCCGTCCATCTCCGCCAGCAGCTGGTTCAGGGTCTGCTCCCGCTCGTCGTTGCCGCCCATACGGTTGTCCCGGGACTTGCCGATGGTGTCAATCTCGTCGATGAAAACGATGCAGGGGGCCACCTTGTTGGCCTCTTTGAACAGGTCCCGGACCCGGGAGGCCCCCACGCCCACGAACATCTCCACAAAGTCCGAGCCGGAGATGGAGAAGAAGGGCACGTTGGCCTCCCCGGCCACGGCCTTGGCCA
>ERZ827423.2965-NODE-2965-length-12393-cov-21.744043_pt1 | contig 12393 bp, 14 predicted proteins | sample MGYA00519775_ERZ827423 | MGnify/ENA primary metagenome ERZ827423 (study PRJEB31778, sample SAMEA3449296) | human gut metagenome | biome: human gut; feature: human-associated habitat; material: faeces | place: United Kingdom | collected 2010/2012 ...
GTGATAAATTCTTCCAACCATATATATTCCTCCTACAATTTCTTTATTTCATCAAATTCCAATTTTTCAATTTTACAAACTGAAGTTTATCAGATTGTGTACTTCATAGGGGTAAACCTAATCCCGTCTATTTCTTGCTCGTCTGATTGTGGCTTAAATCCGATATGAAGATAAAATGGCTTACCGTATGGTGACGAATTTAAAGTAATCTCGTGCAACTTTGGAGCATCTTTCAAAATATCTGCTAAAAGATACTGAAAAATTGAAGTAGCTACACCTTGACGATGATATTCTTTCTTTGTGAATGCTAAGTTGATATGCTTCCTGTTTGAATACATACCGATAATTCCAATCATTTTACCCTTGTCAAACGCCGCATATATAGGGCAGATACCTTGTTGACATTTTGAAATAAATTCATCATTTTCAACTATATCTCGCTTGAATGTTTCAATTCCCTCCGGTTTATAGTCCGGTGCTTCAAATTGTAAAAACACTTCTAATGCTAAAGCAAGGGCTTCCATTACTTCATTGCTATGTATTTTTCGTATTTCATACATATCTCCACCTCAAATTCTAATTTTCCAATTTAACAAACTGGAATTGTTCAAGCTTTTCAAATACTAACGTCCTTAATTCTGTTCAATAATTGATTTATAGTAGTTACCAAAGTCAGCAAGTGAATTAACAATTGGAAGCATTTTTGTTCCGAGTTCCGTTAAGCCGTATTCAACTCTCGGTGGCTGCTCATGGTAATCGTGGCGATATGCCAGCCCATCACTCATCATTTGTCTTAAACTATCTGTCAAAACCTTTTGTGAAATACCATCTATACTTCGTTGTAGCTCATTGAATCTCCATGGACGCTCTTTTAAGTTACGCAAAATCAGCAGTTTCCATTTTCCTCCGATAAGAGATACTGCTGTTGCAACTGGGCATTCCGGTAATTCTTCTTTTGCTCGCATAATTCTCACCTCCGAGTCTATTGTAACACATTCATTTTTGAGTGTACAGTTACAAAAAGGTGCGTACTTGTTTTTGTATGTGTCTCACACTATACTAATACCAAGCAACCAGAAACTACAAATTAACTATGGAGGTTATTATGGCAAATTACACAAAAACAACTATTGGAAAGGAAAACCGAATTGAGCTGCATGAAAAGTTGTCTTTAACAGGTGCAGAAATCAGTTTAAACGAACTACCTGCAGGAGCAAATGTCCCATTTGTTCATTCTCATAAAGAAAATGAAGAAATCTATGGAATTCTTTCAGGTAACGGCAAAGCCATAATTGATGGAGAAGAAATTAGCCTTTCAACTGGAGACTGGCTAAAAATCGCACCTGCTGCAAAGCGTCAGTTTTTTGCATCCGATATTTCTGGAATTACTTATATCTGCATTCAGGTAAAAGAAAATTCTCTGGAACATTTTACAGCAGAGGATGCCGTAATCGGCTAATTAAAAGTATTTATTTACAAAAATGCACAGTTCACGATAAGCTAAGAACTGTGCATTTCTTTTTTGTTCAATATTACGTTTTCTCAATTTTTCAATCCTTACACTTCCACCACGCCTTACGATTGGCAAAGACCGTAACCTGAGTTGGAAGTAACGGATAATTTCTGTCCGACCACTCGGCAGCTATATCCGGCAGAATGTTATATTAAATGAAAAAATCATTTGATATCATAACAAAAGTTATATTATTCTCTTCTTATATGTGCATATAATCCCAACTATAATGATAGTTATGTAATAAAGAATAGTACGAGCATTTTTAATTTTATCAGCTATCATAATTCTGTATGCCTCCTTCTTCCATGAGATTACAGCAAACGTAGTAGTAATGTCTATCAAAAGGCTTTTACATAGCTTAATTGCGGTCTATTTAGCTTGTTTCTTGACTACTCAGGAAAAATATTTCTACCCTCGCCCCACCTGTATTTTCAGAATTTGAAAGTTTAATACCTCCACCATATTTTTCAGCCACAGTTTTTGCAAAAAATAGTCCCATCCCATAATGGGCTTCGCCATTTCTACTTGTGTCATCCATAAAAAACTGCTCTGTGCCATGCAATAATGCTTCTTTTGTAAATCCTGATCCGCTATCCTCCACAATGAATGTCAGCCGGTCATCCTGCTCCTTTGCGTCAATATAAATGATTCCATTTTCTTTTGTATGCTCCACTGCATTCTGAATCACATTCATTACGGCCCGGAACATTGGATCATAAGCAATCGTTACCTTTTTATCACTTTGTTCCGCCTTCCAATCTATCTTCTGGTGATAGATTTCTACCAGTCCGAGTGCCTGTTCCTTTATATCTGCGAAAAAATCTTCTAACCTCACCGTTGTATAGGTAACATCACTGCAATTCCATGATTTTGTGACATCTATCAACTGTTTTACATAACTTTGTATCTGTGTTGTGCCGTTCAAAACATAAGTGATATTTTTCTTCTGTTCTGTGGTCAGTTCAGTCTCTGAAAGTAGTTCTGCATTTCCCCGTACAATCGTAAGAGGTGTTTTAATATCATGCGCCAAAGCAGACATCTGCTGTTTCTTTTCCTGCTCTGTTTTCCACTGCTTTTCTAAAGATTCTCGCAATGCATCTCGCATATCATCGATTGCCGATAAACAGTCATCAAACTCTTTGATACCGGAACAGGATGTCTCATATTCCAGATTTTGATCCTTTATTTGTCCGATTGCGTCTAATACAGGCTGCATCTGCTTTTTGATTCTTTTTCCAAAACGTATGGACGGAATGATGATAATCGCTACCGCTCCAATCACAGACATAATAATCATCACATTCTGTGGTCCTATAAAATGCTCCCTCAAAAAAGCTGAATGATATTGAGGTGTCAGGCGATATTGCAATACAACATATTCATTTTCCCTTACAATTACTTTATAAAAATATTTCCCGGATGCGTTTCCGTACTTTGCAACATTCCATGCTATCTGTTCGTATTGTTCTGACAGATCTCCACCTATTTTCTCTCCATTCTCTGAAAAGATTACATAATCACAAAGTGCGGGAATCATCTCAGCAGTCACTTTATCTGCACGTAGAATCGTATCATATGCTTCATTAATCTTTTGCTCTGCATAATTTGCCGGATAAATACAGCCCACACTAATCAAAAGGTACAGCAGCAGATAAGCAACAATCACCAAACCAACTAATGATCCAAGCATGACCAGTACATATCTCATAAAAATCCTGCTGAGTGCATTGCTTCTCTTTACTCTTCCCATTTATATCCAATCCCCCAGACTGTTTTTATCGGTGTATAATCATAATCCGCAAATTTTGCTCTTATATTTTTGATATGCGTGATTATAGTACTGTCATTACTCTCATTGTCAAAGCCAAAGACCGCTTCCAATATCTGTTCCTTCGAGAAAACCTGTCCTCTGTTTTTAGCCAGAAATTCACAGATTTCGTACTCCGCTTTCGTAAGAGGAAGTTCCTTATCATCAACCAATAGTTTCTTTTGAGATATTTGAATACAGACCCTCCCCAAAACCATCCGGACAGAATGTTCCCTGTGCTCTCTTCTAAGATGTGCATTGATCCTTGCCCGAAGTTCCATCACTCCAAATGGCTTTGAAATATAATCATCTGCTCCTAAAGAAAGTCCGTTTACCAGACTGTTTTCCTCCGTTTTTGCCGTAAGAAACAAAATCGGACAATCCACAAGTGCCCTGATTCTTTTGCATAATTCGAAGCCATCAATTCCAGGCATCATAATGTCCAGTAAAATCAGGTCATAACGATGTAATTCTTCCATATTAATTTTTAGTGGATTACTTACTTTGGTAACCAGATGTCCATCCTTATTCAAAATGCTTTCTATCATTTCCAAAATTGCCGGTTCATCATCAACTGCCAGTATTTTTGCCATAGTTTCCCTCGATTCTATTCCGATATTCTGTTTCCTTCCCAGTGGTTTACCCACCAAAAATAGTATACCATACTAATCCCTGTAAATATTAAGCAACCTGGTATGAATGACAACCATTCACCTACACTAGTTTCTCCCAATACAGATTGCAGATAAGTATATGGTACTCTACCCGTCCAGCAGACAAATACATATTTCCACACATAATCTCCAAGTCCGGTAAGCATCAATGCACTAATTAGTCCTGATATAATCCCTGCTCCAATGGATACCCCTTTTCCAAACTGAAAAGCCAGAATCAGCTGCCACAGATAAAGTGGAACACTGCTTCCCCACAGCAGCAATGCTGCAAATATACATCCTTTCATGATTTCGATATCGCTTGATGCGATTCTTCCAAATCCAATTCCGAATATGATTGCTGTCAATAGGATAGAGCACAGACACAAAACCAGTAGCATCAACAGTTTCGATAAAAATGCTGCAGGTTTATCCGGTAAAGACAACAGATTTTGAAAATCACCTGCATTTTGTTCCTGTTCCATCACACTTGCTGTAAAAATTCCAATAAGTACCGGAAGTCCTGCTCCTATTGCCTGATAAAATGCAATCACTTTCATATTTTCATTCCATGGTGAAAAAAAGTAATATATTAAAAATATAACGCTGGTTATAATCGGAATCAGTAAGTGTGCCAGAATCACAGATGTTCCTTTCATCTTTCGCAAGTCTGCATTAAGAGATCTTCCAATCATCTTATTTCACCTCTCTTCTCTCAAACCATTTCAAAAACAGAACCGTTACAAAAACAAACCAGATGATTGAGAGACACATTCCCGGAACAATGACTCCCGTATCCAAAAGAGGATTCCCTGCTTCTGCGGCAAGTCCATTTGGTAAAACATGAAGCAACGGGCACATCATTCGCATAGGGATTGCAGAAACAAGTACATACCAGATTCTGGTTTGTGATATTACCACACCGCTGACGGTAATAAATAGGCAGACGAACAGGTTTACAATCATTCCAAATCGTTCACTTAAAAATAAAGCTACCGGAATCTCCCATAACTCAGAAACCGTCAGAAACAATACTGCAATCAACGCTCCTCCAACTGGAACATGTGTCGTTAGAAGAAAGCCTCCAAGCGTTGCTCCTGCAAACACAATCACATTAGAAAACAAAATCATGTACCCAATATAAATAATTTTCCCCAGCAACAATTTTCTTCTGTCTGTGGGAATAGTCATTAAATGATAGTATTTTATCTTTTTCTCCTGCGCCACAGAAAGATAACAAAATAGAGCAATCATCCCCGGCAGCAAAAGTGTATACCACCAGTTCCAAACACTTTCTGCATAAGCATTTGTCATCCCAAGAGTAAATATAAATGCCATGACAAATGTAAGAAGAGGAAATCCCCAGATAAACTTTTTTCGCATGGTTCTTTTGGCTTTTTGATGTTCTGCTTTTATAATATTAACCATGGATTTCACCTGCTTTCTGGTTTTTTCTTACCACATTCATAAACAAATCTTCAAGATTATCTCCCTGCTTTAATGCTCCTTCGTATCCTAAGATTCCACCTGAAATAATCCCGACTTTATCTGCAAGTAACTGTACCTCTGAGAGAATATGACTGGAGAGAATTACAGTGATTCCCTGTTCCGGAAAAGACCGGATCAGCTCTCGTAATTCCTCGATGCCTATTGGATCTAATCCATTCGTAGGTTCATCCAATATCAAAAGTTCCGGTTCTCCAAGCAATGCCATTGCAATGCCTAGTCTTTGCTTCATCCCCAAAGAAAACTGTCCTGCTTTCTTCTTTCCGGTGTTTGTAAGTGATACAATCTGCAAGACCTCATCAATTCTGTTTTCATCTGTACCAAGCAATAATTGTCTTACCTTCAAATTCTCTCTGGCGGAAAGATTTTCATAAATAGGCGGATTTTCAATTAACGCTCCTATTTTTGATAAATCTTTCCTATCCAAAAGTTTTCCATCAAAGTAAATCTTTCCTGCAGTTGGTTTCATCATACCGGTCAGCATTTTCAATGTGGTAGATTTACCAGCGCCATTCGGTCCAAGCAGTCCATAAATCTGTCCCTTTTCGATATTAAGTGAAACATTATTTACCGCTTTCTGTTTTCTAAAATATTTACATAGATTTTGTGTCTGTAACATCATTTCCATCTTTACTATCCTTCCTTCTATATTTCATTTCTTACTGAAATATAACCTAACAGAAAAAAATAAAGATTTGATGAAGATTTATTCCCGTATGGAATAAACCATCAATTGAATATCATTATCAGAACTCGGCTTTCCACTGAAATCAGCAAAGCTGTTACAAATACGAAGTCCTAATTTACAGAATATCTCCGTGATTTCATCCAAACTATATAACCTTATAGGATTTCCTTCTTTCATTTCAGGCTTGCCGGCTTGCGTCACCTCTTGCTTACACATGCAATTCTACGGAACTCCATGTAAAAAGTCGTTCCCCAGACCTTGTACTTTTCGCCCCAAAAGTACAACGGCATTGTACTTTTGAAACAAACATCAAAAAAAGACACCTACATCAAAGTAAGTGTCTTTAACGGCATCCTAAAAATATCATTTCAAAAGTTCTTCATTCAGAAGAAATTGTTCTATTCCTACATATGTGATCCCGTTTTCATCCTGCCACGGTTTAAGATAATCCCGAACTACAACCATCTTGCTGAAGGAATCAGGTATCCTTTTCAATGATTCAATCTCCTGCTCCTTTTTGTCCGGGTCGGCTATAGATAAGGCAGATTGGATATAAAACCGCTTGCCGCCTTGGTTTACGACGAAATCCACCTCCAACTGCTTTCGGATCTTCTTACCGTCAGCATCTTTCGTATTGTATTCCACCACACCCACATCAACATTCATTCCTCTCCGGATGAGATCATTGTACAATACATTTTCCATGATGTGAGTCTCTTCCAGTTGCCTAAACCCGAGCCTTGCATTGCGAAGCCCCAGATCGGTGTAATAGTATTTAGCGGGAGTTCCAATATACTTTCTGCCTTTTACATCATAACGTACAGCCTTCTCTATAAGGAATGACTCCTCAAAATATCCGATATATTTTTCGATCGTTTCAGAGCCTATGCCAATCTGCCGTTCACTTTTAAACGTATTGGCCAGCTTGCTTGGATTGGTAAGTGATCCGATCCCCGATGCAAGGACATCAAGCAATATATCCAGCACCTCTGTATCATTCTTGATTTCATGTCTTTCAAGTACGTCTTTTATATAAGTCCGGTCGAAGAGATCCTTTAAATACCTGCTTTTCTCCTCGTGTGATTCAAGTGAAGTTGCAAGCGGCATTCCGCCATAAGTGTAATAATCCTGCCAGGCTCCTCTCTTATCCCCTTCATATTCGTTATAAAACTCCGCAAATGACAACGGATATACCCGGATCTCATCACCCCGATCTCTAAACTGAGTCAGTATATCCGAAGACAACATTTTGGAATTACTGCCGGTTACATACACATCGGCATTATCCATATGCATGAATCCGAGAATAACATCGATAAACGTTATCTTGGCATCCTCATTATCCACGTAAGGATTTTGAATCTCGGATACAAACTGGATCTCATCAATGAAAATGTAATACCTCTTCTTAGGATCGACCATATGATCACGAACATACTTATCCAATTCCAAAGGATTACGATATCTGGCATTTTCCAATATGTCCAAAGCCAAAGCGATGATCTGGTCTTCCTTCACCCCTTCTCCCAGAAGCCATTCCCGATACAGCTGAAACAATAGTACCGATTTGCCGCTTCTACGCAGTCCCGTAATGATCTTAATACGTCCGTTATCTTTCTTTGAGATGATCTCTTTCAAATACTGTTCCCTCGGATACATCCAAACACCTCACATGATTTGTTCGCGGTTATCCGCAATTATTTCATGTATAATATAGCATTCTCTCCTCTTATAAGTCAATGATGTTCATGAAATTTTTGCGGATATCTGCATTTTTTTATCAAAGTTCCGAGCTCATAGTCGCCAGTAGTTTCATCTGTTCCAATGCGATTTGCTTTGTTTTAGAACCTTTCAGGTTCTTATATACTGTAATTATCTCCAATAAGTCCTCTTCATATTCCTCCATCCCCAGCAAATAGTTCGGTGATGTATGCAAAACCCCGGAGAGTTCGATAAGGATACTTCCCTTGATATCGACCTTATCATTCTCATACATGGAGATCGTCGATTTCTTTACGCAGAGTTCTTCCGCAAGTGTATAAATGACATAAATTTTTTCATAATTGCTTTCTGATGCCCATGCGACATTTTTGTATCCCGCTTCTGGTTTATGTCGAAGAATAACCGTACCGACAATTTTCTGATTCTCTTTTGCGATATATAAGGTGCCCTCTTTTATTCCCGACTCTGCATCATCCTTGGTTGGATATACACCCTTTTTCCACCCTGGATAATTTTCATGCGTGCATAGATAATCGCATACATCATCATAGAGCTTATTACCTGTTAATCCAAAACTCATTTTCAACGCTCCTTATTCTGCATTATTCCTATAAACTTAACTGATGTTCTAAATTCTGATTTTTTATCTTACAATTCCTCAGTCAGTCAAAATTACCTATGCTTTCTCGTTTTGAGTCCAAGCATCTTAAATATTTTCTATTACACTGTTGCTGAATGTACTTATTGCATTTTCATACGCTGCTACCGCAGGTGCCATAACCTGTGACTGATTGACAATATAAAGATTGCTTATATCAGACAATTGCCTTTGTAATGCTTCTGCCATCATCTGCTTTTGATTGTATTGCTCCATCAATAATCTCCGTTTCTCTGCCGCTTCTGCACTAAGCTCCTGATACTGTTTTTTCCGTTTTGCCTTTTCTTCTTGCTCCGCCTTAATTTGGGCTTCAATTTTTGCCCTTACCTCTGGTTTTAAATCTCCGCTTATATAATGAGTAACTGTACCATCCGGGTGAATCACGATGCCGCAGGAATGGATTTCATGTCCCATTGCGGAAAGCTCTGCCTGATACCTCGGTACCGAATCAAGAAAATACTGTATCTTTTCTTCATAATAAGCTGCTTTTTCCGAATTATTTGCCATTTCCTCCAGAATGTTAGGTGCTATCACAATATTTCCGGTTCCCGCTGTTCCAGCTCCTATTGCATCTATGCTATTCTGATCCCTGCCAACACTTTGAACCATTACATTTCCATACTTACTCTTAAGATACTCTGTATACTCTTCTACTCCTGTCGCACCCGTCTGCGCTGCTCCCTGCAAACTTTCTGTGAAGCTCGTACCGCTTGCAGTGGTTTTCTGTGTCCTGTTTGCATACTGATATGCCATTCCTAATACATTTCCTACGCTATTAAAATCCATTTTCAATTCTCCTTTCCACACATGGTTTACCTTACACACGCCTCAATCCGGAACATAATATTGTCATTGCCTCTATGTAATCGGGTTCTTTGTCTATTCTTTCATTTTGAATCGAGTTCTCTTGGTTTGTAATTTCACAAATAGTTTTTCTCGCATGAATCATATCATCAGTTTTTCTCTTTACCCCCTGCTCATTGTTGTCTGCAGATGAAATCTGAGTACTGTGCGTTGTAACGGTATAATTTTGTATATCTCCATTTTCATCAAGTTCAATCAGATAACTTCCTGTCTGCAATGCAATTTTTGCCTGTGCATAGCTCTCTCCATTAGCCACACTTATTGCCATGTCAGCACAATCATAGTTTTTCTTCCAATTACTGACTTTCTCCATAATTTTGGATGCAAAATCACTATCTTCCTCCATTTTCTTTTGCAAACTTTCCGGCATAAGAATTGTTATTTGTGAATCTCCAATGCTTTTTGCACCTTTTTGCGCATAATCTGACCATTCAGAAATATCTTTCCCCTTAGCTTCCCAATTGTTTAAGCTCTCTGCTGTTGCTGCTTCTTCAAAATATTTCCAGAATGGAAAATCATATCTATTCCAATTCTCTTTTGGCACATTACAATCTCCGGTTTTAATCTGTAAATGATAGCCTGCAAAAGCTGTTAAACTTCCAATATCCATTTTGTGTCAACTCCTTTCATTCTGCATCATAACGGACAATGTAAATACTTTATTGTTTACCGACCAATCCACCGCACCATGATATTTTCCCGCAGCATTTTTGATATTGGAAAGCCCGATTCCATGTGCTTCCTTGTCTGCCTTATCAGTTACCGGAAATTCAGCCTGTCGCTTCCGTATTACATTTCCGTCAAAACTGTTTGTTATTTCTATAAAAATCATCTTCCCTTTCTGGAAAGAAGATAGTCGGATAAAAGTTTCCGCATCAGGTTCTTTTCCCTTTAACTTCCTGCACGCTTCGATTGCATTGTCCAGTGCATTGCCCAAAATAATCCCTATGTCATAGCTTTGAATGAGCAAGTTATCCGGAAACAGCAGCCTGTCTGCATCCATCTGCATGTCAGGTATTGTCCTTACTGCTTCGTGATACTTCATATTAAGCAGGGTATCAACAACAGTATTCCCTGTCCGAAACTGAAATTCCAAGTGATCCATTGTCCGATTCAGCTCTGACAGATAAGCCTGCAATTCTGCATTTTCTGTTTCTTCCTTTCCGGCTGCAAGCTGCATGATAACGGAAAGTGTATTTTTCATATCATGCTTCATACTCTGTATTCCGGAATAAACATGCTCTATTTCCGCTATATGCTCCTGCATATTATCTATCTGTTTCTCCAAAATAATCCGGCTGTTTTTCTCCCTGTTTAAAGCAATCATATCCTGAAATGTCTTTACCGCACAGAAGATAGACAGAAGGGACAAAATCAGAATTGAAGGAACAATGATGATTAAAATTGGGTATCTGTCATAAAGGAGCTTTGGCACATCATTTTCTATCGTTATCATAATGGTTCTAAGAAGCACACAGATCAGCAACCCAACCAACCCCGGCACTAAAAGAAAATACAGCTCTGTCCTTTGCACCCTGAAATCCTTATCCCTAAAACTTTCCGTTATCTTCCTTAAAGCAAAATACAACAATACGATGAATATGCCATAAAAGAAAATCTGTAATACCGCAACGGTTATCTGTACAAGCCATTCAAGAGTTTCAACAGAGGCAATATAGCCTTTTTCCATGAGCCATATCCAAAAGTCAAACAACTTGCTGCCTATCTGCATCAGCATATATGCCAGGAAAAAAGTAAGCTCACTTACTGCCAGAAAGGTAATCCCAAGAAAAGCTGTTATTGCATGGACTCCTTTATAAAACAGGAGTGCCAACAGGACGATGATTGCAAACACCAATGTGATTTTTCCAACCGTTCTGATGCTCTCATAATCAGCTGGCAGGATAAAATTGATACCCAGCCTTAACACTCCATATATAACCATTACCAGCAGTCCGTTTATGCGTCTGTCCTTCCCCCTGCCTTCCAGAAAACTTCCCAAAAAGTATTGCAGACAATACCCCTGCCCCAAAGCAACGATTATTTCAAGACATACATTTAACACATCATACACAGGCTGTACCTCCGTTCCGCAGATACCGCATATACTCTTTCACAAACTCATTGTACTTTTCCTTTGCCAGGTAAATGCTCTCTCCATCACTTAAACGGATACTGTCATTGCTGTACTCTGTGATATATGCCATATTTACAAGGTATCCTCTGTGACAGCGGTAAAATTCCCCGCCCAACTGCTTCTCTAATTCAATCATAGCCGCATAGATTTCTATTGTTTCATCCACCGTATGGATTTCTGCTTTCCTCCCTCTGTTTTCGATATACAAAATATTTTTTTGTTCAAGGGTAATGTTCCGCTGCCTTGTTTTAATAAAAAGCTGTTTCTGCCCTTTCTCTTTCCGCTTCTCTGCTTCTTTCACCGCCCGGTCAAATACTTCCATAAATTTGTTTTCTTCGATTGGTTTCAGCAGATAGTGAAAAGCTGCCACATCAAAAGCATCAAAAACATATTCTTTGATACCCGTAATGAATATTAAAACGGTTTCTTCGTTTTGCTCCCTGAGTGCTCTGGCAGTATCAATGCCATTCATCCCCTCCATTTGTATATCAAGAAAAACCACATCAAAGTGCTTCCCTACGGCAAGCAGTTCCTCACCTGTTTCGTAAAGCTCCAGATTACCGTCTGCTTTCTGTTTCTCTATCAGACCTTTTATCTGCAGTCGGACGATTTTTTCATCATCACAAATCGCTATATTCAACTATTACACCTCAATTTCTTTGCAAAGATTCTTATAGGTTTTCATGTATTATATCGGCATATTTTTTTCACTTTTCTGTGAAATGTAACAAAACCCCATCTGAAATGTAACGAAACCGGATACAAAAATATAAAGTGGGCAAGCTACTGCGTATTCCGCTTGAACGGAACAGCCTGCACGCTTCAGCGGGAAGGCTGTCCGC
>ERZ827423.2966-NODE-2966-length-12390-cov-59.216782_pt1 | contig 12390 bp, 9 predicted proteins | sample MGYA00519775_ERZ827423 | MGnify/ENA primary metagenome ERZ827423 (study PRJEB31778, sample SAMEA3449296) | human gut metagenome | biome: human gut; feature: human-associated habitat; material: faeces | place: United Kingdom | collected 2010/2012 ...
CGGAGACGGCGGAGAGGGTGCGGGCGTCGAAGCCCTGCTCGCGCAGCGCCTTCATCACCAGATCACGGCGCCAGTCCTTCTGGGCGGGGATGGTGTTGAACTGGGCGATATCCTCCGCGCTGTGGCGCAGGGTCTTGTCGAAAAGCAGCTGCTCATCCTCATAGACACCGATCTTGGTGGAGGTGGAGCCGGGATTGACAACGAGAATTCTGTAAGACACGATAGTTTTCCTCCTATGCTCTTTTGTTCCGCGGCACAGCGGATAAATTTCCACCCCATATTATATCGAATTTCCTGCGGTATGTAAATGGCTTTTTACGTAAAAAGTAAGGCTTTTGTCGGCAGTTTGATTGACAAATCATACGGGGTGGGCTAAAATGGTATGCGTGATTTTATACCGTTCTTCCATTCGGAACGGGGAAAAGGAGAAATACGCATGGAAAAGAAGACGTTTTATATCACCACGCCTATCTACTACCCCTCGGACAAGCTGCACATCGGCCACAGCTACTGCACCGTGGCCACCGACGCCATCGCCCGCTACAAGCGCTTGCAGGGCTATGACGTGATGTTCCTCACCGGCACCGACGAGCACGGCCAGAAGATCGAAACGAAGGCCAAAGAAGCCGGCATGACCCCCCAGGAGTTCGTGGATCACATCGTGGAGGGCGAGCGGGGCATCCTCGACCTGTGGAAACTGATGAACATCTCCAACGACCGCTTTATCCGCACCACCGACGACTATCACTGCGCCGCCGTGCAGAAGATCTTCAAGACCATGTACGAGAAGGGTGACATCTACAAGGGCACCTATAAGGGCAAGTACTGCACCCCCTGCGAGAGCTTCTGGACGGAGAGCCAGCTGGTGGACGGCAAATGCCCCGACTGCGGCCGCGAGGTCAAGGACGCCGAGGAGGAGGCCTATTTCTTCCGCCTGAGCAAGTACGCCGACCGGATACAGCATCTGCTGGAGGACACCGACTTCCTGCAGCCCCGCACCCGCGTCAACGAGATGGTCAACAACTTCATCAAGCCCGGTCTGGAGGATCTGTGCGTCAGCCGCACCAGCTTCAGCTGGGGTATTCCCGTGGACTTCGACCCCGGCCACGTGGTGTATGTGTGGGTGGACGCTCTGTTCAACTACTGCACCGCGCTGGGCTTTGACAACGACAGGTATGACGACTACGACAAGTACTGGCCTGCCGATTACCACATCGTGGGCAAGGAGATCGTCCGCTTCCACTCCATCATCTGGCCTGCCATGCTCATGAGCATGGGCATGCCACTGCCCAAGCACGTCTACGGCCACGGCTGGCTGGTCATTGACGGCGGCAAGATGAGCAAATCCAAGGGCAACGTGGTGGATCCCTACGCCCTGTCCGAAATGTTCGGCGTGGACGCGCTGCGCTTCTTCCTGCTGCGCACCTTCCCCTTCGGCTCCGACGGCAACTTCTCCAACGAGCTGCTGATCTCCACCATCAACACCGACCTTGCCAACAAGCTGGGCAATCTGGTCAGCCGCACCACCGGCATGGTGGAGAAGTACTTCGGCGGCCAGCTGCCCTCCGGCCGGGAGGACACCGCCGAGGACTGCGAGCTGAAGAAGATGGCCTGTGCCCTGCGCGACCGCTATCAGGCGGAGATGGACAAGCTCCAACTGCAAAACGGCCTGGACGAGGTGTTCAAGGTCATTGACCGTGCCAACAAGTATATCGACGAGACGGCGCCCTGGGCACTGGGCAAGGACGAGAGCAAGCGCGGCCGTCTGGCCTCCGTGCTGTACAACCTGCTGGAGACCATCCGCATCTGCACCACGCTTTTGCAGCCCGTCATGCCCGACAGCTGCGATAAGATCTTCGCCAAGCTGGGCGCGGACGACAAATGCCGCAGCTGGGACAGCGCCAACGTATGGGGCGTGCTGCCCGCCCAGGCGGTCATCAGCAAGGGCGAGAACCTGTTCCCCCGCATCGACACGGACGAGGCGCTGGCCAAGCTGGACGCCATGCAGGAGGCGCAGAAGAAGGCCGCCCTGCCCGCCGTCGAGCTGGAGCCCTACGCCCAGGAGAACGTGGACTTCGACACATTCTGCAAGTCCGACTTCCGCGCGGTGAAGATCAAGAACTGCGAGGCGGTGAAGAAGTCCGACAAGCTGCTGAAGTTCACGCTGGACGACGGCAGCGGCACCGACCGCACCATCGTCTCCGGCATCCACCAGTTCTACGAGCCGGAGCAGCTCATCGGCAAGACCGCCATCGCCATCCTGAACCTGCCGCCCCGGAAGATGATGGGCATCCCCAGCTGCGGCATGCTGATCTCCGCCGTTCACAAGGAGCACGGCGAGGAGAAGGTAAACCTGATGCTGATCGACGACTCCGTGCCCGCCGGCGCCAAGCTGTGCTGACGAAATAAGTAATAAGGGATAAAAAAGAGCACCCTCGCGGGTGCTCTTTTTTTGAGGGGCAGCGCAAGCCGCGCCGAAGGCGGTGTCCCACCGGCACTTTCCCTCCTTGACAACAGCTGCTTTTCCCGGTATATTGAAGGCACAACTCAAAGAAAAGGAGAAATTGCCATGCTTCCCAGCACCATGCTTATCGTCGCCGGAGTTCTGGCTCTTGTCGCCACCGTCCTGGCCTTTATCTACATCGTCCCCGAGAAAAGGCGGGAGAAGATGGGCTCCTTCGGCAAGTTCCTGCACGACACCTGCAACTTCAAATACCTGATGGTGGAGAAGATCCTTCAGGCGCTGTACATTTTCTCCACGGCGGCTGTGATCCTCTTCGGCGTTCTCATGCTTTTCCGCACGGAGTACAATTACTGGACTGACAGCCGTATCTGGATGGGCGGCTACGGCCTGCTGATCATCATTCTGGGGCCGATCGCCATCCGTCTCAGCTATGAGCTGATGATGATGGCCATCCTGCTGCTGAAGAACGTCATCGCCATCAACCGCAAGCTGCCTGACAAGCCCGGCTCTGCCGGCGGCGATGTGTTTGCCGTTCCGGACATGCAGGAGCTCCGCCAGCGCCGCGAGGCCGCCCCGTCTGCGCAGGAGACCGCGCCCCGGCACGCCTACTGCCGCGTCTGCGGCACAGAGCTGGTCAACGGTGTCTGCCCCAAGTGCCCGCCCCAGTACTGCAAGCTCTGCGGCACGCAGCTGGTCAACGGCATCTGCCCCAAGTGCAGCGCCCCCACCGACAGCAAGCCGCCCCAGGCGTAAACCGGATAATAAGAGCACCCTTAGGCCGCCTGGCATAAGGGTGCTCTTTTTGCATCAATCGCTGTCCAGCTTGAGGACGGCCATGAACGCCTCCGTAGGCACCTGCACGGTGCCCAGATTGCGCATCTTTTTCTTGCCCTCCTTCTGCTTTTCCAGCAGCTTCTTCTTGCGGGTGATGTCGCCGCCGTAGCACTTGGCCAGCACGTCCTTGCGCATGGCCTTCACCGTCTCGCGGGCGATGATGCGGCCGCCGATGGCCGCCTGAATGGGCACCTCGAACAGCTGGCGGGGGATGTTCTCCTTCAGCTTTTCGCACAGCCGCCGGGCGCGGGGATACGCCTTGTCCCGGTGGGCGATGAAGCTCAGCGCGTCCACGCCGTCGCCGTTGAGCAGCAGATCCACCTTCACCAGATCACTGGTGCGGTAGCCGGACAGCTCGTAGTCCAGGCTGGCGTAGCCCTTGGTGTTGGCCTTCAGCGTGTCGAAGAAGTCGTAGATGATCTCGTTCAGGGGCATCTGATAGTGCAGCTCCACCAGATGGGTGTCCAGATACTGCATGTCCTTGAACTCGCCGCGCCGCTCCTGACACATGGGCATGATGTTGCCCACATAGTCCTGCGGGCTGATGATGGACACCTTCACATACGGCTCCTCCGCGTGCTCGATCAGGGAGGGGTCAGGGTAGTTGTGGGGGTTGTCCACCTTGACCATGGTACCGTCGGACTTATAGACGTGGTAGATAACGCTGGGCAGCGTGGTCACAAGGTCAAGGTTGAACTCCCGCTCCAGGCGTTCCTGGATGATCTCCATGTGGAGCATGCCCAGAAAGCCGCAGCGGAAGCCGAAGCCCAGCGCCACGGAGGATTCCGGCTCGAAGGTCAGGCTGGCGTCGTTCAATTGCAGCTTTTCCAGCGCGTCCCGCAGGTCGGGGTACTTGCTGCCGTCCTCGGTGTAGATGCCGCAGTAGACCATGCTCTGCGCCGGGCGATAGCCGGGCAGCGCCTCGGCGGCGGGATTCGCCGCGTCGGTGACGGTGTCGCCCACCTGCGTGTCCTTGACGTTCTTGATGCTGGCGGTGAAATAGCCCACCTCGCCGGCCTGCAGCGCATCCGTCGGCTCGTTGCCGATGGGCTTGAGATAGCCGCACTCCAGCACGGTGTACTCCGCGCCGGTGGCCATGAGCCGGATGGTCTGCCCCCTGCGCAGCGTGCCCTGCTTGATGCGGAAATACACCACCACGCCCACATAGGGGTCGTACTGACTGTCGAACACCAGCGCCTGCAGGGGCGCCTTGGGGTCGCCCTTGGGCGCGGGCACGTTCTTCACCACGTCCTCCAGCACGGCCTCGATGTTGGTGCCCAGCTTGGCGGAGATCTCCGGGGCCTCCAGTGCCGGCAGGCCGATGATGTCCTCCACCTCCTGCTTGGCCTTCAGGGGGTCGGCGGCGGGCAGGTCGATCTTGTTGAACACCGGCAGGATCTCCAGATCGTGATCCATGGCCAGATAGGTGTTGGCCAGCGTCTGCGCCTCCACGCCCTGAGTGGCGTCCACCACCAGCAGCGCGCCCTCGCAGGCGGCCAGCGAGCGGCTGACCTCGTAGTTGAAGTCCACATGACCCGGCGTGTCGATCAGGTTCAGGGCATACGTCTCCCCGTCCTGCGCCGTGTAGAAAATGCGGACGGCGCGGGATTTGATGGTGATGCCGCGCTCCCGCTCCAGATCCATGTTGTCCAGCAGTTGGTTCTCCATCTCCCGTTCCGGCACAGCGTGGCACTTCTCCAGCAGGCGATCCGCCAGCGTGGATTTGCCGTGATCGATGTGGGCGATAATAGAAAAATTGCGAATATGAGATTGGTCGAACATATAGAATAGCCTCCTTATTTCCCCGCTCTTTCGTCCACGTTGTGGATCACCTGCGCCGTGCTCTGGCCAATGCCCGGCAGCGCCGTCAGCGCGTCGGAGTTCAGCGGAGGCAGCTCCCCCGCCTGTGCCAGCGCCTTCATATACGCCGCGCGGCTGCGCAGCAGCGCCGCGTCCACCGCGCCGCCGTCAAAGTCCACCGCGTCCGTGGCGAACAGATCCTCGTTGCCGCCGCTGTGCCGGTACAGCCGCCTCAGCAGGTCGTACAGCGTGGCGCCGATGCAGTCCCCGGCGGCGGTGATGGCCTCCCGGCTGTTGGTGCGCCCCAGCAGGTCGAACAGCAGCCCCGTGGTGTTCACCGCCAGCTTCTTTTGCAGCGTGGCCATGATGCTGCCCCGCAGGGAGCCCTTCTCCGCGCTGCCGTCGTACAGCTCCTCCGAGTCGATCATCGACCCATCCCGGCTGGCGCTGCGCCCCAGCAGGAAGTCCGCCGACACATGATAAAAATCGCAGACCCGCGTCACGAAAGCCAGGCCCGGCTCCCGTATGCCGTTTTCATAGTGGCTCAGCAGCGCCTGACTGATGCCCAGCGCCGCCGCCGCCTTCCGCTGGCTGATGCCCTTTTCCTGCCGCAGCAGGCTGAGCGTTCTGGAAAAATCCGTTGCCATGTCTCTCCCACCCTATCTTTCATAATACAGCCCGTAAAGTATATCCTATATTATACAACTTGTAAATGCTTTTCTGCCCGCCGGAGGAAAAAATTTGCAGCGCAAAAAAGAGACGGCGTACGCCGTCTCTTTTCCACTTGTCGGAAAACCCACCGCGTCTGTATGGGACGGCGTCCCCGACGCCCCGTTTCTATCGCCGGTCTGCGCTGCGATCAATACACAGTCTCGCTTGTGACGTTGCCGTTTTCATCGTAATAGGTTTCTTTTAACAGCTTCCAGTCGTCTTCGCCGTTCATTTCCCATACCTGAACACAATACATTTTATCAGTCTGTACATCGTATTGGGTTATGGTGCACGTTTTGTTTGTCCAGTCATATTCCCTCTTTTCGATGTTACTCACGCTCCCGGTCACAGTGTCATAATACGTCCGTATCTGTGCGCCGGATTCGTCATAGACTGCCGTATAGTGGAAGGACAATGTCCCGTTATTGAATTCCTTAAAGTCTATTTCTCGCCCCTGTTCATCAAATTCACTTACGGAGAGAATTTCCCCGGTTTCCCGGTCATAGCTTGTATACTTGCGCACCGCCCCATTTTCGTCATACTCCTGCACGCAGACCACCTTGCCGGTGTCCGTATTATATTCGGTGAACTTGCGCAGCGTCCCGGTTTCGTCATACTCCTGCACACAGACCACCTTGCCGGTGTCTGTATCATATTCGGTGGATTTGCGCCGCGTTCCATTGGCATCGCGTATCTCTATGCAGGTCACTTTGCCGGTCGCGGCATCATAGTACGTTCGCGTCTCGATGCCATCCTCATCGTAGACTGCCGTCCAGTGGAATGCCAGCGTGTCACCGCTGAATTCCTTATAGTCTACCATCCGCTCCTTCTCGTCAAATTCCCGCACACAGACCACCTTGCCGGTGTCCGTATCATACTCGGTGGATTTGCGCAGCGTCCCGGTTTCGTCATACTCCCAAACGCAGGCAACTTTGCCGGTCGCGGGATCATACTCGGTGGACTGCCTCAAAACGCCGTTGGCATCATCCATATCAACTCCCAAAACCTTATTTGTCTCCGGGTCATAGTACGTCCACTCCGCCCAGTCATCCGCACGATACTCTATCTTGCAATTATACCGTGCGCTGCCGTCAGCGTTATAACAGACCGCCGCGCTCTTGCGACCGTCTGCGCCGTATTCGTATACCAGATACCGATTCACTTTTCCGGTAGCATCGTAATAGCACTTCCGTATCATTCTGCCGTTTTCGTCATACTCATACACGGGATTATCATAATCTACCTGCTGCCGCAGGATGTCATACAGCCGCTGGTAGTCCAGAATATCCACCGTGCCGTCGCCGTTGATGTCCGCCGCCCTGCGGCCTGCCTCGTCCGTCAGACTACCGCTGTACTTATCGGTGGACAGCAGATCGTACAGGCACTGCATATCGGTCATGTTCACGTCCCCCGAGCCGTTGACGTCGCCAACAGCCTGCGTCCCAGCGGCCAGCGCCGTGGCCGTACACAGCGCAGCCAGCACCAGAGCCAGAACGGTTATCCGAATTTTTCTCATAGTAACCTCCCCAATGTGCAATTTTGTGTAAAACGCAGGGCGATTGCCCCCGTGTCACCAGTATACTCCCGCTCATGCGTGATTTCAACCGCAAATCAACGATGTGCGGCGAAAATGTGCAAAAAATTTGCACCTTCCCCTCCAACGTGCTACAATGGAGAAAAAACCGGAGGTGTTTTCTATGGAAGAATTGATCCTATATGTGAAATATCAGGCCAAGCCCGGCTGCCGCGAGACGTTCGTCCGCCAGATCGTGGAAAAGGGCATTCTGACCCTCATCCGGCAGGAGCCGGGCTGCCTGGCCTACGACTACTACTTCTCCGCCCAGGACGAGAACGAGCTGCTGCTGATCGAGCGCTGGCAGAGCGCCGAGCACCAGCGCGTCCACATGCAGCAGCCCCACATGCAGCAGCTGCGCGCCATCAAGGAGCAGTATGTGGACAGCACCACGCTGGGCAAGGTTCGTCTGGAGGCGTGAGACATGCTGTTTGACACCCACGCCCACTACGACGACGAGGCCTTCGACCCCGACCGGGAGCCGCTGCTGGAAAGCCTGCCCCAGCGGGGCGTGGCGCTGGTGGTGAACCCCGGCTGCGATCTGGAAAGCTCCCGCAAGGCGGTGGCCTACGCCGCCGAGTATCCCCACGTCTACGCCGCCGTGGGCATCCACCCGGAGAACTGCGGCGGCTTTACCCCGGCGGACATGGACGCGCTGCGGCAGCTGGCGCAGCAGCCCAAGGTGGTGGCCATCGGGGAGATCGGGCTGGACTACTACTGGGCGGAAAACCCGCCGCGGGAGCTTCAGCAGCAGGTGCTGCGCAGCCAGCTGGCGCTGGCGCGGGAGCTGCGCCTGCCGGTGATCTTCCACGACCGGGACGCCCACGGGGATTCGCTGGCCATCGTAAAGGAGTTCCCGGACGTGACCGGCGTGTTCCACTGCTTCTCCGGCAGCCCGGAGATGGCGCAGGAGCTGCTGGGCATGGGCTGGTATCTGGGGTTTGACGGCCCCGTGACCTACAAGAACGCCCGCCGCGCCCCGGAGGTAGCCGCCGTCACGCCGCTGGAGCGGATGCTTATCGAGACGGACAGCCCCTACATGACGCCGGTGCCCTACCGGGGACAGCGGAACGACTCGTCCTACGTCCGTCTGGTGGCGGAAAAGCTGGCGGAGTGGAAGGACATCGCCCCGGAGGAGCTGGAGCACGCCACGCTGGAAAACGGCAAGCGCCTGTTCCGCATCATCGATCAATAACAGGAACCGCCCGCGGCATAGCCGCGGGCGGTTGAGACTGTCGAAAAAGCCTGTCATTGCGAGCCAGTGCGCGCCGCGAAGCAAGTGCCCTTGGGGTACAGACTGGCGTGGCAATCCGTTTCCAAAACGCATAATTCCTGCACTTTTCCGCAGATTCCCAGCTAAAAGGTTACGGATTCCCACACCAGTGACATCGGTCACTGGTTCGGAATGACAGGGGTGTGGGTTTATCGACAAGCTGACCGCCCGCGGCTATGCCGCGGGCGGTTTTTTGTCTCTTTTGTGTTTTGTCACGAATACTGCCAGCTCCGGCCGCTCTCTTTGAACTCCGCCACCCGCTTTTCGTAGCTGGCGAAGGCGGCATCCTCAAAGGCCAGCGCGTCCGAGGGCGCGCCCATCTGCCGCAGCAGCCACTTGCACAGTGGGGGATTCAGGATCAGCAGCGGGCCGATCAGCGCCGTGGCCATCAGCCCGCCCCGGCGGAAGCCCTCCACCTTCGTCTCCGGCGTGCGTCCCACGCCCCGGACGGTGTCGAACCAGCCGCCGCTCTCCGGCGCGTCGTAGTGGAACCCGAACAGGCTCTTGAAGCCCACGATGTCCATGCCCTCAAAGGTGCCCAGATAGAAGCTGTTGTGCCGCTTCATCATGGTGTATTTCACCCGGCCGGGCAGAATGCCCAGCCCCTTGATGGTGTCGGCGCTGTCGCTGTCCATGGCGTCAGAGAACACGTCCGGCGCGTTGCCGGTGAGCAGCATCAGCTGCCCCGCGTCCAGCTTTGCCGCCATCTCCGCCGTATAGGGGCGCAGGGCATCGGCAGCCAGCGCCAGCCCCTGCTCCGTGGTGCTGCCCATATACACCAGCGCCACGTCCTCCGTCAGGAACCGGGGCTTGCTGTGAAGGTCTGTCTCCACGATCTCCAGCTCCGGGCAGCAGCGCCGGAGATAATACATGTTCTGCAGATCACCGTACAGGTTGCAGACCTCCGGGAACAGAATTTCCACCTTCATCGCGCGCCCTCCTTTGCCGTCAGCATTTCCTTCAGCCTTGCCTTCACCCGGAAGGCCAGCGGCATGCCGTCCACGCCGTACAGGATATACACATCCTCGCCGGGCGTCAGGGGCAGCAGCTCCAGCGCGGCGAATTCATCCTCCGCCAGCCGTATCTTCTCCTCCGGGATGCCCGCCAGCAGCAGCCGCAGCTTGTAGTCGTAGGCGCGGGGGCCCGCGCACACAAGGCACGTCACGTCATCGCTGTTGAGGAACTCAAAGTCCGTGTCGTACATCCAGCTGGGGTTTTCCGACCAGCTTTTGGCCACGCCCATGCAGTTCATCATCACCAGCAGCTCTTTTTTGCCGGGCTTGGAGCGGATATAGTCGAAGTTCCGGCTGCACGCCAGCGCGTTCTTGTCCTTGGACATCTGCATGATGACCTTCACCCCGCCGATGGTCTCCTCCGACAGGCGGCTGGCGGGGATCTTCACCTGCGCCAGATCGCGGGCAATGGTCGGGTGGTCGTAGCCCAGCTGCCGCAGGGCGGCGATGACCGTGATCATATTATAGATATTGTGGACGCTGTCCGTTATCAGGGTGTAGGGATAGTCCTTCCCGGCCTCGCGGATGCACATGGTGCGGCTCTGCACGTCCACCTGCGTGGCCAGATAGTCGCTGCTTGGCGAGTGGAAGCCGCAGCTCTCGCACACGGCGCGGCCGATGTGGTGGTAGCGCCGGTATTCGTACCGCAGCTTTCCGGCGCACCGGGGGCAGATGCGCATGTCGTTCAGCAGATTCTCGCACTCCGTCACGTCCGTGGGCAGCCGGTCGATGCCGAAGTAGACCCGCGGGTTCTCCGGCGCCACGGAGCCGGAGATCAGATCGTCGGCGTTGAGGATGAGCTTACTGGTCCTGGGGAATGACCGGGTGAGGATATCCGCGATGTAGCCCGGATGGGCGTTGCGCATGATGGAATCCCGGAACAGGTTCGTCACGATGATATAGTCCGGCTTCACATAGGGGTAGATCCGGGGCGCGGAGCGCTCGTCCACCTCCAGCACCGCCAGATCGTAGCCGGGGCGGACGTGCCCCAGCAGATCGCAGCCCTTCAGCAGCGCCGTGCTGACGCCGGAGATGATGTTGCTGCCCGCCCGGTTGCTGAGGACGCTTTTGCCCTCGGCGGTCAGCACGTCGCCCAGCATGTTGGCCACGGTGGTCTTGCCGTTGGTGCCGGTGACAGCCACGATGGTGTCCGGCCGGCCGATGTATTTCAGAAAGTCCGGGCACAGCTTCACCGCCAGACTGCCGGGGAAATCCGTGCCGTTGTGCCGTGTGATCTTCAGCGCCGGGATGGACAGCTTTGCCATCCACAGGGCGAAAAGAAACCGCAGCTTACCCATTGTCCCTGTCCTCCTTGTCGTGTGCTTGCAGCCAGATCATCAGCGCCGCCACGTCCGCCGGCGACACGCCGGAGATGCGCCCGGCCTGCCCCACGTTCAGCGGGCGCAGGGCGTCCAGCTTCTCCCGCGCCTCCAGACGCAGACCCTGAATATGGCTGTAATCCATGTCCGGCGGCAGCAGCCGCCGCTCCAGCTTTTCAAATTCCGCCACCTGCCGCTGCTGCCGCTGGATATAGCCCTCGTACTTCACGGTGATGGCCACCTGCTCCCGCACATCCTGTGGCAGGTCGGGGCGCTCCGGGTCAAAGGGCGCCAGATCGTCGTAGCCCAGCTGCGGGCGGCGCAGCAGGTCGATGAGGCGGCTGCCGCTGTCCACCGGGGCGGTGCCCCGCTCCGCCAGCAGCGCGTTCAGCCCGTCGCCGCCGGGCACGCCGGTGCGCTCCAGCCGCCGTATCTCCCGCGCCACCGCGTCATACTTGGCGCGCACCTTCGCCATCCGCTCGTCGCTGACCAGCCCCAGCGCGTGCCCGATGGGGCACAGCCGCGCGTCGGCGTTGTCCTGCCGCAGCAGCAGCCGGTACTCCGAGCGGCTGGTCATCATGCGGTACGGCTCCTCCGTGCCCTTGGTCACCAGATCGTCGATCAGCGTGCCGATGTAGCTCTCGCTGCGGCAGAGCACCAGCGGCTCCCGCCCCAGCAGCTTCAGCGCCGCGTTGACGCCCGCCACAAAGCCCTGCACCGCCGCCTCCTCGTAGCCGGAGGAGCCGTTGAACTGTCCCGCGCCGTACAGCCCGGCGATCTGCCGCACCTCCAGCGTGGGGCGCAGCGCCAGCGGGTCGATGCAGTCGTATTCGATGGCGTAGGCCAGGCGCGTGAGCACGCAGCGCTCCAGCCCCCGCACCGTGCGATACATCGCCCACTGCACATTTTCGGGCAGGCTGGAGCTCATGCCCTGCACATACCATTCCGGGCTGGACAGCCCTTCCGGCTCCAGAAAGAGCTGATGGCGGTCCTTGTCGGCAAAGCGGCGCACCTTGTCCTCGATGCTGGGGCAGTAGCGCGCGCCGGTGCCCTTGATATCGCCGCGCACCATGGGGGAGAGGTGCAGGTTTTCCCGGATGATGCGGTGCGTTTCCTCATTGGTGTAGGTCAGGTAGCACAGGGCGCGGTTGCGCAGCGGGAAGGACACGCCCGTGTCCGGATCGCCCGCGGCGGTCAGGAAGGAGAAGGGCACGATGGGATCGTCGCCGGGCTGGGGCTCCATCCGGTCAAAGTCGATGGAGCGCACGTCCACGCGCGCGGGCGTGCCGGTCTTGAAGCGTCGGAGCGCAAAGCCCAGGTTTTCCAGCGAGCCGGACAGCCCCTCGGACCGCAGAAGCCCCTGCGGCCCGCTGTTTTTGGAATACTGACCGATGATGATGCGG
>ERZ827423.2969-NODE-2969-length-12378-cov-2.771078_pt1 | contig 12378 bp, 8 predicted proteins | sample MGYA00519775_ERZ827423 | MGnify/ENA primary metagenome ERZ827423 (study PRJEB31778, sample SAMEA3449296) | human gut metagenome | biome: human gut; feature: human-associated habitat; material: faeces | place: United Kingdom | collected 2010/2012 ...
TCATCGTCTTCAAACTGAAGAGATTCTTTCCGGGCATAGTCCAGTGTACATCCCATAAACTGGATAACTGCCGCCAGAAGCCCGCCGATGACTGAACCGATAACCACCATAACGACACTCATACCTTCAATACCGGAAGCCTGTATCGCCAGACCGATCACATTGACCAGAGTACCTACGCCAATGGCAATGTACCAGGAATAATCAACAGCCAAACGTGAAATTCCGTAAACAATGAGAATGACTAAAGTGAACACCACAATATATGCAACCATCTCTTTGTCTGCGAACAGTTTATCAAAAATATACTGATAGCTTGTCATAATCTCTTTAACATCCGTTCCCGGATCTCCCAGACTGGCCGCTTCCTGCAGATAACCGATAACCTTCATAAATATGACACCGAAAGCAATCGGCAGCGCCGCAAAGGGATTAAAAGCCATCGCGCCAACCAGCGGAATCATATAATGCAGATTAAACTGGGCCAGCACCGGATAAAGAATGATCAGAATGCCCTGATCCGGAGCAAATTTTAAATAGATAAAATAGAAAAGTAAAAATACAACAAGAGCAACAGCCGACAGCACCATCGACAGTTTAAATAGATGAAGCAATACGACCAATGCAAAAATCAGTACAAAGATGGCCACCGGAACGACCGCACAAATGACAGATAAAAACAGCATCGGAACCATTCCTGTCAATGCCTCAAAATATCCCAGATCATTATTAATGTAATTGAAGGCCAGCATAGCCAGAATAAATTTCCCAACGATCTGAATCGGGTATTCGAAATTCTTATAAAAACCTACTACTTTTTCTTTTAATACTAACAAATTTGTCATTATTTATTGTCCTCCGTCGAATTCTTTTTGTCACTTCCATCATTGATTTCATCCAGACTCTTCAGGTCTTTATAATACCATCGCACCCGCTTCTGGGTATCCGCATATTTCCATCCGTAAAACAGAATACTGATCACAGCAAATATGATCAGAACAATGACATAATATTTCAATATGCTCTTTCCAAAGGCCAGAAAGTCCATTCCGACAATATTTTCCATGTAATATTCTGCTCTCAGTACCAGGTAAAGTCCCAGACACATCACAAACCCTATGGTCACTCCAATTAGTGTTTTTAATGTATTCAACCGGACATAATCTCCCTGGAAATACCGATTGATTGCCAGATCTTCTTTGCCCTGCCCCTTTTCGTACATGGCACAGCGGCTCATAATTTGAATTTTATCTTTATTGAGCATATAAACACCTCACATTTTCTGTTTTTTCCGCCTTTCATCCTTCTCTAAGCATAAAACGGCATTATTAAAGTATTATAGCACAAAAAAAAATAAAAGTCACCCCATTGTATAAAACAGGATTTTCATATACAATAAAATACGACTTAAATTTTAAAGGAGGAACAAAACATGGGCGGTTTTTTTGGCGTCACTTCAAAGCAGGACTGTGTGCTTGACGTTTTTTTTGGAGTTGATTATCATTCACATCTGGGGACCCGGCGAGGCGGTATGATCATTTATGATACGGAACAGGGTTTTCAGCGCCAGATTCACAACATCGAAAATACCCCTTTTCGGACAAAATTTGAAAAAGATCTGTATGACTTTCACGGCTGTTCCGGTATCGGCTGTATCAGCGATTCCGACCCTCAGCCGCTTTTAGTGCGTTCCCATCTGGGATTGTACGCGATCACAATGGTCGGTATCATCAATAATGCGGATGAGCTTATCAAGCAATATTTCTCCGACCACGGCCACCAGTTTATGGCCATGAGCTCAGGAAAAGTCAATTCCACCGAATTAATCGCAGCGCTTATCAACCAGAAAGAAGATCTGGTCTCCGGCATTCGCCATGCCCAGAACCTGATTGACGGTTCCGCAACGATTCTGATTCTGACAAAAGACGGTATTATCGCTGCCAGAGATAAACTGGGACGTCTGCCGGTTCTGATCGGAAAGAGTGACAACGGACACTGCGTTTCTTTTGAGTCCTTCGCTTATACAAAGCTTGGATATGAAAGTGTCTATGAACTTGGGCCTCAGGAAATCATATTTATGGATTCCGATCACTATGAAACTCTGGCACCGGCCGGAAAAGATATGAAAATCTGTGCCTTTCTCTGGAGCTACTACGGATATCCGAATTCCAACTATGAAGGCGTCAATGTTGAAGTCATGCGTTACCGCAACGGCGAGATCATGGCCCGTGATGAAATGAATGCCGGAACCCTTCCGGATGTGGATTACGTGGCCGGCGTTCCCGACTCCGGTATACCTCATGCCATTGGCTACTCCAAGCAGAGTGGAAAAACCTTTGCACGCCCATTTGTAAAATATACGCCAACCTGGCCGCGTTCTTTCATGCCGGCCAATCAGGATATTCGTAATCAGGTTGCTAAAATGAAGCAGATTCCGGTTCAGGAATTGATTGAAGATAAAAAGCTGCTCTTTGTCGACGACTCTATTGTCCGGGGCACCCAGTTACGGGAAACCGTTGAATTCCTTTATGATTCCCACGCCAAGGAAGTACATATCCGTTCTGCCTGTCCGCCGATCATGTACAGCTGTAAATATCTGAACTTCTCCAGTAACGGCTCCGATATGGATTTAATCGCACGGCGTACGATTCAGGAACTGGAAGGCGATGCGGGTCAGAAGCATCTGGACGAATATGCCAATTCGTCAACTGAAAGAGGCAAATGCCTGCTTCGCTCTATCTGCGAAAAAATGGGCTTTGATTCTCTTGGATATCAGTCCCTCGACGGTCTCCTCGAAGCCATCGGCATTGACCGCGAAAAAATCTGCACTTATTGTTGGGACGGAAAACAGTAAAAAATAAAAAGTCAGACCATCGGCCCATTCCTGTGGACCAATGGTCTGACTTTTTTAGTTCTGCATATGAATCTGCTGATTCTGAATTAATGGATAGCAGATCAATTGTCTGCCATCCAGATTTTCTTTATGCATATCTACGCCGCTGATCTGGCTGTTTTCATAAGTTGTATAATAATAAATCCCTTTAGTAGCATTGCAACATGATGTATAAATAGTTATCTCGTATTTATTGTTTTCTAAATCCCCTTGTCCGTGTTACAACAGGAAGAATACACCGTCATCTCATACAAATGATTTTCCAGCCGCACGCAGCCCCGCTGCTGCTCTACCGAGCCAAGAATATGGAAAAACTGGCTGATGCTCTCCGACTCCGAATCACCGGAAATTGAATTCAGCCGGGTAAACGCGGCTTTGACAAATCGGGAGGCTGAAGATAAATCTCCTGGCAGCCCCAGACCGCCCATCCCCTTGCTGCAAGCCTTCAAGTCAATTTTCTTTGAAAATCGGTTCTCCGCCTCACCAGCCGATACATTCATATAATTACTCAGATGAAACATCTGAAGATCGAAGGGCGGATTATTTGTCAAAATTCCCACCGGATTATCATAGATTTTAAGCCCGTCGCTGACAGCCTCCACAACGATACTTTCCTCTCTGTCCGAAATCATCCAATGGAGCGTCGATGCCGGAAGTTTCGCACTGAAATTTTCATTCCAGATATTTATATGTTCCAGTAAAGTCCGGACTTCAGCCATATTCCCGCACTGCCCCAAAATCCAGGGAATCAATTCGAAGGTGGCCACATTATCCATCCCCCGGGCTTCCGGCTTATAGTCCGCATTTCCCGGAAAATATAATCCGGCCATGCTCAGTCCCTTTTCATTGGTTGCATCATAATACAGAGGATAATCTTCAACCACGTAGGCCATGCCGATCATAGCATAATGCTGCATCAAGTCGTTGACCTTCCGAAAATGAAAGGGATAGTTTCTCGGTGTGACCGTAACTGTCTCATGATAAGAATATTCTAAATCCAGATTTCTTCCAAAATAATGATCCTTTGTTTTATACGTTGCCGCCGTACACATGCTTTGCATCTCCTCCCGGCATCTTGTTTTTTGCGTCTTCTTTGCCGAATAATTTTTTCAGACAGCTGAAGGCAACCATAACGCCGAGAACCATTAACAAAACAGCAACAATCAACTGTAATCCATCCACAAGGAAGGTTGCTTTTCCATTAACTACATTGGATACAAGTACGATGGTTTTCTGAACCAGGGCGGTAAATGTCACAGCAAGCATCATAAACATCGGTACATACAATGTCCAACCGGTTCTTCCTGTTGTTTTCAGGAAGACGGCAAGTGCGATAAGTACCAGGGCTGCCAGCAGCTGATTGGCCGAACCAAACAACGGCCATACATTATTATATCCACCAAGGGTCAGTAAATATCCAAAAAACAGCGTTATAACCGTGGCAAAATATTTATTTGTCAATACTTTCTGAACCGGTGTCATCTTTGCCGGATCCATCGTATCTCCAAGGAATAATTCCTGGAAGGACATACGTCCGATTCTCGCAACAGAATCCAGAGATGTCAATGCCAGTGCCGATACACACATGGTCATAAACACGGTTGCCAACTGTACCGGAACACCCATCTTTTCAAGGAAACCGGCAACTCCTGCGGAAAAAATGGCAAATGGCGTACCATCCGGTTTTGTACCGTTCACAGCCACGGCCCCGACAACGATCAGGGCAACAATACCCAACAGGGTTTCGACTACCATGGCTCCATAGCCGACCATGGTCATATGTTTTTCATTGCTTATTGTTTTGGATGATGTTCCGGAAGAAACAAGGCTGTGGAAACCGGAAACTGCTCCGCAGGCAATCGTAACAAACAATGTCGGGAACATGCCGCTTCCGCCCACATTAAATCCATTGAAAGCATTCAGTTCCATATCCGGATGGGCAAACAGTACGCCGACCACTGCGCCCACGATCATTCCAAGAAGCATAAAAGTCGTCATATAATCTCTCGGCTGCATCAAAAGCCACATCGGCATAACAGATGCCAGGAACAGATAGGCCATAATAATATAAATCCACGCATTTTTTGAAGCATAGATTGGAAATTTCATACCCACAGCAAACATGGCGACCAGAAGTGCAATGGCTACGAGGGCTTTGACAACCTCATTCATCTTTCCAACCTTTTTCTGAATCAGACCAAAGATAATCGCTACCACGATAAACAGCATGGAAATCGATGCGGCCGCCGAATTGGCATAGGCCACCGACGCATCCTCCAGCCCGGTGCCGACAAATGTTCCCGCAACCATATCTGTGAAAGCTGCGATAACAAGAAGGGTGAATAACCAGCAGAACAGCATAAATAATTTTCTGCCGCCTTTACCGATATACTTTTCGATAATCATTCCCATGGATTTGCCTTCATTTTTCACGGATGCGTATAAAGCGCCAAAGTCCTGTACGGCGCCGAAAAACAGGCCGCCGATGATCAGCCAGAGCAATACCGGCACCCATCCGAATACGGATGCCAGAATCGGTCCCGTGACCGGTCCGGCCCCGGCAATCGATGAAAACTGATGGGAGAATACGGTGAATTTCGATGACGGGACAAAATCTTCGCCGTCTTCATATTCGACGGCCGGCGTTTTGGCCTTCTCGTCAATGCCCCATCGTTTTGCGAGCCAACGGCCGTAAAATAAATACCCGGCACTCAATGCAACGATACTGATTAAGATAATTGTCAAACTGTTCATTTTCCTCTTCCTCTCTTACTTCAAGTCTCTTGATTTTCTGTCCCAGAAAGAAAACGTTCTACAAAGGGGAACAAAAAAGGCCTCCGTCTCCATGGACATCCCTGTCCACAAAGACGAAAGCCTTAAAACTTCCGCGTTACCACTTTATTTGCTGCATAGCACAGCCACTCTGCCTCATCTCCATATGCAGATATCTCCGCATATTTTTAATAAGCTTCCATATAACGGTAGAAACCCGGTGACACTTAATTTTTCTAAAAAGAAATTTCAGTGCACTTCTCACAGAGGATAGTTTCTTAATGTGCATACCGGCTCACACCAACCGCCGATTCTCTGAAATGCAGGAATATCAAGCAACTTTGTTCTGCTCATAGAATTTAACTTTCTGTTCGTTTGTCACTATAGCACTTTAGCAGAGCAGTGTCAACCATTATCATGGATTAATTTTCGTACAATTTTCTATTTACAGCATGGAAGCCCGAAGTTCTTCACCGCTCTTTGCGCTTAAATAAGCCGGTGCAATATCAAATACGGTCTTGCAGCCGGTCTGTCCTTCCGAAGCCAGACGGTAAGCCGCCCGGGCGTAAGCCACAATGACACTGGCTGTAAATTCCGGATTGGAATCCAGTTTTAAGCTATATTCGATCAGATGGCTGTTTTCTTTCTCCCATCCGGTCACACCGCTCCGCAGCACAAAACCGCCGTGAGGAATACGACTGTGGTCTCTCTTCAGCTCTTCTTCACTGATAAAATGAACGGTCGTATCATAATCCGCAAAATAGTTCGGCATATTTTTAATCTCTGCCTCAACCTTTGCGGCATTGGCGCCTTCCTCTAATACAACAAAGCATTCCCGCGTATGCTTCTGACGCGTTGTCAGCTCCGGATTCTCGCCTGCACGCACAGCCGCCAAAGCACTTTCTACAGGAATCGTATATTGCTTCGCATCCTTAACCCCCGCAATCCGGCGGATGGCATCGGAATGTCCCTGGCTGACGCCCCGTCCCCAGAAAGTATAGTCCCTGCCTTCTGGCAAAATAGCGTTGGCATACATACGATTTAATGAGAACATTCCCGGGTCCCATCCAACAGAAATAATGGCAACGTTGCCGCCTTCTTTTGCAGATGCATCCACATTAGCAAAATGTTCCGGGATTCTGGCGTGGGTATCAAAGCTGTCAACCACATTAAACAGTCTGGCATATTCCGGCGTCTGCACCGGCAGATCTGTAGCGCTTCCGCCGCAGAGAATCATCACATCCAGCTTATCCTTCCATGCCTCAGCTTCTTCTACACGGCAGACGGCTGCACCTTCCGTTAAAATCTTTACCTGTTCCGGGTTTCTTCTTGTAAATACGGCCTTTAATTCCATATCCGGGTTCTGGCGAATGGCGCACTCCACGCCCCGACCCAGATTGCCGTAACCTAAAATACCAATTCTTATATTCATTGTCTCTCTCCTATATGTTTCCAAATTTATTATAGTTTATTATACATCTTTTTAAATAATAGTACATGTTCTTTTTTTATTCGCGCCTGTTGGTTAAATGATTTCCTGTTGACATCCAGGCTGCGAATCCAACGATTCCGGAATGTAAAACCAACGGCATTCATCATTTCAACGAACCGGTCTCCGACAGGCACCGGCTCTCCGCTGACAATGGCATCCCCGACAACAATCAGGCAGTATGCGTCCACTTTAAGGACCCTGTACCACTCTGAAAAGCACCTGGCCATGTCTTCAAAATATTTATCCGGAGTTGCTCCCTTTCTTGTAAAGGTATCGTGTTTGCCGATTTCATTGTCTCTGGCAAAAGCCACGTCCCCGTCAATCCACTGCATCCTGTGCCTGTGGTATTTATGATAATCATAAGCATTCAGATAGGGCGGTGAGGTCACGATCAGATCAATCGTCGAATCTCCGATCGCTTCCAGATTCCTTCCATCGGCCCTTATTATTTCTGCCTTTCCGGTCTTTTTTTCATTGATTTCTTCGATGCATTTAATTGCCGACTTTAATTTTACCTTGTATCCTTTTATTCCACTGCCGGGAACAAAATCTGCGACTTTCCTGACATATTTTGTGTCACTTCCCTGATAGGATACACGGACAATGATCGCCGACAGACAGCACAATGCCATCTGTCTGGGTTTTCCCTCCAGTGTATGGATACATGCCCTTATCTTTCCCAGTTCATCAATGGCCTCTTCCGCGAACCAGTATTCCATATTTTTGTAGACCGGTATGCTCGGAATCAGATCCGGCGAATTTATCATGGCATCCAATGTTTCCAAAAAATCTTTAAGGCATTTCACATCTTCTTCCGAATAGTAAGCCGTCTTGGCGCTGCTGATCAGACAGGCTACGGGATTATTATCTACGCCGACCGCATTGCGTCCACGGATAACAGCCTCAAGAAGCGTGGTTCCGCAGCCGGCAAAAGGGTCCAGCACCCTATCACCTTTTTTGCTCCACAGCTCAATGGCCTTGGCCGGAATCTGAGGGATCATCCGCGCCGGATATGGGTGGAGAGAATGCAGATGCATCTGGGTATTTTCACCCATAAAATCCCAGTCTGTAGATTCGATTTCCTCCATGGATTCTTCCGTATAAATTGCTTCCCGTTCCATCAATGAACCTCTTTCTTAAATATGAGTATAGCTTCCGTCGTCCCTGGATTATTTCTATATCCCAATTTTGCCTTGAGCATATCCATATCGATATATTCTTCTTTATGCCATCCGATTTTATCCGCCAGATTCCACAAAAGAATATTTGTGTCAATGATGACTTTTTTGCCCGCAACTATGGTGCTGTTATTGCCGACCACGTAAAAAGCCAGGGCTCCCGGCTTCAACATTCGATACGCCGCCTTCATCGCATCCAGCATATCTAAAAAATACTTCGCCAAAAGAGCCGGAAGATTTTTTCTTCGGAATCCGGTTCCCGGTTTATGATTTTCAGCCGCTATCTTTTCAATCATGTCCTGTATTTCCTGTGTAAGTTCTGATTTTCTGTTCTCATAGACCTGCCACAGTTCCTTACGTTTTTTCTCAGATATCTCCCGATTGCCGACCATGTCCGCATTTCTTTCCGGAAAATTTTTTCTGTGCATCAGTCCAAGGACCAGTATGCTCAGCCGGTCCGTGTCCAGATAAGGCAAGGCCGTCGCGTATGGCGGTGATGTGATGATCACATCGCAGCGTCCCATATATGCTTCCGCATCTTTTACAATATTTACCGTATTTCCTTCAAGCACTGTGCTTTCCGGCTTGTCCAGATTTTTAACAGCTTCCAGATAGGCCGCCACTTTGACCGCCTGTCTCTCGGCTTCTTCAAAAAACTTTTGGATGGCGTCTCCCTTTTGATATGTTCCAACAGCCTTTCTAACGCGCAGGTCCGATTCCTTCTGCCAGGATACCTCGCGTAAAATATTACTCAAATGTATTTTGAACAGATCCCGCATACATTCATTATCTATTTTTTCAATGGCACAAAGCACGGTATCGATATCACCCAAGGCTTCTTCGTCAAACCATCCCTGTAAATACTTCCTGTCGGCTTCATTCCACCTTTTGGAAACATCGGATTTTACATTTTCAATTTCCTTCCGTATCAACGTGTACGCATCAGAAATGTCATTTTTATCCACATCCAGAATCCCTGTCTTGACCCTTGAGATCATAACAGACAAGGGATTTAAGTCAACGCCAACCGATTGCATCCCGCGAATTTTTGCTTCACACAATGTGGTTCCGCTGCCGCAAAATGGGTCCAGCACGATACTTCCCTCGCGGATTCCGGAGATATTAATACAGGCCCTGACTAATTGGGGAAAAAATTTCCCACGATATTCATGAATATCATGCAGTCCATACCTTAACAGGCGTGTCTGACGTATATTCATCCCATTTTCGCTGAATAAGCTGAGCTGCCTGCAGGATTCTTCTCCTCTATAGGTATTTTCTAAAAGAACCTGCCGTGTTTTCTTTTCCGGATTTTCTCCGACAGTTTCCCAATAAGCCAGATTGTCGATCAGTACCTCTTCCGGAACATCCGAATCAATGATATATTCCGGAGCATCCGATATTTCTATATCCTCTATTCCGGTCAAGCTTCGAAGTTCCATGACCGCCAGCACTTTCTCAAAGGGCTTGATATAGGATTTCATTTTTAATTTCATAATTTCCCACGCTTCTAATATTTATTTGTGATCAAAACTGCCGCCAGGATTTCCAGCGGAGTGATGCCTGTCCCAAAAGGATATTCGATATCCCGCATCTTGAATGAAGAAATGCCCATCGGATGACTCTTTAGAGTGTTTGAGTACCTATGCATCTTTTCTCGGTACGTGTCCATGAGTTCATCGCCGCCTGTTTGGCATAACAATTTTGCCATATGGGAAATTAAGGGTGTATGGATAGCCGAATCATGCTGTGTTCTTTTTTTCGTACCCATATAATCATCCCGCTTTTCCTCAAGGCAAAAATCATTGTATCCTTCTTGAACCTCACATTTTTCAAGCAGTTCTTTCAGACCTTCCGGAAATTGATACATCCGTCCAATATTTTTCAGTGCTTTGATTCTGAAATATTCAGCGCTCACATATCCGGTCAAAGGCATTGTCGCAAGGGCAGCCTCAAATCGATCTTTGTCATGCTTACTGAGTTTATCCGGAAGCAGTATTTCTGTACCCATGGCCAGCGACATCAGCAATTCGCTTTTCATTCTTGTCTTTATCTGGGTGTTACTTACCTCCGGATTATATATCCAGCCATTCGGCTGAATAAGTTCTCGAATGATGGACTGATACTTTGTGGCATCGGTTTCGCCATAATGCTTATGTATCCAGAAACTATTATATACTGCATAGACCGGCATCTGCTGCCACTGCCCGCCAAAATTATACAATTGCTTTCCATAGGCTTCTGAATAGGCCTGTGGATTTCCATCTTCATCTGTCAAAAACTCTTCTTCAACCTGCTTCCAGTCCACACTGTTTTTTCCCAATAGCTTTTCACATAAAATTCCCTGTACACATTCCGATGAAGATATGGACTCTTTTTCAATATTCTCGTTTATTTTGGTTAACCACTTTTCCAGCCAGTCACGATATTCTCTGCATATATATAATCCATCTAGGTCATCGTCATCTAAAAATATATAGCTCATAATTATTACTCCCAAATTGGTGAAGAATAAATTTCTCCAAATACGGTATACATTAAAACTGGGAAAAACCACCGACACAGGGATGATGAGGCACTGAAATCAATTCTCGCCACACCGGCGCCCGTCGGCTCCACATGGGAATACTTATCCGCATATTCAACCAGACACGGGGCAACGTCCAGGGCCCACTGTTTTATGGCAAGGGAGATCTCCATCGTCCGCATCTTTCCATCACCGCTATTGCCGCTTCTGAGCATCGGCACGCCGTTTTTCATTCCTATGACAACCAATTCGGGAAAATACTGTGACCTGACTTTCACCTTCCAGGTCGATACACAGTCCTCAGCTTTAAACATCCGCTTTAATGCCCGTAAAAGCAGCTCGATACTCTCATTTTCCGTCGAGGTGAATCCCATACTGAATTTTTCCGCTTTGTTTTTGAACATAGAAAAAAGACTGGCTTTTGGCGTTGAACCTTCTGCCAGATACAGCCCTGCGACATAACACATTAATGGATCCAGCTTCACCGTTCTCTTTAATTCGGTTTTCTTTCCTCCCCGTGGCCACGTACCATATAATTTAAGCCCCTGCTCCTCAAAAGCCGGTCTTAAATTATGAATGACGCCATAGGGATTTTCTTTGAAGAATTGCTGAATATCCAGGTTTTTCCCCAATTTGCTCGGCCTATCCTTCCATTCCACAAGTCCAAAGGCAGACACCTTTCGATCATCGTAGATGGATTGTTCCATTTCGTGCAGCATTTTCAGGAACAATTCGCCCATGCCGTTCAGTCCCTTTAAGTATATTTCGTCCGACCTGCTGGATCCTCCCGGCTGCCTTGCCCCTTTTTTAAATGGTCTCCGCAATGAAGCGCTGACTCTATCTTCGCTGCTGAGCACGAGCCCGCTGTCCTCTATTTCCTTCTTTTTTTGCGCCTTTAATATATCTTCCATATCCTTTTTGAAGAAATAATAAAATGCCAGATAATTTTCATTCGTTCCGGATACCGGACGCTTTTCCGCCAAATAGGCTACATCCTTGCTGTTCAATTTCGGCCGGACCACTTTAAGGTCCGGAACCTTTGGAATCCTTCCGCCATATTTCCTTTTTAACAAATCTTCGCCGTCCCCGTCCATAAAGTAGGCGCTGTCCTCGCCCAGAGAAAACCGGAAGGCAATGTTATCGGAAAATAAAGCTTTAAATTGCATGACCGCGAACTTGACCAGATTCGGCTCCTTCTGAGAAAAGGCGATAGACGGTTTGATCATCCCAGGATTTGCCGAATCTTCGGTTCCTTTAGCGCCGTCTCCGCTGTATAATCCAAAAAAGGCAACCAGGGCCGCTGTCAGTTCAATCTCAGCCGGCATGACAATGGAGTCTCCATGTTCATTTTTCAGAGAAATCGATATGCGTCCATCTTCCAATTCGGTATAGACATACTCATTTCTGTAGTATCGCAGTTTGCCGTCGGTTACGACCTGCCCTGTAACGATTCCCATTTTATCCTCAAGATATTTCTTTATTCGGATTTTTCCCAAACCAGCCATATCCGTTTTCT
>ERZ827423.2981-NODE-2981-length-12336-cov-2.572836_pt1 | contig 12336 bp, 9 predicted proteins | sample MGYA00519775_ERZ827423 | MGnify/ENA primary metagenome ERZ827423 (study PRJEB31778, sample SAMEA3449296) | human gut metagenome | biome: human gut; feature: human-associated habitat; material: faeces | place: United Kingdom | collected 2010/2012 ...
CCGGACGTCCATCGAGAGCAGGCTCAGATCGATTTCCCGGATGCCGCTGTAGCTCTCCTGCGGCTGTTCGATGGCGGTAAACTGGTCGATTTCGTGGGTCTTTAAGTCCTTGTCGCCCATTACATCCTGGATGTCGCCCAGCAGGTTTTCGATGTTGCCAAGCTCCTCGCAGATTTCTTCCTCGCTGCGGCCGTTCTTTAAACCCGCCTCAAAGTGCTCCTCATAATTTTCCAGGATCTCCTCCACAAACTCGCGGTCGTATCCCTGCAGTTTCTCCCTTACATACTGCATATATTCTAACTTTGTCATTTTTCATTTCTCCTTAACCGATCAAGCGGTCCACCGCCGCCGTAAATTCTTTCCATTCCCCACACAGCGCCTGCTGATATTCCAGGCCCTTCTGGGTGAGGTGATAATACTTTCGGGCCGGCCGCCCTTCCGATTCCACCGAGTAGGTCTCGACATACTCCTCGTCCTTGAGCCGCTTGAGAATCAGGTACAACGTTCCGGTCGCAAGCTCCATTTCCTGGGAAATGGTCTCGGTCAACTCGTAGCCATATTTGTCTGCATTTCGAAGCTGGGACAGCACGCACAGTTCCAGCGCGCCTTTCTTAAACTGTGTGTTCATGTTCTTTCCTCCCTTCCTATCTTGCTTCGTTGTATATATCATAGCACTTACTATTATTTATTGCAATATATATTGTTTACAAATATATTCTGCATTACCACAGCATCTTGCTCAAAAAGGCGCAAAAAGAGGGGAGCAGGCTTTCGCCTGCTCCCCTATAAAAATGATTTTTTGTTGTCGTCTTTGATTTGTCCTGTATCGAATAAGCTGTTTGCATCTGGGAGGACACAATCGATGGCCCGTCAAAAATGGTATTTTTGACAAATCGGGTTCCAGCCCAACTCGGTCCCGCGAGGTAAAAGGTCAGCCATCACCACAAACCGATACGTGAATCGGGCGCGGCATCATGCCGCCTTTTAAAAGGAAAGAAGACGCTGCTGATACTTGACGGCGGCCATCGAACCGATCTGGCGCAGCAAAACGCCGTTACGAAAGCCTCCGTACACCCCGACAATCGGCACACCCTGCACCACCTTGCCGGTCAGCGCCGCGCTGCACAGAGCTTTGGCCGCGCGCCGCTTGGTCTCTTCCCAGGAAAAGGAGACGCCAGCTCCAATCTGGAGCTCGCGCGCCAGCAGGTTCAGATCCGACGCCGCGCGCCGGCGGTCAGCGGGTTCCCCCACCGCCGCACAGATCACCAGCATCTGATAAAGCTGCTCCTGCCTTGTGTTGTACGGATATCCAAACCGCAGCGAGATTTCAAACAGCGTCTTGAATACCGCCGCCAGGAAGATTGGCACATCGGGCAGACCGATGCCAAAGACACCCATCAGCCCGCCCTGTACCGTGGAAAAAACCATGTTGGCCGATGCCCGCGCGGCGGCCTTGGCGCCCAACTTGGAAAGCTCCCAATTGGAGAGCGGTTTGTTCGCAAACGCCTCGTACTGTTCCAACAATTTTTGTTCGCTGCAGGTCTTGCCAATCAGATCGCTGCCCTTTTCCAGCACCAAATCAAAGCTCTTTTCAAAGGCAGCCTGCAGCATTTCAACCGATTTGTCGACTGCCTTCTGTGGAATCTTCTCCTCCACCTTTTCCTTCAGCGGGCTCACCAGCTCTTGGGCCTTGCGCGAAAGAAAAGAGGGCTCCTGGGGCTCTAGGAGCTTCGCTTCCTTCTTCTCCAACTTTTGGAGTCTTTTTTGCTGCAGTCGAGTTTTCCTTCGGCCTGCAAAATTCATGCGTCTTCCCCCCCGCCGTTATTCTTCGTTGAAAAGGAGATATTCCTGCACCCGATGGCACAGCTTTAAATCGACGTTGGCATCCACATAGGTTCCGTCCTCGCGGTACTCCTCCGTGTAGACTTTGCCGCTCTGCCGGATCTCCCCGATCAACCTACTCTTATCATATGGAATCAGCAGATGCAGGTGACGGTGGGTCTCAGGCAGGTTGAGCGCGATCTTCTCCAGCAGCTTCTCCAATCCCATTCCGGTCTTGGCGGAGATGGCTGCCGTCTTTTTGTCCAGCGTCAGCGGCAGCTCCGGCAGCTTGTCGCACTTGTTGAGCACTGTCAGGACCGGCACATTTTCCGCGCCCAGCTCCTTGAGCAGCTCGGTGGTGATGCGCAGCTGTTCGTCAAACTCCGGCGATGAGACATCGCAGACGTTGAGGATCAAATCTGCGTCCACCGCCTCCTCCAGCGTCGAATGGAAGGCCTGTACCAGCTGGTGCGGCAGGCGGCTGACCAGTCCAACCGTGTCGATCAGCATCACCTTGCGGCCATCTGGCAGGCTCAGCGCCCGGGAGGTCGGGTCGAGCGTAGCAAAGAGCATATCCTTTGCCAGCACACCGGCATCGGTTAAAGTATTGAGCAGAGTCGATTTGCCGACGTTGGTGTATCCGACAATCGCCACCGTGATGACGTCGTCCTTTTTCCGGCGCTGCCGCAGCAGGTCGCGGTGCTTTTCCAAAGCTTCCAGCTCCTGCTCCAGCGCATGGATGCGTCTGCGGATATGCCGGCGGTCGCTTTCCAGCTTGCTCTCGCCAGGGCCGCGGGTTCCGATGCCGCCGCCCAGTCGAGACAGGCTGGTGCCGAGTCCGCTCAGGCGCGGCAGCCGGTATTTGAGCTGTGCCAGCTCCACCTGCAGGCGTCCGGCGCTGGTTTTGGCGCGCTGGGCAAAGATGTCCAAAATCAAGGTGGTGCGGTCGATGACCGGAACATCCACCACCTTTTCAATGTTCTTTTGCTGGGCCGGCGCCAGCTCGTGATCGAAGATGACCAGTTCCGCCTCGCTGCTGCGCACAAAATCCGCCAGCTCCTCCAGGCGCCCAGCACCCATCAGGGTGGCTGGGGGCGGTCTTTTCGCTGGATCATCCGGCCCAACACCTCGGCCCCTGCAGATTTTGCCAGCTCCTCCAGCTCATCGACCGAGCGCTGTACATCGTATTCTCCGGTGTCCACCGCCGCCAGCACCGCGGTCTGCTGCTGCTGTTTGTTTTCGTACATAGGCAATTCTCCTTATTTTACCGCTTTGTCCATCGCTTTTGCCAGCTGGGACGACAGCTCGATGGAGGCCTGCCGCGCCACCGAGATAATCGAGTACAGTCCCTTTTCCACATCCTGCGCCGCGCTCAGGCCAAAGTGATTGCGGCTGCGGGCCTTGGAGTAGCGCCGGATCATCCGCTTGACCTGCTCGCTTTGATCCTCGGTAAAGCCACCGGCAGCCAGCTGGCGCAATACCTCGGCGCAGTCGTCCTTGAGCTGGGAAAGCTCCTCCAGCGCCTGCGCACGGAAACGCGCCACCATATCCTTTTCGTCGCGTGGGTCCATAAACTTCATCTCTACAATCGAGGCCTCGCCCCCCATCTCCAAAATCTTCGCGGAAAGATACTTGAAGCGGGTATAGCTTTGGCGGTTGTAGGGCAGGACCGCCACACCCTGTTTGAAATATTCCGCGCCGTACTCTTTGAGTTTCCTCCAGACATAGACGCGATTCTTGGACGGATTGACCGGTACGCTGTAGCCCAGCGCCAACCAACGAAGTTGCTCTGCCATTTTTCTTCCTCCCTTTGCAACATCTATTACATTTATTTTACCCGTTCCTCTTCTATCGGTCAAGTATCTGCGCATAAAAAAAGCGCCCGCCAAGCCGGGCGCGCCGCTGTTCGACCAATATTTACTTTTTTCGATATCTGGCCCGGTGAGAATCGGCTCCGCCGATTCTCGTGGGATGCAACACAAATCCCTGTTTTTGTATAAACTGTAAGCATCCCTTGGCGGGACGGTCAACTCCAAAAGGGGGTGGCCGTGCATGCTGACGATCGACAATTTGTGTAACATTTTGCTCGTTATCATCGAAGCTATTCTTCTTGGCATGGCTATCCAGTCAAGAAAATAGCCGTCCCCTAAGCTAGTAAAAGGAAACGGCAATTTCAAGAAACATTTTACTTAGTTGACCGTTTCCCACTGCCATGGGAAACCGCCTTTGTTGTCATTATATCACAAGCCCCCGCTCCCGTCAAGGGTGGGGGCTTGTGGTTTTTTTGCTTAAAATGTTGCCCGCCCCCTGGTGGAGCAGGGGGCGGGGGTTTGCCGTCCGGCAAAGAAAAAATTTTTAGGGCAGGTGCGGCGGAGAGGTCCCCGCGTTGCCTGATAAAAGAATGGCACCGGGCGGGCCCGATGCCATTCTGCTAGCTTTCGCTAGATTTCGTTAGGCTTTGTGCCTTCCAAAATAAGTTTTGCTATCGCAAAACTTATTTCTTCAGAGCCAGAGCGCCAGCAGCAGCTACAGAAACAACTGCCAGGGAAACAGCCAGACCTACAAAGTCCTCAGCGCCGGTTTCCGGGTTTGGTTTGCTGGTTTCTGGAGCAGGGGTCTCCTGAGTTGGCTCGGAAGGAGTTACAGGCTTAGCAGGAGTCTCTTCTGCAGGCTGCTCTTCCTGGCCGAGTTCCTCGGTGGACAGAACGTAGTTGCCCAGAGTCTTGGTGTTGAATACGAAGCCATCAACCTTCTTGTTGGTGTGAGCGATAGCGTAGTCCTCAACGTATTTAGCGTCAACCTCTACAAAGTTGCCGTCCTCGTCGATTTCGTAAGGAACCAGAGAGGAGTCGTCGGTAACGATGATCAGTTCGCCAGTTCTGGAGAAGTTAGCGTTGTCGTTGTCGAATTTGTAGAAGGAGTCAGCCTCAGCATCCATCTCGCCAGCGATTGCTTTGTCGTAAGCGGTGGACAGGTCGAGGTACATGGACTCGCCGGAGTACATCTTAACGGTGAAGAACGCTTTGTCAGCGAAGTCGAATACAGCGGTGCCGTTCTCGCCCTTCTTAACTTTCCACAGCTGAGCCTTGGAAGCGTCGTTGGTCCAGTCAAAGTTTACATATTCCCAATCGTTGTTAACGTATTTGCCGGAAACCCAAACTTCGTTGGTCTGTTTGCCGGAATCGTTGTCAGCAACGTATACGTAGTAGGTCAGGGTCTCGGAATCAACGGTCTTCCAAGTATCCTTCAGAGTAACCTTCAGGTATACAGCGTTTGGCATGATCTCATCGGTGTATTTGCTGTAGGAAGCGTAGTCGGTAGCGGTCGCTTTGTACAGTTCAGCCTTTTCGATCAGTTCAGCAACGCCGGTGGATTTCTCGATCAGGTTGATGGACCAGTTCTTGTCAATGTTGCCGGTGTAGTGACCGTAGTCAACTTTAACCTTGTTGCCATCGGTAGCAACGTCGATGTGTGGTTTGTTGACAACATCATCGGTGCCTTCAACCTCAGCCAGGTTTACAACAACAGTTACATCTTTGATCAGAGCGGACTTGCCGGCAGCAGCCATAGCTTTCAGCTCATCGTTGATCTGCTGTTTCAGGGTAGCAAACTCATTTGCTCTTGCAGTAAAGGTCTTGCCGTTCAGGGTCGCTTTTGCAGACTCAACGGTTCTCTCAACAGATTTGCCGGAGCTGGTAGTAACAGTCAGCTTGGTTGGGATGCTGTTCAAAGTAGCGGCTACCTGAGCAGTACCATTAGTACCAGAAGTTGCTACTTTACCAACCGGAGCGGTGTTAACAACTGCAGCGGCAGAATCTACATTAATAGTGATAGTGTATGGAGTATAGCCTGCAGGAACAGAACCGAAAGCATCCTCGTATTCAGTTGCAGAAATCTGAACATCTACAGTACCCTTGGTACCAGCTACGGTTTTCAAAATTGCATTTCCATCAATTACAGTTGCACCAATAGAAACTGCAATGCCGTCGCCTACTACCCAGTTGCCGTTCGGAACAGCTGTAACAGAGAATGTTTTTTCAACATTTCCTACAGTTCCAGGAACTGGATCTGTAGCAATAGAACCCTCAGTGAAGTAAGAAGCATCCAGTTTGATGTTGCTTACAGCATCCTGATCGTCGGTGCCCTCGATCCAGGTGTTGCTCCACTCATACTGATCGTTAGCGTACAGAGGCATCCAGATAACGTCACCTGGTTCGAAGTCAACAGCCTCGTTGTCGTTCAGAGCGGTGGTAGCGTCGGTGATGATCTTATCATCTTTGTCAGTTACAAACAGCTCGCCGTCAAACTGGAATTTGCTCGGCCAGTCAGCTTCGTCATTGGTGCTGGTATTGTAGGTAATCGCGAAAGCGTTCGCGCCCATGCCAAGTACCATAGCAGAAGCCAATGCTACGGAAAGTACTTTTTTCATAGTCTTTCTTCCTCCTAAAATCATTTTTGGTTTTTGGATAAATATACATTTTTCCAAAACCGGTTTTTTCTGACTTGGGAAATGCTCCACACATTTCCTTTGTCTGACACTAGTATATCTCAAAATGGTAAAAGCCGCAATACCAGTTAGTGGACAACATTTTTATTAAGTGTCGTATATCTCGAAGAAAATTACAAAATCATAAAAAATAGGGCTTTTTCAAGCCCTTTTCTCTCCCGCCTGCCGGCCCAAAAATGACAGCTTTGTTACCTGTCCGCCAATTGTCTCAGCCGCGCCCTCTTTGTCTTTTTCCCAAACTATTACCCGACATTGTGCCAGGTAAAGTGTCGTTTAATAAAACTCTTTCTCTATTTTATGTGATTTAATATACATTTTTCCTGTATTTTTATGCATCGATATGCAAAAATAAATACAGGCCCTTCAGCCTGCTTCCCTCTGCCCTTTTGATTCTGTTTTCTTCCTATTTATATAGGGGGTTATATGCTGCCTGCGGCTGGCTGCTGCCCATCATCCGCTCAATCATCTGCGCCATCTCTCCCGCGGGCATCCGCATGCCGTCCTCCACCCAGGTGACAATCATCCCCTGCATCCCCGCTGTGGCGTACCGGCTGCTGTAGCGCGACTGATCCCGAAACGCCCCGCCCATGCAGCGCTCGCTGATGCTGGCGCAAAGCTCCTTTAACAGATGGGGCGAGCCGCTCTCGCTGACCAGCATCTTCGCGATGTCCCGATGGTCCTCAAAATACTGCAGCACCTTGCTGAGCAGCGGGTAGGGGCCGTCCTTCAGCGCGCTTTCCGGCACAGAGCTGAGCAGCTCGGTCAGCTGGGCGGCAATGTCGCGGTCGGTCTGAATTTTTAAATCCATCGTGTCCTTGTAGTGGTTGTAGAAGGTGCCCCGGTGGATGTCCGCCTCCTCGGTCAGCTCGGTGACGGTGATCTCGGTGATGGTCTTTTTGGCCAGCAGGCGAATCAGCGCTTCCTCCAGCGCCTTCTTGCTCTTGCGCACGCGGCGGTCCTCGCTGCGGTCCTCGAAACCGTTCTTGTTCATGTACAACTCCCTCTCTTTTTGTTGATTATCACACATTTTAATGACTATATGTTCAAAACATACAAAATCAGCCGCTAAAAGTGTGCATTTTTATTATAATTGACTAACCCATGTTTGTCAACGTACATTTAGCGCTTTTTAGACTTTGGACTAAAATATTTTTTTCTTTTGTGGAAGTTGTACAATAAGCAGGTAAAATAAAAAACGAAGCCCCTTGACGAACTGTGGGCTTCGTGCTATAATGCAAATCAGAAGGGCGGTTTCCTACTGCGAATAGGAAGCGGCCAACTTAATTTCAATTTAGAGTTGAAAATCAGCCGTTCTTATTAAGCTAAGTAGGAGCGGCTATTTTCTTGCCATGATTGCCATGCCAAGCAAAATAGCGTCGATGACTAACGCAATCAAAGTGCAAACTTCGATCACTGTCATGCGATCACCCCCTTTCGAGGTTGACCGCCCGCCCTCTGATTCTCCTATTATATCATCTTTGTCGAATCCTGTAAATCCCTGCGCTTCTTTTGAGCGCGGGGATTTTGCGCCTTATTCAACGCATAAATTCTGCCTTTTTGCAAAAACTACTTCCAGATTTCCCAGTAAAATCAAACTGAAATCAGAAAGGCAGGAAGCTTTATGAACGCCAAAGAGACTCCCATTTCCCCTACCTATTACAAGATCCTTTTCGCCATCCTGCTGGTACTGGCCACCGGGCTGGCGGTCTGGGCCGGCTACAATCACCTGCAGGTCAACGCCTACCGCACCGCTTTGCAGAACACCTACTACCGCGCCGCCGACCTTGCCGCAGACAACCTTTCCAACCTCTCCTCCGATCTGGTGAAGGGGATGTACGCCGGCACCTCCCCGCAGCTCTCGATGATCTCCTCCAAGATGTGGAAGGAATCTGCCGCGGCCAAATCTGCCCTTTCCTCGCTGCCCATCTCCGGCTCGACGCTGGAAAATACCAACCGTTTTCTCTCCCAGGCCGGTGACTACGCAATGTATCTCTCCCGCAAAACCGCCAGCGGCGCTGAACTGACCGACGAGGAGCGCAGCCAATTTGCCTCGCTGCGTGAATACGCCGACCGCTTGAGCGAGCAGATGGACGCCATCGCCTGCGCTTTGCAGAACGGAGAATTGACCATCGAGGAATTGATGGAGGAGGAATTCACCTCCAACCCAACCACTACCGGCAACAACCAGAACAGCGGGCAGACCGTCTCTGTCTCTACCCAGCCGCAGACGGACAGCCCCGCAGAGGCCCCTACTTCCGAGGAGGCTGAAACTTCCCACCTGCAGCAGATCGAGGACGGCTTCATGGGATACCCGACCCTGATCTACGACGGCCCCTTCTCGGATCATATCCTGGAACGGACCCCGCTGATGACCGAGGGCCAACCGGAAGTTTCCGCTGAACAGGCCCGCATCACTGCCGCCAACGCCGCCGGTAAAGAGCTGACCGAAATGCGGGAGGAGGATTCCATCCTCCCCTCCTACGTCTTCCACGACGCACAGAGCACCTCGGTTGCCATCACCAAAAACGGCGGCTATCTCTGCTACCTCATCACCGAAAAGCCGGATAATCTCACCGCCAAGCTCTCCTACGAGGAAGCGGTGAATAAGGCGCAGCAGTACCTCTCCGCCCACGGCTATGACTCGATGAAGGACACCTACTATGAGACCGACAACGGCGTGATGACCCTCAACTTTGCCTACTACGACTCCGCTTCCCAAACCATCTGCTACACTGACCTCATCAAAGTGGAAGTCTCGCTGCAGGACGGCTCCATCCTTGGGCTGGATGCGCGCGGCTATCTGGTCAACCACCACGACCGCACCATCGCGGAACCTGCCCTCACCGTCGAGCAGGCGCAGGAATCGCTCAGCGACGCCCTCACCGTCGACAGTGTGCGTCCGGCTCTGATTCCCTCCTCCGGACAAAACGAAGTGGCCACCTACGAATTCCTCTGCTCCTCCTCCACCGGAGACCGGATCTTAACCTATATCAACTCCCAGACCGGCGCCGAGGAACAGCTGCTGATCCTGCTGCAAACCCCCAATGGCACCCTGACCAAATAAAAACACCAAAAACAAAACGCCCTCTGCAAAACACAGAGGGCGTTTTGTTCCCTGCAGAGACGATCCCTGCAGGATATTTGGAAGGATTATGTTGATTGTAGATGATGTCAGAAAGAAATTGGCAAAAAAGTTTTTGCAATTTATGAAAAATATTTTTGCATAACTACTTGACTTTTCTGTCTGTTTCTTATATTATACACTGTGTTTTTCCTTTTGTCAATGCGAAAAAATTTCTTCCCTCGTGAATTTTGCCCGCTTGCGCATCCACAAAATTTGCAGGATTTGCTTTACATTTTTTCATTTTTTACTTTTAAAATACTTCTATGTCGCTTTTTCTCCGCCTTTATGGTATAATATTATGAAGTAATTGTTATCTTTTTTTGTGATTCTAATTCAGAAAGGAGAATTGCCATGGCACTTGACGGAACCCTGCTGCGCCAGATTAAGCACGAACTGGAAGGCTGCCTGCTAAACGCGCGGGTCGACAAGATCCATCAAATTTCCCGGGAGGAGATGGTGTTCATCCTCCGCCTGCCGCAGCCCTCTCCGGACGGGGCTCGCACCGTAAAGCTCTACCTCTCCGCCGGCGCGGACAGCCCCCGCATCCACCTGACCAGCGCCTCCTTCGAAAACCCCAAAGCACCACCCATGTTCTGTATGCTGCTGCGCAAGCACCTGGGCAGCGCCAAGCTCGTTGCGCTGCGGCAGATCGGGCTGGACCGCATCCTGCACCTGATCTTTGAAACCCGCAACGAGATGGGCGACCTGGTTCAGCTGACGCTGGCCATCGAGATCATGGGCCGTCACTCCAACATCATCCTCATCGACGAGGAGGGCCGGGTCATCGACTCGATCAAACGCATCGACGACACCATGTCCTCGGTGCGCCCCATCCTCCCCGGCGTGCACTACACTCTGCCTCCGGCGCAGGATAAGCTCAATCTCATCGAATCCACCCCCGAGCAGATCGAGCAGCGGCTGCGCTCCGGCAAGGACACCCCTCTGTCCAAGGCACTGCTCGCCGCCATCCAGGGCGTCTCCCCCATCGTCTGCCGCGAGATCGCCAACTACGTCTTTAACGGCGACGACTGCGTTGTCTCCCAGATGACTCCCAACCACTTCGACCGCCTGCGCTTCTTTACGGCGCGGGTCATCGACATGGCCAAAAACTACACCGGCACCCCTACCAGCGTCATCGATGCCCGCAAGAAGCCGGTCGACTTCTCCTTCATGGACATCCACCAGTACGGCGGCATGATGTTCACCCGTACATACGACACCTACAGCCACCTGCTGGACGACTTCTACACCCAGCGGGACAGCATCCAGCGGATGCGCCACCGCAGCGCCGACCTGCTCAAGATCCTCGCCAACACCTCCGACCGCATCGCGCGCAAGCTCAGCCTGCAGCAGAAGGAGCTGGCCGACTGCTCTGACCGGGAAAAGTGGAAAATTTACGGCGACCTCATCAATGCCAACCTCTATTCGCTGCAGAAGGGCGACCGTTCCGCGACGCTTGTCAATTTCTACGACGAGAACCAGGCCGAAATCACCATCCCGCTCGACCCGCGCAAGACCCCTTCCCAGAACGCGCAGAAATACTACGGCGAGTACCGCAAGGCCGACACCGCCGAGAAGAAGCTGCGCGAGCTGATTGCACAGGGCCAGCAGGAAGCCGAATACATCGACTCGGTGTTCGACGCGCTCACCCGCGCCCAGACCAACGACGAGCTCACCGCCATCCGCGCTGAGCTGGTGGAGCAGGGCTACCTGCGCCGCAAAGGCCCCGCCGCCAAAAAGGGCAAGGAGCCTAAACTCAGCCCTAAACGCTACCGCTCGGACGACGGCTTCACCATCCTGGTGGGCCGCAACAACGTCCAGAACGACCAGCTTACCCTCAAGGAAGCGCACGGCCGCGACGTCTGGTTCCACACCAAAAATATCCCCGGCTCCCACACCGTCGTGCTCAGCGAGGGCAGGGAGGTACCGGATTCCACCCTGCATCAGGCGGCGATTCTGGCTGCGGTCAACTCCAAAGCCGCCGACTCCTCCCAGGTGCCGGTCGATTACACCCTGATTAAAAATGTCAAAAAGCCCCGCGGCGCCAAGCCCGGCATGGTCATCTATGTCAGCTATCAGACCGCCTATGTCACCCCCGACCTGGAACTCGAAAAGCGCCTGCTGGTCGAATAAAGAGCAGAAAAAATCCCCGCCAAGTTGGCGGGGATTTTTCAGGTTTTTCACTCCTGTTGTATTTTTGAATATTTTTATGATATATCAAATTATTCCCAGCAGATTGTTTTCCTGATTTAACTTTTCCGGCTGTCTTTTAAATATCAAAAACATCCAAATCTTCCCCATTTACCACTGCTCCGCTGTACCCCGCGTCCCTGATCTCCCGCAGGATGGCGCCGCAGCGCCGCTGCAGCTCGGCCGGCAGGTTCTGCCGGTTGTCCTGGATGTTCATGTGGTAGATGCGGTGATAGGTCACCAGCAGCTTCGGCTGTGCCTGCCGCGCCACCCCGGCCAGGTCGGTGCTCAGCGTATGCACCTCCCGGTGATACCGCTGCCACTTCGGCTCCCGGCTGGCTATCCCGGCGGCATACTCCACCTCGTGCAGCAGGATGTCCGCCCCCCGCGCCTTCTGCGACACAATCTCCAGCGGCGCGGTGTCCCCGCTGATAACAATCACCTTGCCGTCGATGGTGGTGAACTTGTACCCGTAAGCCTCCAGCGTACCATGGCTGACTGGGAAGGCCTCCACCTCCACCCGGTCGTCCCGATACACAATCCCCGGCTCGATCTCGGTCGCCTGCACCTGATAGCCCACCTCGTTGGCCCGCTCAAACCCGTGCAGACGAAAGTCGATATCCACCGCGTAGGCCGCCAGGATGTGCTCGGTCATCGAGCGAATCCCCTTCGGCCCAAAGACCTGCAGCGGCTT
>ERZ827423.2983-NODE-2983-length-12333-cov-3.238720_pt1 | contig 12333 bp, 9 predicted proteins | sample MGYA00519775_ERZ827423 | MGnify/ENA primary metagenome ERZ827423 (study PRJEB31778, sample SAMEA3449296) | human gut metagenome | biome: human gut; feature: human-associated habitat; material: faeces | place: United Kingdom | collected 2010/2012 ...
GAACAATAAAGTAAAACATATAAAATAACAGCCGATGTTTTCACATCGGCTGTTATTTTATATTATCCAGCTTCCCTTATCCTCGCCGCTGCCAAACGCTAAGTCTGCCACCGTGTATGAATCGAAGAACCCGTTAAGCGTTTTATAAAGCTCCTTCCACATAGGCAGAGTCTTACATCGCTCCGCCATTTCGCAGGGCGCCGCCCCTGCCTTAAGGCAGGCAACGGGAGCCAATTCGCCCTCGGTTATTTCAAGTATTTCGCGCACGCGGTAATCTTCGGGTGCGCGGCTTAAGCGGTATCCGCCGCCTTTTCCGTGCGCCCCCTCTACAAGCCCTGCCTTTGAAAGGCTTGTCATAATACCCTCTAAATACTTTTGCGAAATATTCTGTCTTTCGGCTACCGCCTTAAGGGGGATAAAGTCGCTGCCGTGCGCCGCCAAATCCGCCATTACCCTTAAAGCGTATCTTCCTCGTGTTGATATAGTCATAGCTTATTCCGCAAAAAGCGGTGTGGAAAGGTATCTGTCGCCTGTATCGGGCAGAAGAACAACTATGGTCTTGCCCTCGTTTTCGGGGCGCTTTGCAAGCTCTGCCGCCGCCCATACTGCGGCGCCCGATGAAATCCCCACAAGCACGCCCTCGCTTTTGCCTATTTCCTTGCCTGTAGCAAAGGCGTCTTCGTTTGAAACTCTGATAATCTCGTCATAAACGGCGGTGTTAAGCACATCGGGAACAAAGCCTGCGCCTATTCCCTGTATTTTATGAGCGCCGGAGGGCTGACCCGAAAGAACGGCGGAGCTTGCCGGCTCTACCGCAACAACCTTTACGCCGGGCTTTTTGGATTTTAAATATTCACCTACGCCCGTAACGGTTCCGCCCGTTCCCACGCCGGCTACAAATATATCAACCTCTCCGTCGGTATCCGAGTAAATTTCGGGTCCCGTGGTTTCAAAATGCGCCTTGGGATTTGCCGGATTTACAAACTGACCGGGAATAAAGCTGTTGGGAGTCTGCTCATGAAGCTCGTTTGCTTTTGCGATAGCACCCTTCATGCCCTTTGCACCGTCGGTAAGGACAAGCTTGGCACCGTAAGCCGCCATCAAAAGTCTGCGCTCAACGCTCATGGTTTCGGGCATTGTGATTATTATCTTATAACCTCTTGCCGCCGCAACAGCGCTGAGACCTATTCCGGTGTTGCCGCTTGTAGGCTCAATAATGGTTGTGTCCTTATTTATAAGGCCTTTAGCTTCTGCGTCATCGAGAATTTTCTTCGCTATTCTGTCTTTGACGCTGCCTGCCGGGTTAAAGTATTCGAGCTTTACAAGTATTTTCGCTTCAAGATTGTTTTCCTTTTCATAATTTGACAGTTCGAGAAGCGGTGTATTTCCTATAAGATCAGTGAGGCTTTTATATATTTTTGACATAATGATTATCTCCTTTAATTCCGTTATTTAAATCATTTAACGGCTTTGAACGCTTCGTCAAGGTCGGCTATGATATCGTCTATATGCTCTGTGCCTATTGATAGGCGGATAGTGTTCGGGCGAATACCCTGCTCCAGCTTTTCCTCGTCGCTGAGCTGCGAATGAGTGGTTGAGGCCGGGTGAATAACAAGCGATTTAACATCGGCAACATTCGCAAGAAGAGAGAATATTTCAAGATGGTCTATAAACTTCTTTGCGGTTGTATCATCGCCCTTTATTTCAAAGGTAAATATCGAGCCGCCGCCGTTCGGGAAGTATTTGTCGTAAAGACGCTTCTGCTCGCCGCTCGAGAGTGACGGATGATTTACCTTTTCAACCTGCGGATGATTGTTGAGGTATTCAACTACCTTTAACGCATTTTCGGTATGGCGCTCGACGCGAAGAGAGAGCGTCTCAAGTCCCTGAAGGAAAAGGAAGGCGTGGAACGGAGAAATTGTAGCTCCGGTATCGCGGAGAAGTATTGCGCGAATCTTGGTGAGAAAAGCCGCAGCTCCGACATCCTTTGCGAAGCTTACGCCGTGGTAGCTCGGGTTCGGTTCAACAAGTGACGGGAATTTGCCGCTGCCGATCCAGTCAAACTTACCGCTGTCAACAATTACTCCGCCTATCGCCGTACCGTGGCCGCCGATAAACTTTGTAGCCGAATGAACAACTATATCCGCACCGTACTCTATGGGTCTTACAAGATAAGGTGTTGCAAAGGTATTGTCAACAACAAGCGGAATCTTATGCTTATGCGCTACCTTTGCTATTTCCTCTATATCGGCAACATTAGAGTTGGGGTTACCGAGAGTCTCTATATACAGAAGCTTTGTATTATCCTGAATGGCGTTTTCAAAATTGCTTATATCGTCGGGGTCAACAAAGGTAGTTGTAATGCCGTAATCGGGAAGCGTATGCTCAAGAAGATTATACGTGCCGCCGTAGATGGTGTTTGAAGCGACAACGTGGTCACCGGCGACTGCAAGAGAGCGAATGGTGTAATCAATAGCCGCAGCACCCGATGCCGTGGCAAGTGCAGCAACGCCGCCCTCAAGAGCAGCTATTCTCTTTTCAAACACGTCCTGAGTGGAGTTTGTAAGTCTGCCGTAAATATTGCCGGCATCCTTAAGAGCGAAACGAGCCTCGGCTTCGTCGGAATTTTTAAAAACATATGATGTTGTCTGATATATCGGAACGGCTCTTGCGCTCGATGCTATATCCGGCTCTTCCTGGCCTACGTGGAGCTGCAAGGTTTCGAATTTATAATTTTTGTTACTCATTTTGTGTACCTCTTTCAATAATTTTTAAATGATGTTTTGTTAAAATTAAAGGTCAACAGGTACACATTCGGCTGTTTCTCCAGTTACATTGTCTTGATTTTATTCTTTTAAGATCAGCCATTAAAACAGCCTCCTTTTTCGAACTTCTCATTTCCTATCGGATTAGTATGGTATCAATATATCATACTTTTCTTGGGTTGTCAACAAAAATATTAAGATTTTTTAAAAAAACGTCAAATCGATTGACTTTGGCCGAAACGCGGAAATATAATTTAAACAAAAAAAGCAGAATTTACGCACTGCTTTTAAAGCTTTCTCGGAAGGTGATAAATTGGCAAAACACAGACGGAGTAAAACGGCGCGCAAAGTAAAAGGCTTCGGTAAAATATCGTTTTTTGTGCTCATACTTTCGTTTGCGATATTTACGGCGCTGCTTGTCACCGCAGCGGTACATATGCCGAAAAAAAGCGGCAACACCGTATGCATAGACGCAGGGCATGGCGGGTATGACGTAGGAGCGACAAACGGTGAAAGATATGAAAAAGACGATAATCTGCGCCTTGCAAAGGCTGTGGAAGCCGAGCTTAAAGCCCGCGGAATAAACACAATAATGACAAGAAGCGACGACACATATGTATCGCTTGAGGACCGCTGCAAAACGGCAAACAAAAAGAAAGCCGACCTTTTTATATCCCTGCACCGCAACAGTGCCGACAGCGGCTGCGGCTTTGAAATATGGACGCTTAAAAACTCTCCTCCAGACGATTTGCTGCTCGCCGAAAACATAATGGATGCCCTCGGCGAAGTCGGATTATCAAAAAACAGAGGGGTTAAAGGCGGAATAGCCGGAAACGGAAACAACTATTACGTAAATAAAAATACAGATATGCCGAGCTGCCTTGCGGAGATGGGATTTATTACGGATGACGGCGACAACGCTCTTTTCGACAAAAATTTGCAAAGCTATGCTGCGGCAATAGCGGACGCAGTCGAGACCACCCTCGGTGAAATAAAAAAATAACACTTTTTTCAACTTAAAGGAGAAGTCCTGCATAAATAATAATAGTGGAAATAATTATATATATATGGTAAAATAAGTTGTTATTTAAATGTTAACGGAGAAACAAATATGAAAAGCACTAAAAAATTACTGCCTTGCATAACAGCTTTGATACTTATTTTATCGCTGATATTCACCTCCTGCGGCTCGCCCGATGTAACGCTCAAAACGAAGGTTTCGGTTCTCTCAACCGTTTCCGGAGACTATACAGATAACGGCTTTCACGTTATAAACAAAGACAATATGATATTTGTCACCCAGTCCGGTCTTATAGAGCTTTACTATGACAAAACCACGGGTGCCGTCGCGGTAAAAGAGACGTCCGAGGGAAAATTCTGGTACTCCATGCCGCTTGCCTCGGATGACGAAAGCGAGAGCAGAGCATATGTTCTGAGTGCGGTGCTCTCAAAGGACGGCAAAAAATATATACTGAATTCTCAGGATAACTCCGTAGCGTTTTCTTCTTTTGAATTTAAGCCCGTCAGCAACGGACTTCAGGTAACATACAATATGGCGTCCGATAAGGACAGTGCGGTAAACGGACCGCAGGGCGATACGCCGTATGCGTCGGTCACGGTAAGTTATATACTCTCCGACGGAGTAATGGACGTCAAAGTAAACTGCGGAGACATAAAGGTCTCGGACGGTTATGCGCTCGAAAAAATAAATCTTTTAAGCTACTTTGGCGCAGAAAAGGATTTTTCCGAAGGAGACTTCATTCTTTTACCCGACGGCAGCGGTTCGCTTATGATGTCGGACAGCAAATCAGATTATCCGGAAAAAAGCTTTAAGGTTTACGGCTCTGACCCGGCAGTTAAAGACGTGACGGAAAACGAGAGCAAAATAAATGCTTCGGCTCTGCTCGGATTTTTCGGAATGAAGCAGCAAAACAGCGCTTTTGTGGCTCTTATTACAAAGGGCGATACCATAGCCTCGGTGGATTCGGTTCAAAAAAGCAGCGGTGACAAATACGACCGCGCGGGCACGTCATATACAATTACCGATGTGTCATATGTCGGCTCGGGAAGCAAAATGACAAAGTATGTCGGGACACAGTACAGCGGAGAAATAAACGTATGCTACCGCTTCCTCACAAACAAAAACGCGAGCTACTCGGGCATGGCAATAGCCTGTCGCGAACAGCTTATAAGAAATTCGGTTTTATCCACGAGAACGGTAACTTCATCCGCTCACCTGCCGTTTGCGCTGACAATACTCGGCACGGCACAAAAAAGCGGCGGCAGATACGTCAGCCTTACAACGTTTGACCAGGCATACGACCTTCTCAATATGCTCAAGGCAAAAAGCGTAAACAATATAACCGTGCGCTACTGCGGTGTGCTTGACGGAGCAAACAACCAGGAATTGCTCTCGGGAGCCTCAACAATAAAAAAGCTCGGCGGCAAAAAGTCGTTTGAGAATTTAAAGCAGTATATTACAACTCAAAAATTCGAGATGTACGGCGATGTGAGCACGGTTATTTTCTCTACAAGTGAAAATTCGGATAAGAGCGCGCGCGATATGTCCGGCAAAAAGCTCACCGTTGAGACGCCGGATAAATTCAGTGCCCTGTCAAAGAAAAATACGACCGAAAGCTATGCTTTGGCTCTGTCCAAAATCGAGAAAAATATTACCGATTACGTAAACAGCACAAGCGACTTTGCTTTTGACGGCTATTGTGTAAACGACGCCGGCAGTCTTTTATATTCGGATTTTTCAACGATCGGTCAAAACAGGGATACCGCCGTACAGACTGTTTCAAAAGGAATTGAAAAGCTCTCGAACGGTCACGACCTTATGATATGCGGCGGCAATTTCTATCTGCTGAAAAACGCCGACTTTGTCTCGGGGCTTTCCTATGACACGGCGTACCCTCAAAGCGATTCGTACTCTTCGGTGCCGTTTGTCGAAATGATACTGCACGGCATTTCCGACTACACCATGGCCCCCGTAAACCTTGCCGACGACAGCGAAACGGCATTTTTGAAATCGCTCGAATACGGCGCGATACCGTCGTATGAATGGTACTGCTCAAAGACAGGCAAATCGGAGCTTGACGAAAAATACAGCTATGAAAATCAGCTCAACTCTGCCGCCGAAAAATATCAAACAGCAGACTCTATTCTCGGCAATCTCCGCAATGCGAGAATGACGGCGCACTACAAGGTTCAGGACGGCGTTTACTGCACGGAATACAATAACAGCATTATAATATACTTTAACTATAACGATACGGCGGTAACCGTTAATTCTCTCACGGTTGAGCCGAAAAGTGTAATGAGAGTTAACTGACGCAAAATAAAATGAGGTGAAAATATGAGAATAACAGACGGATTATCTCCGAAAAAGGTTTTTTATTATTTTGAAGAAATTTCAAAAATACCGCGCGGTTCGGGCAACACAAAAGCGATAAGCGACTACTGTGTAAGATTTGCCGAGAGTCACGGTTTCAAATGTTTGCAGGACGACAGCAACAACTGCATAATCTTTGCCCCTGCCGTAGGCTGTGACAAAGCCGAGCCGATACTTCTCGCAGGGCACCTTGATATGGTCTGCGAAAAAGCCCCCGACTGCACCAAGGATATGGAAAAAGAGGGAATAGACCTTGCGGTTGACGGCGACAATATTTCGGCGGTGGGCACTACGCTCGGAGCCGATGACGGAATCGCCGTTGCCATGATACTCGCACTTCTCGACTCCGACAACAAAAGGCCGCCCGTAGAGGCAGTCTTTACAACGGACGAGGAAACGGGTATGGACGGCGCAAAAAACATTGACACGTCAAGCCTTCGCGGAAAAATGATGATAAATCTCGATTCGGAGGACGAGGGAGTATTTACCGTAAGCTGTGCAGGCGGAAACAGAACGCGCTGCATACTTCCCATAAAAAGAGAAGAATACGACGGCGAAACATTAAAAATAACCGTTTCGGGTCTTAAAGGCGGTCACTCCGGTGCCGAAATTCACCGCGGCAGGGCAAACGCCGATATGCTTCTCGGCAGAATACTTAATTACGTGCTGCCCATTTGCGAAGCAAGAATAATAAGTGTTGACGGCGGACTAAAGGATAACGCCATCCCGACAAGTGCCGAGGCGATTGTCAAAACAAAAAAACCCGAAGAGCTCAAAAAAGCAGTTTGTGAAATAAGCGAAGTAATAAAGAACGATTATTCTTCCGTTGACGACGGAATCGCTATAGACGTTAAAGAAGCTGCTTCAAAGGAAAAAGCCGCAAATGCCGACTCTACCGAAAGGGCAGTTGCTATGCTGTCAGCCCTCCCGTGCGGACTTATCTCAATGAGCCGTGACATAGAGGGTCTTCCGGAAACCTCGCTCAACCTCGGCATATTGAAGACCGAAGAAAGTGAAATTTCGGCGGAATTTTGTATAAGAAGCAGCGTACTGCTGAAGAAAGAGGAACTCAAGAGCCGCCTCGCTCTGATTATGAGAGCCATAGGCGGCAAGGTAATTTCCTTCGGCGATTACCCTGCATGGGAATATAAAAAAGATTCGCGCCTCAGAAGCGTTATGACAGAGGTTTATGAGAAAATGTATAAAAATGAACCCGTCATAACCGCTATACACGGCGGTGTTGAATGCGGCTTGTTTTCCGATAAAATCGACGGCCTTGACTGCGTTTCAATAGGTCCGAACCTTAAAGACATACACACCTATCGCGAGAGTATGAGCATTTCCTCTGTAAAAAGAACCTGGGAGTTTTTACTTGAGGTTTTGAACGAGCTTGCAAAGGGTTAATAACATCATCATACCAAACAGGCAACTATAAAGCGAAGCCCTCCGTCAAAGAAGGAGAGCTTCGCTGTTTTTGTTTGTTCGATTTTCAAAACGGATTATTTTAATGCGTTTTCGGTTATACGGCGCATTTCGTCCATTTTCTTTTCCATATCGGCCACAAGAGCAAACTGCGTTTTTGCTCTTACGAGGTTATGCTCAGGATAATCGGTCTTGAAATAAACATCTCCGTTTAAATAGTCACCGAGGAAGCGTATACCGCACTCATATGTCATAAGCTTAGACGAAAACGCCATATACTCAGTCTCGGTTTCGGTAAGGCTGTCCTTGGCGGAGCTTAAATAGCCCCTTGTATATGCTTCGTAAAGCGGCAGGCTGAGCGATACCTTTGAAACGTCCTTTTCATCCTCAGCCGCCGTATTTGCGCCGAAGCGGATGCTGTCGCCGAAATCATAGAGCGAAAGCCCCGGCATTACGGTGTCAAGGTCAATTATACAGATTCCGTCATTTGAATCACGGTCAAAGAGAATGTTGTTGAGCTTTGTGTCGTTATGAGTGACGCGAAGCGGCAGACTGCCGCGCTCTATAAGGTCTAAAAGAACGTGCGTGTCGCTTTCTCTTGCAACGGCAAAATCAATAAGCTCTCGCACACCTTCGGCTCTTCCAGCTCTGTCCTCTTTTACCGCGGACATAAAATCAAGGAATCTCGAGTATGTATCATGGAACTTCGGTATTGTTTCAAAAAGGCTGTCAATGGGATAATCTGAGAGCTGACGCTGAAATTCGCCGAATGCTCTGCCTGCATTTTCAAACACCTCGGCGGAGTCGATTATATTGCAGGTATAAACATTATCTATATATTTGTATACGCGCCAGCAATCACCGTTTTCATCGCGGAAATAATACTTACCGTCCGCCGCCTTAAGGAACGTTAAGGTTCCGCGGTCGGCGTCTTTGCCGGCCTTTAAAAGTGCGGAGCGGATATGTGAGGTAACACCGACAATGTTGCTCATGAGCGCATCGGGGTTTTTAAATATACCGGTATTTATTTTTTGGAGCGTATATTTTACGGTATCGCCTTTGTCATCAAAGGATATGACATAAGTGGAATTTATATGCCCGTCATTAAGAGCGGTGTATTCCTTAAAAGTTCCGTTAATTGAAAAATCAGCGGCAATACAGTCAATATCACAAGGTAATGCAGACAAATTAAACACGCCTTTCCGAAAATGCTTTTTAGTAAAGTTATTTTATTATATTATTTAATGAACGGTAAGTCAACAAATTTCGACATCCGCCTGTTTTACGGCGTATAGTCAAGGTCCTCCAAAATTTCTAGCAGCTCGGAGCGCAGCGCCGAATTGCCCAAAATCCGCACATCGGAAAGAAGTGCCGCATCGTCCTTTGCCTTTTCAAGGATTAAATAACGACGTTTTTTCAAGTTATTGATACCGTTGAATTTTGTCATAGCCTCACGGACTGCTTCGCGCTTCGGTTTGTTCTTAAGCACCGTAACGCCGTAAAGCTCCGCTTCTATCGGGGCGGAAATCTCCGTGGGAGGCAGCGAAACGGTAACTCTGCCGCCTGCATCCGTGACCGAACAATCAAGCTTTTCGCCGCCTGACATAACCCTCACATTCTCGGCGGATACAATGTCGGAAAACTCAAACACATACTGCCTTTTAAGCGGAAGATAATCCTTTTCCTTTCCGCCGCAGAGTGTCAGTTTAATACCGTTTTCGGTTTCGCTGACGGAAAGCTCGGTTATTGAAAAATCGCCGTCCTTAAAGCCGTTAGTCTCACCGTCATCCTCGTAGAGAGAAAAGCTGCCGTTGCCGCGGTACACCTTGAATTTCAATACTGTGGGATTTTTGCAGCTGTTCCCCTCATCAAGAGACAGCGGTATTATCGCTCCCTCGCGTGCAAAAACAGGCATCGTATTAAGTTCGCTGTGTATTCTGACCGTCTTTGAACCGCGATATATTTTGCCCGTGAAGACATCAGTCCAACGCCCCTTAGGCAGCCATACACGGGTTTCGGCGCGGCGCGTCTTTTTATTTATCTTTGACGTGACGGGGCAAACCAAAAGCTCGCTGCCGAACATATATCCGTTACGGCATTTGTAAGCACCCTCGCACTCCGGGTTATCGTAGTAAAGCGGTTCACAGAGTGCTCTTCCGAATTTATGAGTACGGTAATTCATAGAGTAGAGATACGGGATCAGCTCATGACGAAGCCTCAAATAACGTTCCGCTGTCATTTCGGCTTCCCAGCCGTAATTCCACGGCTCCTTGCCGGAGAGCGGGTCATTGCTTGAATGCAAGCGCATAATCGGCGAAAAAGTGCCTAATTGCACCCAGCGCACGTACATCTCATCATCGTGCCTGCCGAAGCAATGGCCGCCTATATCATGGCTCCACCAGGTATATCCGCAGTTCGACGCGGTAGATGTAAAATACGGCTGAAATTTAAGAACTCGCCAGCTCATAAATGTATCTCCCGAAAATCCGAGGGGATATCTGTGAGAGCCTATGCCGGCATAACGCGAGAGAATGAGAGGACGCTTGCCCGAACGCTGCCTGTCAAGATAATGATAGTGATTCAGCGCCCATAAAGGGTCAAGACCCGGCAGCTTGCTCTTTTTGCCCTGCTGCCAATCTATCCACCAAAAATCGACTCCCTCATCCTCATACGGATGGTGTGCCGTATCAAAATATGTGTTTATAAACTGTGTATCGGTTATATCAAATTCTATCGGCTTTTTCTCGGCCGGGTCAAGCCCCATAGCCCTCGCCGCCGCGTCGTAGCAGTTTTCAAACGAACGTATGCCGAGAGCAGGATGCAAATTCAGCGTAACTTTAAGCCCCTGCTCATGCAGGAATTTCAAAAAGCCCCTGTAATCGGGGAAAAGCTCGGTGTTCCAGCTGTATCCGGTCCATCCGTCTGACCAAAACAGCGGTCTCGTTTTATTGTATTCTGCATCCGGAAATTGCTTTTTAACATCTACCCAATGCCAATCCATATCAACCGTGGCTACGGTAAGCGGGACATTGTGTTTTTTAAATTCAAGCATCAGGCTTTGATATTCGCTCTGTGTATACGCCTTATAGCGGCTCCACCAGTTACCGAGAGCAAAACGCGGCACCAGCGGCACCTCGCCCGTAATTTTATAAAGAGCATTGACCGCACCTATATAATCGGTGCCGTATGCAAACACATAAATATCGCGTTCTTTCGCGAGGCGCGGTCTGACTTCTCCGTCTTTACACATAAGCAGCGACTTGCTGTCATCAAATACGGCAGCTCCGTCACACGAGATAACTCCGTCTTTGAGCGGAATCGCACCGTGTGACTGATCAAGAGTGCGTGCCGTGCCCTTTAAATTCTCACTGTTATCACAGCTCGACTCCATATCTCCGATTTTGGCATATATCGCCGTACCGTTTCTGCGGTTTATGCAAAACTCGGCTTTTTCGGTTTTTATTATGATTTTGGTCTTTGTTATTTCATATGTAAAATCGACCTTACCGTGATTGCGGAACCAAACACTTTGCGTCGCTTCATCGCAAAAGGATTTTTCACTTCCGCACTCTACCCTTATAAGATTCGGAAATATGACCGTTATTCTTATGCTGCCGGCTATAAGAATATTGTCCGGCTCGGCCTTACCGTCCGTTTTGGCAACAAGGTGTTTATGAAGCGTTTTTTCTTCCATAATATCAGTCCTTTACCTCATCAAAGCTGAAAGCACGGTTAAAAATCTCAATGTTTTTAACACTTGCACCGCATTTGATTTCACCTGCGGCAATACCTGCGCCTGCATTTCTCACATCATAGCCGGAGCAATCGAGCTTACCGTCTATATAGAGCTTAATCATACCGTTTCTTTCACGCAAGGCGTATACCTTTACATTATCTTTGCCGGCAATTATCGTATCGGATTTTGCCTTAGTTCCCTTAACGTCGAAAACAAGCTTCCCGTTTGCGGCAAAAATGCTCATATCTTTGCCGCCGAGAAGTATCATACCGTCTGTGGGAACAGCGGAAAGCGTCAGCCTGAGAGCAAAGTCACCGCGCCCCGAAACGCCGTAGGATATAGGTATACACCAGTTTTTGAAATATGTTACGGGTACTTTTTCGGAAAGATTGTTTCCGTAAATATCTTTTACATCTATATCTATATCAAGCTTTTGTAAATTTTCGCCCTCGGCAGGCAAATACACTCTGACATCGCTGTAATTAGCCCGAAGCTCTTTTTTAAGAGCCACGCCGTCAAGTGTAAATGTACTCATCTTTACAGCGATATGACTGTTAAATCTGAATTCAACGGTCTTTTCGTCGATGAATTTTGCCTCTGTAAGCTTTAACAGAGATGCATTTTCGTTTGTAAACTTGAAAATTCGTATTTCATGAGGCTCCAAATCCACCGAAACGGTGTCACCGTATGAGTATTTCCTTTCATCGGGTTTTTCCGTATACGGCAAAACCGCGCTTACCGCTTTCGCGGACGCGCGGCGCCGTACCTCCGCGGAGCGGAGGACTATCGGCGCGGAACGTATCCGCGCCGGATCAGAAGGTCACGCTGTCGATAACGCTTCTGAGATAATCTGCGCTGCGGCGGAAGGATGCTTCCTCATCTGCGGTAAGCGGAGCGACGATCTTTCCGTTGAGGCCGTCCTTGCCGACTATGCAGAGAGAGCTGAGGCATACATCGTCCACACCGTATTCTCCGTGCATCATGGTGGATACGGTCATCGTCGTGTCCGCTCCGCT
>ERZ827423.2984-NODE-2984-length-12332-cov-4.898835_pt1 | contig 12332 bp, 8 predicted proteins | sample MGYA00519775_ERZ827423 | MGnify/ENA primary metagenome ERZ827423 (study PRJEB31778, sample SAMEA3449296) | human gut metagenome | biome: human gut; feature: human-associated habitat; material: faeces | place: United Kingdom | collected 2010/2012 ...
CACCGCTGCGTGCATGAAATAGATATTCCCGCCGCCGCTGCGAAATTGCTCCATGTAGCCGGCCATACATTCGTCAAAATGATCCACGCCCCCAAATCGTCCTAGATACAATCGCCAATTATCATACACTTCATTTTTGGGCATATTCGTGTACAGCAAATGAAGCGGCATACTATCATAGAGCGGTTCTTTCCCACCATTGAGCAGTTGCGGAATGTATATTTCATACGCCGTACGCTCCTGATCTGCTGTTTCTGTTGCATAAGAAATTAAATAATGATCGATAGTCCGTATTACAGAAGGTGGACTAGGATAGCCCATTTTATAAGCACTGTCATCAGCGATTCCTACAACTCGGAAACGGCGTTCAACCCAATCGGACTTATATTGATTCTCGTCATCATACCCAGAACTGAATTCAACTTCCATAACAAACTCTGAGCCCAGTGGAAACTGCTGTTTTAAACTGGGTGTCATAATACAGGGTATGGGGACACTCTCGTCTTTCGGATCATAGTCCATGAGCGGCTGCCAGGTTCCTGCCTGTAAACTGACAGGCGAATACTGACAAAAATCGCGATTTACCTCTCTCAAAAAGGCAAGTCTGCGCTCGCCCGCCGTATCGTTATAATATGACCAACGATGCGGATACACAATGCCCATACCAATTATATTTTTTAAATCCTGATCTACTGCAGTTAAAAAATCCAAATAATCTTCATTTTCCATCAGTGTCCGGCCGTTGCCGAATGTTTCCATTACGGAAAAGTTCATATATTCCAGTGGTGTAACGGCACCAGTGTGATAGGAGAACGCCTTTTTTATGTAACGTTCATACTGCCCCGACTCCACCACATACGTCATAGCAAATGACAGCGTGAAAGCAGTCAACAACGAAAGGAACATTATAGACAGATACTGTTTATTATTCTTATATCTAAACGACAACAGCGTAAATGGTTTATTCCTATAGTTTCGTTCATGCACCTTCTGTCTTCTTCCCTGTTTTCCCGTTCCGGATTTTTTAAATAATTTTACAACACAACATACAACTACTATCACAAACAGGGTTACACAAACAAAATAGAGAAACGCAAAATCCAATACCGAATACTTTTGATATAGCTGAATAAACTCTGTTTTTTTAATAAACAGGTGCGCCAAAGCAAAACCAACTGCAAAATTAACCACTGTAACAAATATAAACTCAATGATTATAAGAAGCAGCAATTTCCCCCTGGTACAGCCGAGCATATAATATGTACCATATTGTTTTTTATGGATGCTTATTAAATAGACAAAAAGCAGAATAATATTAAGCAAGCCAAGCAGCAGGGCAACTATAGTTAGCGTCATACGGCTGACCCTGTTTATCTGGTTTACTTCATAAAAGGGTTCTATCTCAATAATTTGCGTCAATCCGTATTCTTCGGAAAGTAGCGTCTGAATTTCTTCACGCTGCGTATCCGTCAATTCATCTACAAAAGATATATGAAAGCATTTGCCGCCTAAGTTTAATTCAAAAAAAATATCCAACGGCAGTACAACAGCTTTTTCGGGACGTTCAGTCAAATCTTCTTCCCGTTCTACAGTTTCACCAGCAACATACTCTGCTCCCAGTTGTATTCGCCTTGCATCATAGAGGGCTGGATTGTGATGCTGCGGTTGGATCAGCCCTATGATAGGGATTTTCATCCCCTGAACGCGTATTTCATCTCCTATTTTTAAAGAAGGATCAATATCCATAGATACAGTGGCGACTCTCTGACCCATCCAGTCCCTGTTAACATATTCCCCACCACCGGCCAGAGATATTGTATCTGTATTCCAATAGGCGCCGATAATATCATAATCCTCATTCCCATACGAACTGACAGCGCAATAATGGATTTGCGGTAAACGATGGTCCTCTATAATTGACTCCAGTTTTTTTTCCATCCCAATCATACGGTATTCTATAGTACGGTGTCTATTCATGGATATTTCCTGTACCCGCATCGTTTGTGAACTTTCCACATAATAAACAAATATAGCGAACGCACCAACAATCAGCCCAATGCACAAAAGGAAAAAAACAGTTTTACGCCGTATCATGCCTTGTATGTCTTTTATAATTACACACAACATAATATTCCTCCTAATATGTTAAGAGCCATAATATGGATTTACTAAAAGTTACTTAAAATATGTTCATGTCAGTATTTATAGTAGTGATATTCATTATATCTTCCGGCAGTACTGTTACAGTTCGTACACCGCAGTCTCTCAATATGACGAGCCCGCAACATTGTATAGTTTCCATTTGAAACATCCACATATGCCTGGCCAGATAATGAGGCTGTATATCCGTGCTGTTCCGTGTACACATAAGAAGTCGCTCCGGGCTCCAGCACCAGCTCCTGCTGCCCCCGCACAATATGATCTCGATAGTATTCATAATGGCAGTAATCAATACTCCAGGAACCATATGCACGACCTTTTGGATAACTGGAATTACTCTCCAACCATGCCGAACATGATTTCATCTTAACCGCGGCGGAGCCAGGTGTTGCGAAGATTAGGATACCGATTACGAGAATGCATAGAAAAAGAAATTTTTGCTTTATGAAATCCGTCCTTTCCTGATTCCCTTATATTATGGCTCTTAACTTACAATTTCCAATTGCGTTGGTTTTTTTCTTTGAATTGAATATCCAATTATTAAATTTACGATAAAATACAGCACAAAAATTGCAAAAAACCCGACAAAAAATGCCATATTCAATGAATAGTCGTCAAACTCTCGTGTTCTGGAAACAATATAAACGCCAAGTGCAGATCCGATAACTGAAGTAAAGATAATGTTTATAAAGTTATTCACGGCAATTAATAAAACTGCCTGAAACCATTTCATACCACAACAGTAATAAATCTTAAGCGATTTCTTTTGGTCATAAAACAGGAAATAACTATATCCTGTTATCCCAAAAAGTAACAGTAAACCGCCTATTATTGCATGAAGATAATAAGTATTCCCTCCTCCTAACCGATATAATTTCTGCGTAAACTGGACACATTCGTCAATATCCCACACACCGCCGCCATAAGGCTTTAACTCTTCGTTCCATGCAGCAACGCAATTATTCTCTCTGTCTGTATATAAAAAAATTTTCATGGGATCCGACTGAAAAAACTGTATGTTCTGAAATTGTATTATAGGTGTATAAAATTCCAATCCCATATCATTGTTCAATTCAATGATTTTTGTAATTTCCTTTCCGATATCGTCGGTATATACGTTTCCTTCTCGTATTCTATAAGCGTCTTTTGCGGCGATACCGACAACGACAAATCTTCGCGTATGGCGCAGCATTTTAGACTTGACGGAAACCAAACCGTCCTCATGTTTAAAATCTTTTTTCCCTGTGACAAAATTGACAGTTCGTTCAAACGTATATCCAATAGGGAATTCCCCTCGGGCTTCATATGGCACAATACAGGGTACCGGTGCATCCTCGTTACTCTTATCATACTCCACGAGCATTTCCCAACTTCCCTTATAAAGAGGAACAGGCGATTTAGTCGCAAAATCTGTGTTTACCATCCGTATGGCGGTAAGCGAATCATCCGGCATAAATATATAGGCGGGGTCATAAACCATTCCAACGCCCGTAAGACCATCCAATTCATATATTTTATTAATAAGGCGTTTATATTGTGGTAAATCTTTATTATATTGATCGGCATATACTCGCGCATCCATCTCCAAGGCACTATTATACCCGAGCACGCCTGTTTCTACTGGAAACGCTTTTTTAGTATATCTATCATATTTTGAAGAATCTAGTATGAAAACCGATGCAAAAGAAACAACCAGCGCACATATACCAGATAAAAATGCAATAGACAATATACGCACTATATATTTTTTACTATATATGCAACTTAAAAGATATAAAAAACGAACATGTATACTCGTATAATCACTTTCATAAAAGTCATTTTTTTTGCCTGTCCGCTCTTTTTTCCTGAATATTGATCTAGAAGCGCCGTTGCATATTAAAATAACAACAATAAGGATCACCGCAAATATGGATATATACGTAAACACAGTAAAAGGTTGGTGTACTCCAATCAATTCGGTATTTTTCAAAAATATATCTGCACATATGCAGGAAAGCATATAAGCCGTCAGCGTAACTAGTGAAAACGAACAAACGATTAAGCGAAAAAGCCGCCCATCATCCGCTCCTAGCACTCGGTAAATAACGTACTGTCGCTGATTCTGTTTTAAAATAATTGAATATAATGCAAATATATTTACCATTCCTACCAAAACACCAGCGATGTAAATAATAAGTTCATTTATATGATTTGTTGAAACAACCTGCGTATATTTATCAATATCTTCAAAATCCACAGAACCGACGGCACTTTCTATTGTATTCATAATTTCACGCCTGTCTAGTTCCGATAAATTCTCATAAAAACGCAATGTATACTGTTCCGGCACTGTATTCAATCTAGGGATTATATCAAAAGGAACGATAACCGCTTTATTGGGTCTATTGGTAATAAAATTGCTATCATCCAAGTCGTACCCCGCAACCAAAGCTGAACCGGACGGTATCCTGCGCAAGTCATAATCAGAAGGCGTGTATCCTCCTCTGAACATCTTACCCACGACGCGCAGCCGAACGCCGTTGACCCAGAGCATATCGTCCAAAGCGATGCCGTCTTCTCGTATGTCTTCCGAAACAGTACATACAAGTTGATCTGCCCATTTTGCGGAGACTAGCTCACCTACACCGGAGGCTTCTGTTTGCTCATCGTATAACAGCCCCACAATATCATAATCAGGATTTGAATAGGAAATACAGGACGCAAGTTCTATTTTAGGAAGGCATTCCGAATCAACCAGAGAGGCAACATCTGCCGCAATGTTATCATAGGCGTAAAATACAACCATTTTATTTTGTCCCAATATTGTGTTGGACATTTGCAGCAAATGCGTACTAACCGCATAATAAACCAATATAGAAAAAAAACCAAGAACCAAACCCAAAAAAAACAGAAGGAATAGCCATGGTTTCCTTGCGAAGCTGCATAGTTCTTTTTTTACCAGATGACACATGACAAATCCTCCGATGATAGATTAGGGGGGTTACGTTGATGCATTGCCACCTACCTGTTATTGTAATGAATGTTTGATCTGTATTTGTTTGCACCGCAGGATGAACATTCCGTACCACAGGTATGATACGCGTCAGCAAAATACATATTATAATATCCGGTAGCCGACAAAGCTGCGGTAGCCTCATCTCCGGTCTTCCAGCGTTCACCTGTTACAAGCTTCTGTGTTTGATTCGGTATCGTATAGGAAACAAGTTTTCCCGTAAGACTTTCCATGGTCCGCGTATTAGCCTCGCCATGACACGGATGAGAATTTGCGACACAGGAACAACGCTCTGGAGACAACGATGTCGAGCATGTTCCTAAGGTTGAGGCAACTGAAGCAACAGAAAGCATTGCCACAACAATAGCTGTGATTAATACCAAAGGAAATATCTTTGCTCTTTTACTCATAATGAATTTAATGCCTTTCTATTTTATCGCATTCCATAAACCCATTATAGTCCTCTTTACTTAAGCGTCTCTATACCATATTCTAAACTTCACCACCATCCTCCGTCATAAGACGCTTCGGGCGCGCCTTGCGCATGGACAATGCGATGACGACAGACGTGAGCGCGTACACCGCCGCCACTGCGCCAAGCCCCGTCAGAACTGACAGCGTGATTGTCGCATTGTCAAATGACCGTATGCCCTGCGCCGCATACACGCCGACCACAGCGCCCACCGCCGCCGGCAGCAGCATTGCACAAGCATTCTGTGCAAGGGTCGCGCTGATTGCGCTATGCCAACTCATACCACATATAAACAATACGCCGTACCTTCGTTTGTTTCGCGCATAAAACATAATATTATAGCCGCCAATACCCAAAATCAATAGCGTCGCTGAGATTGTCGCATGCATAAAGTACAAATTGCCCCCGCCCGACTGAAATGCTTCATTAAAGTTTTGTATACAATCATGGAAGCTATCGACACCTGCATATCTGGCCAATTGTTCTCTCCAATCAGCAATAACTTCTGATTCATCGCCCTTTGCGTATATAAGGTACAACGCTGGCCAGTTACTGATATGTTCACCGCCGCTGATAATGTGCGGGGTGTACGCATGATATGCAGAACGGTTATTTGCCTGCGCGTCCAACAATTCCGTGGAATACGGCCTTAAATAGTATGTTATATCCCTCAGAGTATCTGGATACATAGCAGATCCGAATTTATACGCGTTTGGGGAAACGATACCGACAACCACAAACGACCGTTCGAGCCGGTCGGAGTCATAATAACTGCCATCTTCTTCTTCCCGAATCCCATATAGCGTCTCAACTTGCATTGTAAACTCACTTCCAAGCGGATACTCATCTTTTAAGTTGGGTGATATGACGCACGGGATCGGTACGCTTTGATCCGTTGGATCATACGTAGCAAATGGTTCCCAGTTTCCAGACTCAAGCGGCGGCGGAGAGTACTTGATAAAATCATCGTTTACTTCTTGCAATTCAATGATTTTGTATATTTCAGAATTTTGGGTGTTTTGTAAGCCCAATCGCGGGGACTCCAGCGTCCCAATTCCGCGCACGCCTTCAAGTGAATGAATGGCTTCCAAAAACTTTGCATAGAATTCATCCTCTTCCAACGGGATTCCATTCCAAAATGATTCGCTTGCGGCAAACATGGTGTCCTCATTTGGAGCTATCGCACTGGTATCATAGGGAAAATATCGGTTGACATACCGTTCATACCGATTTCCATCATATACATAGGTCATCGCATACGAAAGTGAAAACGCCGTAATAAGCGCCAAGAACGCAAGAGATAAAGTACATATAATACTCTCGTTGCCACGTAACACCGACAGGACAATGCTCGATTTCCATGACAACGTTTTATCAGCAACTTTTCGGACTCTGCGATGCTTCGGATAATCTTGTATCAACTGCAAATTCGTGGAATGGGAAATTTTCCGTATTTGCCTCCAGCATATGCACACCTCTAATATGGCAAAAACTATGTACAATATCAGCATATCCGCAAGCCCATACGGCATATGAATGTCTATCAATCCAGATTTTTCTATGAAAGGAATTGCCCCCATGCAACCAATCGCAAATGCTGGCAATGAAAACAGAAAAATTTCCAACAGTATAATTGTCCCTATTTTCTTGGCGGTTGCTCCGTAAAGTTTATAGGTTATGTATTTCTTTCTGTTTTGTCTGAAAAAATAGTTAAAAAGAATTATGATATTAATTAAACCTGCAAAAACCGCAGCAAAATAGAGGACCGCCTGCGCCCATCTGTTTGTTTTGTCCACCTGTGCAAATGGTTCTATATCTACAAAACGGTCCATCCCAACTTTATCATGAAGTAATGTTTCTATTTGGGTTCGATCGGACTCTGATAAGTCATTCATAAAAGCTATATGAAAGTAATGGCTATCCGCATTCAATTGCGTAAAAATATCCAATGGGACAATGACCGCTGCATCAGGACGGCTCAATAATTCTTCATCCCGATTCAAATTAGTACCAGCAACATAATCCGCTCCTCTTGGTAATCGTCTGGAATCATATAGTACCGGATTATGATAATCAGGAGGCAAAAGGCCAACTATTTCAAATTTACGACCGCGCGCAGTAAACATATCGCCCATGGCGACATTCTTCTTATCTGCAAGTTCCAATGAAACCGTTGCAATTTGTTTGCCGCGGTCATTGTAAGTAATATAGTTTCCACCTACGTCTAAAGAAATAGGATCTGTATACCAATACGTTCCGATTAAATCGTAATCGTCGGAATCATAGTTCGAGAAAGAAACATAATGCACAGCTGGCAAACTACCATCTTCGAGCAACTCCAAAAGTCTCTCCTGTTCAGAAGAGTTCAGGAAGGATTCGCTTTCAATTACCCTCAGCCGGTTTAAGGACATCTCGTTTGCTCTGAGCGATTGGGAACTAGTCACATAATACACCAGAAGCGAAAAGGCCCCGATCACTAGACCTAAAAACAGAATGATAAATACAACGGGATTTTTCAGCATGCTTTTAAAGTCATTCCATATGATTCTTCCCATAACACACCTCTTTTCATAGACTGAGGAGCCGATTTAAAATATTTATACAACAGGCTTAGTGCATGTAATTATAACCACATACCCGATTACAACCAATACACCGTATGTACTCTGAGTGTTCCGCCCCAACAATTACATAATTTGAATTTGATGCGTTAACCCTTAATTTTTGGGAAAGCGCATAATATTCATTAGTTATAGACGATGCTGTTACATTTGTAGGTGTACCCGGCTGCAATATTAATGTCTGCTTTCCGTTTAAAATATGCTTAACCTGATACTGATAATGGCAATAATTAACAATAACCTTGTGCATAGGTACTATAGTAATCACGTCCATGGCTTTTTAAACTTATAGAGGCGGATGTACTAGAAGCCATGAATCCCACACAGATCACCATTATTAACAGCGAAATAGTCTTTTTCAAACTTCTACTCATATATTTCCTCCTTAAATATCGGCTCCTCAACTATACGTAATACTAATCAAAAAACAAACTTTTAGGATGTAGTCGATAAATGCAAACAGAGGCAACAACTGTAACAAGAGAAAAAACCATCAATACTAAAGTTATTCCAGAAAATAAAGAATATATTATTGTAGCTTGATCAAATTCACGCACTGCACTAGCTGATATAATACCTAGAAATGAACCGAATATGGCAGTGAGCAATGTGTCTAATGCAATACCAACACACATATACAACGCGACTTTACTCCAAGGCATCCCACATAAGTAATAAACGCCATTCATTCTTTTTTGGTCATAAAAGATCATGACGCTGTAACCACCTATGCTAATAATTAATAGCATTACGGCAACAAATGAATGAAGTTTATATATATCCCCCCCACCATTGTCATAAAGATTTTTTGAATATAAAACACTATCTTGTAGACGAACCAAGTTGCCGAATCTGATTACATGTTCATTACAAATATTCACTATCTCAGCTGCAGATTCTTTATTACAATAAATAATATATGTACATATTTCCCCTCTGAAAAATGGTTTTTTATCCATATACTTAATTTGCGGTATATATATAGTATTAATATCACTATTTTCAAAGCTGATTAAATATTTATCAATATCTAAATTATCTGCAGTTATATTTTGTGAAGCATAATCGAAAGAATTTTTATCAAAAATTCCAACAACCTTAAATTTTCTTTCATGTACACGTAAATCGAGTAAATTTTGATTTGATCCCGGATAATACTCTCCATCTATAATACCAATAGGAAAACTTGGATATGTTGCAAACTCATATCCAAGTGGATATTTATTTTTTAAGTCATAAGGAACTATACATGGAATTACTTGTGTTTCATCATTTGGGTCATAAGAAATAAATTCATCCCAAGATCCTTGATACAATATTGTAGGAGAATATTTAACAAATTCTAAATTTACCATTCGTGCACTAAATTCTTCCGCATCTGGAAACACATTTGTTTTATGCACTTCAACTAAATCTCGAAAAAAATAAATGTGAGGTGAAATTGAACCTATACCAAGGACATTCGGCTGTTCCTTAACTATATTCAAATACTCCTTCATTTCATTTGTTTCTTCTATGTTTATATGTGTTTGAAATGATTCTAATGTTATGTTGCTATACACTTCCATTTGCATAGTTAGTATACTTATATCATAATTACTTATTTTATCTACATAACGCTCATAACGATTACCATTATAATAATATGACATAGCATAAGTAAATGTCATTGCGGCGATACAAGATAAAAATGCTACTGAGGCTACCAAAAATATTCGATAACGATTATAGCGAAAACTTAATAGGTAACAGAAATTAAACCTTCCTGAATATTCATAATTAGATTTGGTATCAATCGTTCTGTTATGACGTTTGCTATGTTTGATATTTGTCATCAGTATTTTAGTATTTTTGTAAATAATAGTTTTTATTTCCTTAGAACTTATAATGATCATTGACACGTTCAAAAACAAATATATAATTATTAATTCAAACAAAGTAATAGGTTTAGAAACCTTTAAAATTTCAGTATTATTAATAAAAAGAATAGCTAATGTACTACCCACTAAAAAACATAGTGAGTTTAAAAGAGCCATTTCTCCAATTATCAATCCCATTATACGTTGGGGAGTGGCTCCCAACATTTTATAAAGAACATAAATTTTGTGATTTATTCTTAAAAAATATGTATAAAGAACAAAAATATTTATCATTCCTGCAACAATAGCTAAAAAATATATTATTGCTTGACCTAACTGATTTATATTAAAAGCGTTTTGGAACTGACTCATATCAATAAAGTCTTGTATACCTGTCCTCTCTGTAATTAATTCCTCCAATTTATTTCTCTCTTGCTCAGTTATTTCTTGTTTAAACTGAATAGTATATAGATTAGGCATTACATTGATAGATGAAAACATATCGAATGGTATAAGCACAGCTTTATCAGGCCTATTTGTAATAAATTGACTTGGATCTATTTTAAATCCCGCAACATCTGCTACGCCCGGAGGAATCCTCCTTAAATCAAATTCATCAGGATAATATTGCCCAGGTTGCAACAAGCCGACTACTTCCATATTCTGGTCACCAACTTGAATTGTATCTCCAATATCCAAAGTGTCAACAAAAGCATCTATAGAAACAGTAGCTACTTTTTTGCCCTGCATTTGATATGTTATATATGCGCCACCTCCAGATGCTTTTAAATCTGGATGACTATGATACAACCCGATAATATCATAGGTAGGATTAGAAAATGAAATAACCGAAGCAATTTCCACTTCAGGTAAACTTTCATCTGTTAACATTTGAAAAATAATATTATTTACTTCTCTATTACCATCTACGGGCAAAAAAGATATGCATCTATCTTGAAAATATATAGTGTTTAACATATGCGTATAGTGTGTACTTAGTGCATAATATATAACAAATGAAAAACTACCTGCAATTAAACCTATTATCATTAATACAAAAACCAATGGTTTTTTTAACATATTTATAAAATCAGTAATTATAATTCTATACATAATTTACTCCATGTGAAAGGGGCAATTAATTTGTTATGAGATTATATTATAATCCTGAATGATATGAACCCCTTAAATTTTCATCATTCAAAGCACCACAATTTAGGCATTCTCCGCCGCATATATGCGAACCATCATAAAAATACATATTATAATAGTTACTTGCATAAAGAGTTGCTTTTGAATGAAGTGTTGATTCTGTATTTATACGCTTTCCGGTATAAACAACATTTGTTTGACCCGGTATCGTATATGAACGCAAACGGCCTTGTGTGTTAACCCATGTCTGAAATCTTGATATTTCATGACAATTATGCATTTTTGCATAAGAGGATACTTCCGAAGTTAAAACGGTTGTCTTATGAGCGCCTTGAATGCCTGGACTGTCAAATACAACTATTGCCATACACATACATAAGACACTAAAAATTACAGATATGAAAAATTTTCTTATTCTTATTTTCATAATATTCCTCTTTTATAAAGCCCCTTCACATGTATGTACACATAATTCCATATACCATATTAATATATCGGACTAATAATGTCAATATGTAAATTAATTTTTATTTTTTTATGTCTTAAAATATAAGTCGTTCACATGAACCAAACAGAAAACTAATGCCCAACTCTAGTTGCACCAGTCGTAACACCATATTCCTGAGCAAGTTTGCGACGAATGCTTCATAATGATTAATAATTATTGAACATAATATAAATATCACTGTAAAGTGATACAAATGTGTTATAACGTAAGCTAAAGAAAGATCATAGATACATTTACAACAAAGCAGGGCCGCGGAGATAATCTCCGCGGCCCTGTCTTGGCAAATGTTATAGTTGTTATCGTGTCTTAGTCGCCAACTTTGACAACAACGCCGGAACCAACGGTTCTGCCGCCTTCGCGGATAGCGAAGCGGAGACCCTGCTCGATGGCGATCGGCGTAATCAGCTCAACATTGATGGTGACATTGTCGCCAGGCATGCACATTTCAACGCCGCCCTGCAGTTCAACAACACCGGTCACGTCGGTCGTTCTGAAATAGAACTGCGGACGGTAGTTGTTGAAGAACGGGGTGTGACGGCCGCCTTCGTCCTTGGTCAGGACATAG
>ERZ827423.2988-NODE-2988-length-12316-cov-18.563168_pt1 | contig 12316 bp, 8 predicted proteins | sample MGYA00519775_ERZ827423 | MGnify/ENA primary metagenome ERZ827423 (study PRJEB31778, sample SAMEA3449296) | human gut metagenome | biome: human gut; feature: human-associated habitat; material: faeces | place: United Kingdom | collected 2010/2012 ...
AGCATCTGCCGCACCTCGCTCACCGTATCGGCACTTAGAATTATGCGGTATTGCCTTAGGTTTGTGGCGGCGAGGCACCCATCAAAAAGGGCGCCAATACGTGGTCGAAACGATTCACAAATATTTTTAGGTCATCTAGCACAAAGTCCCGGAATGGTCGAGACCATTCCCTACAGGTTGGTTTATAATGTGTGACGGGCATAAAACATGCATCCCGGGCGCACAGTGTGCGCACGTTACCTTGCGGAGGATGATGGGGTGAAATAGAGGGCAAGGCCCGTCCGGGACGATGCGAGCATCGTCCCCTACAAATGATTTGCAGAGTTTATCACCATCGGCAAGGTTTCTCCACGGCACGATGGAAACATCACGCCCGGACCAGAGCGACCGAGACATCGTTGACGTTGGTGCCGGTGGGGCCGGTGATGATCAGGCCATTGCATTTTTGCAGGGCATGGTAGGCATCGTTATCAGCCAGCGTGGCAAAGATATCGCAGCCCTGGGCTTTCAGCGCGGCCTGGGTGGTGCTGTCCACAAAGCCGCCGGCGGCATCGGTGGGGCCGTCGGTGCCATCAGAGCCAACGGAGAACACCGCGCAGCCATCCAGCCCGGCGATACCGGGAGCGGCGGCAAGGGCAAGCTCCTGATTGCGGCCGCCTTTACCGTGGCCGGTCAGATGCACCACTGTTTCGCCACCTGCAATCAGGGCAATACGGCGGCCCGCGGTGCGCTGGTAGCGCACCATGTTGGCCAGGAACACACCGGCTTCCCGGGCTTCGCAGCTCAGGCAGTCGGTCAAAATCAGCGGCTCATAGCCAAGGGTGCGGGCGGTGGCAGCGGCGGCGGCGCACAGCTGGCGCACACTGCCGGTGATCTGGGTTTCTACGTTGTCCAGCGCTTTGGGCGTTTCCTGCTCCAGCAGGGCCAGCATCTGCTCCGTCATGGGCAGGTGGTATTTCTGCACGATCTCCTTGGCCTGTGCGCAGGTAGAACTATCCGGGTAAGCGGGGCCGGAGGCAATCATATCCAGCGGATCGCCAAGAATATCCGAAAGCACGATGGAAACCACATGGGCCGGGACGCACAGTTGGGCAAAACGGCCGCCCTTTACGCCGGAAAAACGCTTGCGGAGGGTGTTGATCTCTACAATATCCGCCCCGCAGACCAGCAGGTTGTGGGTGAGTTCTTCCAGATCCGCGGCGGGGATGAGCGGCTTTTCAAACAAAGCGGAACCGCCGCCGGAAAGCAGGAACAGCACGGTGTCCTGTGCGGTCAGCCCGCTGACGAGGTCCAGCGCCTGCTGGGTGGCGGTAAAGCTGTTCTCGTCCGGGATGGGGTGCCCGGCTTCCCGGATGGTAAAGTTGGCGATGGGGCCTTTGCTGTGGTCGTACTTGGTAATGACAATACCGGTATCAATGCGGGAACCCAGAATGCGGCTGGCGGCGTTGGCCATCTGCCAGGCACCCTTGCCGGCGGCAACCAGCACAACGCGCCCGGAACCGAAATCGCGTCCTTCCAGCGCTTTGCGGACGGCCTCGTCCGGCTGGGCGGCGGTGATGGCGGCCTGAATGATGGCGTCAGCATCTTGGCGGAGTTTAGACATAGGGATCACACTCTTTTCTGTTTTGTTTGTTGGTTCTTTAATTTCTGTTATAACATGTAAATCAATCATTCAGCAATCGGCAGAACGTACAGAATTGGCGGCAAAATTTTGGCGGCACGGGGATGCCCGCACCGCCAAAAAAACAGAATTTTGAGGTTTTACAGGTCGCGGCCCAGCTTGATGCCAGTCAGGTGCTCGTAATACTGGGCAATGGCGCTGTGGTCTGCCTGGCCCTTGCCATTGCTGTGCAGCCACTGCAAAATTTCCTGCACTTCGGCGGTCATCGGCACCGGGGCACCCACGGTGTGGGCGCAGTCCAGGGCGTTGTTCAGGTCCTTGATGTGCAGGTCAACCTTGAAGCCGGGCTTATCGTTGCCCTCAATCATCATGGGGGCTTTGGCGTTCATGACGGTGGAACCGGCCAGGCCGCCCTTGATGGCCTGGAACACCAGGTCGGGATCCACACCGGCTTTCTGGGCCAGGGTCAGGGCTTCGGCCACAGCCTGGATGTTGGCCGCCACGATGATCTGGTTGGCCAGCTTGGTGGTGTTGCCTGCGCCGATGCCGCCGCACCGCACGGCGGAAGAACCCATGGCCAGCAGGACCGGTTTGAAGGTGTTGAAGACCTCTTCCTCGCCGCCGACCATGAAGGAAAGGGTGCCGTCAATTGCCTTGGGCTCGCCGCCGGAAACGGGGGCGTCCAGCATCTGGATGCCGCGGGCGGCAAGCTCGGCGGCGATCTCCTTGCTGGCGATGGGGTTCAGGGAGGTCATATCAATAAAGGTGGAGCCGGGCTGCATGTGGGCGGCAACGCCGTTTGCACCCAGCATGACCTGTTTAACCTGCGGGGCGTTGGGCAGCATGGTCAGCACAAGATCACAGGTGGAGCCGATGGTGGGCTGGTCGGCTACTTTGGCGCCGCAGGCTTCCAGCTCAGCTGCGGCGGCGGGGGAGTGGCTGTCCACCGTAACGTCATAGCCGGCTTTGAGCAGGTTTTTGGCCATGGGGCGGCCCATAATGCCAAGACCGATAAAACCAATTTTCATACGATCACACGACCCTTTCTTTGTAAGGTGTATCTGAAAACAAAGAAATAAACTAAATTTTCGACTTTTCAGATACACCCCAGGAAAACATGGGATACCCTGCCGGGACAAAAGCGGCGGGCAAGATAAAAACAATTTTATTATAGTAATAGATTATACAAATTGCAAGAAGAACTTTTGTGAAACACATAAAAATATAGGCAAAAAGGCAGAAAAATAAGGGAGACTGCGTTGCACAAGGGCAAAACGTGTGATAGAATAATAGAAATATCTCCGGTTAATACGGATGCGCTGCGGGGGCCAACCCGCACAAGGGAAAGTGAAGGAAAGAGCTATGGAACGCCGCCCAATCAAAACGATCCGCAATCAGGTGTATCAGATCCTGAAGGATGATATCTGCGAAGGAAGATTTGCTCCCGGCCAGTGGCTGCAGGAAAACGAGCTGGCAGAGCGCCTGTGCGTGAGCCGCAGCCCCATCCGGGAAGCACTGCGCCAGCTGGCTTCGGACGGGCTGGTGGTGGAGATCCCCAACAAGGGTGTGTTTGTAAAAGAGTTTACCGCGCGGGACATTGAGGAAATTTTTGACCTGCGCGTTCTGCTGGAAGATTACGCCATCAGCAAGCTGCAGCACCACCTGACCACGGCGGATATGCAGCAGCTGATCGACTGCCTGAACGAGATGGAGCGGCTGCACGCCCAAAAGGACCTGCGTGCCTACACGGATATGGATTCTAAGCTGCACGGGCTGCTGATTGAACTGTGCGGCAACAGCCTTTTGGAATCCATGTATGCAAGGATCCATTCGCTGAACCAGCAGTTCCGTATTTATTCGCTGACAAGTACCCAGCGCTTTAATGAATCGATGGAAGAGCACCGCGATATTGTGCACTGCCTGCTGACCAACAATGCGGACGAGGCAAGGGCCATCAACAAGCGCCATTTGCAGCTGGCGAAAGATAAAATTATCCAGCATTTTTCTGAGCAGGAAGCCCTGAAACAGGCAGCGGATGCACAGCCCAAAACAACCGCCGAAGCGGACAAAAAAGCAAAATAACAAAGGCAACACCGCATAATTCTAAGTGCCGATACGGCGAGCGAGGTGCCGCAGCTGCCGGAGCGGTGCTTAAGCCGTCAGGCGGGAATTGTGCGGTGCTGCCCAAAATAAAATGTGCCCCCGGCAGCTTTGCATTGCTGCAGGGGGCACTACTGTTATGGAAGATAAAATCAGGAACTGAGCTGTTCTTTGTGGTATTGCAGGGTGTACAGCTGATAGTACCGCCCATGACGGGCCAGCAGCTCCTGGTGGCTGCCCTGTTCCAGAATTTTGCCGTGGGACAGCACGATGATGTTGTCCGCGTGCTGGATGGTGGAAAGGCGGTGGGCAACGATCAGCATGGTGCCGACGGTGCGCATTTTTTCCAGAGAATCCTGAATCAAAAGCTCGGTTTCGGTATCAATGTTGGCGGTTGCTTCGTCCAGAATCATCACGCTGGGCTTGTGGATGATCGTGCGGGCAAAGCTGAGCAGCTGGCGCTGACCGGCGGAGAAGTTGTTGCCGCGCTCGCGCACTTCCTCATCCAGGCCGTGGTCCAGCTTGTTGATGAAGTGGTCAGCGTTGACATAGCGGCAGACCTGCATGATCTCTTCGTCCGAGATGTTATCCTCCCGCAGGACAATGTTGCTGCGGATGGTGCCGGAAAAGAGGAAAACATCCTGCAGCATTTGTCCAAAATGGCGGCGGAGGGAAGAAATTTTGATTTTGCGGATGTCGATGCCGTCAATCAGAATTTCGCCCTTCTGGAACTCGTAATTGCGGCAGATGAGGGACAGGATGGTGCTTTTGCCGGAGCCGGTGGAACCGACAAAAGCCACGGTTTCCCGCGGGGAAACATGGAACGAAACGCCCTGCAGCACCCATTCGCCGGGAATATAGCTGAACCAGACATCGCGGAACTCAATTTCGCCTTTTACATCGGTCAGCTCAATGGCGTCGGGGGCATCCACCAGCTTGGGCTGAATGTCCATAATAGAAAAGACTTTTTCCGACGAGGCCAGCGCGGATTGCAGCCAGTTGAACTGCTCGGCCAGGTTCTGGATGGGGGTAAAGAACTTGGAAATGTACATGTAGAAGGTGACGATGGTGCCGCCGGTGATGGTCTGCCCCAGGAAAGAAACGTTGTTCAGGTGGCCCATGCCGCCCAGGTAGAACAGGCACAAAATAGAGCTGATGTACAGCATGTAGACCAGCGGGCGGAATACGCCGAACACAAAAATCTGTTCCTGCGTGACCTTGGAAAGGGTCTGGCTTTTTTGGTAGAACTCCGCCATCTTTTCGTCCTCGCGGCCAAAAATCTGGGTGACCTTGATACCGGAAAGGTTCTCCGAAAGATAGGTGTTGATGTCAGTGGTGGCATCCTTGACCTTACGGTAGGCCCGGCGGGAAAACTTGCGGAAGATGACAGTGAAGATGACGATGAAGGGAACAAAGCAGAGCACCATCAGGGTCAGCGCATAGTTCAGGCAGAGCATGGCCACCAGAATGCCCAAAATGACGAACGCATTTTTGATCAGGTTCACCAAAAGGTTGGTGAACATCATGGAAATGGCGTTGGTATCGTTGGTAACGCGGGTAACAAGCTTGCCAACCGGGATCTCGTTGAGCTGCTCGTGGGAGAGGGACTCAATGTGGGTGAACAGATCCTCGCGCAGATCGGAGATGATGCGCTGGCCGACCCGCTGCAGAATGACCGCCTGAAAATAGGTGCTTGCCATCGAGAACACCAGAATCCCCGCATAGACCGCGACCGAAGCGAACAGGCGGCTGAGGGCAAAATCGGCGGCGACAAGTTCTTCGATCGCACCGACGATTAGGGGAGAGATAATGTCGTAAGCGATGGAGAAGAGCATCAGGAAGAGAACCAGAAGAAACTTGGCCCAGTACGGTTTGGCATAGGCGAACAGGCGGCGCAGAATCTCGCCGTCTGCCATGGTGCGCTCAAAACCCATGGCGGTCTTTTTATCTTTGACCGAAGCGTAAGCAAAAATCAGCAGCGCGGTAACGGCACCGATGACGCCGCCAACCAGCAAAAGCGGGTTTATATTAAGCATTGTCATCACCTCCGGCTTCATCTTCCAGCCGCTGCAGGTCCACCATGCGGCGGTACTTGGGGCAGCTGGTGTACAGCTCATTGTGGGGGCCGACGGCCTCAATCTTGCCATCATCCAGGAAGATGATCTTGTCCAGCCGCTCCACCGTGGAAATGCGGTGGGCAATCAGCAGGGTGGTCTTGTTGGCGCGGCTGGATTTCAGGTTGTCCAGAATGATTTTTTCGGTGCGGGTGTCCACAGCGGAAACAGAGTCATCCAGAATCAGGATGGGGGCGTCTTTCAGCAGGGCGCGTGCAATGGAGATGCGCTGCTTCTGGCCGCCGGAAACGGTCACGCCGCGCTCACCCAGAACGGTTTCGTAACCATCCTTAAAGTCCACGATGTTGTCCCGCACATCGGCCAGGCTGGCGGCGTGGTCGATCATTTCGGGGGAGGCATCGTCCACACCAAAGCCGATGTTGTGGGCGATGGTATCCGAGAAGAGGAAGTTGTCCTGTGGAACATAGGCGCAGGCAGCGCGCACAGAATGGATGGACAGGGTGTTCACGTCCTTGCCGTCCACGAACAGGGTGCCGTCCGGCACGTTGTAGGTGCGCAGCAGCAGGTCCACCAGCGCCGTTTTGCCCGCGCCGGTCTTGCCCACAATGCCCACGCTTTCGCCGGGGTAGATGGTGAAGGAGATATCCTGCAGCACATCGTATTCGCCGTCCGGGTAGCGGAAGGTCAGGTGGCGGAATTCCACACTGCCCTGCGGGTTCTGCAGCTCCTGCACGCCGGGGCGGTCGGCCACATCAATGGGGGCGTTCAGCAGCTCGGTGATGCGGTTCAGGGAAGCCTTGCCGCGGGAGGTCTTTTCGATCAGCATGGAAATTGCCATGATGGGCCAGACGATGGCCTCAAAATAGCCGATGTACTCTACCAGCTGGCCCGCGTTGAACCGGCCCTGGTAGACCAGATAACCGCCATACCCCAGGATGACACAGATGACGGATTCGACAAACAGGGTCACGAGCACTTCCAGCAGGGTGGCAATTTTGGTGTAGATGACGTTGATCTCCTCGTTCTGTTTGTTCAGCTTGCGGAACGCCATGAGCTCTTTCAGCTCTTTGACAAACGCCTTGATAACGGCAATGCCGGAGAAATTCTCCTGTGCAAAGTCTGAAAGATCGGAGAATGCCTGTTGGCGTTCTTCCCAGCGCTTGGTCATGGCGGTGCCCATGACGGTGCCGATGCCGAACATGATGAGGGCAGGGATCAAAGCCAGCAGGGTGAGCTTATAATCCATGCGCCACATTTTGTACAGGGCCATCAGGCCGAGAACCAAAGCGTCAAAGAACATCAGGATACCATCACCAAAACATTCCTGGATGGTATCAATATCATTGGTGTAAAGGCTCATCAGGTTGCCGACCTTGTTAACCTGGTAATACTGCTGCGAAAGCTGGCGGCTGTGGTCAAACATCCGCTCGCGCAGGTTGGCAGCAACCCGCACAGCGGAGCCGAAAAAGCAGATACGCCACAAAAAGCGCCCAATGACCATGAGCACCACGATCCAGATCATGGGCAGGCAGATGTGCTGCAGCAAAACCTCTTTGGTAAAGGGCAGGGGCTGGCCGTTTACGACCACCTGCCCCAGGTTGACCCCGTTGATGACCAGACGGTAAAACTGGGGGATCAACAGCTGGATATAGTCAACCATTAAAAGGGCCAGCAGCCCAAGCAGCAGCACGGGCGCATTTTTGAGGTAATAACGGTTGATGTACTTGCCGAAAATCACGGCATCTCCTCCTTTTCCTTGCAGGGATACAGCCGGGCGGCCCGGTCGGCGGCAAAAGTGCCGTATCTTTCAGTATATAGGACGGGAACGGTTGAGTCAACGCAAAACGCGAAAAAGTGGGGAATACAGCCGAACAGGGGGAAGCGTCTTTTATTATGAAGCATAGCCCCTACGGTCTCGATAGGAAATAGGTCGTTTCTGGATACACAAATGTTTCTTCTTTATATAAGGTTACAAAATGAACTGCTTATAAGGATACAAAATGAACTGCTTTTACACATAGATTTCGTTGTTGCGGGCGGGCAGCTTTTGCACCACGGCTTTGTGGGCGGCGGTTTCACGCCAGGCGGCGGGACTTAAACCCGTTTCCCGCTTAAACACGCGGCACAGGTAGTTGGCACCGGAAAAACCGCACAGCCCGGCGATCATTTCCAGGCTGTACTCCCGCTCGGCCAGCAGCAGTTTGGCAGCTTCAATGCGCACGCTGGTCAAAAAGCGGCCCGGCGGCATGCCCATCTCGGAAGAAAAGACCCGCACAAGGTGGCACTTGCTGACCCCAAGCTGGGCGCTGAGTTCTTCCACGCCGTACAGGGCCATGTAGTTATCGCGGATGGCTTCCACCGCGCGGGCTACCAACGGCGAAAGACGGCGGGATTCCTCGTCCCCGTGGGCAAGGGCGCACAGCAGGGTGTAGGGGGCGGCGGCGCTGGCGGCATCGTCGGCATTCCCGGCACCGCACACGCGGGCCAGCAGCTCCGCTGCACCGGGGCAGGAAGCCCCATCCGCAAAGCGCGGCTGCGGCAGCCCGGCCAAAAACTGCTGCACGGCCAGCCCGGTCAGCCGCACGCACAGCAGATGGCAGGGGGTAACGGGCCGCAGCGTGAAGGTGCCAAAGCCCAGCAAAAGATCGCCGGAGGAGCCCGCCGCGCTCTGGCTGCCGGGGCATTCCAGCACGCACTGCCCGCTGGAAAGTACCCCTGCCCAAAGGCCCTCGCCGGAAAGGGTAAGCGGCGCTTCGCCCTGCAGCTCCTGCACTGCGGCGCAGGCGCAGCAGGTGGTTGGATCAAATATCAATTTCTGACCTCCAATATCAATAAAGTGCTATATCTTTTTCAATCGTACCCTGCTATTATAGATTTGTCAAGAAAAATACGTGCTGAGCGTATCAATAAAATCATAAAAACCAATTTGGAGGTAATGACCCATGGCCAGCATTAGTTGCCGTCATATTTACAAAATCTATCCGGGCAATGTTACTGCCGTTAAGGATTTCAACCTGGAAATCGCTGATAAGGAATTTATCGTTTTCGTCGGTCCTTCCGGCTGCGGTAAGTCCACCACCCTGCGTATGATCGCAGGTCTGGAAGAAATCTCCAAGGGCGAAATGTACATCGGTGACCGCCTGATCAACGATGTTCCCCCGAAAGACCGCGACATCGCCATGGTGTTCCAGAACTACGCTCTGTACCCGCACATGACCGTGTACAAGAACATGGCATTCGGCCTGGAACTGCGCAAGATGCCCAAGGACGACATCGACAAGCGCGTTCGTGAAGCTGCTAAGATCCTGGAAATCGAGCACCTGCTTGACCGTAAGCCGAAGGCTCTGTCCGGTGGTCAGCGCCAGCGTGTTGCTCTGGGCCGCGCAATGGTTCGTAACCCGGCCGTCTTCCTGCTTGACGAGCCTCTGTCCAACTTGGATGCTAAGCTGCGTACCAGCATGCGTACCGAGATCATCAAGCTGCACAAGAAGCTGGCTACCACCTTCATCTATGTTACCCATGACCAGACCGAAGCTATGACCATGGGCGACCGCATCGTTGTTATGCGTGATGGCGTCATCCAGCAGGTCGATACTCCGCAGAACCTGTACGATTACCCCTGCAACATCTTCGTTGCCGGCTTCATCGGCAGCCCCCAGATGAACTTCCTGGACGGCACCCTGCAGAAGAATGGCGATACCTATGTCGTCGATCTGGACGGCACCGTGATCCCCCTGCCGCAGGAAAAGACCGCCGATGGCAAACTGGCCGCTTACGTTGGCAAGAGCCTGAAGGTTGGTATCCGTCCTGAGGATATGAAGGATGACGAAGAGTTCCTGGAGAAGCATCCTTCCAGCCATATCGATACTGAGGTTGAAGTTTCCGAGCTGATGGGCGCTGAGATCTATCTGTACCTGACCTACAAGGGCCAGAACCTGATGGCTCGCGTTGCCCCGACCTCCAAGTCCCGCCGCGGCGACAAGGTCACCATGGCTATGGATACGCATAAGATCCACCTGTTCGATCCTGAGACCGAGCTGACCCTGCTGAACTAATCAACAGTAATTTGAACTTTTTAGGCGGCTCCGCTCTTGTGCGGAGCCGCCTTTTATTAAGGCAAAAGCGCAAACAATTGCGCAAGCGCTGCACAGAGGCAGTGCAGCGGGTGTAAGAGCAAATGGGCAGGGGAAAGCCCTGCCGAGGGGTGTGCCTGAAAACAAAGAGAATGGCGGTTGTGTTTGTAAAAACAGGCTGTATTTTCGGCTTTTCGGGCTCGCCCCAGGATAGGATGTTTGAAGCAAAGGGGGACAGCCGACCGATGCAGATCACAGATCTACTGGTGCCGGAACGCGTTGCACTGAATATGCAGGTGGCGGATAAGGCCATGGCCATCCACGCAATGGTGGGCATGCTGGACCGCACCGGATGCCTGCGGGATGCAGGCGAATACGAAAAAAATGTGCTGGAACGGGAAGCCCAGGGCACGACCGGCGTTGGCGGCGGGGTGGCCATTCCCCACGGCAAAAGCAACGCGGTGCTGGTGCCCGCGCTGGCGGCAGTAACGCTGCGGGAGGCGATCGACTACCAGGCACTGGATGGTGCCCCGGTACGGCTGCTGTTTTTGATCGCAGCTCCGGATGGTGCAAACGACCTGCATATCCAGGTGTTGGCGCGGCTGGCTCAGCTGCTGATGGAACCGATGTTCTGTGAGGAATTGAAGCAAGCAGCAACCCCGGAAGAATTTCTGGCGGTGATCGCTAAGCGGGAACAGGGCGAGACCGCCCGCGAGGCCCGCGCTGAGGCAGTGGCCGAAGCTGCGCTGACCGAACCGCGGCTTGCCCCCCGCGTGCTGGCTGTAACGGCATGCCCCACCGGCATTGCCCACACCTATATGGCGGCCGAAGCGCTGGAAGCCGAAGCGGCAGAAATGCATATTGCCATCAAGGTGGAAACCAACGGTGCAGACGGGGTGAAAAACCACCTGACCGAACAGGAAATTGAAAACGCAGAGTGCATCATTGTGGCGGCGGATAAAGCCGTGGAGACCGCCCGCTTTGCGGGCAAACCGGTGCTTCGCGTGCCGGTTTCCCAGGCGTTGAAAGACCCGGAAATGCTGCTGCACCGCGCGCTGTCCGGCACAGCTCCGCTGGAACCGGAGGATGAAAGTGTGCCGGGCATGGGGGGCAACCGTAAAGCAGGCAGCGCAAAAGATGGTGCTGCCGCCCCGCAGGAATTTGGGCGCAAGCTTTACACCGACCTGATGAACGGCGTTTCCCACATGATTCCCTTTATCACCGGTGGCGGTATATTGATTGCGTTAAGCTACTTTTTGGACCGCGGTAATGCGGGCGCAGAAATGTTCGGGCGGGGAACGTCCCTTGCCATGCTGGTGCGCACGATTGGTAATACCTCATTTAATCTGATGTACGTTGTGCTGGCCGGGTTCATTGCCATGTCGGTGGGGGATCTGCCCGCATTGGTGGCCGGTATGGCGGGCGGTATGCTGGCCATCCAGGGAACCTCGCTGGCACCGCAGGCGGAATGGGTGTCCTCCGGCTTTTGGGGCGCTATGATTGCGGGCTTTGCGGCAGGCCTTGTGGTAAAACTGCTGCGGACGGCATTCAAGCGGCTGCCATCGGCATTGGTGCATATCAAAACAGTACTGCTATATCCGGTGGCCAGCCTGGCCGTGGTCGGCTTTATGATGGTATTCCTCGTCAATGCGCCGCTTGGACGGTTTAATACCTGGATATACCAGCTGTTGGCCAGTATGCAGGGCGGCAGCCGCGTGGTGATGGCCGCGGTGCTGGGGGCTTTGATGGCCGTTGACTTTGGCGGGCCGATCAATAAAGCGGCGTATCTGTTTGGCACGGTTGCCCTGGCCGGCGGCCAGGAAGAATTTATGGCTGCCGTTATGGCGGGCGGCATGGTGCCGCCGCTGGGCGTTGCTCTGGCGGGAACCCTGTTCCCGGAGCGTTTTACCACCAAAGAACGCCACACCGCGATGACGAATTACCTGATGGGGGCCTGCTTTATCACCGAGGGGGTCGTCCCCTTTGTGCTGCGGGATCCGCTGCATGTCATTCCCTCCTGCATGGCGGGTGCATCCCTGGCGGCGGCGCTGTCCATGCTGTTTGGTTGTGCCGTACCGGCTCCGCACGGCGGCATGTTCTTGCTGCCGCTGAACCCGCATCCGTTCCGGTATCTGCTTGCCTTACTGATGGGCAGCCTGTTGACGGCGGTGACCCTTGCGGTTTTACGCAGAAAATACCCGCCTAAGGATGAGGAACAGCCAACAAATTGACCTGATGATTTAGAAAAAGGCTTTTGGGCGCTGCTCAAGCAATACACGACAGCCGATAGGCAAATAAAAATTTGCACAAAAGCCTGACTGATATGCCCCCTATATAGCCTTCAGTGTTTTATTTCACTGTTCGCTATATAGGGGGCATATCATTCTACTATAGGCAATACCGCACAATTCCCGCCTAACGGCTCAAGCACCGCTCCGGCGGCTGCG
>ERZ827423.2989-NODE-2989-length-12304-cov-7.323618_pt1 | contig 12304 bp, 8 predicted proteins | sample MGYA00519775_ERZ827423 | MGnify/ENA primary metagenome ERZ827423 (study PRJEB31778, sample SAMEA3449296) | human gut metagenome | biome: human gut; feature: human-associated habitat; material: faeces | place: United Kingdom | collected 2010/2012 ...
GATATTTGCGAATAACGCGCAGCGGGGCGGGCCGCCTCTGGAGTCGCCGTGCCGCAGGCTTTCTTTGGTACTTTCTTTCGCTTCGAAAGAAAGTACTGCCCCTTCGGGGCGGCAGCCCGACCATCCGCGCCGTAGTCGGCGCGTCATGCTCCAACCGAGGCAAGGGGTATGCGCCTACAGGCGCACCAAAGGGCTTTCCGTTCGCCCTTTGGAAACCTTCGGGCACCGAAGTTGGAGAGAAACCCATAGGACAGTAAGTCTCAGTCCGCGCCGTAGTCGGCGCCTCCCCCGGCGAGGGTTCTTATACGGCAAAGCCAGCGCCCGCCGTCACAAGCATGGGACTTCCTCAGAGTAAACCATCAGCACGACCCGCACTGCCGTGCGCTCCGCTTGTTGCTTGCCTGAACTCCGGGTCGCTAACCACCTTCAGCAGCTGTGTTCGTCGAATCCTTACTTTCCTCCTGCACCCCTCCGTTCACTTTGTAAAATAGGACAAATAGTCCTAAAACAAGAACCATCAGAATATTTCTCTTGTTTTCTCCTTCCCTTTAAAGCCAAAAAGCGCATTGCTCCTTTCTCCCCATCAAAAAAGAGACTGCCTTCCGCAGTCTCTTTTTACATTTGCTTTTTACTTCGAATAGTCCATCCAGAATACCGGACGAACCGTGTTGGTGGGCCAGTCTACGTCCTGCATGCCGTAGGCCGTCAGACGGCCGTCCACCCGAACGCCCCACATGTCCATCTTCCGGGCGCCCGTGGTGCGCAGCCACCAGCGGCACGCGCCGGTCGTTTCGCCGATGGTGCAGCCCTGTGCCTTCGCATGTTCCGTGGCGTAGGCCATCCGGCTGGACTGCTCCGGGAAGTAGTGCAGGATCTCTTCGTGGCTGAGCAGATACAGCTTGTCTTCCGTGTCCGCGCCGGCCCCCTTCATGCCGTGAGGATTCTCGTTGGTGACGGTGGTGGTCAGGATCTTCTCCTGCTCCTCGGCGGTAAAGGCCGCGTTCAGGAACTCGCCGTTCATCCACTCCCGCAGGGTGGAAGCACCCCAGTACATGGGCACCCGCTCCGGGTAGACCACCTTTGTTTCCAGACAATATTTGCTCAGCAGGAACGCCTTCTGATTTTCTTCGTCCACATCCAGAACGATCCATTCGATGGGCTCCTGACCGTTGGTCAGGTCTTCGTCCTGCTCGTAGTGACCGAAGGTGATCTCACTGCCGACCTCGGGCAGTGTTTCCGCCGACGCGGCGCATACGCCCAGCAGGAGCGCCGCACACAGGATCAGGGATAACACACGAATCAAGTGCTTCATAAAAGAAAATCCTCCTTTGTTTTTTAGGTCTGTCAGTCGTTGGGGATCGCGGTGACAAAGTACAGGATGTCGCCGACGGCCCGCATGACCTTGGAGTCGGCGTTCATCTTGATGTTGTGCATGATCATGCTGGAGGACTGTCCGCCGTCCAGATTGTAGGCGGTGACGGCCCCCAGTTCCGCCATGAGCTGGGCCATCTGATCCATGGTCAGGCCGGTGGAGTTCTCCTGCATGTAGCCGTCGGAAACGGCGACGACGTATTTCAGGCGGTCGATCTGGCCGATGGCGACCCGCTGGGCATAGGTCACTTTCCGGTCGGGGAAGGTCTGCGCTTCGCCGTTCAGCACCAGCGCGGGGCCAAAGGCAAAGGATTGCAGCACGGGCCGTTCCAGCTTGGCGAAGTTTTCCTTCGTCATGGGCGACACAATGTGGAAATCGCCCTGATCGTCGATGACCAGCCCATCGTAGCTTTCGTCCTCCCGCTCCCGCAGAAGCACACCGTTGCGGTAGATGATCCCCGCGTCATGATAGGTGAACCAGTCGGCGTTGATGGCAAAAACGGCGTTCACCTTCTGGGCGATAACGCTGGCCCGCATGGTGGCCTTCTGCGGATAGGGCTTGGCCAGCTCGCTGCAGATCTGGTTGGCGTTGGCAATCTGAATGAACGCCGCCACTACGTCGGTGTCATGGACGCGAATGCGGTGAAGCTTCACATCAATGGAATCGTCATGGTAGGACAGATTGTCCTCGCTGAAGGCGCTGCTGTCCGGCTTGTAATTGTTCTTCGCGTCTTCGGAAGCTTCATAGGAAATATCGGAAAAGGTAACAGGTTCCAAGTGGGGCAGTTCGGCGCTTTCCGCCAGTGAAAAGCCGGGCAGCGCACAAAGCGCCAGCAGCAGACAGACGGCTTGAACTACGGGTCGTCCATTCTTCCCGGCGCGCTTCCCCCGTTCCGAACCCAGCGAACGCATCCATAGCACACAGCCCATGAGACCAACGCAAGCAGCGACCATGCAGCCATAGCAGCCTTCCACGTCCAAAAAGCGCAGGAAGGGAATGCGGCCTTCAGTGGCAAATTCCAGCAGAATGCAGAAGACGACCAGCAGCAGATAAAAGACCCAGCAAAGGGCTTTTTGCAGCGCCTTGCCCTTTTGGGAAAGCCGCTGATAGCCAAACAGCACCGCTCCAACGGTCAGAGCGCTGAACAGTTCCTCGCAGCGGACAAAGCCCCAGCGAAGGAACTCGTCCCGGCGCAGGCTTTCCAGCACGATCTGCGCGGCGGCGAAAAGCCCCAGAAGCAGCAGAATGCCGTCTCCGTCCCGCCGGTCTTTGCGGCACAGCAGCGCCGCAAACAGCACCAGAGCCACCAGCGCTTCCGCCATGAACAGCGCCCATGCCCACAATTCGTAGGAGGGATCGTACATCATAAAGGGAAAGCGGCACAGAAAGGTTTCTTCGTAGACGTATTCGCCGTACCCCTGCCCGGCAAAGCCTTCGCTGAGCCGGAAGGCGGCGATCATCAGGGCCATAGAGGGAGCGTATGCGTCCATCAGGCGAAGGGCGCGCTTTCCGCCGCAGCACCACAGCGCCAGAAGGCAGCCAACCAGTCCGCCGTACAGCATGTGCCCGTTCTGCCACAGGGCGAAAAGCTCCGTAAAGGCGGGCGGGTCATAGGCCAGATTGACCAGCCGGTAGAAAAAGTGGGCGCAGAATACGCTCAAAAGAGGCGTCAGGACGGAAGCCAGCACCAGCGTGAGGGCGTCGAAGCCCCGCTTTTTTCCCTGCCAGAAGCCCAGACCCCAAAACAGAACCAGCCCGGCCAGCAGAAAGCTCCCTCGGAGCGGCGCGGCTCCCGTACCGATGTACAACACCATGAAAACTCCACCTTTTTCTGTTTTCGCTTTGCCGCATCTATGCAAAAGAACACGAAAAAGCACCGTCTCATTATACCGCGAGACGGTGCCTGCTTCAAGGCTAAAAAGAAAGGTTATTCGTCCACCTGTGCCAGTAACGTCAGGCTGCGCACGTGCCACTGGCCGTTTTCCTTCACCAGTGTGGCGGCATAGCGCCCGCCCTGCCATTTGGGCGGATATTCGAAGCCGTCGCCATACAGGGCTCGGGCCGCGTCCGCCGACGAGCTTTTTACCCGTCCGTCGATGCGGGGGATGGTCTCGGTAAATTCCGCCCGGGCGGTGGTGTCCCAGGGCCAGCACCACATCCACGTCATTTTCAGCCGGTGGTCGATGCCACGCACCGTGTAATAGGTGTAGGGGCTTTTCCCTTCCAGCGCGATCTGCAGGTTCTGATCCCGCTGCAGGTAGCTGGACTGGAAAAACTTGGTCAGCTCGGAAGCGTCCTCGTCCATCATGATGACCTGCGCCCGCTTGGCCATGCCGTCCTTCAGGACAATATAAATGTTGGTAGCGTTCATGGCGTAATAAAACGTGACGGTAAACAGGCTCAGCAGCGTCAGCAGCAGAAACAGTCTGCCCGCCAGATACCAGATGAACCGGCGCAATCTTTCCATGACGGCGCCTCCTTTCCGAAGATCATCGCTTACCGAAGGGGTCAGGGCTTCAGCTTACCCTCGGTCCAGTGCTTGCGGCACAGGCTGACGTAGCTTTCGTTGCCGCCCAGCATGACCTGCGCGCCGTCTTTGACGACTTTGCCGTCCAGAATGCGGGCGTTGCAGGTGGCCTTCTTGCCGCACCAGCAGATGGTCTTGACCTCCTCGATGGTGTCCGCCCAGGCCAGCAGCCACTGGCTGCCTTCGAACAGGTTGCCCTGAAAGTCCGTGCGCAGACCGTAAGCGATCACCGGCACATGCCGGTCATCCACGATCTCCACCAGTTTCTCCACCTGCGCCTTGGTCAAAAACTGGGCCTCATCCACGATGATGCAGTCGTATTCCTCTACGGGGTAGGTGTCGATGTCCTCCATGTAGCCGCAGGCGCAGGAAAGGCCGCAGCGGCTGGCCACCATGGTCTCGCCGTCCCGGCTGTCCAGCTTAGGCTTGAGCATGAGCACCTTCTGGCCCCGCTCCAGATAGTTGTAGCGCACCATGATGGCGTTGGCCGTTTTGCTGGAGCCCATGGCCCCGTAGCGGAAATAAAGCTTTGCCATTGAAATGGCCTCCGTTCGTAAGTGATAATCAGTCGCTTTCGCTGGTATCGGGGATGCCCAGCCGGGAAGCCAGATCAGAAGCCCGCTGGGCCGCGTCCCGGAACCCGGTCAGCGTGGAAAAAAGATCGTAGGCCCCCTGCAGGTCTCCGGCCATTTCCATCGCGTCCGCCTGACTGTACTGCTCGTCCCGGAAAATCTGCTCGCATTCCACCGCCTGACGGGCGCTGCTGAGATAATCTCCCAAAATGGTGAACAGGTAAATAGCTTCTTCGTAGGAATGTTCCTCCCGAAGCTCGATGGCCCGGTTGTAGATTTGCCCCTGCAGGTTCAGCAGCCGGTCGGAAGCGTCGGTCACGTTCCCGGCGGCGGAATAGTCGTAAAGAGCCTTTTCGTAGTCCTTGCGGTTTTCCGCGTCCACGCCTTCGTTGTAGTACTGGTGCAGGGCCGCGTCCTCAAAGTCGCCCAGCTTGCCGAAAGCCTCGGCCGCACCCGCAGCGTCTCCCGCCGCTTCCAGCGCACAGGCATGGCAGTAGGCGTACCGCTGTCCGCCCATCAGAAGCGTTTGACACTGCTCAAAGTACGGTTCGGCGTTCAGATAGTCGCCCTGCTCCCACAGCACCAGCCCCCTGGAATAGGCGGCGTATTGGGCGGACTGCTGATAGTCTCCCAGCTTTTCGAAGGCCTGCGCCGCTTCTTCATATTCGCCGGAGGCAAAAATATCCAACGCCCGGCGGTAGGACTCGGAATGGTTGGCCGTGCAGCCGGTCAGCAGGATAAACACGAACCCCAACAGCAGAAATCGTTTCCATCGCTTCATGGCCGCAGCTCCCTTCTTCGGCAATCGCCCTGTTCATTGTAATCTAACGAGCGGAAAAACGCAAATCCTGCCGAAGAATGGCATAAAGCTCCACGTCGGCGTAGCGGCCCTTGTTGTAGACCCGCTGGCGCAGCCGCCCTTCATGGATCATTCCCGCTTTTTCCATCACCCGGCCGCTGGCGGGGTTGTCACTTTCATGCTGGGCTTCGATACGGTTCAGATTCAGAGTGTCAAAGCCGAATTGCAGCACGGCCTGCAGCGCTTCGGTCATGATGCCCCGGTTCCAATAGGCCCGGCTCAGACTGTAGCCCACCTCGGCGGAGCGGTTCTCCTGCTGCACCCACATAAAGCCGATGGTGCCGATGGCTTTACGATTTTCGTTCCATACGATCACAAAGGTGGAGGGCTGACCGGCCCGGTACTGCCGGATGAGAAACCGAAGATAGGAACGGGTCTGGTGAATGGAGGTGTGCGCGTCCCAAAGCACGTGCCGCGCCACCTCGGGATCTTTGGAGTATTCGTAAAGATCCGCCGCGTCGCTCATGCGGACCGGGCGGAGGGTCAGCCGTTTCGTGCGCAGCGTGGGCAGACTGGAAAAAAGATTCAGATGGTTTTGCATGAAATCGTTCCGACTCCGCGTTTATTTATAGGAAGGATGGAGCTTCTGCCACGCCATGAGCAGCCCCAGCGCGGTCTTCGCGTCCTGAAACTCGCCGCTCATGACCCGCTGCACCGCTTCCTTCAGGGGGATGCGGGTCACGCGGAGAAATTCGTCCTCGTCGGGATGATCTTCGTGCTGGCTCAGGCCGGTGGCCAGATACAGGCCGATCTTCTCGGTACAGAAGCCCGGCGTGGTGACGATATGGCTCAATTTTTCCATATGCTCGGCTTTCAGGCCGGTCTCCTCCCGCAGCTCGCGCATGGCGCAGTGCAGGGGATCCTCGTCTGCGGTGTCCAGCTTACCGGCGGGAATTTCCCAGGTCAGCATATCGTTGACCACCCGGTGCTGTCGCACCAGATAGACGTACTCCTCGTCGTCTACAGGAACGATGGCTGCCGCTCCCTTGTGGTGGACGATCTCCCGCAGGGCGGTGCGGCCGTTGGGCAGGCGCACCTGCATGTGGCTCACGTCGATCAGGGCTCCCCGGAATACGGTTTCATCGCTGATCGGCGTTTCGATCAGCTGACGGTCGTCGGACAACATGAATGTTCGCCTCCTTGAAATGACCTTGTTCTTAATTCGCCAACGGGACGGCGGAACCCTTGCAGAACGGAAAAAAGATCGGCGCGAAAGTTGTAACATAATGGACGGGAATCCGGGGTCTGAATTTCTTGACAGGCCATATCATTCCCCTTAAAATGAACATGGAGATCCTTACCCGCCCTGTGGACGGAGAGAATCTTCGGTCAGAACAAACGGCAAGGAGGAACTGCAATATGTTCGGGACGCAATCATACGGAAGAAGAGGACTGGCCCTATTGACCAGTCTGCTGCTGATCCTTTTGCAGCTGGCGGCCCCGCTGGGGGCGCTGGCCACGGAAACGGCGGACGTGCCTGCGGTTTATGTGAGCTACACGGATGCCAACGGCCTGACCGGCAGCGCCATGGGGCAGCTGGCGGTGGGGGAGGACGGGGTCACTTATTATTGGGCCCAGACCATGGACAGCCCCACGTGGCCCCTGCAGATCACCGTGGGAGTGGCGGACGGAAGTCCCTACTTCTATAACGTGACCTATCTCTGGTGGAACGCTGACAAGACCGCACCTGTTTCCCAGCAGGACGTGACGGCGGCGGACGCCACGCAGGCCGTGGCGCTGGTGGAGTTCTACCGCAACGAGGAAAAGACCGACTACGCCGGCAGCTGCTATGTGTATCTGTCCACCCAGCAGCTCCCTCAGGCTGCGCCGGTGAACGGAACGGTTCATATCTATTATATTACGCAGGACTGGCAGCAGCTGCTGGACGATACCCGCTACGACGTGGCCCCCGGCGTGTATCAGTTTACGCCGGACCGTCAGGGCGAGATTTCCGGCTATGAGATGATCGATTCCACGCCCCAGACGGTGACGGTGAACAATGACGGCACCGTTTCCGGAGACGTGATCTTCTACATGCGGCCCGTCAGCGCCCCCGGCGGCGACAGCGGCGATACTGGCAACACCGGCGACGCTGGCAACACTGGAGACGCCGGGAATACCGGCGATGCTGGAAATACTGGCGATACGGGCAGCACAGGTGATGCAGGGAACACAGGGGACTCCGGCAATACCGGCGACACTGGAAACCCAGAGCCGGAAACGCCCACGCAGGAGCCCACAAAAAAAGGCCCCGAAGCCTATGACAATTATACGCCCCTGAACGACGTGCCCGGCTATACGGTCGCGGAAAAAGGAACGATCAATTTCCGTGCTACGCCGAAAAGCGGCAAGGATACCGTTAACGTTATCTGCACGCTGAACCAGAAGACGCCTGTCACCGTGCATGCTCAGTTGGACTCAGAGGGCAAGCACTGGTACTATGTCAGTTATTTCGGCGAGGATAACAAAGAGCAGGTCGGCTACATTGTGAGCGACTTTGTGCAGCTGGGCAGCATTGCGCAGGTGTATGTATCCTATGTGGATGAAAACGGTACGGAATTCAGCGGCGCTTATGTGACCGTCTCCACCGAAGAACCCATGGTGGCCCCGGAGGCCAAGTATGTGCCCGAAGGCTACGAGCCCGTGGAGGCCGACCCGGTGCAGGTGACGTTCGTGGACGGCCAGCCCCAGCCCTCCGTCATTACCTTCCGCTATCAGAAGCCGGAAGCCCGGGCGGAAATCAAGGTTCATTATGTAGCCAACGGGCAGGAATTTGCCACGGATACCGTTACCGTCACCGAAAGCGACAATTTTATCGCGCCCAAGGAAGAACTGGTGCCTGCGAACTATCAGCCCGTCTCGGTGGAGCCGGTGACGATCACGTTCACCAACGGTCAGCCCAGCATGACGGAAGTGACTTTCACCTATGAAAAGGGTGAAGCCACCGCCACGGTGAACGTGCACTACGTGGCGGGCAACGTGGAGTTCGCCACTGACACCGTGGAAATCACGGAGAGCAATAACACGGTCAGCCCGAAGCCGGAACTGATCCCGGCAGGTTATAGCGTTGTGGATGCGAACCCCGTGACCATTCCCTTTGAAAACGGCGCGGCCACGCAAACCGACGTGACCTTCACCTATCAGCGGCCTGAAGCGGTTGCTACGGTGAACGTGCACTACGTGGCGGGCGACGTGGAGTTTGCCACTGACACCGTGGAAATCACGGAAAGCAACAACACGGTCAGCCCGAAGCCGGAGCTGGTCCCGGCGGACTACACCGTTGTGGATGCGAACCCCGTGAATATTCCCTTTGAGAATGGCGCGGCCACGCAAACCGACGTGACCTTCACCTACGCCGCGCCCGTCATTCCCACCGAGGGGACCGTGACCTTCCGCTTTGTGGACGGTCAGGGCAATCCCCTGCGGGACGCTGTGCAGACCACGGTGCCCAACGGCGTTTATACCGACCTGAGCGTGTATCAGGCCGCCATTGACGGCTATGACTGCATCGGTGTCAGCACCAATCAGCTGACCGTGGAAAACGGCGTGGCAAGCCCCGCCGAGGTGTTTTTCACCTACCAGCGCAAGCCGGTAAACGGCAAGGTGCGCGTGGTCTACATGGCCGATGGCGTGGAGTTCAGCAACGAAGAACGCCAGCTGACCGTGCTGGGCGAAAATACCGTCAGCCCGGACGCCAGTCTGGTGCCCTCCGACTACACCGCGCTGGATGTGGCTCCCGTGACCGTCACCCTGTACGAAGACGGCTCCGTGGAGCCCCAGACTGTGACCTTTACCTATGAAAAGCCCCAGACCCCCACGGCGGCCAATGTGACGTTCCGCTTTGTGGACGAAAAGGGCAACGAGATTCAGCAGAGTCTGGTGGTCTCGCTGGAAAACGGAACCTACGGCGAAGCCGATCTGGCCGAATACCGGGCCGAGATCAAGGGCTATACCTATCAGGGCGTGAGCGCCGGTCAGGTCATCAGTCAGGACGGAAAGGCCAGCCCCGACACCGTTACCTTCAGCTATAAACAGAAGACCACCGCCACGCTGGAAGTGCGCTATGTGGACGCTATCGGCCAGCAGGTGATGGGCTCTCCCGAGTACATCGAGCTGCCCAAGGGAACCACCACCGTGGCCCTGAACACCCGCTACGTGCCCTCCGGCTATCAGCCCTCCACCAACTATCCCACGTCCTACACCGTGACCGTAGGGGACGATCTGGTGGCGGAGCCCATCACCTTCCATCTGGTCAGCACCAGCGTGAAGGCTACGGTGGAGATTCATTATCTGGTGACCGGCTCCTCCGATGCGACGATGATCGCCAGCGTGAAGAAGGAACTGACTCCCGGCAAAACCGTGCTGGAGCCCGACGCTTCCGTAGTGCCCAGCGGGTATGAGATCGTGACCGACGTGCCTCAGTCCGCTGAGATCACGGTGGATGATCTGGGCATCGCGACCCCCAATCTGGTGAATTTCTACTGCAAGAAGACCCAGAGTGAAATCTACACCGGCTATGCGGTCACCACCGTGCAGACCGGCCTGCGGGGCGCGTACAACCTGAAGGACAGCTCCGTGAAGAAGCTGCTGGCCCCCAATACGCTGATCTACATCAACGGTCAGGCTACGGTAGAAAATACCCTGTTCGACAGCTGCCGCGTGATGCTGGGGTCCGACGATGTGGGTATCGTGAAGGACTCCGACGTGCGTCACATCACTGCCGCCGAGGCCCAAGCCCTGATCGACCAGTGGAACCGGGAGCATCCCACCACGCCGGATCAGCCCACCACCTCCGTGGAGGGCTACTACATCACCACGGCGGACGGCGTGCCCCTGCGCTACGGCCCTAACGCCTATACGGCCACCATCGCCCAGCTGCCGTTGGACAGCGTGGTCTACGTCCAGCAGCAGCAGACGGTGAACGGCGTAAGCTGGTATGTAGTCTTCTACAACGGCAACGCGGGCTACATCCGCGCCGACCAGATGCTCCGCAAGATGACTGAAGCGGAAATCAACAAGTATATGGCCGGTCAGAAAACGACTGCGCCTACCTCGCCCAGCAAGACGGCCGCGCCCTACGATCCTTACGGAAAGTCCAGCTACGGCTACGTGACCAGCAATTCCGTCAACTTCCGCGAGACGCCCAACGGCAAAAAGATGAAGACGCTGAGCAAGTATGCCTTCGCCTATATCATCGGCTCCAAGGAGGTCAACGGCGTTACCTGGTTCTATGTCAACCAGAACGGCACCATGGGCTGGGTTCACGGGGATTACTTTCATCAGCTGAACCTGACCGAGCTGACCAGCTTCCTGAACAGCAATGAATACCGGCAGGGGCTGGCCAACAACTCCGGCAGCTCCACCAGCGGCAACAAGGACAATACCTCGGGCAACACCTCCGTGAAGCCCAGCGGCGGCAATTCCGGCTCCGCCACGGCAGGGAACATCTCCTCCGTGGAGGACTGGAACGTGGGCACCTGGAAGAATACCGGCGTGTCGACCACGACCAGCTACGCGCCCTTCAATCCCTATGCGACCGCCACCCCCGCGCCCTCGGCCAGCGTATCGCCGTCCGCCAGCGCGGAGCCGACGGAGACCTTCGTCATCGGCACCATGATCCCCATTACCTATGACGACGAAAGCAAGGAAACCCAGACCGGCTCGGTGCCGTGGGGCCTGATCGGCGTGGGTGTGGTACTGATCGGCGGCGCGGGCGGCGCCTATGCCTACGCGGTCAATCAGAACAAGAAGCGCCGTGCGGCTGCGGCCCGTGCAGCGGCCAGCCGTCGTGCAGCCGGAACCGGCACGCAGACGGGCGCAGCCCAGAACGGCAGCAGTCAGCAGGCGCAGAATCCCTACGCACGTCGGGCTGTGGCAGCTCCGCCGGTAACAGGCGCGGGTACCCAGCAGCGGCAGCAGTCCCAGAATCCGACGGGAACGACGAATCCCTACGCCTGTCCCAGCACGTCCTACGGAACCCAGAATAATGGTTCTTCCTATGGAGCGAACGGATCGAATCCGAGCGCAGTAAACGGAACGGGCAGCACGGCGAATCCTTACGGCGGCACTTCCGCCTATGGCAGCACCAATCCGTACAGCCCGTCCAACAATCCCTACAGCAACGGCAGCATTGTGGGCAGCGAGACAAAGTCCTCCTACGGAACGGAGACCCAGCGCTCGTCCTTTGCCCCAGCTTCTCAGCAGCCCGAGGAACGTCCGGCCGCCACGGCCGGAACGCCCGCGCAGCGGACGAACCCCTACGCCCGGCCCATTGAAACCGTCTCCGGCGAGACGGCGCAGTCCGGCCAGCCGCAGGCTTCCTCCGCAGGCAGCGAGGAACCCCGCCGCCGGTCTACCCGGATGCAGCGCTACCACGCCGCGGAAGAGGAAGACCAGAACAAGTAAAGAATCCTAATCTCAAAGGGACGCCGTGAAAATGGCGTCCTTTTTGATTAGAGAATAGGGGAAAAGCGTCAAAGTCTTATTTTAAGGGGAGCTCGTGTTGATTTCGGCAGCGATGGACTTTTGGGAGATTACGTTTGAAAGTTTTGAAGGCCCCTCTGCAAACTGCGGGGCAAGCCAACTTTGCTGTAAAAAACTACCCCGGTGGGGCTTGACGCTCCGACTACGGCGCGGGGGTGGGACTTGGTGTATGGTTTCTTTTCGGTAGGAGAAACCGAAGGGGTGCAGGGGGGAACGGAGGGAAATATCAGCCCAGTGGGCTGTCCGCCGAAGGCGGAAATGATCCGGAGTTCAGGCAAACAACAAGCGGAGCGCACGGCAGTGCGGGCCGCGCCGATTGTTTGCCCCGAGGAAAGCCCCCTGCTTGTAGCAGCACACGGCAACTTTGCTGTAAGAAAAGCCCTCGCCGGGGCTTGACGCGCCGACTCCGGCGCGGGAGTGGGACTTGCCGTTCCAAGGGGCGCTCACACTTTTCTTTCGATGGCGAAAGAAAAGTGTGCAAAAGAAAGCCA
>ERZ827423.2993-NODE-2993-length-12288-cov-3.625766_pt1 | contig 12288 bp, 10 predicted proteins | sample MGYA00519775_ERZ827423 | MGnify/ENA primary metagenome ERZ827423 (study PRJEB31778, sample SAMEA3449296) | human gut metagenome | biome: human gut; feature: human-associated habitat; material: faeces | place: United Kingdom | collected 2010/2012 ...
TCCCACCGCTGTTGCCGCCGGCGAGACGCCGGTAAACAGTCCCATGCCCGGCAATATTTTTAAGGTGGAGTGCAAGCCCGGCCAGGCAGTGAAGGCGGGCGATGTACTGGTGGTGCTGGAGGCCATGAAGATGGAGATCGAGGTCTCTGCCCCGGTGGACGGCACCGTCAAGTCTGTATCCGCCACAGTGGGCACCGCCGTCAATACCGATGACCTGCTGGTAGTCCTGGGCTGACAACAGAAATTCAGAGGATAAGCAACGACTCCCCGCCAGCCAGTTCCGGCTGGCGGGGAGCCTTTCTGACCGCCCGGGCAGGGGAAGAGAAGCACTGCGGCCCTCTCACACACTTTTAAGGAAGTCTTAATGGAAATCACCTTGAAAAGGCAGAGGGAACATGGTAAACTGAATCATCTGAACAGGCCGGATGGAAGAGGAGGAGTGACCGCATGAAAGGGATCGTATTGGCCGCAGGGAAAGGCACCCGTCTGTATCCCATGACCAAGCCGGTTTGCAAGCCGCTGCTTCCCGTGTACGACAAGCCCCTGATCTACTACCCCATCGCGATTCTGATGCAGGCTGGGATCTCAGAGATCCTGGTGATCGTCCCCCCTAACGAGACCGCCACCTTCACCGCCCTGCTGGGGGACGGGAGCCAGTACGGTCTGAAGATCTCTTATGCGGAGCAGCCGGTGCCCCGGGGGATCGCGGACGCCCTGCTCATTGGGCAGGAGTTCGTGGGGGACGACCGGGTCTGTCTGGTGCTGGGGGACAACATTTTCTACGCCCCCACCTTGGGAGCCACCCTGAAAAAGGCTGCGGCCAGTCCCGCGGCCGCCACAGTGTTCGGCTACTACGTGGAGGACCCCCGCCCCTTTGGCGTGGTGGAGTTCGACAAGAATGGAAAGGCCATTTCCATTGAAGAGAAGCCCCGCTACCCCAAGTCCAACTATATCGTGCCCGGTCTCTACTTCTATGATCAGCAGGTGATGGAGATCGCCCGAGCCCTGAAGCCCTCCGCCCGGGGAGAGCTGGAGATCACCGATGTGAATCTGGAGTATCTCAGCCGAGGGCAGCTCCAGGTGATACCGCTGGAAAAAAATTTTACCTGGCTGGACGCCGGCACGGCGGACAGTCTGCTGGCGGCGGCCCAGACAATCAAGGAGATCCAGGACACCATCGCCAAGATTGATCCGCTGCCCGGCGCCAAGGCATTTTTGGACGAGCTGCGGGCCACCACCCAGGTGATTATTCTGAGCGACACCTTTGAGGAATTCGCCAAGCCCCTGATGGAAAAGCTGGGCTGGCCCACCATCTTCTGCAACTCCCTGGAGGTGGCGGAGAGCGGCGAGATCACCGGCTACAAGATGCGCTGCCAGCAGTCCAAGCTGACCACGGTGAAGGCCCTCCAGTCCATCGGCTATGACACCATCGCCAGCGGCGACAGCTTCAACGACTTAGGCATGATCCAGGCCAGCAAGGCGGGCTTTTTGTTCAAGAGCACGGAGCAGATCAAGAAGGACTACCCCCAGATCCCGGCCTATGAGGAGTTCGACGACCTGCTGGCGGCCATCAAGGCGGCACTGTAAAACGTCTTTCGACGAGAAAGGGGATGCAACATGAACGAGAAATTCCAGAAGCTGGGCTTTTATCCCGCGGACATCCTGCTGCCCAAAGACGCGGACATGACCAAGTGGGCCGTGGTGGCCTGCGACCAGTTCACCTCCCAGCCGGAGTACTGGCAGGCGGTGGAGGACACGGTGGGGGACGCCCCCTCCACCCTCCGGCTGATCCTGCCGGAGGCCAAGCTGAACGACCCGGATGTGGACAAGGACATCGCGGACATCAACAGCGCCATGAACCGGTATCTCACGGAGGGCGTGTTCCGGACCCTGCCGGAGTCCCTGTTCTACATCGAGCGGACCCAGTCCGACGGCAAGATCCGCCACGGCCTCATCGGCATGGTGGATCTGGACCAGTACGACTTCACCCCCGGCTCCGGCGCCCTGATCCGGGCCACGGAGGGGACGGTGCTCTCCCGTATCCCGCCCCGGGTGCGGGTCCGGCAGGACGCTCCCATCGAACTGCCCCACGTGATGCTGCTGATCGACGACCCGGACCGGACCGTCATCGAGCCCCTGACCGCCGGGACGGACAGCATGGAGAAGCTGTACGACTTCGACCTCCAGCAGGGCGGCGGCCACCTGAAGGGCTGGAAGCTGACGCCGGAACAGATGGACGCGGTGGCGGACGCCCTGACGGCCATGTGTACGCCGGAGGCCATGGAGAAGAAATACGGCTTGAAGGACGCGGCGCCGCTGCTGTTCGCCGTGGGCGACGGCAACCACTCCCTGGCCACCGCCAAGCAGTGCTATGAGAACCTGAAAAAGGTGACGCCGGAGGACCAGTGGGCCGCGCTGCCCGCCCGGTACGCCCTGGTGGAGGTGGTGAACAACCACGACGACGCCCTCCAGTTCGAGCCCATTCACCGCTGTGTCTTCGGCGTGGAGCCGGAAGAGGTGCTGGAGGCGTTCAAAGCCTACTATCCCGGCGCACACGAGGGGGAGGGCGAGGGCCACACCATCGCCTACACCTACGCCGGCCACACCGGTACCATCACCGTGCCCCGGCCCAGGATGCAGCTGGCGGTGGGCACCCTCCAGGCCTTCCTGGACGCCTATCTCAAGGAGCACGGCGGCGAGGTGGACTACATCCACGGCGACGCCGTCGCCGATGAGCTGGGCAGCAAGCCCGGCAACATCGGCTTCAAGCTGCCGGCCATGGGCAAGGAGCAGCTGTTCAAGACCGTCATGGCTGACGGCGTACTGCCCCGCAAGACCTTCTCCATGGGCCACGCCCAGGACAAGCGGTACTATGTGGAGGCCCGGAAGATCCAGTAACGGGAAGGCCCTTTTGGAATCGTGAGCGGACAGGAGAACGGCTGTTTGCGGAGGGAGGTCTCTGGATGAAGGTGCAGAATCCGGACGCGCTGTTTCTGACGATTCTCGGCGGTGTGATCCTGATGGCCTATACGCTGATTGCCGGAAGCACGGTGGGGGCCGTTCTGACAGGGCTCGCGCTCAGCTGGGGCCTGCGACTCTCCTTTTCCGCCAAGGCGAATGCACAGGCCCAAAAGGACGAATCCGACCTGAAGGAGATCTGGGGACGATTTGGCGTTTTAATTCCATGGGGGTGGGCTCCCTTCTGCATCGGAGCTCTCATTGCCGTGAAGATGGGATTCGGAATGGCGGCCCTGCTGATCTTCTGCGGAGCTGCGGTGTATCAGGTCACGATGTTCTTCGTCACCTGGAACCGCCGGAGCAAGAGAAACCAAACGCCAAAGGACCAGCCGCCGAAATTGTGACAGTTGAGGCGGGAAGCAGACAGCGCCGCAGGCACAAGCCTGCGGCGCTGTCTCCGCGCAGATATGGCAAAAGCCGCGGGACCGCCGCGGCTTTTGGGGAGGGCACCGTTAGAACAGGCCCCTCCGCCTCCGGAACTTCTGGATGGTTTCGTACGCGAAATAGAGCACGGCGAGGGACAGGATCGTGATGACCGGCAGGAACAGGACTGCATACAGCAGGGTGCTTCCGCTCAAAAACAGGATGTCCAGCATACGATGCTCCTTTCTGGCGCTGTTTGGGCGGCCTGCCCAAACAATTCGTTCCACCTCCTCTGTTCTGTGTATAAATTGTACCATATCTTTTCGGGAAATGGAAGAGGAATTGTGAGATTTTACAGAAATCGGGCGCGTGCTCAAAAGGCCGAGTCCCGGTCGATCACATTGCAGCGAAAGGCGGAGATCGTCTGCCTATCCCCGCACTCCAGCTGCACCTCAAAATGAGAATAGAGCCAGGCGGGGATCTCCCAGCGGAACAGGACAAAAGTCCGACCGTCCCGGATCCGCCGGACACCCAGCTGCTGCCGCTCCTCGGCGACTCCCGTGCCGGTGGGATACAGAAACAAAACCACCTGCTCCACAGAGCACTCCCGGCCATCCTGAAAGGTGACGGCCACCGTCACCGTGCTGTTGGGCGAAAACAGGTACCAGCCAAAGTCGCTTTTGGAGATCTCCCGCCCATCCTCATCATAGAAATAGACACCTGTAACCTGTGGTTCTGCCGGTGGTGGCCAGCCGTCCTGGCGCGCGTTGGAAAGGATCCAGACCAGTACCGCCAGCAGCGCCAGGCAGAGGAATCCCGCCGCCAGCGTTAGCCGCTTCCACCACCGGAGAGGGGAGGCTGGCTCCGCCTGGAAGTCCACCGTCAAAATTTCCGAAAGCGCCCGCTGGTTTTCCGGGGAGGGGACAGATGTCCCCATCTCCCACTTGGACACCGCCTGCCGGCTGACGGACAGCCGCTCTGCCAAGGCCTCCTGGCTCATGCCCAGCCGTTCCCGCCCCTCCCGAATGGCCTTACCCAGTTCCATGGAACTACCTCCTTTTTTGGATTCCAGCATAGCAGAATTTCCCGGTTGCGTCCACCAACTTTCCGCAACCAGCCGGTTGCGGGCATTCTGCGGTTTCCACCTTTGGCAGGATGTGCTATACTGGACCCAGACAGCGGGTTGAGACCCGCGGGAGGTGGAAGGATGAAGACCATCACACTGGAGGCCCCGGCCAAGATCAACCTGACGCTGGACATTCTGGGCTGGCGGGCCGACGGCTATCACGACCTGCGGATGGTGATGCAGTCCGTGTCCCTGGGGGACACCGTGACCGTGACAGAGTCCGGGGACGGCTTTGCCCTGCTGGCGGAGGGCATCACCCTGCCGGCGGGAAAGACCACCCTGGAACAGCGGGCGGCGGAGTCGTTTTTCCGGTATCTGGACCGCCCTGTGCCGGGGCTGGAGGTGCGGCTTGCAAAGCGCGTCCCGGCCTACGCCGGGCTGGGGGGCGGCAGCGCGGACGTGGCGGCGGTGCTGCGGGGCCTCCGGGCTTTGTACGCCCCGGAGCTGCCCCGGCGGGTCCTGGAGGAGATCGGGCTGTCCGTGGGCAGCGACGTGCCCTTCTGCGTCCACGGCGGCACCTGCCTGGCGGAGGGCCGGGGAGAGCGCCTGACGGACCTGCCGCCCCTGCCGGACTGCGCCATCGTGCTGTGCAAGCCGGACTTCGGCCTGCCCACGCCGGAGCTGTTCGCACGGGTGGATGGGGCGGAGCTGGGCGCCAGGCCGGACACGGCGGCCATGGAGGCGGCCCTGGTCCGGGGAGATCTGCCCGCCGTGGCCGGGTGCCTGGGCAACGTCTTTGAGCGGGTGCTGACGGAAGAAGAGGGAGTGGAAATCCGCTGCATCCGGGCGGCCCTGGCCCGGTGCGGCGCCCTGGGGGCCGCCATGAGCGGCTCCGGCCCCACGGTGTTCGGCCTGTTCGACGATCCGGCGAGGGCACATCGGGCGGCGGAGGCCCTGGGCCAGAAGTACCGGCAGACCTATCTGGCCGCGCCGGTGAAAAAGTTCGGGGAATTGGAATAGAAATTGAACGTTCCGTCCATACTGCGGGGAAACGGGCCCGAGAGGGCTACATAGCAAAGGACGGAAAACGAAGATGAAAACAGCTGCAAAGCATACCCGAAAGACCCTGCGGATCGCGGAGCTGGCCCTGCTGCTGGGCACGGCGGTCTTTCTGCTGACCGGCGCCTGGGCCCTGAACACCCAGCGGGACCTGGCGGACCGGGTGGTGCGGCTCCATGTGCTGGCCAACTCCGATTCGGAGGAGGATCAGGCCCTGAAGCTCCTGGTCCGGGACGCCGTGCTGGAGCGGGCCACGGCGCTGCTGGAGCGGACAGAGAGCCGGGCGGAGGCGGAGACTCTCCTGCGGGAGAGCCTGCCGGAGCTGGAGGCCATCGGGGAGGAGACGGTCCGGGCCAACGGCTATTCCTATGATGTGGCGGCGGAGCTGGAGGATACCTCGTTCCCCACCAAGGACTACGACGGCTTCTCCCTGCCCGCCGGGGAGTATCTGGCGCTGCGGATCCTCATCGGAGCGGGGGCGGGGCAGAACTGGTGGTGCGTGGTGTTCCCGCCCCTGTGCACCGCCGCCTCCGCGGATGTGCCGGAGACGGCTCTGGCCGCCGGCCTCACGGAGGACCAGGTCAGCCTGATGACCGAGGAGGACAGCGGCTATGTGCTGAAATTCAAGGCCGTGGAGTGGTGGGAGCAGCTGAAGGCGGCCCTCTCTTAAATCCCAGGTATAATTGCATCCCCAAACCAGCATCCTAACGGCAGACGGAGGAAGGGGAGGAGATGCCATGAGATACGATTGGAAAAGACCGGCTGCCGCCGTCCTGCCGCTGGCGGTGCTGGCCGCCCTGTGTACTGGCTGCGGCGGAGACACCGCCCCGGAGACCCGGGCGGGAGAGCTCCGGGCGCGGGAGCCCCAGGTGCTGGGGCTGCTGCTGCCCCGGGAGGACGCCTTGACAGCGGAGCTGAAAACGGCCATCCAGGCGGAGGCCGAGGCACGGGGCTATCAGGTGCGGTGCTATGACGCCGGCGGCGACCCGGAGACCCAGCTCCGCCAGGTCCACCAGGCCCTGGCGGACGGGATCGGAACGCTGCTGGTGGAGCTGGCGGACAGCGAGGCGTCGGAGAAGCTGGCCGGCATCGTGGGAGACGCCGGCGTGGTCCTGATGGGCCAGGCACCGGCGGCATCCATCCTGGATGAACGGCTGGTGCTGGTGGGAGCCGATGAGGCCGGGAGCGGTGTCCTTCAGGGACAGGCTCTGGCGGACTACTTCTGGGAGACGGACCACGGGACCGAGGTCCGCTGCCTGCTGTTTCAGGGGGAGGGCACGGACGCCCGGTCCGACAGCGCCGTTCAGACGCTGCTGGACGACGGCTTTTTCCCCATCGCCGCGGCAGGGGATCAGGTCTGCGGCCCCAGCCGGGCGGAGGCCTGCCGGGATATGACGGCGCTGCTGGCGGAGCAGGTGGACTACGACTGCGTCATCTGTGACAGTGATGAGATGGCCCTGGGGGTGATCGACGCCCTGGAGGCCGCCGGCCGGGACCCCGCCGCGACCCCCATTGTCAGCGTGGACCACACCGCCCAGGGGACCGCCGCGGCGGAGGAGGGCAGCCTGTACCTGACGGTGGACCGGAACGCCGCCCTCCAGGCCCGGGCGGCGGTGGCGGCGGCCGTCAATCTGGACCAGGGGCGGCCCTTTGACACCGGCCTGCGGGAGCTGCTGGGCCAGGATGGGATTTTGGATCCCAATCAGCCCTACACGGCCCGGGTGGCCCCGGCGGCGGGCTGACCCGGACATAGGTCCGCTCACAGTGCATGAGCAGGCCCCGGAGGGGATGGAAGCTCCATCCCCTCCGGGGCCTTTGCTATGACCGGATCTGCCTGCGGGCGGCTCATGCCTGCTCCGGGATTTCCCGCCGGACCCGGGCCGGCAGGGTGTACAGCACCGTGGCGATGGCCACTGTGGCCGGCACGCTCAAAATCACGCCGAAGCTGCCGGAGAGGCCCTGCATGACGGATATTGCGATGTTGTTGGAGTTGATGATCTGCAGCCAGGGCAGGTCGTAGGCGTAGTCCAGCACCAGCATGCTGACGCTGCCTCCGGCGAAGGCCAGGATCAATGTGTTGGAGTCGGTGCCCATCATGTCCCGGCCCACCCGCATCCCGGCCCGGAACAGCTCTTTCCGGGAGATGCCGGGGGACTGGCCCTGGATCTCCGCCATGGAGCTGGCGATGGACATGCCCACGTCCATCATGGCCCCCAGGGCGGAGATCAAAAGGCCGGAGAACAGCAGCCCGCCCACCTGGATGCCGGAGGTGCTCCACAGGCTCATCAGGCTCTCAATGTCGCTGACGTTCCAGCCGGTGACGCCGGTGGAGAAGGAGAAGAGGGAGGCGGATACCCCCGCCATCACCACGCCGGCCACGGTCCCGGCAGTGGCAGCCACTGTCTTGCGGGTGGGACCGCTCAGCAGCCACATGGTCACCACTGTGGTGACGGCACACACCAGCACCGCGCTCCAGAAGGGGGACCAGCCCCGGTACACCATGGGCAGGTACACCCAGATGATGCAGGCAAAGGTGAACACCAGGCTCAGCGCCCCCTTGGCCCCCTGCCAGCCGCCGATGGCACACAGGGCCAGCAGGTACAGCAGCACGAAGCAGAGGATCTGGAACTCCCGGTCCTGGGAGTAGACGCTGGACACCACCGTGTCTCCGGCCACGCTCTGCATCACCACCACCCGCATCCCCACGGTGCAGGGGGCGCCGAAGAGGAAGCCGGCGCTGGAGGTGGTCTCGATCTCCTGGCCCTTCAGCTCACCGGAGGTCATCCGGACCCGGACCACCTGTTCGCCCACCCGGGTGCCGTTGGGCTGGAGGTTGTCCTGGAGGATCTCCGTCACCACGCCCTTTTCAAAGGTCTGCCCCTCCCGGGAGACCAGCGCCACCTTGTCCACCTGGTTCAGGCGGACCACCAGCACCAAAAACAGCGCCAGCAGCACCAGGGGCGGCACAAAGCGCTTCCAATCCAATCGTTGTGTCAACAGCTTCAAGAGAACAGACCTCATTTCGTTCAGATATAGACGGCCGGGAGGCCGGCGAAAAACAGGGTCTCTCCGCAGGCGGACGGCCTGCGGAGAGACGGAAGGGGACGCGGAACAGGGGGTCAGCCCAGCTTGGTCAGGGCGTAGTCCGCGCTGGAGGCGGTGACGGCGCTGCCATCCAGCAGGCCGTTGTTCCGGGCGTAGGCCATGCCCTGGGAGAGGGTGGCGTTCCGCACGGCGCCGGCCTTGCCCTGGACCGCGGCGTACCGGGTCAGCATGGCGGCAAACTGGGCCTGGGTGACCAGCTCGTCCGGCTGGAAGCTGGAGCCGGTGACGCCCTTGACGATGCCCTGGGCCTTGGCCCAGGCCACGGCATTGAGATAGCTGGCATCGGCGCTCACGTCGGAGAAGCCGGCGGCGGTGGACACGGCGGGACGGCCGGCGTCATCATACAGCCGCTGGACGGCCTGGGCCCGGGTCAGGGGGGCGGTGAGGCTTTCGCCGTCGCCGGTCTTGCGGATGGTGAAGGTCTGGTCGATCTTCTCCGTCTGGCCGTCAGCGGTCAGCTGATAGGTGTCGATGGAGAAGGCGTCCTCACTGAGGGTGATGACGGACCAGCTGGGCAGCCAGTTCTGGCTGCGCTCGGCGATGTAGTCCTGCTGGGCGGAGATCAGCTCGTAGTACTTGGAGCCGGAGGCGGAGTTGGCAGTCATGTACAGGGTGCCGTTGGGATTCACCACGGTGTTGCCCACGGTGGTCTCAATGGTGTAGCAGTGGTTGTCCGCCTGGAAGTCGTCCAGCAGAGCCTGGCCGGCGGCATCCTCGGGATACAGGGGGATCTGGGTGCTGGCGTTGATGTCGTAGGCGTGATCCCAGTCGTAGTCGCTGCCGTCATCGTTCAGCTGGAACTCATAGGCGCCGTGGGTCTGGCCGTCGCCGTACAGCAGCTTGGAGCGGCTGTAGGTGTGGTCGTGGCCCTGGAGCACCACGTCGATGTCGTACTCGTCGAAGATGGGGGTCAGCTGGGTCCGGAGGATCATGCCGTCCGTGTCGGAGTGATCCAGGCCGGAGCCGTAGATGTCCTGGTGGATGGTGACGATCCGCCAGGCGGCGTCGGGATCCGAGGCAATGGCCTCCCGGATGGTCTGCTCATGCTCCGCCACATTGTAATTGTTGGTGTTCAGCACGATGAACAGGCCGTTGCCGTAGGAGTAGTAATAGTCGCCGCCGGCCTGGGTGGCGCCGTTCTCCGTGGCGTTGGGGTTGTTGAAGTGATAGGTGTAGTCGGGGTTCAGGGAGTCGTGGTTGCCGATGGTGGTGGCAACCGGCAGGGAGGCTAGTACGTCCGGGCTCAGATAGCCGGCGTACTCCTCCTCCTTGGCCTGGCCGGTCTTGTTGACCTGGTCGCCGGCGGAGATGATGAAGCTCACGTCCGGGTCCTGGGCCAGGGCGGCCTCCAGGGTCCGGTTCCAGCCGAAGGCGTCGTTCCGGGCGGCGGTGTTGGCCGCGCCGGACTCGGCGGCCAGGGTCTCACCGCCCTGGGGCTGGCCCTTGGAGGCACCGATCTGGGGATCGCCCACATACAGCATCTTCACGGTGTCGAAGCTCCGGGTCTGGTAGGTCTCCACCTCTGTCTGGACGCCGTTCTTCTCCACGGTGTAGTAGTAGGTGGTGTTGGGTGCCAGGCCGGTGACAGTGACGTGGTTGTAGTGATAGGCCACGCCGCCGGTGAGGCTGGTGTCCACGTCGCCGGCGGTGCCGGTGTAGGCCCGCAGGCTGTTCCGATTGGTGCCGAAGTGCACCACCGGAGTGGCGGCGGAGCCGTTGTCCTGGCTGTACCAGGCGAAGTTCAGCTCCGTCTCGTCGGCGCCGGGGGTCAGGGACACCTGGGTGTAGTCGGTGGCGACCGTGTTCCACTCCTGGGTCCAGGCGGTCCACTCGGCGCTGCCGCCCACGGCGGCGCCGTCGTTGTAGTGGACGGTGGCGGCCAGGGCGGGGACCATGGTGCCGATCAGCAGTGCGCCGCACACGCCGCCCACCAGAAGTCTCTTCTTGATGTTCATGTCAATCCTTCCTCATTTTTAGTTTTGTTCTGCGCGGGTTTCCCCTTCGGAACATGAGTATAGCGCCCTGATTTTCGTCCCGCAAGGCACCTTGCAAACTCTTGTTAAGAGTTTAACATCCCTTTTACAAAGGGCTCCGCCGCTTTACAGAATCGACACATTCCGGCAGCCCGCCGGGGAGAAAAAACACCCGTGTTCCATCGGAACACGGGCGGCTGAGCGCGGTCAGGTAATATTGACATTGGGCACGTGGTCCAGGGGGGACATGTCCGCGATGCGGTTCTCCTGGCCGTCAAACTGAAGGGTCACGTTGGTCAGATTCTCCAGATCCCGGAGGACGGAGATGTCTGTCAGCTGGTCTTGGGTCTGAATATAGAGGTTTTCCAGGGCGTGCAGATTTTCCAGTCCGGACAGGTCCCGGATCTTGTAGTTCCGCAGAGACAGTGATTTGAGGTTCGTGAGATCTTTCAGCGGCTCCAGGGTCTGATACCCGCTTAGCCCCATATATCCGTCAGAGAGGTTCAGCGAGACCAGCTGCGTCAGGCCGGAGAGGGGAGACAGATCCGCTACCTTGTGGTCAATGGACAGGGAGGCCAGATGGGTACAGTTCGCCAGGGGCGTCAGGTCCGCGTAGATCTCCAGGGACGAGTCGTAAATGGGCAGCTCCAGTTCCTTCAGCTCCGTCAGGTGCCCCAGAGGCTCCAGGGAGGTGAAGGTGGCGCCCTGGCCGCCGATGCGCAGAGTCTCCAGACGGGTCAGCGTCTCGATGCCGTCCAGGCTGGCCAGGCCCTGCGTCCGGACACGCAGGTATGTCAGGTTGATCAGCTCTGAGAGGGGCGTCAGATCGCTCATGCCCAGCCCCTCCGGGTATGTGATCTCCAGCTTCGTCAGCGAGGGGAACTCCCGCAACGTTTGAAAGTCTGCATCCGTCAGATTCGAGCCATCCAGCTCCAGCTCCGTCAGCGCCGTGCTGTAGGACTCCCCACCGATGGTGATCTTGGGGGCCAGGGCCTCCGAGACGGGGTTCCCGCCTCCGCCGCTGCCGGAGCCGCCTCCCCCGCCCAGCGCCATGCCGACGCCCACAGCCACCACCACGACCGCGGCAAGGCCCGCGATCAGGGCGGGCTTGATCTTTTTCTTCTCCGGCACCGGAGCGGGCGCCGCCGCGCCGCCGGAGACGGGCACTTCCACCACCTGCTGCTGTTCGATGGCGTCCAGGAACTCCGCCGCAGATTGGAACCGGTCCTCCGGCTGGACGGCAAGGCCCTTCAGAATCGCCTTGTCCAGATACTCCGGGATGTCGATGCCGCATTGGGAGATGGGCACCAGGGTGTCCTCATCCAGACGCTCCAGGGATTCCGGCGGCAGGAATCCCGTGATGGCCGCGTAGAGGCAGGCGGCACAGGAGTAGACGTCGGTGTAGGGGCCCTGGCGGCTCCGGCGGATGTACTGCTCCTTGGGGGCGTAGCCCACTTTCAGGATGACGTCCAGGCTTTTGGACTTGTCGCCGATGGAGTACCGGGCGGAGCCGAAGTCCAGCAGCTTGACGATGCCGTCCTTGGTGATGTAGATGTTGTCCGGCGTCACGTCCCGGTGGATGAAGCCCTCCGCATGGACGGCGGTCAGTGCCCGCAGCACCGGGATCATCACATTCAGGGTCTCCTCCACGCTGATCTTGCCGCCGTGGTTGGCGATGTAGGTCTTGAAGGAGATGCCCTCGAT
>ERZ827423.2994-NODE-2994-length-12284-cov-3.077930_pt1 | contig 12284 bp, 8 predicted proteins | sample MGYA00519775_ERZ827423 | MGnify/ENA primary metagenome ERZ827423 (study PRJEB31778, sample SAMEA3449296) | human gut metagenome | biome: human gut; feature: human-associated habitat; material: faeces | place: United Kingdom | collected 2010/2012 ...
TGTTGGCGCCCACGGTACCGTCGCCGCCCAGGCCCCAGAACTTGCACTCGATGGTACCCTCGGCCGCGGTGTTGGGCGCGTCGGCGTCCATGGGGAGGGAGAGGTTGGTGACATCGTCGACGATGCCGATGGTGAACTCGCGCTTGGGCTCGTCGGCCTTGAGCTCCTCGTAGACCGAGAACGCAGCCGCGGGCGGCTCGTCCTTGGAGCCGAGGCCGTAGCGGCCGCCGACAACCTTGATGCCGGTCTTGCCGGACTCATAGAGCGCAGAGACGACGTCCTCGTAGAGCGGCTCGCCGATGGAACCGGCCTCCTTGGTGCGGTCGAGCACGGCGATCTTCTTGACGGTCTCGGGCAGCGCAGCGATGAAGCGCTCGATGGACCACGGACGATACAGGCGGACCTTGACCAGGCCGACCTTCTCGCCGTGGGCGTTGAGGTAGTCGATGACCTCCTCGAGGGTATCGCAGAAGGAGCCCATGCAGACCACGACGCGGTCCGCATCCGGCGCGCCATAGTAGTCGAAGAGGTGATAGTTGGTGCCGAGCTTCTCGTTCACCTGGTTCATGTAGTCCTCGACCACCGCGGGCAGCTCGTCGTAGGTCGTGTTGCAGGCCTCACGATGCTGGAAGAAGACGTCGCCGTCCTCGTGGGTGCCGCGGTTGTGCGGGTGCTCCGGGTTGAGGGCGTGGTCGCGGAACGCCTGGACGGCGTCCATGTCGCACATCTCGGCCAGATCGTCGAAGTCCCACACGGCGACCTTCTGGATCTCATGCGAGGTGCGGAAGCCGTCGAAGAAGTTCAGGAACGGCACGCGGCCCTTGATGGCGGAAAGGTGCGCCACGGCGGCGAGGTCCATGACCTCCTGGACGTTGGTCTCGGCGAGCATGGCGAAGCCGGTCTGGCGGCAAGCCATCACGTCGGAGTGATCGCCGAAGATGTTGAGCGCGTGGGAGGCAACCGTACGCGCGGAGACGTGGAACACGCCCGGCAGGTGCTCGCCAGCGATCTTGTACATGTTCGGGATCATGAGCAGCAGGCCCTGGGAAGCCGTGTAGGTGGTGGTCAGCGCACCGGCGCAGAGCGAGCCGTGGACGGTGCCCGCGGCGCCCGCCTCGGACTCCATCTCGATGACCTTCACCGGGGTTCCGAAGATGTTCTTCATCCCCTGGGCTGCCCACTGGTCGACATGGTCGGCCATGGGGCTGGACGGCGTGATGGGATAAATCCCCGCAACTTCGGTGAACGCATACGATACGTATGCGGCGGCCTCGTTGCCGTCCATGGACTTGAACTTGCGCGCCATATACCCTCTCCTCTCATAGGTATACAGGTTCCCGGTGCCTGGTGCGCCGGGGCTTTTCCGCATTTCTTGGAAAATCGCTGGTACTAGGCCGTGTCTGCGCAATTGGCGCGGCCGCGTGCGTCGGGCTTCGGCGATGAGGGGAAGCCGTCTGCTGGCGAAAAACCATATGCGTCGTTATTGTACCGCGTTCGGCGCGACCGTAATCGTGAATCTGAATAGGTGAGGTGAATTGGAGGGGGCTGCGTCCATCGCGGCAAATCCGGAGTTATCCCCCATCCAACGGGCCAGTTCCGAAGCCACCCCCCGGTCAGCGCTGCAAATCTGGAGTTATCCCCAACTTAACGTTGCAGATTTGGAGTTACACGGGGTCGAGATTCGCCGAGCGCGGCAAAATTGGAGTTACCGTCACCGGCATGCCCTCCGAGTGCAGCAAATCTGGAATTATGCATAGCGAGCGCAGCATATATGGAGCTAAGGCCACCTACAGAGGCCAATAACTCCATATATGCTTCGCTCGCTGCCCTTAACTTCAAATCTGCAACGGTGAACAGAATGTAACTCCAAATATTCAGCGATGGAAAATCGCCGTGCAGGAAATCACGCTCTGAGGTGCCACAAATGAGGAGGGAGCACGCCTTGCGCGCGGCGGCCGACGAATGAGTGGCAAGGCGGAGTGCCTCAGAGCGCGCGGCGGGCTTCGATGGCGCGGCCGAGGGTCAGCTCATCCGCGTATTCAAGGTCGCCGCCCACGGGCAGACCGCTCGCCAAACGGCTCACCGTCACGCCCAGCGGCTTGATGGTGCGTGCGAGGTAGCTCGCGGTGGTCTCGCCCTCGATGTTGGGGTTCGTAGCGATGATGACCTCTTGGATGTCTTCCTCGCCCAGGCGCATAAGCAGTTCGCGAATATGCAGCTGCTCCGGACCGATCTTGTCCATGGGGCTGATCACGCCGCCGAGCACGTGGTACAAGCCGTGGTAGCTGCCCGTGCGCTCGATGGCGGTCACATCGCGCGGCTCGCCAACCACGCAGATGCGCGTGCGATCGCGCATGCTGTCCATGCAGATGGGGCACTCGTCGGCCGTAGCGTAGTTAAAGCAACGGCTGCAGAAGTGCACATGCTCTTTCACATCGAGGATGGCCTGCGCCAAACGGCGCGCCTCCTCGGCGTCGGCTTCGAGTAGGTGGTAAGCGATGCGCTGGGCACTCTTGGGACCGATGCCCGGCAAACGCCCCAGCTCATCGAGCAAGCGCTGCAAATCTTGGTTGCTCGCCATGGCATCCTTCCTCATCAGCTTCCACGAGCGACATTCGGTGTTACGGGGTCACGCGCACCGTGTGCAAACACATTCGCGACGGATATCAACGGTTATTTCGCAATGAGCCCAGTAGAGCGGTGTCCTTGGCAAAAGAATTTGCAGGTAGAACGCTTGTGCCGTTTCGCGCTACTCGACTAGTCCAAAAACAACCGTTGATTTCCGAATCGAGTGGACTTAGAACGGCATGCCCGGAATGTTGAGGCCTCCGGTAACGGCGCCCATCTGGCGGTTCGCAAGCTCGCCGACGCCGCGCAGGGCCTCGTTCACAGCTGCCATAACCATGTCCTCGAGCATCTCGACGTCTTCGGGGTCGATGGCCTCCGGGTCGATCTTGAGCGAAGTGACCTGCATGTCGCCGCTCACGGTGACCTTGACCATGCCGCCGCCGGCCGAGGCATCGACCGTGGACTGCGCGATGGTCTCCTGTGCGGCGGCGAGCTGCTCCTGCATCTTGCGAGCCTGCTTCATCATTTGCTGCATGTTCATCTGAGCCATGGGAACTCCTTTGATTGCGGTGCGGCGCGCATCTGGCAAGCCGGGCGCGCCGCGAAATTTGACGTTGGCATCGTACCATGAACGAGTGCGCTACTCCGTGCCGCCCACCTGCGTCACCTTTACTCCGTCGCCGAATACGCTGCCCAGCACCGACGCAATATCGTCAGCGCCTTCGCCGCCCACGGGGACGGAGGACGCCGACATCGCAGGGGCCGAATCAAAGACTGAGGGCGCAGAGCCGGAAGGTCCGCCGGCCGCCGGCATCGGGGACGCGGCTGGTGTAGCCCAGGGGGCAGATGACGGAGCGGCAGGCTGAGCGACATCGGAAGAAGATGTCTTCGGCTGCGAAGACGACGAGGGCGCAACCGCTTTCGCCGAGGGCGCCGCAGCAGCAGCGACCTGTGACACGCCAGCCATGGAGGCTGCGGAAGAAACCGTCGTAGAAACTGCAACCGCAGAGGTTGCAGAAGAGCTGGCCGCAGGAGCGGGAGACGGTGATGCGGCGGCATCGAGATTCGCACCGGGCATATCGAACGGGGGCAGGTCGTCGTCATATGCCATGGCGGCAGCGTCGTCGTAGGGCACCTGGTCGTCATCCCATGCAGGGCCCTCGGAGGCCGGTGCTTGGGCAGGCTTTGTGAAAGCAGGGGCCGGTTCCTGGGCGGGCTCCGAGGGAGCGGAATCTAGCTTGCGCTCGGACACCGAGGGGGCTGGCTCAGGCGCTGGGCCAAACTCCGCCGGGGCAGGAGCCCACGGAGCAGAATCTGGAGACAGCCCGGATGCGGGCTCCTGGGCGACCGGCGTGGCTGCGGGTTTTTTGGCCACTGGCTCAGACGCATCGGGCGATGCCGAAACAGCAGGAGAGGGGTGGGTCGCCGGGGCTGACGACTCCGCCGCAACCTGGGGCGCCGCCGGGGCTGACGATTCCGCCGCAACCTGGGGCCCCTCCGGCGCCTCTGCGACCTGGCCCCCCTTCGGCGCCGTGGCCTCGGGCCGTGCAGCCGATGCAGGTGCCTCCGGCACAGAAGCAGCCGGAGCTGAAGGCTGTGGGGCGGAAGTTTTCGGCGCAGCGGCAGAACCATCCATCACGTAGTGCACCGCGCGGTTCCCAAAAACAGCGCACACCTGCGGAAGCACGACCTCCTGCGTGTCCGGCCGGCCGAGCATCGTGATCGCAAAGCCCGAACCGGGAGGGAAGCTCACCGTAAGCGCGGACCCGTCGTCGGATTGCGCGCGGGAGCTCTGCAGAAGCGCACCCCTCGAAGGCTGGGCCGCGGTAACGCGCTTCACCACATCGCCCCACTTGCGCTGCAGCTCGCCCGCATCGGTCACCGCGGGCGTGGGGGCCGCAGCCGACGCAGCGACCTCGGCCGCAGACGGGCGCGAGGAAGCGGCTGGGGCGGCGACTGCCGAAGGGCGCGAGGGGGCTGCCGCTGCGGTCGGGGCAGCCTGCCCCGCTGCGCTCGCCGGGCGAACAGCTTCGGGAACGGAAGCGTACTCAGCCCCGGGCCCTCCGGCACGTGCGAACCCTCGCCCGGCGGCACGCGCAGCCCGAACTCCCCGATCCGAACGCACGTCGGCTTCCCGCTGTTCGGCGCGAACCGAAGGATCCATCACCCTAGAATCCTGCGGAACAACGGGGGCGACGGGCACCGTGCCACGCTCCTCAACATGTGCGGCGGCAGCCTCGGTCGGCGTGCTCACCGATGGGCGATGAGCCTCACCAGCAGCATGGGAAGCCTCAGAACGGGCGGACGCGCCGCCCTCAACCGGCGATGCCATCTGCTCCCCCGCAAATTCAGCGGTTTTTGCCCCCACCGGCGCGGAAGCCTGCTCCGCCGCAGAAACGGCTGCCCCGGCGGGAGCGGATACCTTATCGGGCTTGGAAGTTCCAGCCGAACCGGAAGTTCCCGCCGCCGCGGGAGCCTCAGCCGACACGGGCACCCCGGCTGGCATGGTCGCCTTGTCCTCATTCGGCACGGGCGCCTTCGCCACCGCTCCCCGCACGCCGGCAAGCGCAGCCACCCCACTCGCATCAAGAGGAGCTGCGGGCATACCGGAAGCAATCCGGGACTCAAGGCGGTCAATTCGCTCGGCAAGCGCTTCGAGCGTTAGGTCGGATTCGGGGCGAGCGAGCCGGGTAAGTGCGATTTCGAGCACCAGGCGCGTATCTGCTGCCGTGCGCATCTCGAGCGCAGCGTCGTCAAGCACCGTGAGCGCGCGCGCCAGGCGGTCGGCCGTCCCGAACAGCCCGGCCTCCTCGGCCAGTGTCTCGACGTCCTCCGCCCCATCGAAGAGCTCGGGGCGCGCACCCGCCACGCTCACCATATATATATCTCGCGTGTGCGCCACGAGGTCGCGCGTGAGCTCCATGAGGTCCTCGCCGGCATCAACCTGCGTGCGCACGAGCCCGAAGAGCGTGGCCACGTCACGCGCCGCGATGGCCCGGCTGAACTCCGAGAGCACCGTGCCCGACACCTCGCCCAGCAGCGCCCGAGCGTCCGATGCATGCACTGAGCCGTTGCCGAATACCGATAGCTGCTCCAGCGTAGACAGTGCATCACGCATGCCGCCGCGGGCGTGCTTCGCCACGATTTCGAGCGCCTCGGCATCGTAGTCGAAGCCCTCCTGTTCGCAGATGTAGGCGAGCCTGCCCACAATGTCCTCGTTGCCGATACGGTGAAAATCGAACCGCTGGCAGCGCGAAAGGATGGTTTCGGGAATCTTTTGAGGATCGGTCGTGCAGAGCACGAAAAGCACATGCTCGGGGGGCTCTTCGAGCGTCTTGAGCAGGGCGTTGAACGCCTGCGTGGTGAGCATGTGGACCTCGTCGATGATATAGATCTTGTATGCGCCGCGCACCGGGGCGAAGCTCACCGAGTTGATGATTTCCTCGCGGACGTTATCCACGCCGGTGCGGCTTGCAGCGTCGAGCTCGTAGACATCCGGATGCGTGCCCTCGGCGATGCGCTGGCATTCCTCGCACGAGCCATCCGGCATGCAACCAGAGGCGCCCTCGGCGCGAGCAGCGGCGGCGCGCTCGCAAAGCAGCGCCTTGGCAAGGATGCGCGCCATGGTTGTCTTACCCGTGCCGCGCGGGCCGCAGAACAGGTACGCGTGGCTCAAGCGGCCCTCTGTGATGGCATGCTCCAACGTCGAAACGATATGTCGCTGTCCCACCACGCTCTCGAACGTCAACGGGCGGTATTTACGATAGAGCGACTCCATGGATTCTCCTTCGTGCAGTACGGTCGACGGCGCCGAGGTGGCCGCTCGCCAACCGGGCAACGGCGTGCCTCCATGATACCCTCCCGTGCGGTCACGCAAGCGCGAGCCTGCCGCCGGGTGAGCAGGCACCTGGAGCGGCCGGCCCGGCAACCCCTGGCCTGCCAGGCAGCCCCCTAAGCCGCCGTCAGCCTTACAAGCCGTGGGACGCCAGCCGGCGGTCGATCTCCTTGAGCGTGACGCGCGCGGCAAAGAGCTGCCGGTACGTTGCGGTCTTCACCTTGTTCTGCGCCTGCAGGTCCTCCATGCGCGCAACCGTGCTCGAGAGCTCCTCGCGCACCTCGGCCGCAAAGGCCTCGTACGCCGCCAAGCGTTCTTGGTCCGTCATGGTCCCTCCCGTCACGCAGCCTTCATAACGGCAGCTATTGTCGCATGGTAAAATGTGCGCCAAGGCATACCGCACTCACATCACAAACGCACCAAGGATGGCCATGCCGCTCTTCTCGCAACATACCCGCCCCCCACGGGGCGCATCGCCGCATAGCGCGGCCCCCCGCCCGGCAATGCCCGGACGCGCCGCTGCAACCCGTCGCGCGCCCGCGCCGCAGCCGGCACCGGGAGCCACGGCGTCCGCGTTGCTCAAGCGCTATCGGCCGATTGAAACCCGTGCCACCGGCGGCTTCGGCAGCGTGGAGGTCTGCCTCGACGCTCGCCTGCAGCGCCGCGTGGCCATCAAGCGCATTCCCCTCGCTGCGCCGTTTGAAATCGCATCCAACGACGCGCGCGCCGACGCCCTGGCCGAAGCCCGCACCGCGAGCCTCCTGCAGCACCCCAACATCGTCACGGTCATCGACTTCACCTACGACAGCGCTTACGCCTACCTCGTCATGGAGTACGTCGACGGCATGTCGCTCGAGGAGTTCCTCGCCACGGTAGACGGCAACTCGCTCACCTACGACGAGTGCGCCTGCATCGCGGACGCCCTCGCGCAGGCGCTCTCCTATGCCCACGAAAACGGCGTGTTGCACCTCGACATCAAGCCGGCGAATGTGCTCATCGACCGGAGCGGCCACGTCAAGCTCGCAGACTTTGGCATGGCAACGCTCACGAGCGCCGCCGGCTTCGGCGGGGCGCGGGGTGGCACCATCGGCTACATGCCTCCCGAACAGCTACGCGGCGACGCGGTAGATGAGCGCAGCGACGTGTTCGCGCTCGCCGCCGTGCTCTATGAATCCCTCTGTGCCACGGCGCCGTTCCGCGCGGGCACCCCCGCCGACTCGCTCAAGCGCATAGACAAGGGCGTCATCGTGCCCTCGAGCCTCCTGCCGGACATTCCCGAAAACAGCGAGGAAGCCCTGATCTGCGCTCTCTCGCCCGAACCGTCGGAACGCATGGCGAGTATTGCGGACTTTAGCGATTGGTTCCTCCCTCACCTGGGAGACGCGCGCGAGGGGCGGAAAAGCCTTGCGCGCATGATTGAAAAGCTCACCGCCGACGACGAGGGCGATTCCGGGGAAACCGAAGCCACGGGGCAACGCCGCGTATGGGAGCTCGATCCTGCCGAGGGCTACCTGGGAAGCCGCACCCCGCGGGCGCGGGCGCTTGCCACGAGCGTGATCGGAGGCGTGGGAACGGCAATCTGTTGCGCCCTAATCCTCATAACCCTCGGGCTCGACATCCAGGCGAGCGTTCTCGCCGCGATCGCCATCGGCGCCGCCGGCGGCATCGCCCCGCAGATTGGCTCGGCACTGGTAGCCACGGGCTTCCTCATGATGATCATGAGCACCACGAACCTCATCGCCGTTTTGCCCGCAGCCGCCGTGCTCTGCGCGATTTTCGTTGGATGGTGGTACACGTGGGGCCGCACGCTCGGAGCGGCCTCGGCAGCGCTCGTATGCATCATGGCGCTCGGTGCCGCCACGGGCGACCCCCTCGTGCTCGCAGGCCCGATGGCGGCTTTTGCGGGATATTTCCTGCCCGCAGTGCCCGCCGCCATCAGCTGCTCGCTCGGAGTTGCCCTCAGCCGATGGCTCGACCTCGCGATCGAGAACGGCGGGGCGCTCGAGAGCGCCGTCGCTTTCGCTTCGCTCGCTGATGCGCCCTTCCTCGCGGGGCTCGCGCTCATCGCTGCGACCGCTGCGGCAACGAGCGCCGCGCTCTCCCGACACGCCCGCAACATGCGCGATTCGCGCGGCGGCGGCATGCTCGGCGTTGCCTGCGCGCTCGCGGGAATTATGGTTGTTTTGCTGCTCTGTCTTGCAAACCCTATGGAAATTGCCAGCGTGGACACTGCATCGATTGCCAAGATTCTCGGGGCGGGAGCTCTATCCTCTATAATCATCGGCATGTGTGTATATCTGCTTGGCTATCGCAAGGACATCCCGGAGGGTGATCGATCGTGAACTTCCTGAACATCTTCGAGGACCACGTGGCGGGCATCTTCGGTGCCGCGCGCGCCCCGTTCTCGTTTAAGAAGCTCGCCAAGCAGGCGGCTCGCGAGATGGAAGATCAGACCCTCGTGGTCAACGGCGCCAACACCGCGCCGGCGCTCTACACGATCCTCATCTCTGCCGACGACGATTCACTTATGGCGCCGTTCTACCCGCAGCTCGCACGCGAGGTCACGAGCTTTGTGAAAGCCCAGGCCGACAAGAAGCGCTACGGGTTCGTGGGCGAGCCCCTCGTGCGCTTCATGATCGACCCCGCCCTCAAGCCGGGAAAGTTCTCCGTCTTCGCCGAAAACGTCGATGGCCCCACGCTCGCCCGACTCTATGAGGAGGAGCGCGCCTATCAGAACAGCCTGAGCCAGAACTACGGGCGCTCCGCCGTCAATCGCGCGCAGCAGGCGCCCATGCCGCGCCAGCAGCCCGCGCAGCCGCGCCAGGCCGCTCCCGCGCGCCAGGCCCAACCGCGCCAGGCGGCTGCTCCCGAGGTTCGAAGCGCAGCGCAGCCTATCTCCCTTGCAGGCAACGCCCCCAGCGCAGCAGGCTTGGGCGCCGCTGCCGGTGCGGGCGCTGTAGCAGGCGCTGCGGCGGGTGTCGCAGCAGGTGTCGCCGCGAACAACATCCCCGATCCGTTCGCGAGCAACGATGCTGCATCCCCCATCCCTGTGCCCAAGACCGTGGGCCGCGAGGCCCTCGCCGGCATGGGCGGCGCAGCAGCAACCGGCGCGTCGCTTGGAATCGGCGCCGTCCCCGCCGTAAGCAACCGCGCTCCCCTGCCCGCGCAGGCGACCGCCCAGCTCGTCGACGTTGTGACGGGAGACGTATACCAGGTGAACGGCCCGGCCTGCATCGTGGGCCGCGAGCGCGCCGTGGCCGATGTGGCCCTGCGCGACCCCAACGTGAGCCGCCGCCACGCTCAGCTCACCTCTACCGGAAACGACTGGTCCATCGAGGACCTCAACTCCACCAACGGCACGTTGGTGAACAACCGTCGCATCACGCGGTGTCCGCTGCGCAACGGCGACCTGCTCACCTTCGGGCTCAGCACCTTCGAATTTAGGAGCTGATGCGAGTGATCGACGTCATCCTCTTCATCGGACGCATCGTTCTGGTCGTCCTGCTCTATATCTTCCTCTTCGCGGTCATGAAGACCGGCGTGGGGCTCGTGCGCGGCCAGCGACGCGATTCCGCCATCTGGACCATCGACGTCGACAAGGGCCCGCGCGGTATCCGCGGCATTCACGTTGATATGCTCGGCCCCGTGATCGTGGGCCGTTCCCCCAGCTCCGATATCTGCATCAACGAACCGTTCGTCTCGGCCTCGCATGCGCGCTTTTCGCTGCAGGGCCCGGCGCTCATCATCGAGGACCTCAACTCGCTTAACGGCACCCTCGTCAACGGGCGCCAGCTGCTTGAGCCCGCGACGCTCCGCGAAGGCGACGAGGTGCAGATCGGCGACGTCGTCATGAAGGTGAACCGTCGATGACGCCCGAGGAGCAGCATAGCGGGAACATCCCCTCCTTCCTTGAGCAGGCCGAGCACGCCCCTCTTGGCGCTCATATGGCGCCGCCCGAGGGGCTCGACGCCACCCGCGCAAACGCTCCCGCGCATACGGATGAACGCACCCGCACCCATGGCGCAGAACCCGCGCCGGCACCTGCCCACATGGCAGATCACGGCCATGCCGCAAGCGGCGGCGCAGACGATGCGGTCGACCTTGAGTCGAGCACGCTCTTTGGCAACGCCCCCGCGGCGACTGCCGCGGCATCCGTCTCAGAGCCTGCGGATACCCCTTTCGAGGGGCAGCCGGCCCCCTTTGCAGAACGGCCCGCCCCCCAACATGAACACGTGCATGCCGAAGAAACAGCCAGCGCAGCTCAGCCGGGCCAGGAGGGCTCGTCGGAGCACGCGCGGCCAGACACTACGGCGGAAATCGATGTCGCGGCCGTAGAGGCACGCCTCGACGACCCAGGCTCGACCCAGAGCTTCGCCCCCATCACGGAGGACCGCATCAACACCGACTCCACCTACGATGCCGGCACGAGCACCTCGCTCATGTGGGGCGCTCGCTCCGACGTGGGCTGCGTACGCACGCATAACGAGGACTCCTACCTGGTGCAGTCGCCGCTCTTCTGCGTGTGCGACGGCATGGGTGGCCACGCCGCCGGCGAGGTTGCCTCGTCGATCGCGGTCGAGACCATCGCGCGCCTGGCCCCGCAGGAAGCCGACCCCACGCGCCTGGCCGCCGCCGTCGAAGCTGCTAATGCCGCCATCATCGAGGCCGCAGCCAACGGTCTGGGAAAGGCGGGCATGGGCTGCACCGCCACCGCAGCGTACATCGAGGGCAACGTCATCGCCATCGCGCACGTTGGCGATTCTCGCGCCTACCTCCTGCACGAGGGAACGCTCATCCGCATCACACATGACCACTCCTATGTTGAGGAGCTCGTCGATGCGGGCGAGATCACGGCGGACGAGGCCCGCGTGCACCCCAACCGGTCGGTCATCACGCGCGCGCTCGGGTCTGATCCGGCGATGTACGCAGACCACTTCCAGCTCAACATCGAGGAGGGCGACCGGCTCATCCTGTGCTCGGACGGCCTCTCGAGCATGATTTCGGATGGCGAGATCGAGACCATCGCCACCCAGTCCCCCACTGCGCAGATTTGCACCGACAACCTTGTTGACGCTGCGCTCAACGCGGGCGGTGCCGACAACGTAACCGTTGTCGTGGTTGATGTGGTAGACGACGGCCGTCTGCGCGACCTCGCCCGCCGCCGCAGGCGCAACCTGCTCATCGCCCTCACGGGCCTCATCGCCGCCATCGTGATCGCGTGCGCGGCGGCCGCCATCGTGATCACCAACTCCGTGTTCCTCGGCGTGCACGACGGCTGCGTGGCCATCTACACCGGAGTGCCCGGATCGTTCATGGGGATCGAACTCTCCCACCTGAACGATGAGACGGGCATCGACATAGACGACCTTCCCGAAGACACGCAGAACCGCCTGCGCGCCGGCATCAGCCAGTCGAGCATGGAGCAGGCGCGTCAAACGGTCTCCGAGTACCGTCAGCAAATCTACGAGGAGCAGACCCGAGCCGTCGAGGACGCCGCCGCCATCCACGGCGACGCCAGCGCCGAGAGCGCAGGCTCGTCGGGCGACGCCGCGCCTTCCGATGATACGGCTGCGGCAGATCCCGCCGCAGACGCCGTAGACCCCGCCGATGCCGAAGGAGGCGAAAGCTAATGGGTAGCCGCCGAAACACCGAGCTCATGCTGCTCATCGGAGCGGCCTTCCCGGTCACGCTCCTCTACGCCCTCTATGTGGTCACCACCGGAGCGGCCCTCTCGTTCACCACGCTCGCCGTACCGATCGGCCTCTTCGCCGCCTTCGCCGCGGCGCATATCGGCGTGCGCATCTTCGCGCCCGGCGCCGACCCGGCCATCCTGCCCCGTATTTTCCGCATCTTCAACGATACCTCGCTGAAGGTGTGCGAG
>ERZ827423.2998-NODE-2998-length-12266-cov-4.246827_pt1 | contig 12266 bp, 13 predicted proteins | sample MGYA00519775_ERZ827423 | MGnify/ENA primary metagenome ERZ827423 (study PRJEB31778, sample SAMEA3449296) | human gut metagenome | biome: human gut; feature: human-associated habitat; material: faeces | place: United Kingdom | collected 2010/2012 ...
GGATCAGCACCGGGATGGTGGAGAAGGTGCGGACCGCCTTCAACACCGTAAAGCCGTCCATCCCCGGCAGATTCACCGCCAGGACCATGAGATCAAATGCGTTCTGCTGCCGGGACAGGCTGAGGGCGGTCTCGCCGTCCCCCGCCTCTGTCACATCATAGCCCTCCATCCGGGCATGTTTTGCGATCCGGGCGCGCACACCCGTATCCCCGTCTACGACTAAGATCCGTTTCATCGGGCGACCTCCTCCGTGTCTTGTTGTCCCCCGCCCCTCCTCCGGCGGGGTTCAGCCGTACTGCTCCAGCACGGCCTTCAGCAGATAGGTGGTGGAGGTCTTGCCGTTGGTGCCGGTGACGGCCACCATGGTCATATGGTCCGCGGGATGGCCGTAAAAATTGGCCGCCATCACTGCCAGGGCCTGGCGGGCGTCCGCCACCTGGACATAGGGGATGCCGGTGTCCTGCGGCACCCGCTCGCACACCACCGCCGCGGCGCCCGCCGCCGCGGCCTTGCCGATATAGGCGTGGCCGTCGGTGGCAAAGCCGGTCATGGCCACAAACACGTCTCCGGGCGCCGTGGTCCGGGAGTCATAGCTGATGCGGGCGATCTCCGTCTCCGGATCCGCCGTGGAGGACAGGGGCGCAAGCCCCGCCAGAAGTTCTTTCAGTTTCATATCGTTATCCGCCCCTTTTGTGCAGTCTGGCGCGCTGCGCGCCGCACTTCATTATAAACGGGAGCTTTTGCAAAGTATACGGAGGAAGGTGCCGAAAAGACTGCGAAACCTGCTTTCTCAGTCCAGCACCGAATTGTCGCCGAACTGGACGGTGACCACCGTGCCCGCCTCCACCTCCGTGCCGCCGGCCACAGACTGGGTGATGGCGTAGACGTTGCCGGAGCTGGCGTTGGTGGTGCCGGTGACCTTCATGATGAGGCCCGCGTTGGTGAGGGCCTTGTTGGCGGCGGAGGCCGTCATCCCCACCACATTGGGCACGGTGCACGGGTCATCCGGCTTCTCCTGGCCCAGATAGAGGATGATGGTGGCGTTGCCGGGGACGATGGCGCCGCCGGCGGGGGTCTGGTCGGTGACAGTGTCCCCGTTCCCCACGGTCCGGTAGGTGAAGCCCAGGCTCTGCAGCCGGTCCTCGGCGGCCTCCCGGGTCTGGCCCACCACGTTGGGCACGGTGGTGTCGGCCCCCACCAGCTCCTCGGCGGTGTAGTCCGGCTCGATGCCCAGCATGGGCAGGATCTCCCCCATGATCTGGCTGGCCACCGGGGCCACCATGGTGCCGCCGAACACGGCGGTGCCGGTGGTGCGGCTGGGGGTGTCCATGGTCAGCAGCATGATGATCTGGGGATCGTCCGCCGGGGCAAAGCACATGAAGGACACCACCACGTCCTTGGTGCCGGTCTTGTCGGCGGTGCCGGTCTTGCCGCCGATGCGGTAGCCGGTGACCTGGCCGTTACGGCCGCCGCCGTCGGAGACCACCCACTCCAGGCACTCCCGCACCTTGGCGGAGGTCTCCTCGCTGATGACCTGGCGCACCGCCTGGGGCTCATGCTGGCTGACGATGTTGCCCTCGTCGTCCAGCACCTGCTCCACCACATAGGGGGTGTACAGATAGCCGCCGTTGATGGTGGCCGCCTGGGCCCGGATCAGCTCCAGGGGCGTGACATTGAAGGTCTGGCCGAAGGAGTAGGCCGCCAGGGACACCACGTTGGAGTTGAAGCTGTCCTCACTGGCGAAGATGCCCCTTGCCTCGCTGGGCAAATCAATCCCTGTTTCTTCCATCAGGCCGAAGGACTTGAGGTATTTGTAGTAGGCCTGGGTGCCGATCTTCAGGCCCATGGTGACAAAGGCCGGGTTGCAGGAGTTGCCGGTGGCCACCTTCAGGGTCTGGGTGCCGTGGCCGCTGTGGTTAGAGCAGTTGATGGCCTTACCCCAGCCCTCCACCCGGATGGAGCCGGTGCAGGTGAAGGTGGTGTTCATGTCCACCACGCCCTCCTCCAGGGCCGTGGCCAGGGTGATGGGCTTGAAGGTGGAGCCGGGCTCATAGGTGTCCTGGTAGCACTTGTTCCGCCACTGTTTGTTCTGGGCGGCGGAGCGGGCCTTGGACAGGGCCTCCTTATACTCCTCCTCCGTCTTATAGGTGCCCCGGTTCTGCTGGATGGCCGCCAGATTGGCGTCCAGTTCCTCCTGAAGGGCCTGGTCAATGATGGTGGTGTAGTCGCCGGGGTCGTAGTTGGGGTAAGAGGCCATGGCCAGGATGGCGCCGGTGTTCACGTCCATGACGATGCCGGTGCCGCCGTTGGCCGCGTCGTACTTGTCCAGCATCCCCTTCAGGCCCTTCTCCAGGGCGTACTGGACGTTGGTGTCCAGGGTCAGCACCAGGCTGTTGCCGTCCTCCGCGTCGAACATCTGCTCACTGCCGCTGAACAGCAGCGGGGTGCCGTTGACGTTGATGGGGGTGATGGTCAGGCCGGTGCTGCCGTTAAGGACGCTGTCATAGGCGGCCTCCAGGCCGTAGGCGCCCACGTTGTTGGCGTTGACAAATCCCAGGACGTTGCCTGCCAGGGAGCCGAAGGGATACAGCCGCTTGGTGTCCGGATCCAGGTGAATGCCCTGGAGCCGCTTCGGCCTGCCGCCGGTGGAGATCAGGACGGTGTTGCCGTCGGCGTCCACGGTGGTCAGCTGGTTGCCCTCCTCGTCGATCTCGCCGTTGATGAAGCGGCGGACCTCATTTGCCACGTCGGAGTCCACTTTCTTCTTGACCACCTCATACTGCCGGTCAGTCCGCCCCAACTGCTCCAGGATGGTCTCCTCCTCCACGTCCAGGATGCGGCTGAGGCCCCGGGCGATGTAGGCCTGGTCCAGCACCTCCGGCGCCGTGTAGGGCTCCCCTTCCTTGGCGGCCTTCTCCGCCGCGTCCTTGATATCCTGCTCTTGACTCTCCACCCAGGTGGCGATGGCCTTGGGATCCACATAGATGGTCTCCACATCGTAGGAGATGGCCATGATCTCGCCGTTCTTGTCGTAGATGGTGCCCCGGGAGGCGCTGATGACCATGCTGTCGGTCTGCTGCTCCGTGGCCAGGGCCTTGAGATGGTCGTGCTGGGTGATCTGCAGATTGTACAGCTTCATAAACAGCACCGTGAAGGTGGCCACCCCCAGCACCAGCATCACCAGCATGGTCCTGCCCCGGATCACCTGGTTGGCCCGCCGGGCGGCGTCGCTCTTTCTTCTGGGATTCTTCGTCATGCCGTGTCTCCTTCCGGGAACGCCGGGGCCGGCGCCCCGTCCGTCTGCAATACCAAAGCAAGGAGTAAGAAGGCCCCCTTCTTACTCCCCACCGTTCACTCATTATAGTGCGGCCGTCACTCGAAATATTCCACCACGGCGTAGATGCCGTGGTTCAGCGAGGTCAGCAAACGGCTGAGCAGATTGGTCTCCTCCTGCTGATAGACCACGGCACTGTCGCCCTCCGACAGGTCGATATAGTAGATCTGGCTGCTGCTGGGCTTGCTCATGCCCGCCGCCTCCGCCACCTCTTTCACGGTGGCCAGGTCAAACATCTGCTCGTGCTGGGCGGTGAGCGCCACGTTCTCCGTCTCCAGCTCCGCCAGCTGGTCCTGGAGGGACACCACCTCGTCGGAGATGGCCGTCAGCTGGATGTAGCCCATCATCAGCAGCACCGCCAAACCGATGGCGGCACCCACGCCCAGGACAGAGAGGATGGACACCTTCTGCCGCTGGCGCACCTGGGCCTTGGACAGGCTCCGCACCCGGGGCCTGGCCTTGGGGACGGCTGTCTCTGTCTCCGCCGTCTGGCGGCGGGGGGCCTCCCCGGCGTGACGCAGGGCGTGTTCCCGGACCTCCCGGTCCAAATCATATGCAAGATCCCCATAAACTGCGCCGCGGCTGTGATACCGCAGCTCCCGCGCTGCTGCCAAAGAAGGTCCCTCCTCTCGCTCCGCCCCACAGGCGCGGAGCTCTGCTCACACACAAATCTCCCCCTCTTGGGGAAAGCGCCTGTCCGGCGCTGTTAAAGGTCAAACGGATCGCACTTCTCCGCCACCCGCAGTTTTGCGCTGCGGGCGCGGGGGTTGTCCGCCAGCTCCGCCTGGTCCGCCGTGATGGGCTTGCGGTTCACCAGCCGGATCCGGGGCTTTTTCCCGCACACGCACACCGGAAACTCCGGCGGGCAGGTGCAGCCCCGGGCCTGCTCCGCCAGCGTCCGCTTGACGATCCGGTCCTCCAGAGAGTGGAAGGTGATGACCGCCAGCCTTCCGCCGGGGTTCAGTCCGTCCACCGCCGCCCGCAGCATGGGGGGCAGGGCGTCCAGCTCGCCGTTGACGGCGATGCGGATGGCCTGGAAGCTCCGCTTGGCGGGGTGCTGCTTCTCCCGGAGGGCGGCGGGGGGCATGGCCCTCTTGATGATCTCCACCAGCTCCAGGGTGGTCTTTACCGGGGCGGTCTCCCGCGCCCGGACGATGGCTTTCGCAATGGCGGGGGCGTACCGCTCCTCGCCGTACTCGTACAGGATCCGCCGCAGCTCCTCCTGGGGCCAGGTGTTCACCACCTCATAGGCGGTCAGGGGAGCGGCGGTGTCCATCCGCATATCCAGCGGGGCGTCCTGCATGTAGGAGAAGCCCCGGGAGGCGTCGTCCAGCTGAGGGGAGGACACGCCCAGGTCAAAGAGCATCCCGTCGGCGCCGCTCACACCGGCGGCAGAGAGGACCTCTTTCAATTCGGAAAAATTGCTGTGGACCAGGGTCACCCGGTCCAGATAGGGTGCCAGCCGGACCTTCGCCGCGTCAATGGCGGCCTGGTCCCGGTCGATGCAGATCAGACGTCCGGTGGTCAGACGCCTGGCGATCTCCAGGGAGTGGCCGGCCCGGCCCAGCGTACCGTCCACGTACACCCCGTCGGGGCGGATGTTCAGCGCCTGGATGCACGCGTCCAGCAAAACGGGCTTGTGGGTGTATTCCATGCGTGCTCACCCCCGGCTGCGCCGCACGCGGGCCAGCGCGTCCATGGCGGCTGCCATGTCGCCGCTCTCCAGCATCTGCTTCTCCCGCTCTGCCCAGGTCTTTTCATCCCAGATCTCCGCAAAGGAGTTGAGGCCCACGATGGTGGCGGTCTTTTTCAGCCCCGCGTGGGCCCGGAGATTGGCGGGGATCAGCACCCGCCCCTGGGCGTCCGGCTCACACTGGACGGCGTTGGCGTACAGCAGTGTCAGGGCCCGGACCTCGGAATAGGACAGGTCCTCCGTGTCCTCGGACATCTGCTCCCACTTGGCCTGGGGGTAGATGGTCAGGCAGTGCTCGGCCCCGATGGTGATATAAAAGGTATCGCCCAGGGCCTCCCGCATGGCGGAGGGGATCACCAAGCGGCCCTTGGAGTCGATGCTGTTGTTGGATTTTCCCAGCAATCTGGCCATGGACGATCCCCCCTCTCACCCGATTTTTTGGGTCTGGATGGGGTCTATCTGACACTTAGTCTCTACTTTTACCCACTTTTCCCCACCGCATGACTTGAGTATAAGCGAAATTCTTCGGGATTGCAAGCGGATTTTTCGGAGAAAACCCCGGGTCTGAACGGCAAAATCTGTCATTTTTCGCCCAAATCCGTCGTTTTGAAACAGATGTTCGACAGCCGCCTATCAAGTTTACGTAAAATAAAAGAACCCCCCTGACACAAGATGTTGTGTCAGGGGGTACGATTTTCTCATTTTGTCCGCAAAATCCAGATGCTGGCGAAAAAGTTTCACCAAATCTTTCGGCATTTTTCACAAAATTTTCCCGATTACGGTTGACCGCCCGGAGGTCACTCTGCCGGCTCCGTCTCCTGGGGCTGGTTCTTGCCGTCCAGCTTGTCCCGCTGCTCCTGCATCTTGGCTGCGGAGGCGCTGCGGAACCGCACCCGCTGCTGCTTCACCTCGTCCAGAGCCAGCTGCACCGCCTCCTCCGTCCGGGCCAGGGCGTCCTCGGCGTATTCGTTGGTCACCTGGTACAGCTGGCGGCAGCGGTCCTCCGCCCGGGCCACCATCTGGCGGGCCTTCTCCTTGGCGGCGTAGAGCACCTCGCTGTCGGACACCTTGGTCTTGGCGTCCAGCTCCGCCTGGCGCATCATCCGCTCCACGTCCCGCTTGGCGTCCTCCACAAATTTGTCCCGGGCGGAGAGCAGCTCCTGGGCGCGCTTGATCTCCACCGGCAGCTGGGCCCGCAGCTCATCCAGCAGATCCAGCAGCTCGTCCCGGTCCACCATGCTCATGTTGGGCTTGAGAGCCGGGGACTTGGCGTCCTCGATCCGCTCATAGATCATATCGATCAAACGGTTCACATCATTTGCCATGGGACTCATCCTTCCTTCTTTTCCGTCATCTCCCGCACCAGGGGCACAATGGACGCGGGCAGGTATTTCTCCAGCGGCTGATGATAGCGGATCATCTCCCGGGCCATGGAGGAGCTGAAGTGCTGATACTCCGCGCTGGCGGGCAGCAGCAGGGTCTCCAGCTCCGGGTGGATCCCCCGGTTGATCAGGGCCATCTGGTACTCCATATCAAAATCCGTGGTGTTGCGCACGCCCCGGACGATGGCGCAGGCGTGGTGCCGCACCGCGAAGTCCGCCAGCAGGCCCGGCCACAGCTCCGCCTCTACATGGGGCAGGTCCGCCACCGCCGTCCGCACCAGCAGGAGCTTCTGCTCCGGGGTGAACATCTGGTTCCGCTTTTCCGCGTTGGGACTGACGCAGACGCAGACCCGGTCAAAGCAGCCGGCCGCCCGCCGGATCACATCCAGATGTCCCAGAGTGATGGGGTCAAAGCTGCCGGAACAAATCGCTGTTCTCATGGGGTCATTCCTCGTTTTCTTGGTCTGGGTCCCGGCAGATCACCGTCACCGCGATCTTGCCGTACCGATAGGCGCGCCGCACCCGATAGGGGGCCGCCGGGGGCTGGAGACTCCGCTCCGCCGGATGCTCTGCCACAATTATACCATGGGGATTGAGAATGTCAAACGCCGTCAGATGGGCGATGGCCGGCTCCAGCAGTCCCGCGGCGTAGGGCGGGTCCAGCAGCACGATGTCGAACCGCTCCTTCAGGGACTTCAAAAACTCCATGGAGTCCCCCGCCACCACCCGGGCCCGGTCTGCAAGTTCCGTCAGCTTCAGATTCTCCCGGATCAGCTTCACCGCGTCGGCCCGCCGGTCCACGAACACGGCGGAAGCGGCGCCCCGGCTGAGGCACTCGATGCCCAGCTGGCCGGTGCCGGCGAACAGGTCCAGCACCTTCCGCCCCTCGATCTCAAACTGGATGGCGCTGAACAGCCCCTCCTTCACCCGGTCGGTGGTGGGGCGGGTCTCCATGCCCTCCAGTTCCTTCAGACGGCGGCCCCGGGCCGTGCCGGTGATCACGCGCATGGGCGTCTCCTCCTCTCGGTGTTCCCGGCGCCGGCGCGCCGGGTGGGGTGTCTGTCCGCCACCGGGCCGGCGGCGGAACACCCCGCGATTTGTCTATTTTACGGCATACGGAGAGATTTTTCAATAGCTTTCCCCATTCCCCGCCCGGCTTTTTTGCATCTCATCCCGGTCCGGCGCGGCATGGCGGCCAAGCCCCGGCGGAGGGCGAAGTTTTATGCTTGTACTTTCAGGGGAAATCGTATATAATAAAATTCTCAAAGTACAGGCACCGGCCAGCGGCCGTCCCGGGCGGGCCGCCCGCCGCCTTTTCTGCCAATTCCTGGGAAAGAAAGGACGTTCTCATGATTCAATTCAAGTCTGAACTCGGCGAGATCACCGTCAGCAGTGCCGTCTTCTCCAACATCACCGGCATGGCGGCCACCAACTGCTTCGGCGTCAAGGGCATGGCCTTCCGCTCCATGACGGACGGCCTGGTGCATCTGCTGCGCCGGGAGGCCATGAGCAAGGGCGTCAGCATCACCTATCACGACGACAACTCCATCTCCATCGAACTCCACATCATCGTGGAAAACGGCGTCAATCTCCCCGCGGTATGCCGCTCCATTATGAATGAGGTGCGCTATGTGGTCACCAAAAACACCGGCGTCACCGTCAAGGACGTGGACGTGTGCGTGGATTCCATGACCCTGTGAGGGAGGAGCGAACGAGATGAACGAACAGATCACCGGCGCACTGTTCAAGCGGATGGTGCTCCACGGCGCGGCCGCCATTACGGCCCAGAAGCAGGCCATCAATGACCTGAACGTCTTTCCCGTGCCTGACGGCGACACGGGCACCAATATGTCCATGACCATCGGCACCGCGGTGACGGAGCTGCGCAAGACCCAGCCCGCCACCATCGACCAGGCGGCCTCGGTCACCGCCTCCGCCCTGCTGCGGGGGGCCCGGGGCAACTCCGGCGTCATCCTCTCCCTGCTGTTCCGGGGCCTGTCCAAGGCCCTGAAGGGCCGGGAGACCGCAGACGCGGCAGCCTTCGCCGCCGCCATGCAGGAGGGCGTCTCCGCCGCCTACAAGGCGGTGATGAAGCCCGCCGAGGGCACGGTACTCACCGTCTCCCGTCTCGCCGCCAAGCAGGCGGTGGACACGGCCGCCGCCGGGGAGACGGATCTGGAAAAGGTCCTGGCGGATGCCATCCGGGTGGGCTATGCCACCCTGGCCCAGACCACGGAGATGAACCCGGTGCTGAAAAAGGCCGGGGTGGTGGACGCCGGCGGCAAGGGCTATCTGCTGATCCTGGACGGGATGCTGGCGGAACTCCGGGGGGAGCCCATGCCGGAGGAGGCTGATGCCGGCGAGCCGGAGAAGGAGAAGGCGGACTTTGCCGCCATGGCGGCGGAGGACATCACCTTTGCCTTTGACACGGTGTTCATCGTCCGCAAGGCCATGGCGGACATCTCCCTGGAGCCCCTGCGGACCTATCTCAACAGCATCGGCGACAGCCTGGTGATCGGCGAGGACGACGAGGCCTTCAAGGTCCACGTCCACACCAACATCCCCGGCAACGCCCTGAACGAGGCCCAGAAGTACGGCACCCTGGAGCTGGCCAAGATCGAGAACATGCGGACCCAGGCGGACGACTTGGCGGCGGGCAAGCATGTCCAGAGCACCGACGACCTGGACGCGGTGGAGGAGGAGCTGGAATCCGCCCCTGCGGAGGAGCCCGCTCCCGCTGTGGCGGCGCCGGAGAAGAAGTACGGTTTCCTGGCGGTGTGCGCCGGGGACGGCCTCGCCTCTGTCTTTAAAGATCTGGGAGCCGACGGCGTGGTGTCCGGTGGGCAGACCATGAACCCCTCCACAGAGAGCATTCTGGAGGGCGTCAATAAAATTCCGGCGGAGACGGTGTTCGTCCTGCCCAACAACGGCAACATCATCATGGCCGCCCAGCAGTGCGCCGGCCTGACGGAAAAGCAGGTGGTGGTGATCCCCACCAAGACGGTGCCCCAGGGCATCACCGCCATGATGAACGTGGACTTCGACGCGCCGGACGCCCAGACCATCACCGACGCCATGACGGACTGCCTCAGCTCCGTCACCACCGCCCAGATCACCTACGCCGCCCGGGACTCCGACTTTGACGGCTTTGCCATCAAGGAGGGAGATTACCTGGCGCTGGAGGAGGGCAAACTCTTCGGCACCGACAGCTCCCTGGACACCCTGCTCCACAAGCTGGCGGAGGACGCCGCCGGGCGGGAGTCCTCCTTCATCTCCCTGTACTTCGGGGAGGATGTGCAGGAGGCGGACGCCCAGAAGGCCGGGGCCCTGTTTGAGGAGCTGTGCCCCCAGGCGGAGGTGGCGGTCCTCTCCGGCGGACAGCCTGTGTACTATTATATCATCTCTATGGAGTGACATCATCGAAAACCAGCCCGGGCCTGTCGGCCCGGGCTGGTTTTTCATCGTCTGTACCAGATGAGCATACTGAGCTGGGCCTCCGTCTGGCCCGGGTTCCGGTAGGTGTGGGGCTGGTCCGCCGGGAACCGCAGGGAGTCGCCGGTGCCCAGCCGGTAGGTCTCCTCCGGCAGACCGATCTCCGCCTCCCCGGCAAAGACGGTCACATACTCCTCCGCCCCCGGCAGGTGGGGCTGGGCCTCCAGGCCGCCGCCGGGCAGGATGACGATGCGGTAGGTCTCAAACCCCCGCTCCTCGTCAAAGGGGAACGCCGGGTAGTTCCGGTACCGCCCCCCGTCCTCCTCCAGCGCCGGCCCGTCCGCCGCCCGCAGCACTACCGGCCGCTGCCGGGCCGGTTCCACCAGCGAGGTGAAGGACACCTTATAGCCGTTGGCGATCTTCCACACCAGGGAGATGGTGGGGTTCACGTCCCCCTTCTCGATCTGGGCCAGCATACTGCGGGACACCCCCGTCAGCCGGGCGGCCTCGTCCAGGGTCAGCCGCTTTTCCTCCCGGAGCCGCCGGGCGTTTTCCGATACCACCGCGTTGATCTCCAAATTCTCTTCGCCCCCATTGACAGGATATTAGATTTGTAGTACATTATAAAAGAAATCCGATATACTGGATTTTCAGGCGAAGAAATTGTACCTCTTTTTCCAGAGGCCGTCAATCCCCCGCCTGTCTATCCAATGGAAAAGGGGTGCATTGCCATGTACACACTGGAACCTGCCCGGGAGGCTGACATCCTGCGCTGCGGGGAGATTCTGGACGAGGGCAGGGCTTTTCAGCGGGCCCAGGGCTTCGTCCAGTGGACGGAGGACTACCCCAACACCGACACCGTCCGGGCGGACGTCCGGGCCCGGAAGGGCTATGTCATCCGGTCCGGCGGCGCCATTGCCGCGTACCTGTGCGTCGACTTCGACGGGGAGCCCGCCTACCGGGAGATCCAGGGCGCCTGGCAGACGGAGCCCCCCTATGCCGTGGTCCACCGGATGGCCTTTGCCGGCGAGTTCCGGGGCCGGGGGCTGACAGATACCGCCTTCCGTCTGATCGAAGCCCTCTGCCTGGAACGGGGCGTCCGGAGCCTTCGGGTGGACACCGGCTTTCTCAACCGGCGGATGCAGCACATTCTGGAGAAAAACGGATTCTCCCACCGGGGGACTATCTTTTACCAGGGCGGGGCGCGCATGGCCTATGACAAATCCCTGTGATTCACAATCCAGCAGAGCATATAGACAGGGCCCCGGCCTTCGCCGGGGCCCCTTCGTTTCGGTTCGGTTGTCTGCGGAGCCCTCACAGGGCCGCCATCTGCTGTGCCACGCTCTCCTCGCAGCTCCGCTGGGCCTGGAGGGTCTTGTCCATCAGCTCCTCCAGCGTCCAGCCCAGCCGTTCGGCCCCGGTCTTGATGACGTCCCGGGAGCAGCCGGCGGCGAACTTCTTGTCCTTGAACTTCTTCTTCAGGGAGCTGACCTCCATGTCCTGGCAGCTCTTGCTGGGGCGCATCAGGGCGGCGGCGCCGATGAGGCCCGTCAGCTCGTCGGCGGCGAAGAGGACCTTCTCCATCTCCTCCGTGGGCTCCACATCGCAGCACAGACCGTAGCCGTGAGAGCACACTGCATGGATAAACTCGTCGGAGCAGCCGGCTTCCCGCAGCAGCTCGGGGGCCTTAACGCAGTGCTCCTCAGGCCACTTCTCAAAGTCGATGTCATGGAGCAGGCCTACGGTGGCCCAGAAATCGGCATCCTCGCCGTAGCCCAGGTCGTTGGCGAACCAGCGCATGACACCCTCCACGGTCAAGGCATGCTGGATGTGGAAGGGCTCGCCGTTGTATTTGCGCAGCAGAGCCAGAGCGGATTCTCTGTCGATACAAGCTTTCATTGCGGATTCTCCTTTGTATAAATAACTTTCCCTATGGATTTTGGAGCCATTATAGTCCTTTCCTTGCTCCTGTGCAAGGTGCTTTTGCGTCTTTCAGCAGCAGGGACGGGAAGACCTGGCCTGCCGCAGAGCCCGGGAGAGCATGGCAAGCAGCGTGTCAGCGTGACGGTACTCTGCCTCGCTCAGAGCGGTGAGCAGTTTGGAAAGACATGGATCTGTGGTACCTTCGGCAGCCCGTATGTAATTGAAGCCGCCGCAGGCCTCAGTGTGATACCGCTCCCGCAGGGCCTGGCACCAGGGCAGCAGCTGAAGCTGCTGGCAGACGATGGCTGGCTGATAGCAATGTCCGGTGATCAGGTAGTGGACTGCCATCAGCCTTCTGGCATGTTCCCCCTCATCGGCGGCAATCTCCCGCAGGATTCTGGCCTCGTTGGCATTGGGAGCGCACCGGGCCAGAGCCAGATAGTGGCGGCAATCCGCCAGTTCTTCTTCAATAAAGCCGGTAAGGACCTCCAAAGACTCCTGG
>ERZ827423.3000-NODE-3000-length-12263-cov-3.586173_pt1 | contig 12263 bp, 13 predicted proteins | sample MGYA00519775_ERZ827423 | MGnify/ENA primary metagenome ERZ827423 (study PRJEB31778, sample SAMEA3449296) | human gut metagenome | biome: human gut; feature: human-associated habitat; material: faeces | place: United Kingdom | collected 2010/2012 ...
CGATATTAAAAGAAAGGAAATATGTGATAATTAACTTCCTAATTATCATACAAGAAAATCATGAAATTTTATCCATACATAATTATGACGGCGATATCTTATATGCTAGTATCAATTGGTTTTAGTTTGTTTCAAGGATATTTGATTAAGAAATCAATTCTAGAATTCTCAGGAATACCTTTTGATATTTTATTGTTACAAATAACCGGTATATGTAAAAATCCAAATTTTAATGCATGGTGGTATTTGTCGGCTTTATTCTTTTTATTGCCACTGGTCTCTATTTTATTTTACCGAAAATATGTTCGAGACGGGGTATACACATATACCGTGTATTTTGCTCCATTGCTGATATATGGAGCGTTTGCCGTTAAAATCAATGGACTGGATTGGGAGACGGAGCTATGTGGGATTATCCGAACAGGTTTGTTCAGAGGTTTTGCAGGATTATGTGTAGGCTGTCTCATTTCTGATGCTAAAGATAGATTATCGAAAATTAGATTGTTAAAGGCAGGAAAAATATTTGTAACCATTGTTGAAGTAGGAGCGTATACCATTTCAATTATTATTGCTTGGAAGTATAACGGTATAGAAAACAGCACATTTTTAATAGTTTTATTGCTGATAATAGGTTTGATAATAACATTTAGTAATCAAAGCTACACTATATATTTAGACAAAAACATATTTGGATTTTTGGGTAAGATATCTTTGCCGTTGTATATATGCCACTACTCGTGTGGAAGGATTATTGAAAAATATTTGGTTAGCACAAACACTTTTGAAAACTATATAATATATTATTCCGTTTCTTTAGGAATGGCGCTATGTATGTTGTTATTTAATAGGACACTGTTGAGAGGTACAAAAATTGGACTTATATGATTCACAAAGATGCAGAGAATTAAGAAAAAAAATCTTTATTACGGGATATAAGGGAGGAATGGCCCATTTGGCATCATGCTTTTCTTCAGTGGAAATTTTGTATGCCCTTTATAATAAAGGGATATTGGTATATAATACTGATAACTTACAGTGGAAGGAAAGAGATCGATTTGTCTTAAGCAAAGGACATGCAGGACTGGCACTATATGCTGTTATGACAGAGGTAGGGCTGATGTCCAATGATGTTTTTACGAGTTATCTAAAGGACGGGGGAGACTTAGGCGGAGAGCCGTGTATGAGAGACATAAAGGGGATAGAAGCTTCTACGGGATCATTAGGACATGGTCTTTCCATGGCAATCGGTATGGCGTTAGGCCAGAAAATCAGTGGTTTAAAGGCAAAGACGTATGTATTATTGGGAGACGGTGAGTGTCAAGAGGGGACTATCTGGGAAGGATTAATGTCTGCGCCCGCTTTAAAATTGGATAATTTGATTGTTATTTTGGATTCAAATAAAATTCAAAAAATGGATACCATAAAAAATATAATGGGATTTGACAATTGGAGGGAGAAAATTACTCCTATGGGATGGGATATTAAGGAAATTGATGGACATAATGTTGAAGAAATTACTAATATCTTGACAGAAAAGAGAACTTCTACAAAACCACTTTTTGTTATAGCAAATACCATTAAAGGAAAGGGAGTTTCAATTATGGAGAACAATCCTAACTGGCATTTTAAGTTACCTAACAACAAGGAAAAGAAAGTGTTTATGGAAGAACTTGGTATTTCAAGTAATGAGATGGAGCTATAATGCAGAGTATATATATTAGTAAGTTAATGGAACTGGCTGAGAACGACAAACGCATTTTACACTTGATCGCTGACAGTGGGACAGGGTATGATGAATTATTTCGTCACAATTTTCCGAACCAAATATATAATTTTGGTATTGCAGAAGAGAATATGGTAGCTGTAGCGGCCGGATTGGCAACGACAGGACAACTACCATACGTATATACATCAGGAGCTTTTTTAGTATATAGAGCAATAGAGTTTATAAGAGATGATATTTGCTTTCAAAATCTGAATGTCAAGTTTATTGGGATGGGAAGCGGATTGGCATGGAGCTCTTTAGGACCAACTCATCATACGACGGAAGAGATTAGTTTTTTAAGAGCTATTCCTGGGTTAAGAGTTTTTTCGCCGGCAACACCGTATGAAGTAGGTGCATGCGTACAGGCTGCATATGAATATGAAGGACCTGTTTACATAAGAATAGGAATGAATCATGAAGAAGAATTTTTTGAAAATGATCATAAAGTTGTTTTTGGCCAAAATGAGATTTTGCTGACTGGATCAGACGTAGCTATTTTCTCCACGGGAAGCATTTTAGGGGAAGTAATGAAAACAGCGAACAAATTAAATGATTTAGGAATCAATACAAGCGTTATTAATGTTGTATCTATAAAACCCTTTGATACAGAATGTGTTAAAAGACTGGCAGAAAAAGTTGAATGTTTTGTTACAGTTGAAGAACATAATATAATAGGAGGACTGGGGAGTATAATTGCAGATGCAATGGTCGATGCGGGGGTCATAAAACCATTAATCCGTATAGGCTTGCCAGACATTTTTGCAAAAGGATATGGAACAATAAGTGACGTTCGAAAAAGAAACAATTTAGAGTGTGATGACATTGTTAAAAAGATTTTGGAGAATTTGCGATGAATGAGTATTTGTATGACGATTTATATGTTGGTCAAGAGGAGTCATTTGTAACAAAAATAACAACGCAAAAAGAAGATGACTTTAGAAAAATTACAGGAGATAATAATCCCTTACATATTGACGATAATTTCGCAAAAGAGCGAGGAAAATTTAGTTCACATATTTCTTTTGGTATGCTATCAGCCGCTTATTTATCTACTTTAGCGGGTATGTATTTGCCTGGAAAATACAGTTTGATACACAGTATTGATAATATTAGTTTTAGAAATCCAGTTTACGCAGGTGATACCTTAAAGGTAACAGGGAAAATAGTGGACAAACAGGATGGCTTAAATTTAATAATTGTTAAAGTTAGAATGAAAAACCAGAATGGCAAAACAGTTTTAACTACAGATATGAAAATTATAGTTCAGAAATAGAAAAAAGGAGAGAATAAAAATGGAAAGAGAAGAAGTATATGAAAGGTTAAATAATGTTTTTAGAGAAGTATTTGATGACGATAGTATTGTACTTAATGATAATACAACGTCGGATGATATAGAGGATTGGGATTCATTTGAACATATTAATTTAGTTGTAGCTGTAGAGGAAGAATTTTCATTTAAAATTCCGATGGGAAAGGTTGTAACAATGAAGAATGTCGGAGAAATGGTTGATATTATATTGGAATTGGGTAAATTGTAATTAGGAGATTATATGGATAGAATACTTTTAATTGTGGGAGGATCATCTGATATTGGACTCGCTATTATTGAAGACCAGATTGCGTTATATGATAAAGTAATCGTTCATTATAATCACTTGAACTCTAATCTTCAAAAAATTATGGAACGATATTCAAATGTAATATGTTTGCAGGCCGATTTGGCGAGTGAAAATAGTACAAAAAAGCTTATTCAAGCAATAAACGAATTAGATATTGTCCCTACTCACATTATACATTTGCCAGCGGTAAAATTTGAAACGAAGAAATTTCATAAAACATTATGGAAGACAATAGAAAATGAACTATATGTATCGTTAAGATCGGCAACAATGATATTAGCAGAGTATCTGCCTAAAATGAGCAAAAATAAATATGGGAAGATAGTAGTAATGCTTTCCATGGTTATAAATGGAATGCCTCCAAAGTATAGTTCGGACTATGTAATTGTAAAAGAGGCATTATATGGAATGGTAAAAGCAATTGCTGTAGAATATGCAGACAAGGGTATTGTAATTAATGGAATATCACCTGCTTTAATGCAAACCAAATTTATAGAAAAAATGCACGAATATTTAATTGAGGAAAATGCTAAACAGAGCCCAACAGGTAAAAATATGGAAATTAAGGATATTTTACCTACAATCCGGTTTTTGATGTCGGATGGATCTAATTGTGTAAATGGTCAAAATATATCGGTGACATGTGGAAGGTAATGAAATGACAGTTACATCTTTGGACTTTTTTGTATTATTGGTAATAGGAGTACTGGTATACTATTTAGTCCCCAAAAGAGCACAGTGGGGGGTTTTATTAGTTCTGAGTATTACGTTTTACATGTTTGCAGCAAATCCATATACACTGGCATATATAATTATATCAGCACTTTTAGCCTATGTTGCGGGATGGACAGTTAGCCGAAAAGAACAGGGGAAAGTTAATAAAGGGGTTACTAATATAATAATTGTTGGAGCAATAATTATTAATATATTGCTTTGGCTTATTTTAAAGGGAGAATCATTTTGGCTGTGGGGATTTCAACTTTTAAACAGAATGAATTCATTGATTAAGATTCCAAAATCAGAATTTGTTGCGGCACTAGGTATGGGGTATTATACAGCTCAGACAATAGGCTACATTTTAGATGTGCATTGGGGAATCTCAAAACCTGAGAAAAATCCATTAAAGGTGCTGCTATTTGTTATATTTTTCCCACAACTTACGGTTGGACCTATAAGCAAATTTTCTGAATTGCAAAATATATATGAAGCGCATGAATTTACATATAAAAATATATGCTTTGGGACACAAAGAATTTTGTGGGGATTATATAAAAAGCTTGTGATTTCGGATAGAGTAGCAATTATTGTTAATGCTATTTGGAATGATACATTGACATATAATGGAATTTGGCCGTGGATAGCTGTGCTTTTATACCCACTTGAAATCTACACGGATTTTTCAGGATGTATGGATATTATTTTGGGCGCTGCGGAATTATTTGATATAAAAATGCCAGAAAATTTTAAAAATCCTTTTTATTCTTTAACAATTCAGGAATTTTGGCAGAGATGGCATATTACGCTTGGAATATGGGCAAAGGACTATATTTATTATCCTGTTTTAAAATCAAAAATGATGATTGCTATCGGAAAGAGGGCAAGATCCATTTTTTCAAAGAGAATGGCTAAGCTCATTCCTTGGTCGATAGGAATGGGGATTCTTTGGCTGGTTATGGGTGTTTGGCATGGTTCGCTTAAACATGTAGTTGGAGTAAGTGTCTGGTATTGGATGATAATAACAATAAGTGAGGCTTTGTCGCCTGAGTTTAAAAAGGTAAAGAATTTTTTGAAAATAGATGTTAACGTATTCAGTTGGAAGTTTTTTCAACGAATCAGAACATATGCTATTTTTTCAATTGGATGTGTATTTTTTGTGGCTGCTGGAATCACAGATGTATTTAACAGATATAAGATTTTGATTAACTCTATTAAATCTCCTAATCTATGGACATTATTTGATGGTACAATTATGAGTATGAACATAAGCTGGGGGGATATCAATTTAATAATATTAGGTATTTTATCTATGATAGTTGTTGCATACCTAAGAGAAAAGTATGATTATGCCCGTAACTGGATGGCTATACAGATTTTACCGTTTAGATGGATTGCATGGTTGGGATTATTTACAATTGTGCTGATTTATGGACACTATGGAGCAGGATACGAGGCAAGCCAGTTTATCTATCAAGGTTTTTAGGAAGTGTATGAATGAAAAGGCATTTGTTGGGTGATAAAAACAAACTTAAACACATAATACAATGTGTCATTTTTTTTGTAATCTTCTTTGGGGTATTCAGTAAGATTACATGGATGCTTAGAGGTAATGATAGCGAGGCAAGAGAAGATATATATGGCTTCAGAAATCAGGGGAAAGTAGATGTTGTATTATATGGTGGAAGTAATTTACTGAGATACTATCAGCCATTAGAAGCATGGAAAGAAAAGGGATATACCTCATATAACTATGCGACATCAGCTGCCAAGGCAGATCTTCTAAAGGCATACATTGAAGAAAGTAGAAGATCTAATGAAGCAACTTTATACATTTGTGATATAAGGTCATTTCCTATGATTGTAGAAACGGTAGATGACTCTTCGCTCAGGAATTGGTCAGATTCCTTACCGCCGTTATCATTAGCTAGATGGGGCGGAATATCCTCTTTTTTATTTTCAAGAAATCTGGATGGGATAGATATTCCATCATTTTATTTTGATATTTTAAAATACCATATGAATACTGAAGCTTTAAAAAACAGTGATCAATGGAGATATTGGGACTTAAAATCTGTATATAATATTGACAAGGGATTTGAACCTAATAATAATCATGTTCCGTTTGAGAGACCTAAGCGGGTGTATGATGTAGGAAAATTAACAGAGCAGCAAGAAGGAGCATTAAATGATTTGTTGGATTATTGTGATGACAATAACTTACAGATATTATTTATATGTTGTCCTTATATAATACCAGAAGATGATTGGCTAATAATTAATGCGGTAGGTGAAGAAATTGTATCAAGAGGATATACATTTATTAATTTTAATGATTATTATGATGATATTGGTCTTGATTTTGAAACGGACTTCGGAGATGTGAACCATGTTAATTTTTTGGGAGCGGAAAAATATACTAGTTATATAATGAATCATGTTTTGGAAAATTATGATTTGAAGGATCATCGGGGGGAGGAAGAATATAGTCAGTGGAATAGTGATTATGAAGAATTTGCAATATCCCAGACAGGGTGGAAAGATGCTATTACGGCTTTGGTGGATGACCATAGTGTTGCGGAAAGTATTGGTAGTACTTTGGGTGAAAGAACCGATTTTTATGATTGGTATTCAATGATTGGAAATTCTAATTATACTGTAATCATCTCCATAAATGATATGCCACAAGAAATAATGCCAGGCAGCTCGTTGCATTCTTTTATAAAGGATTATCAGATTGACAATGCAAGAGAGAATTACATTGGTGTTTGGGTAGGCGAAAGCGTCAAAGTAGCAACTTCTGATACTTTAGAGATAGAAACGCAGATAGGGATAGACGGAGGAAGGGGGACGGACAAGTGTTTGGTATCTTTGAATTCGAATAGTATAATAATTGGAGAGACAGATTATTCTATAGATGATGCAAAAATTCAAGTTCTGGTTTACGACAATAATTATAAGAAAGTGATAGATAATGTCATGCTTGAGATTGATTCAACGAACTCGATAATATTACGTAGACCATAGTGGATTTTGGAAGATAGAGTTTGAAAGAAAACGGCTGACACGACTTTGAAATTTTGACAATGTGTAAACTTATAATAAAGAGTTTATAGATTAAAATTATTTAATTCAAAATGAAAGGAATATTTTAAAGTAATTATTGCAAGTGTGTGTTATTATAAGAGTAAATACTCAAACATGAGTACCAAAAAACAAAAGAAACCGCCATTTTACTGGCGATTCCTATATATTTGATCTTTGACAGTTAAATTATTTTTTCTTTACAGTGTGGCACTTTTTTGGGACTGCTTTAGACCAAGGGAGAAGGTCAGCAAGGAAATCGCGGCTGGTATCATCCTGGTGTGCTGCCAGTTCGGTCAGCACATATTCCAGATATTCGTAGACCCGGAGACCGTTTGCTTTTGCATTCTCTACAAGCTGTACATGATGGCACTGGCTTCTGCTCCGCGGATGGAATCCACGTTGACCCAGTTCTTACGCCCAAGGGTGAAAGGACGGATGGCGCGCTCTGCGGTATTGTTATCCATAGGGACTTTCCCGTCAGTCAGGAAGAATCGGAGATATTCCTCCTGGTTCAGATTGTACTGGAGAGCCTTGCAAGTACTGCCTCCGGAGGGGACTATTGGAAGAGATTCTTTTACCCATGCGAAATAAGCGTCAACTTTTGGCACAACCACACGCTGACGGTAATCTTTCCGGTCTTTATCTTTGGATTTATTGTAAACCCCGTCCAGGTGGAACAGCTCGGAAATCAGCTTCACACCCTGTGCGGCAACGCTTTCTTCAATTTCCGGAATGCCGGTGGTTTTTACGAGTTTCGCATACTTCCGTTTTGCGTGAACCAAGCAGCCGGCAACTGTCAGGTCATCTTTTTTCTTTTCTAAGGAATGGTAGACCTGATATCTATCGGTTACCAGGATCCCGAAATAGTTCCGGAGGAATTTCTTTGGATGATCTGCTTTTCTGGTACTGCGGTAGTCGTAGAGGATGTTCAGATGGATCTCAGTGGCACGTATCATCCAGTTGACCATGGTGTTTGTCTCGAGGTTCACACCACTGTCTTTGTAGCAGCAGGACTGCCAGTCCAGAGGAAGATGATTATTGAACTTCCCGTTGATGATGGCAGCGACCAGAGAAGCGGTGGCAATGCTGTTACGTAAGAGATCCGGTGAGCGTTTCACCTTGATGATCCTGCCGTCATTGTCTTTGGAAGTATACTGGCGGATCCGGTGTTCATCTACCCAGAGGAGCCCTTTGATTTTGGAAGCACGTCTGCCACTGAAGAGGAACAGGGTATTCGGAACAAAGCGAGACAGAGATTGTGCTGTTAATACACGAATCGGCCGATTCGCGCGAATCGCACAATTCGTGTAATGGAGCCGGAGCCTGTGGAGTAATAGGAACGATGTCCGGGAGAATAGAATCCACATAGCTTTCTTTCAGACGGTGTTTCCAGTAGTTGTAGGTGTGGATGGTGTAGCCGTTCTGTTCACACCATTGCTTGACGGTCAGACCGCTTTCGGATTGTTCTTTGCAAAGGACAGCCCACTGGTCGAGTTTGGCCTGTTGTAACTTTTTAGTAGTGTTCATGAGAACCTCCTGATATAAGACGCAGGGAAATGCGAATATTTGGAGCAATTATCTCATGAATGTGGTATTATGGTAAGGTACTCATAATAGAGTATTTACTCATTTTAATAACAAGATTGTAATTACAGAGAGGGATTGCATTGTGAAGAAGATTGAAGAATTGCAGCAAATTAAAGGTGATGCATATGATTATTACATTTCAAGAAATGAGGATACTGATTTATTTGAAAAGATTTTTTTGGTAGACGAGATAATAGATGAGATATGCAGGCCGGACAAATATTTTTTGATAGGAGAAAAAGGTTCTGGAAAGACAGCTTATTCAGTGTATATGTCGAAATCTGATATGGTCAATTGCTTTTGCTCAATTTCGTTGGTGGAAAATACGCTGTATCAAAGATTTTTAAATATGAAAAAGCAGAAAGCTTTGGAGCTGTCTAGCTATAAAGATATATGGGTAAATCTTATATATCTTATTTTGGCTGAGAATATCAGAAAGCAAGATAAAGATTCTCTTTTTAATAATTTGAAATATAGGCAATTATCTAAGGCAATTGATACGTTTTATAGTGATGCTTTTAAGCCAGAATTCGTAAATGCCTTTGAATTTGTTGATAATGCATCTGCTTCTATTAACTCTATGATAAATCAAGGAGTGTTTTCGACGGCGGGACAGGCAACTGCGGAAAGCTCACAGAAATATGTGGAACAAAGTTATCAGATCAGCTTGATGAAGATAAGAGATGGATTTGAAAAAGCATTTGCTGATGTTAAAGTGAAAAAGCCGACAATTCTATTTGTCGATGGAATAGATGCAAGGCCTAGAGATATCGATAATGAACAGTATTTTGAATGCTTGATAGGGCTTGTAAATGCAGTTTTAGAAATGAATCAATCTTTTCTTAGTGAGAAGAATATTAAAGTAATGTTATTGATCCGGCCAGATATTATGTATAAGATGCCAATTCATAATATGAATCAAAAACTGAGAAATAATTCTGTGTTATTGAACTGGGTAACTTCTTACCGAAAGTATATTGATTCAAAGTTATTTCGGATTGCAGATGACTATTTTATGAAACAACAAGATAGACTATATACATTAGGAGTATGTTGGAACTATTATTTCCCATATCAAGTAGAGTACGGGAAGAATATTAGAAAACCAGATAATCCATTTGTTGAGTTTTTACGATATTCATTATATAAGCCAAGGGATATTTTGACTATGTTAAATGAAATGGTTGACGCTACCAGAGGTATGCAATTCAAACATTCCGATTTTGACAATATTTTGGGTAATTATTCTACGTATTTAAAGGGCGAATTAAAGGATTACATGTTAATTTACATGGATGATTCGGATTATAGTAATTTTATTTTGTTTTTTGACTATTTTAAAGGTAATCGTAATTTTAACTATAAGTTCTTTGAAGAAAAGCATTTGGAATATGTAAAATATTTAAGAGAACTTGGTCGGAAGATACCACCTTATATGGAAACAGCCAGTGATGCGTTGCAACTATTATATGATACAAATATTATATGCTATAAAGTTTATGTAGATGGTATGGAAGCACCCAAAATGTTTTGGTCATACAAAGAGAGAAATTATGCCAATATGCAGCCAGAAGTAAAAAAAGGTGGAGATTATTCGTTCCATTTGGCGTATGCTATGGCATTTCGGCTAAAAGGATAGAAAAAAAGGAATAAAGGAGACCAGTTATGTCACTATTTACAGGAAAAACATTAATGATTACCGGAGGAACCGGATCTTTTGGAAACGCAGTATTAAATCGTTTCCTAAAAACAGATATTGGAGAAATACGTATCTTTTCTCGTGACGAAAAAAAACAGGATGATATGCGTCATGAATATCAGTCAAAAATGCCGGAAGTAGCGGATAAAATCAAGTTTTACATTGGAGATGTCAGGGATCTGAACTCTGTACGTGCTGCTATGTCGGGAGTAGATTATATTTTCCATGCAGCTGCTTTGAAGCAGGTGCCGTCCTGTGAATTTTTCCCTATGGAAGCGGTGAAAACGAACGTTATTGGAACGGATAATGTCTTAACCGCAGCAATTGAGGCAGGAGTGGAATCGGTTATCTGCCTGTCTACGGATAAGGCGGCTTATCCCATTAATGCCATGGGTATTACAAAGGCGATTGAGGAAAAGGTAGCTGTGGCGAAGTCCAGAAATTCCGGAAAGACTAAGATCTGCTGCACCCGTTATGGCAATGTCATGTGTTCTCGTGGATCTGTAATTCCTCTGTGGATTGATCAGATCAAAGCAGGTAATCCCATTACTGTGACAGAACCGTCCATGACCCGTTTTATTATGAGCCTGGAGGAAGCGGTGGATCTTGTACTTTTCGCATTTGAGAAGGGCGAGAATGGAGATCTGCTGATCATGAAAGCTCCGGCATGTACTATCCAGACACAGGCAGAAGCAGTATGTGAGTTGTTTGGTGGTAAGAGGGAAGATATCAAGGTGATTGGTATTCGACACGGCGAGAAAATGTATGAGACGCTGCTTACGAATGAGGAGTGTGCAAAAGCAATTGATCTTGGAGGTTTCTATAGAGTGCCTGCGGATAACCGTGGCCTGAATTACGATAAGTACTTCAAAGATGGTGATGCAAAGAGAAATACTCTTACAGAGTTCAACTCTAATAATACGAAACTGCTGAATCTGGAAGAGACGAAGGCAACGATTGCAAAGCTTGCGTATATTCAGGAAAGATTGGCGGAGGATTAAAAATGTTTGATTTTAAGTGGAAAGAGAACGGATCGATTAAACTGTTGATTATAGTTGGGACAAGACCGGAGATCATCCGTCTGGCAGCAACCATGAAGCGTTGTAGGGAATATTTTGACTGTTGCGTAGCACATACCGGACAGAATTATGATAAGAACTTAAATGATATTTTTTGGTCTGATTTTGATCTGGGTGGACCGGATGTCTGGATGAATGTCGTAGGAGAGAATCTGGGACAGACTTGTGGGAATGTCATTGCCAGGAGTTATGAACTGATGGCAGAGATTCAGCCGGATGCTTTATTAGTATTGGGCGACACCAACAGCTGCCTGTCAGCTATCGCAGCGAAGAGGCTTCATATTCCTATTTTCCATATGGAGGCAGGAAACAGATGTAAGGATGAATGTCTTCCCGAAGAGACGAATCGTAGAATTGTGGATGTGATTTCGGATGTGAACCTGCCGTATTCCGAACCCGCCAGAAAGTATCTGAATGAGATGGGAATGCCCAAGGAGAGGACATATGTAACAGGATCTCCCATGGCAGAGGTGTTACACGGTAATTTGGACAAGATTGAGGCATCTGATGTCTTAAACAGACTGGGATTAGAGCCGAATAAATATATTCTGTTGTCAGCGCATAGAGAAGAAAATATCGATACGGATAAAACGATCGGATTTTATAACTTCGAGTCAGGAACAGAACTTGTCACAGGCTGGCTGGTAAGCATGAAAGGTCCCTCGCGGGGGAGGGACTATAAATTGTTTCATGGCTGGAACCGGATCGGCAGA
>ERZ827423.3013-NODE-3013-length-12220-cov-3.381915_pt1 | contig 12220 bp, 9 predicted proteins | sample MGYA00519775_ERZ827423 | MGnify/ENA primary metagenome ERZ827423 (study PRJEB31778, sample SAMEA3449296) | human gut metagenome | biome: human gut; feature: human-associated habitat; material: faeces | place: United Kingdom | collected 2010/2012 ...
TGGCAAAGCCGCGGATGTAGCCCACGCCCAGCACCGTGCCGGGCACGGCCATGGCGAGCATGGACACCGCCTCGATGAAGCCCTTGGACTTAAAGCTCCGCTTGACGACGAGGTAGGAGATGATCATGCTCAGCAGCGCCGTTATCGGGGCGGCGATCAGCGAGAGCACGAAGGAGTCACGGAAAGCCTGGAAGCCGTGGTAGCGCGTGAAGACGAGCTTGAACCACTTGCCCGTGAGCGGGAAGAACTTATAGCCCCAGGTCGGGAAGAAGGAGCCTATCGGCACGCAGATATACATCAGGATAACGAAACCCGCAGCAAGCCCGCAGAGCACCGTCAGCGGTACGCGCACGCTCTTGTCCTCGATGAGCATCCTGCCGCGCGAGGCCTTGCCGGTCAGCGTCGCGGCGGTCTTGGCTTCGAGGTAATACTTCTGCACGGCGAACATCAGCAGTGTTATGCACAGCAGCACGACCGCCATCGCCGCGGCACCTGCCTTGTCGTAGGCGCCGGTGATCTGGAGATAGATCGTCGTCGCCAGCGTGTCATACGAGCCGCCGATTATCATGGGGTTAGCAAAGTCCGCGATGGACTCGATGAAGGTCACAAGGAAAGCGTTGCCGAGGCCGGGGAGCATCAGCGGCAGCGTGACGCTGGTGAAGACCTTCCAGCGGCTCGCGCCCATGTCGCGCGCGGCCTCCTCAAGCGAGGGGTCGATGTTCTTGAGCAGTCCCTTGAGCATCATGTAGCAGACCGGGAAGAAGGTCAGCGTCTGGACGATGACGATGCCCCAGTAGCCGTAGACGCTGTTGTCGTAAATGCCGAGCAGGAAGCGCGTTATGACGCCCGCCTTGCCGAAGAGCATTATCATCGACAGCGACAGCACGAACGGCGGCGACACGACCGGCAGCATCGACACGACCTTGAACAGGCCGCCGACGAATTTGTTCATGCGCACATAGACCTCGACATACGCGAACAGCAGACCTATGAGCGCAGAGAGTATGCCGACGAGGAAGCCCACCTTCAGCGTGTTCGATATTGCCTTGGTGAAGGTCGGCATATTGAAGATGCGCTTGAAGATATCAAAGGTGAGCCCCTTATCGCTCACGAAGCTATCCACCAGCAGTATCGCCAGCGGGTAGAGAATAAACAAAGTCAGAAATGTTATCAGCACGACGATGGTCGTGACCATGATCGGGTCGGCCATGAGCTTCTTCCGATCCAGCGCCGCGCCCTGGCTTCTTGCCATATGTATTCTCCTCTCTCTGAAAGGATAGATAAATCAGATTCTAAAAAAGGAAGGCGGCAGCGCCGCCTTCCTTGCGGATATTATTGATTACTCGGTCTTGAAACGATCCGCACCGGTGTCAGCGCCGGCAGCGGCGATAGCGTTCATGACTTCCTCAATGTAAGTGCCGATGTTCTGCTTTGCATCCTCGAAGTCGTAGTCCATGACATTGTCGGGATCAAGGCCGAAATCTGCTGCCTGAGAGGGCTGCTCGGCATTGTCAATGACGAGGAACTGGTAGGAGCCGTTGTCCTTGGCGAGGTTCACGCAGTCGGGAGACAGAGCGTACTCGATCCAGAGCTTTGCAGCGTTGGGGTGAGCGCAGCCCTTGAAGATAGCGGTAGCGCCGATCTCGAAGGAGGTGCCGGAGCTGGGGATGATGAGTTCGACATTGCCATAGCCGTTGTCAACGATCTGGGTGATGCCGTCATGCAGGAAGCCGATGCCGATGACGCACTCACCGGTGCCGACATTCTTGGACGGGCCGGAGCCAGACTTGGTGTAAACCTGGATGTTCTTGTCGAGGTCTACGAGGTACTGGATGCCTTCATCGTGGCCGTACTTCTGGATCATTGTGTTGATGACGAGCTTTGCGGTACCGGCGGTGTTGTAGTTAGACAGCCAGATAAGACCCTTGTACTCGTCCTTGAGCAGATCCTGCCAATCCTGGGGAGCCTCAAGGTTCATGCGCTCGAGCTCATCGGTGTTGACCATGAAGCCGAGGATGCCCTTGTAGATGCCGTACCAGTAACCGTCCTTGTCGCGGTACATATCGCTGAGCAGGTGGGAAGCGTTCTCCGCCTCGTAGGCCTCAAGCAGGCCCTCGCCGGCGACAACGTTGTACGGGTCGGTCGTGCCGCCGAACCAGACGTCAGCGGACGGGTTGCCGTTCTCTTCCTCGATCTTTGCCTGCACCTCACCGGTGGACAGACGCTGATAGGTGGTCTTTATGCCGTAGAGCTTCTCAAAATTCTCGCAGGCGGCGGCGAGGTACTCTTCCTCGCAGGAGCCGTAAACGACCAGTTCGCCCTCGGCCTGAGCCAGAGAGACGAGATCGTCAGCCGCGGGTTCGGCTGCGGGTTCAGCGGCAGGGGCCTCAGTCGCGGCCGGAGCGCTGTTGCCGCATGCGCACAGGGACAGAACCATCACGAGTGCAAGCAGCAGTGCCAGATACTTTTTCATGTGTTTTCCTCCGTTAGATTTATTTTGATCTCCCCGCCCGCATGGGCTGAGAGAGATTTCCCGGTTTGCAGCTCGGGCATTATGTACACAACGCACAACAAATGCCCTTTGCAGGTACGTGCAAATTGTATAGCTTTTAAGAATTTCTGTCAACAGCTCCGCCGTTTCTTCTCAGTTTTCTCATTATTTTATCAGTCTTACCTCAGCTTATAATGAACTTTTTACTTGTGTCCCCGGCTTTGTGAAGGTATAATAGCATATATCAGAACGTGGATTTAAGGAGATTTTGTCATGCCTACTACGTGGAACCGCTCCTCCGAGGTTTTTCATAAGATATACTCCGCCAATACCGACGCCTTCTACCGCGTCGGCGGCATTGCCATGGCAAAGGAGTTAGATGAGTTTATGACCCGCTGCGCGCTTGGGCTGTGGAGCCGCGGCGGCGGGATCACCCAGCGCCATGTCGACATGGCGAACCAGATATATTCCCGCAACCAGCCGCAGCCGAAATGGATGCTCTGGTCACTGACAAGCTCCGTGTGCGAAAGCGAGGTCTTCCTCCCGCCGGTGTTCTACTGGAACCTTGCCGAGAACGATGCCAAGCGCGGCACCGAGGCTTCCCGCACCTTTATCCGCATGCTCACGAATATCCTGCTCTACCTTGCCGCCGTGGACGACGATGTCAGCTACGACGAGGCCGCCTACATAACCGAGTGTACCGACAAGCTCACCGCGATATGCGACACGAGCGGTGTGCGCAAGAGCCGCGAGGCGCTCAATCCCCTTGACTATGTCACAAGCTCCGAGCCGGGCTTTCAGGAAAAGCATCGCCTTCAGGAGCAGACTGCGGGCGGCGAAAAGCTCAAAGAAGGCGACGCTGAAAAGCCTGACGCCGAGGAGAAGAAGCCGGACTTTGACGAGCTCATGGCGCAGCTCGACTCCCTCGTCGGGCTTGACGATGTGAAGAAGGACATCAAGAACCTGATGAACCTTGTAAAGGTACGCAGGCTGCGCAGGGAAAACGGGCTGCCGATCCCGCCGATGAGCCTGCACATGGTGTTCATGGGCAACCCCGGCACGGGCAAGACCACGGTCGCGCGCATCATAAGCGGGCTGTACGCGGCGATATGCGTGCTGGAAAAGGGGCAGCTCATCGAGGTCGACCGCTCCGGGCTCGTCGCAGGCTACGTCGGGCAGACCGCACTCAAGACGCAGGAGGTAATTAAATCCGCACTCGGCGGTGTGCTGTTTATTGATGAAGCCTACTCCCTCGCTTCCGGCGGTGAAAACGACTTCGGCCGCGAAGCGATAGAGACGATACTCAAAGCGATGGAGGATCACCGCGATGAGCTTATCGTCGTCGTCGCGGGCTATGACGGGCCTATGGAGAAGTTCATTAACTCCAACCCCGGCCTCCAGTCGCGCTTCAATAAATACTTCTACTTCCCCGACTATAACGGTGAGCAGCTCCTGCACATCTTCAAGGGGCAGTGCAAAAAGAACGGCTACGCCCTCACAGAGGAGGCCGAAGCCGAGGCAAAGGCGATGTTTGAAGAGCTGTACGAGAACCGCGGCGAGAACTTCGGCAACGGACGCGATGTGCGCAACGTGTTTGAAGACACGGTCGTGCGCCAGTCAAACCGCGTCGCCGCGCTGGACGCGCCGACGAAGGACGACCTCATGCAGTTCCTCCCGGAGGATCTCAGGGACGCGGATGAGACCGGCGAGACAGACGCTGAAGAATAAGAGGGTAATAACATGAAACTGAAGCTGTGTTTCTCGGCACTCTGTGCTGCGGCAGTTATCCTGCTTGCTTCCCCTGCGGCGTATGCCGACAGCTATGATCTTTCCCTCGGCAGCATAAGCATCGACAGCACTGCTTCCGGGCAGACCGTCGTGCAGAACGGCAAAACCGCCGTAGACCCGGCTCCCGTGATAACCCAGAAGTCTGCGGAAGCGACGCAGAACACGCTCATGTCCGGCCGCGTTCCGGGCATTGAAAAATCCGCCGGCGGCTGGCTCGAGATCGCCGGTGAGGATGACGCCGTCCTCAACACGACCGGCTCCCCCGGCATCGGCAGCGGCGCGGCCAGCGATGCGGACGGCAAAGAGATCCCCCCAGATTACTCCGCGCTCCGGAAAGACGGCCTTGTGGAGTTCTTCGATCCGGACGGGAAACTCCTCCGCAGCTATTCCCTCGACACTCCCTCCGGTGTTCTCAAATAAACATTATCATATTATAAAGAACGCTTTCAGTCAGGAAGCGTTCTTTTATTATTCACCGGCATTATAAAATTTTCTCTTGACTTTACAATTGCTGTAGAGTTCATTATAATGCAGTAGTCAGAAATCCGGAGGGAAACGCAAATGGAAAGAAACCTTACAAGCGGAAGCGTATTCAAAAACATTGTCATATTCTCACTGCCCTATCTGCTGTCTTACTTCTTGCAGACGCTTTACGGGCTTGCCGACCTGTTCATCATCGGCCAGTTTGAGGGCGTGGCGAGCACGACGGCAGTTTCGGTCGGCTCGCAGGTCATGCATATGCTGACTGTCATGATCGTCGGCCTTGCGATGGGCTCGACGGTCAGCATCGGTCAGGCCGTCGGCGCGCGTGACAGAAAGCGCGCGGCACAGGCCATCGGCAACACGGCGACGCTTTTTATGACGCTCTCCGTCGTACTGACGGTCGTGCTGCTTGTATTAGTCCGGCAGATCGTCGCGGTCATATCCACGCCTGCCGAGGCCGTTGAGGGGACGGTCGCGTACCTCACTATCTGCTTCATCGGCATTCCGCTCATCACGGCTTATAATATCATCAGCTCCGTTTTCCGCGGCATGGGCGATTCAAAGAGCCCGATGTATTTCATCGCAGTCGCGTGCGCGGCCAACATAGCGCTGGACTACCTGTTCATGGGCGCGCTCAAGATGGGGCCTGCGGGCGCAGCGCTCGGCACGACGCTCGCGCAGGCGATAAGCGTCGCGGTGTCCCTCGTCATGGTGCTGCGGCAGAAGACCGGCATCGCGCTTCGCCGCGAGGACCTCAAGCCCAGCCGCGACATGATGGGGCAGCTGCTGTCCATCGGCGTGCCCATCGCCATACAGGACGGGCTCATTCAGGTCGCCTTCATTATTATAACTATCATCGCCAATCGCCGCGGGCTCACCGACGCGGCGGCGGTCGGCATAGTCGAGAAGTTCATTAGCTTCGTGTTCCTTGTGCCCTCGTCCATGCTCTCGACCGTCTCGGCGCTCGGTGCGCAGAACATCGGCGCGAACAAGCCCGAACGCGCGGTGGCTACGCTGCGCTACGCCGTGATGATCGCCGCGGGCTTCGGCGTGATCGTCACCATACTTATCCAGTTCATCGCCGAGAGCATCGTCGGGCTGTTCACACCGGACGCCGCAGTCATTGCGGCAGGCGGGCAGTACCTGCGCGGATATATTTTCGACTGCATCTTCGCCGGGATACACTTCAGCTTCAGCGGATATTTCTGCGCCTGCGGAAAGTCCGGGCTGTCGTTCATGCACAACATCATCGCCGTCGCGCTCGTGCGCGTTCCGGGCGTGTATTTCACCTCCAAGCTCTTCCCTGCGACACTTTTGCCGATGGGGCTTGCAACGGCGGCGGGCTCGCTCGTGTCGGTCATCATATGCGTTATCGCATTCGCGGTCATAAGCCGCCGCGGGAAAGCCGAAGCGGCAGGGGTGTGACAGGATGGAAATGCCGAAGCTGTTCCAGATCGGGGATATGGCAAAGCTGTTCCACATCAGCGTCAGCAGCCTGAGGTATTATGAGAGCCTTGGCCTGCTGACACCGGAGCGCGTCGACCCCGACACGGGCTACAGGTATTACAGCGTGCGCCAGTTTGAGGTGCTCAACACCATACGCTATCTGCGCGAGCTGGACATGCCGCTGCCGGAGATATCGGACTTTCTGAAAAACCGCGACATTGACAGGATGGAAGAAAAGCTGCGCCAGCAGAAGGCTGAGATTGAAAGGAAGCGGCTCGAGCTCCAGCGCATCGAGCGGCGGATAGACAACAACCTGCGCCGTATCCGCGACGCGCAGGACTCGGAGCTTGACGTGATAAAATACGCCGCCTCTCCCGCGATGCGCATAGTATGGATGGACACGGCGCTGAAGATCAGCAGCTCTCTCGACATGGAGATGCCGATCCGCGAGCTTGAGCAGTCACAGGCGGAGACGGCGCTGTTCCTCGGCAAGGTCGGCGTCGGGATATCGGCGGAGAACCTTGAGGCGGGGAGCTTCGAGCAGTACGACGGAGTGTTCCTCATCCTCGACGATGAGGACAGGTTCGACGGCAAAACCGTTCTTCTGCCGGAGACGCAGTGCGTATCGGTGCGTTTCCGCGGCAGCCACACGGAGGCAGCGGAGCAGTACCGGCGGCTCATGGAGCGTATCCGCGCGCACGGTATGAAGCCGTCCGGGTTCTCACGCGAGATAACGATGATAGACTACGGCATCACGAGCGACAGAGAGAAGTTCGTCACCGAGATAAGCATACCGGTCACTGAATTATAAAATTATTCCCTCCAAAAATTTTGGAGGGAATAATTTTATATCGCAAACATTCCCGCAGCGAGGCGGGCAAAGAACCCGAAGAAGCCGAGGCGCGGCACATCCTCCGCGGCGCACACCGGAACCTCCGCGACGGTACGGCCGTCGGCGCTTACAGTCAGCGTCCCGAGCCGGTCGCCTTTACGCACCGGAGCCGGCACACTGCGGCGCAGTTCCAATTTATATTCCGGTTCGCCGCCCTTGGGGATAACGGCAACGCTGTCGCCCGTGTACTCGGCCCTGACGTTTTCGGCACGGCCAAGCTCGACATGGACATCCGGCAGCAGCACGCCGTCATTGAGCGGGCACAGGCGAAAGCTTGAAAAGGCGTAGTCGAGCAGCGTTTCCGCGTCCTTGTTGCGCGAATCGCTCGTCTCGCAGTGCATGACGACGGCGATATATTCCACGCCGTTGCGCTCGGCGGTCGCGGAAAGGCAGTAGCGCGAGGTCGAGGTATAGCCGGTCTTGAGTCCCGTGCAGCCGGGGTACCAGTAGGCGAGCTTATTGGTGTTGCTCAGCTCGAACTCCCCGCCGCGGATGCTGTCCATCCATATGGTCGTATAGTCCTTGATAAGGTCATGCTTTATAAGCTCGCGGGACATGAGCGCGACATCGTAGGCAGTGGTGAAGTGCGCGCCGTCATCAAACAGTCCGCTGCAATTGGAAAAGTGCGTGTTCTCAAGCCCAAGTTCCTCTGCACGCTTGTTCATGCGCTCGACAAACTTTTCCTCGCTGCCGCTTATGTGCTCCGCCATAGCGACCGCGCAGTCGTTTGCCGAGACGACCGCGATGCATTTGAGCATATCGCTGACGCTCATCTGCTCCCCTGCTTCGAGGTACACGCAGCTGCCGCCGAAGGATGCCGCGCGTTCGCTTGCGATGACCGTGTCATCAAGCCTGAGCCTGCCGGCTTCGATGTCCTCCACGATGAGCAGCATCGTCATTATTTTCGTGATGCTCGCGGGAAAGCCCGGCTCATGCGCGTTCTTCTCATAGAGGACAGTCCCCGTCTCCTTCTCCATCAGGATCGCCGCGGGGGCGTTGATCTCCGGCTGGGCGCGCCCGTCAGCGTCGAGCGCAAAAGCCGAGGGAGAAGCAAGCGTGAATATCACCGAGATCAAAATGACGAGCGGCAGCAGACGTTTCATAGCGTTCCTCCATGCGGCGTTTGCCGCAATAAAAAAGTCGTAAAGATTTTTGCCGGGGCGGGCTGAGTTGCTTGTTTAAAGCTATGTGCGGCAAAGAGTATCTATGTTTCGGTTTACAAAATTATGGGAATTTCGAGCGGATACGACAAAATATGCAATACCGGCGTATAGCGCCGAATGCTGATGGCAAGGAGAGTTTTTAACACTTTCAACAGGGTTTTCAACACAAAGAAATGAATAAAATGTTACCGCGTCGCCAAATTCAGTTTACATAAAATTAGCATTGCTTTATTTCCGAGTCTCCGCATCCGCGCATCAAAAATTTACAAATCACATATTGACGGCAACAAACGCCGCAGAGTACAATAAGTTATACAAAAGAAGCTGGCATTGGAGGAAAGCCGTATATGAGACGACCGTTCAGATGGGATAAAAAGTATCTCTATTGGGGCATAACAGCGTTCTGCGTTGTTGCCGCGGCGATACTGTTTTATATGGCGCTCAACTACATCGGCGCTGTCGGCAGCGCGATAGGTGCGCTCGTTAAGATACTCAGCCCGTTTATCTGGGGGCTTGTAATAAGCTATCTGATCGGGCCGCTCGTACGCACGCTTGAAAATAAGGTTTTTCGTCCGCTGGCGTCCAAGCTCTATAAGAAGAACAAGCGTTCCGACGGGCACGGCTTTGCACGCGGCATGTCCATTCTGTTTTCTGAGATCATAATGCTGGCGGTCATAGCGGCATTGATCTACCTCATCATCCCGCAGCTGTACAGCAGCATTGAGACCATCGTTGTGAGCAGCCCGACTTACATAGACAACGGCACACAGTGGCTGACAAGACTGCTGGAGGACTACCCGGAGATCGAGCAGTACGCAGTCCAGACGCTGGGTGATGTGAACGAATTCCTCGCAAACTGGCTCAAGAACACCGTGCTCCCCGGTCTCGGCAACCTTATCACCAATGTCGGCGCGGGTGTGTACTATGTCGTGATGGCGGTGTATAATCTCATTATCGGCATCATCGTCTCGGTCTATATGCTCGGCAGCAAGGAGACCTTCAAGGCAAACGCCAAGCGCGTCATGTATACGCTCTTCTCCGTCGAGACCGTGAAGAAGATATTTGACGGGCTTGACTTCACCGATAAGACTTTCATGGGCTTCATAAACGGCAAGATTCTCGACTCTGCTATCATCGGCCTTATTTGCTACATCGGCTGCGTCCTGCTGCGCATGCCATATGCGCTGCTGATAAGCGTCATCGTCGGCGTGACAAATATAATCCCGTTCTTCGGCCCGTTCATCGGCGCTGTGCCGAGCGCGCTGCTGGTGCTGCTGGTCGATCCGTTCAAATGCCTGATATTCGTTATTTTCATCATCGTGCTCCAGCAGGTCGACGGCAACATCATCGGCCCGAAAGTGCTCGGCAGCTCCATCGGCATCAACGGCTTCTGGGTCATGTTCTCCATCATCCTCGGCGCGGGGTTGTTCGGCTTCTGGGGAATGCTCCTCGGTGTGCCGGTGTTCGTCGTTATCTATACGCTCATCAATAACCTCATTGACAGGAAGCTCAAGCGCAGCGACCTGCCGTATGAGACGGAGGACTATATGGACGTCGATTACATCGACCCCGCAACGCTCCAGCCCGTGAAGCACGCAGATGCGGAGCCCGGCGAGAAGGCATAAAACTAAACAGATTTTGATTTTAAGCTCCTCAGGCTTTTGCCTGAGGAGCTGTTCATATTTGTGCAAAAACTTCTTGTATTTTCTGTGAATTATATATAAGAAGGCCGACGAAACTATTGACAAAGAGGCGCGGCGATGGTATATTAGCACTCGAAAGGTAAGAGTGCCAACAGTCAGATGCAGTGAGTGCTAAAAAGGTTCGGCAGGTATAAAATGGCAATCAGTGAGAGAAAAAAGAAAATACTTGCGGCAGTCGTCGATGAGTATATCCAGACGGCAGAGCCTGTCGGCAGCAAGACCATTGCGCAGACTGCCGGGCTCGGCTGCTCCTCCGCCACGATAAGAAACGAGCTTGCCGAGCTTGTGAGCCTCGGCTATCTCGAGCAGCCGCACACCTCAGCCGGACGTGTCCCGACACCTAAAGGGTACAGGATGTACGTGAACGAGCTTATGCAGCGGCAGAAGCTCAGCACTGAAGAGACGGAGGATATAAACCGCCGCATGAATCAGCGCCTGCAGCAGCTTGATGATACGATCGGCGATATAAGCCGCCTTGCCTCGCAGCTTACCGATTACCCGGCGCTCGCGCTCACAACGCGCGCCGCCGTGACGATAAAGCGCGTCGACCTCATCTATGTTGACGCAAACACCTTTATCATCGTTCTGATGCTCAGCGACAATTCCGTTAAAAGTAAGCTCGTGCATCTTCCGCTTTCAGTGGATCAGCGGCTCGTGCAGCGGCTCTCGGCGCTGTTTAACTCCAACTTTACCGATATCACCGAGGATCAGATCACCTCGCTTCTGATAAACACCACCGAGCGCGCGGCGGACGATACGATTGGCCTGACCTCTGTTATCTCCGCGTTTGCGATAGAAGTCCTCAGCGGCGCGCATGCCCCCTCTGCCTATGTGACAGGCGAGAACAGGCTGCTCAATCAGCCGGAGTACCGCGACCCGGACAAGGCGCACAAGCTCATGGGCTATCTCTCCGGCGGCGGATACATCCTCCCGCCTGAGGAGCTTAGAGACGATGTGGGCATCAAGGTGCTCATAGGACCGGAGAACGTGGCCGAGGAGCTCAAGGATTCAAGCGTCGTCATCGCAAGCTATGACGCGGGTGACAACACCCGCGGGCTGATCGGCGTAGTCGGGCCGACGAGGATGGATTATTCCGCGGTCGCCGCGAAGCTCAGCATACTTGCCGCGGGGCTCTCGCGCAGGCTCGGCAGCGGTGAGACGCCGCCAGAGGGCATGCACAACAAACTGATAATCAAGGGGGATGACCACAATGAGCAAGGATAAGAAAGAAGAAAAGAAGCAGACGGCTCCTGCCGCCGATGAAATAAAGGAAGAGGTCAAGACCGAGGAGCCCGAAATAGAAGCCAAGGAAGCTGACGGCAAGAAGCCGGAAGCTGAAAAGGCCGAAGAGAAGAAGCCCGAGGAGAAAAAAGGCAAGGAAAAGAAAGAAGAAAAGACGCCCGACCTCAAGGCCGAGATGGACACGCTCAACGACAAGTACCTGCGCATCTGCGCCGAGTATGATAACTTCCGCAAGCGCAGCCAGAAAGAGAAAGACAGCCTGTACGGCGACGTCAAGGCCGAAACGCTCAAGAAATTCCTGCCGGTTTATGATAATCTTGTCCGCGCACTGGCACAGTCCACTGAGGACGAGGCTTACCGGCGCGGCGTTGAGATGATAATGAATCAGTTCAACGTCACGATGGAAAAGCTCGGTGTGACCGAGATAGAGTGTCTCGGCAAGAAGTTCGACCCCGCTTTCCACAACGCCGTTATGCACGTTGAGGACGAGGAAAAGGGCGAGAACGAGATCGTCGAGGTGTTCCAGAAGGGCTTTATGATGGGCGATAAAGTAATCAGATTTGCAATGGTCAAAGTTGCGAACTAAGTATCCCCGGCTGCACAATCAATTCAGCTATTACCGCACTGCGGTTTTAGTATATAATTCTCAGTAAAAAACAAATCCACATATATCAGGAGGAATTCACAATGGGTAAGATCATAGGAATAGATTTGGGCACAACTAACAGCTGCGTAGCAGTTATGGAGGGCGGCGAAGCCGTCGTCATCGCAAACGCCGAAGGCGCACGTACCACTCCGTCCGTCGTTGCATTCGCAAAGACCGGCGAGCGTATGGTAGGCCAGGTCGCAAAGCGTCAGGCCATCACCAACCCCGACCGTACCATCTCCTCCATCAAGCGTGAGATGGGCTCCAACTACAAGGTCAATATCGACAATAAGTCCTACACCCCGCAGGAGATCTCCGCAATGATCCTGCAGAAGCTGAAGGCAGATGCTGAAGCATACATCGGTA
>ERZ827423.3014-NODE-3014-length-12215-cov-16.992188_pt1 | contig 12215 bp, 14 predicted proteins | sample MGYA00519775_ERZ827423 | MGnify/ENA primary metagenome ERZ827423 (study PRJEB31778, sample SAMEA3449296) | human gut metagenome | biome: human gut; feature: human-associated habitat; material: faeces | place: United Kingdom | collected 2010/2012 ...
ACGAGCTTCGTTCTTCACTTCTGCTGCCAATCACACACCACTCGCAGCCGCCATCTATGCCCCCTTTCTTTTAAGGCTCCGCTTCAGATTCATCGTCTACCGCAGCCTTTTCCTATTTAAGAACATTTTACCATACGTTGCGGAGGCTGTCAACATAACTGCAAATATAACCGTATAACGGTTTACCCGTTCACGCTCCTAAAGGGCACAAACGGGTAAACCGTTAGTGAAAAAAGAAGCCGAGATAACTATATAGCTATCTCGGCTTCTCCTTCTCTACGAATATTGATCCTTAGATTAACCTTTCATCGCTTCCATTTCTGCAATCGTCAAATTATTACGCTCTCTAAGGAAAGAACCAATCTCATTTCCCTGAAAATCATATAAGGGGATGTAATAGGAATCGGGCTGAGTTTTCTGCCATTCAAGAGCGTCCTGCGGTGTTTCAAATTTTGGGTGACTCAAATCACTGGTTCGGACATATCCCTCCTGGTCATTCGTCCCAATCGCAGCCTGTAAATCCGGCATTTCCCCTACTACCTCTGCCATCAAAGCAGTTCCATAAGTTTCGCCACGAACATTCTTAGGGAAATTTCCGTTAATAAGCGACGTCTGCTCAACAGACAACACGGATCCTGCTCTTTCACCAAGATTCACCATTTCTTTGGCTTCTTCCAAGCTATATCCGGTTACATCCATCGCGCACCCAATTTCGAACTCGCCAATAACCTCTTCCTGAAGATCATACAGCGGCACCGTATATGTCTCCAGCCGATCCTGCATATAGGACACTGCCTCACTCGGATTCTCGATCTCCGGCTTTTTTACATCTGCATATTTTACATAGCCTGCCTGACCATCAGTGCCAACCGCCGAAATTAGATCTGGCTCATGCCCAACGATTTCAGAAAGAAGCGCAGATCCATACGTCTTGCCTTTATCGCTTACGGGATAGTTCCCATCATCGAGTTGATACGCAAGGGCTCTGGCCGCTCCGACGATTTCTGTCTTATTCAGCGTATCCGAAACGAAATGATCTCCGTTATAAAGATCAACTTCTCCCCAACTATATGCTCCAGACGGAGAAGACTTGGCGGTGCTTATGGATGCCACCTGGAAATAGTAGCTTGAAGTATTATACATCATACCAGTGTCCTTCAAAAGGGTTCCAGAAGCACTGTAAAGACGCCCATTTGCTCCCATGTTTCCAGCAGCTACATTCCCGCCGTTCATGGTCTCAACCCAAGTAGCTGCCCGATACCGGCTACCACCATCAGCATACAAGGCAGAATACGCCGTATATGAGCAGTTTCCAGTCCCGTAATATCTCGAGATGGAGGAATCATATTCAACAGCGTTTGCTGTTACAGCAAGTGCCATGCACATCACGGTGGCTAACATCAAACTTAAAACCCGCTTTTTCATGTTTTTACTCCTTTCAGGTCTCTTGAAATAGTACGTGTTACCAGTTAATTTTGCCGCTCCCTTGCCTCCCCTCAGTATCTCACAACTCCAGTCACCTTAACCGATTTGCTCGAATTGTTCCTAATCGCCAGCGTATAATCCCCGTTTTCCGGAATCTCAATCGTCTTGTCAATGCTGCCTGTTGTCACATTGATATAGTGAAACTTCTCATTTGAGTCAACTAATCCGAAGTCCAAGCTGGCATTTTCCGGAGAATAGTTCGCGCGAATCCATACCGTTTCACCAGCCGACATTGTGAAACTTGTATCCGCTACCACCGTGCCATTTGCCTCTATAGTCCAGTCTAAGTTTCCTGTTGCCCGTGTGATGGCCGTTCCCGTCGTTTCAAAGGAATATGAAACGACATTTGATTCGTCAACAGCGCCGGTGCCGGTACACAGGCATCCAATCATCACCGCTCCGGTCAGTACCATACACAAAAGTCTGCGCATTTCTTTCACCTCCCTTTGCCAAAGCCCTCTATCGGCACAGATTTGGCCCCAGCAAGATCAATGTCTTCGCATTCCATTTCGCTAAAAGTCATGACACCCGTTTTTTCTTGGGCCGTTCTCCTGTGTGCCAATACCGCTGTGGTGAGCAAGATTGCCAAGAGCACAATCACCATGACTATGGCCTTGTATCTTCTATCCTTTCCCAGTCCCTGTCCCTTGCCCTCTTCTTTTGCCTGCTCCTCTGCCGGAAGCTTCTCTGGCGCCGCCGCAGGCTCCGCCTCTGCCGTGTCATCCAGCAGCGTTTCCAGCGGGATATTAAATAACCGGCTCAGGCTCTGCAGGTTCTCTGTCGATGGCCTCGACGTTCCTGCTTCCCATCCAGATATGGCCTGCCTGGACACAAACAGCCTTTCGGCCAGTTCTAACTGTGTTAGTCCCTGCTTCTTCCTTAATTCTTTTAGCTTTTGAGACAGTTCCACTCTTTTACCTCCAAATTAAACAAATGCCCATCAAATGTAAACCGCACACGGTTTACATTTAGGCAAATATTGCTTGCCTTCCGCATTTTTTCACACAATTTCTATCAAAGATACTCCACAAGTCCTTTACGCAAAGCATCATTAATAGACTCAGTCAGATTCTTTCCTTCCTCCAGCGCCATCCTACGCAGCGCTTTATCAATATCCCGATCCAGATAATAGGCCCGCTGCACCCGGTCACTATTTTTCTTTCCATTTTTTTCTTCAGCAGCAACAGCATTCTCGCTCTGGCGTCCTGCTCCGATGATAGATTTAAACGCAGCCTCTCGATCAAACTTTGCTTTCTCTGCCATTATTCATTTACCCCTTTCAAAAATTCGTCAATAAATGCTTTATAGTCTTCTGCCACCGTAGACTTGTTGGCATAGTCAAAAATATCCTGGCTGTTCGCCTGGGCCTCCTCCACCACTACAGCAGATCGAATGTATGTCTTGTAGATCGGCGCAGAAATGTATTCGCCAAGCTGCTCCGCCAGTTCCTTCATCTGCCGGCTGATATTCGCCCGCGGATTAAATCTTGTAAACAAAATTCCTCTCACTTTTACAGCCGGATTGCAATACTTCTGAACGCTGGTGACGGTCTCGTTGAGCTGGGAGATCCCAGCGGTCGCAAAAATTCCTGCCGTTGTTGGAATCAGAATATCGGTGGCACAGGTAAAGGCGTTCACCGTCAGAACCCCCAGGGAAGGCGGTGTGTCAATCACGATAAAATCATAGTCACTGGCCACCGGCGCCACGGCCTCCTTCAGCCGGTGTTCCTTGCCGGTCTGGGAGAGCTCCTGTTCTGCGCCAGCCAGCATAATATTAGCCGGTACAACGTCATAGCCGCCCTTCGTGTGCTGAATGGCGTCCTGGATGCTGGCCGCCCGCTTCATAACCTCATAAATCGTCTGGACATTATAGTTCTCTGCTCCGCAGGCCGTAGAAAAATTTCCCTGCGGATCGAGGTCAATCCCCAGAACTCTGTACCCCTTTGCTGCCAGTCCTGCAGCCAGTGCCTGGGACGTGGTTGTTTTGCCGACACCGCCCTTTTGATTCGCTACTGCAATAATCATGTACTCACGCTCCTACTTTTATAGTTTTATATTTTTGTAAATAACTATATTTGTAGTTTACTATATTTATAGATATATAGCAATATAGAAAAGCGGAAGAACACGTTTTTCTTCCGCTTTTTCATTACTGCCAAGACATTTGAATTTTTCTGCGATTGTCCGCACAATCCCTCAAATAGAGATTGATAAGGGTCTGATACGGGATTCCATCTGCTGCCGCCTTAGACTTAAAATAATCCAACGTGCTCCCTTCAACATCAATAGTAACCTTTACCTTGCTCGTGTACGGATTTTTACTTGGATTCAGTTCCCTGATATTATACTCGTCCCTCATAGCTAATCTTCATAGTTTAGTCCTGTCTTTCACGGGCCCACAGGCCCACCGGAGACACATCAGGATGCCCAGGCATATACCATCCCTCATCATTGTACTCGAAGGATACAGCCCGCCATGTGCCTCCATCGAGCCGATCTGGGAGCAACACATCCATACCATGGCCACAATGAATATCCCAGCCATCCCAGGTCAGGCGATCACGCTCCGGCTCGTAGCCGATCTGTAATACCTTAGACACCACAGTCACAGCCCCCTTTACTTATCATCGTATACTCATCCCTCATATAGTATGTTCCATGACCTCGAACGCTTCTTTAGAAAAAATCTTTCTCTCAAATTCACATTCGCGGAATTGTTCTTCGGCTGCAATCAGCCGCTTGCGATTAACATACAGACGATTAGATTCACAGTAAGGACACCCCCCGTTATTGCGGCAAGCACTATCCACTGCCTTCGCTCCATGATATTCTTTACGTCTCTCTTTACCGCTTCTAATCGCTTTTTCCAGCCCCATAAATTTACCTTACTTCACTCCGCCCAATTTTCAATTTCCAATTCTGGCACACGCTCAAACTCTCGGACATTATTCGTTACTAAAATCATGTTCTCTGATTTGGCGTGTGCAGCGATCAACATATCCAACGGTCCGATTGGGGTCCCATTGTTCTGAAGATAGGTTCTGATTGCTCCATACTCCGTTGCTGCCACCGCACCAAATGGAAGAATGGACAACGGAATCAAGAAGCGCAACAGCGCCTGTTCATTCTTTGCAGGATTTGAACTGTGCTTCATCCCATATTCCAACTCAGCCAGTGTGATAGACGAAATACATACCCCGCTGTTAAGCTCTTTTTTTAATCTTTGAAGCACATTCTCCGGCTTATTTTTCATTGCATAGATGCAAATATTTGTGTCCAGCATATAAGTCACAGATTTTCTCTCTCTTTCTGAACACCTTGATCTCTTCCATCCGCAAAAACATCGCTGGTAAAGCCGTCCAACCCAGCCATAAATGTCTGCCAGAGAGACTCCTTCGGCACAAGAATCACTGCATCGCCAAGCTGCTGCACAATGACTTCATCCGTATTAAAACGAAACTTCTTCGGCAGGCGCACCGCCTGACTTCTTCCATTTTCAAAAATCTTTGCAGTCTCCATTACTCTCACCTCTTAACACAGTATATATCATAATATATATCTTGTGTCAATGGCTATCTTTTTATACCCTTACTCCTTGGGCATTAGAGGTTGAAAATTCCATGGTTTACTCCCTTTTGAGCCTCGTTATGGAAAGCGTGGAAAACATCTTCGCCATCTTTTTTGTTAGCCATATTCATTCTTGCATCTCACGCACCCACAGAAAGAAAAAAACAACCTGGCAGGCCGTCTCTTCTTATGTATCTGCTTTGCTATATTTTTATAGTGACTTGTCCCACCATTTTCGGATCGTCTTAGGATCAATGCCTGTATCCCTGTTGCAGTCTGCCTTACGGCCCTCTGGGTGTTGCAGGCGCCACTCATATACTCGTTGCTGCGCCGTTGGCCGACCACCATTAGTACATTCACCATTTGCCACTTTGAATTGCCTATTTATATTCATATACTGAATATGCAGCTTTTGTTTGCGCCAATTCCGCTTATTAACTGGCATAGAGAGTCCGGAAATCTTTGCAATATCATCCCTGGGAAATGTCACATAGTCCTCATTGAACATCTCCAGAGCGCACACAATGTCGTCTTTCGTAAAACGGTTGATGTCCTCCACACTCATATCATCGTATCGCTGGAGTAGTCCAAAAGCATCCTCCCGAAGTTCGTCCTCGTCTATATCACATTTCTTCGCATAGATTGCCAGCGTCATAATGCCATAAAAACGATGTCCTACTTTAATCTCGTCAGCAATCCGTCTTAGCCACCAATCATAAAGGTCTCGCTTTACCGTCCAGCGTCCTCTACGCTCCTTCTTCACAATCCTGCGCTCATACCAGTCTGGATACTTCTCTTTGGCCTCAGCCAAAGATAACCGGCTCTTTTTCATAAGCGCCTGCAGGTGCTGCCGTTCACCATTGCTGGCAGGAATATAGTCCAGTAGCTTCTCCAGCTCTACCGCACCACCAAAACGATACGCCACCACAGGATAGTCCCGTCCTAACTTGGAACCGGAACCAACTACACGAAATCCCTGCAAAACGCCCTGCATTTGCGGCTCCTTAATAGACGAGGTGAACCTGTTCCATATCTGCCGGGTAAGAGAGTATTTCAGTTCTTTCAAAATCTTCTGATTGTGCGGATACATAGGGACCGGCTCCGTCAGCACATAATACAGATGCAAACCTGTTCCGCTGTTTACTATAAAGGTTGCCTTGGGAATAATATCCTTATTCATCTGGTGCAGCGTGTCCCGGAGCTGCGGCATATAAACACCGTCCAGATCGAAAACCAAAGCATAGAGATAGCGGGCATTCTTACCACTCCGCTGCCTGCCAAAATACGAAATAGGAGACATGATCGTAAAATCTGTGTTCTGGATCTCACCCAATTCCTCCAGCTCATCGGTAATCAAATGCCTTCTTGTCTTACCGTCTCCCTCAATCTCCAGCGCAACACCATTTTCCTGGCTATCCTGTTTCTTCGGTACTGTCAGTGCAATAGCGTTGCCTTTGGCATCTTCATAATGACCTTTTCGTTCAAAAGAACCTTTCGGGAAGATCTCCCGATAAAACTCATACGGCTCCACCGGCTCTAAAAACTGATCCAAATGGGCGTTCTTCTCTCGGTAAAGCGCCCGCTGCCGTTCCAGAGCGGTCTGCTGATCCGTCATTCAGTCTCCCTCGCTTTCTTTCTCAACCGCTCCCGTTCATCCGCAATCAGCTTTACATACCTCTGGCTAAAAACTTTCCGATCTGCCCTAAAATCAGCCTTTTCCTCTTCGGTCATTTCTCTGGTGTTTTCTTCAAGATAGTAAATCGTCTGCGGCACATCATAGTAATTATCCCAAATATACTGCGGCTTCAACGGATCAACCGGAATCCGCCCCCGCAGCCCCCATTGATTAACCGTTTTACTGTTTTCCGGTTTTATTCCCCGTTTCCTCGGTTGTTTCATATAAGCACCTCCAAAAGAAAAAAGAAGCAAAAAAGAAAATCCGCTGCGGCGGGGAACGCCTGCGGGCGGGAAGGGGGAAAAGGGGAGCCAAAGAGCGCCGCCTAAGGCGGCTTAAAGAGAAAGTCACCTCCCCTTTTCCCCCTTGCTCCGGGGCATGGAAATGATGGAAAACCTTTCAGGTTTACCACATTCCCACACCCCTCCGCACACCCCCTTTTCCTCTCCGGCTTTCTCCATATCACACAGAAAAAGAAAATATGGGACAAGCCCTACAGGGGGCTTAGATTATCAATAGAGTTTTTCCCTATTTTTTATTATAGAACCAAGTCCACCGCCTGTCAATGCGCCCGCATATCCTCCGGCACGAGGCCAAGGGGCTTTGTATGGGAAAAGACAACCTCCCAATACCCCGTCTTATAGTTCGCCTGCAGCCGCCTTTCCAGCATAACATTCAAAGCTGCTAACTGGAACCCTCTGGGGCTGTCTATCATATCATCGTACTTGCCTGGGAAGCATTCTTCAATCCCTATGCGGGAAATCAGACCGCCCATGTCCGTCAATTCCTCCGTTTGTTTCCTTGCCTGTTCTTCCGTAAAATCGACTGTGTATGGGCTTTGTACCGTTGTTTCCCAAAGCATAACCGCATCCCAATTTCTCCGGTCTACCTTGTAGCGGTATTCCTTCTCTTTCGAGGCAAGCACTACATAACCAGTATGCCCTTTTTTCGGCTTTAATTTCCGTTCAGCGTTTGCTCTTTCTTTCGAGATACGAAGCAGGTTTTCATTCAGACTTTGCAGGTACTCGATTTCCCTGTATGCCCCGTCAAGCGTCTCCTGCATACTGTCCACGGTTTCCTGCGCTTCCTGCTTTGCCTGTTCTATTTCGGCCTGTGCGTTTCTCCACTCCCTGTCTATCTGCAGCCTTGCTGATCTTTTGGCTTCGGCTGCGTCCTCCACAGCCCTTTGTTTCTCGGCAACCAGCCTTCCATATTCCTCTTTCTCTAAAATCACATGGGTACACTCCGGGTCAGACTGCCCGCCCGGAACTGCCCTGTAGTTTAACATCGTCTTTTTTACAAATTCAGCGATACCGCATTCCTCCCTTACAAACCACGGATATAGTTGTCAGCTACCACGCTAATCCGATTGTGTCCCAGCGCCTTGCTGCATACCAGCATAGCTGCCTTGTCCAGCTTCTTGCCGGCTTCGTCCTTCCTGCAAGTATAGACTTCGCTCTGATACCGTTTTCCCGTCCCCTTGTTTACCTTGTCATAAGGGATTTGCTCAATCGGCCTTGCGTGCGCCCGGTACATATCCGTAGCATACTGCGCCCGGTACGAGTGAATGTCCGCATTCCCATTGACATACTGCCAGACCTTTTCCCCTTCCGGGGTGCTTCGAATCCGTTCCACTATCTGCTCCACATGCTTGCCGATAATGGGACTAAGACGCTCCCTGCCGCCCTTTCCGTTACGGACGAATACATAATACTCACTATCGAACAGCCGGGTATCTTTCAGAACGCCGAGCCGCCCGGTTTCTGCTTTCGTCCGTTTCTGCTCCGGTATAGCTTCAAGACGGGAAATTTCCTGCTCAATCTGCGCTTTCGTCCGCAGCTCCCCGCCCCGCAGATCGGAAAGCTCCCCTCGGCGCAGTCCGGTTCCTTTGCAGAATTTAATCAGCTCGTCGTTGTTCGCAGCCGAAAAATGCCGGTCTCGAACTGTGTCGCCCCGGCTCCGTTTTATATCCGCCCTGTTCCGTTTGGGCGGCTTAAAATATTTTTCATCGTCCGGCCTTATCCCGTACAGCTTGCCGAGCGCCTTTGCTTCAAGCTGCACCGTCCAAGCAGACAATCCCTGTTCCGCCCGTACCTGCAGCCACTCATTCACATATTTTTTTGCGCTTTTCAGCGTGGTACAGTCCGGGTGGTTCGCCTGAATATATTTGATAAAATATTTTGTGTGTTTCCAGTAGGCTTGATAGGTGCTGCAAGAAAAAATCTTTTCCCTATCCGTTTCCGTGTCCTTTGCTTCCCTTTTGCTTTCGCCAAAGGCTTGCATACCAGTCAGGCGGTCATACGCCTGCTGGTGCAGGGTTTTGGAATACTCCTTGTTCCTTCTTCCCAAGAAAACCGCCTCCCTCATATTTGATTTTCGTTGAAGCTGAGCCGCCTCCTGCCCGCCCATCGGGACACGACAGTCGGCAAATACACTTTTTATAGTCTTATGTGTGACTGTTGGGATTGCTCCCCAAACACTTTTTTACTGCTTATGTGTGCAGCTCCCTTTATTCCCATTCTACGAGCAGTGGAAGATCTGTCGGGTTCTTTTTAGAGGAACCAGCTCTCCGGCACTTTGTCAGTATGTCCGGCTACATTCACGATACGTTTTCCTTACAACACACTTTCACAAGGATTACTCGTGTGAAGGTCAATGATGTGCTTTCCCACGATTTCGCAAAGGCTACTGGGGCAAGTCCGCACATCATACAGGGGTATCAAGCCTGTTTTGACTTCTCAAAATATGAGATTTAGGAATATTTTTATTTTACCACAAAGCACCGAATAAGTCAATAACATATACCGATTATCTTACTTATAACGGTTTACCCGTTCATAATATAAACGGGTAAACCGTTATTGTTTGTGCCGCTGATACAGCCGAAAACAAACGCAGAAAAGGCGTTGAGAATGATGTGCTCAACGCCTTTTCGCTATCTTATTCCGATTTTTTATCTGCCACCGTTTTGCCTCAAGGCCGGGGGAACCATGCTCTGGATTGCCTCGTCATATTGGCCCGCCTGAGTATATCCATCAGCCACTTTGCTTGTATGAGCCTTTCCGCTGATCCCTTTCGCCACCGTAACACCGCCCTCTCCGGCAAAATCCTGGGCACCTTTTCCGAATGGGGTCATGATAATCTCATTTGTCTTTCGGATAATATCATAGATCCCTTCGTTTACCTGGCCGCTGGTCTGGGTTTTTGACGCCCTGTTTAATGCGTCAAACCACTCGTAAGCGTCATATCCGCCCTTTACTACCGTTTCCGCCTTATCAAATTTATCCGTTACCTTATTTGCTTTATCAACCCAATCCCCTACTCGGTCGTCCGGCACATACTCCGCAGCGTCCTTTACCTTGCGGAAATTATCAATGGCTTTGGTCATCATATTCCAAAAGTCCTTTATCGCCTTTTCCCTGCGCTGCTGTTCAAGGCTCTTTTCGCCCGGCTTTAGCTGCAGCAGCGTCCGGTAATATTTGATGTTGTAAACCGCTTCGGCAATATCCTCTCCTGTGGCATTGGCATTATTATACACGTCGATACCGGCATAAAAGGCTGTCTCCAAAGGCTTCCAGCTGTCCTCCGTAAAGGAACGGGAGTAAGGATAATAATTTACGCCGATGTCCCTGAGCAGGGCCGCCAGTTCCTTTTTATCTTCTTTTTCGTATTCCCAACCGGGCGGCAGGGGCGGCTCTTCCCCGAAGGCTTCTACATATTCGTCATAGGTATAAGTGGGATTTAAACTCCCGTTTACTGTCTGCAAGTCGTCCTCATTGCTATAGGCAACACAATGTGCCGCAGCACCCTGGGGAACCGTTACTACAGTCTCGTAAGTCCGAACTTCTCCGGAATATTCTATTCCATTGGGCCATATCGCGCCATATGCTTCCTCCACACGAGCCTTTTCCTCCAAAAAAACATTCGATCCGTCCGCCTCAATAACGGGATATCCAATTTTATTGAGACTTTGAGCCGAAAGAGCGGTATCTTTCATTTCTTCAGGCGGCACCGTCTTCCCTCTATACCAGAATACAGGCGGAAACTGCTCCGGATCATGCATGCCGGGATGCGCATAGGGTCCGCTCCCATACGCACCTCTTGCCTCCAAAAGTTCATCCGGGACTACCTTTTTTTCAATAGATTGACGGATGGTATCTACAAGGCCGTCTCCCTCCATATTTTCACTGGGAAACAACCACCCAATATTAAAAGCAAAAAACCAGCCGTTACCCAAATCATATGCGTAATTGCAGACCCTGTAATCTCTCCATTGCTGATTCTCCCGCATCAAATTTGTCGAATTTGGATTCTGAATATACAAAAAACAGTATTGCGTCAGTTCACCTTCTTCTGCGGCATAGACCCGTAAGGAATTTGGAACAACAGATGCCATGAGCACGGCAGCCAAAACAACAGAAAACCATCTTAATTTCCATTTTCTCATGCTTCGTCCTCCTCCGGCGCTTCAGTCATGGTAGAAACCAGCTCATATAAAAATTCCTGTTCCTGTTCGCTGACCGGTTCCTCTCCTTCCCGATATCCAACAAAGGTATAAACCTGCCCGTCGATAATGGTATGGTACACGCTGTAGTCCGTTTCCAGCGCCTCATCGTGATAGGCTAAAAGCAGATAAGGATATTTCCCCACCACTGCCGCCTGACAGCCCGCAATCTGATAGCTTCCCTCCGACAAGGATCCTATATACAGCTCTAAAGCAGCCTCGTCCATGTCTGTCAGAGAAATATCATGCGGAAATGGGTCAGAGGACACCACTACCTGATAATCCCCCATATACAGGTAAATGGTTTCACTGCCTTCCACTTCCGCTTCTCCGTAATAGGTGCAGTTTGTTGGCAGGGCAAATTCCATTTTCCCGATTTGGCACATATCCGGCATTTCTTCCGGCCGTTCCACTTCAACCGTCTCTGATATTCCTTCCGTCTGTTCTGTTTCGGCTGGTGGGTTACTGCTGCAGCCAGACAATAAAAAGCAAAAAGCCGCCAATAGCAATATGCTTATGTATCGTTTCATATAGCCCCTCCTAAATTGGATTTTCTATTTTCCTGTCCGTTTAACCTTTGAACAGCTTGCTCCACCATTTTCTTTTTTCCTGCGGCTCCTGTTCGGATTGATCTGCACAGGCCGCACTGCCTTCGACAAGCTGTTTCTGGATTGTCCCCGCATGAAGCGCCTGCGCCGCCTGTGCGGTCTGCTGTGCAGCGACAAGGGCGGCGTTACTTTCTGCCAGCCTTGCATTCAGTTCCTCAATCTGCTTGTCCTTTACAGCGAGCTGCTCACTTTTCAGGTCTAATTCCTTTTGAAGCATGGCAATCAACACTGTTTCGGAGGTTTCGCAAGTTTCGCAACTTGCTTTCGCAGGTTGCGAAACTTGCTTTCGTTCAACGCCCAAATAATGCTGATATATAGCGGATTTTTGACTTTCGCTGATTGCGAAACTTCCTTTCGCATCTTTCGCAACATGGTTT
>ERZ827423.3016-NODE-3016-length-12201-cov-2.770542_pt1 | contig 12201 bp, 9 predicted proteins | sample MGYA00519775_ERZ827423 | MGnify/ENA primary metagenome ERZ827423 (study PRJEB31778, sample SAMEA3449296) | human gut metagenome | biome: human gut; feature: human-associated habitat; material: faeces | place: United Kingdom | collected 2010/2012 ...
CGGCGAATTTGCTTATTTTGCGGCGAAGCGCGCGTTAAATGCCGCTGCGAACTGCTCTGCATCCATACCATGCACCGCACAGGCCTCTGCGACTGTTTCGCCGCGTGCGGCGGGACATTCAATGCAATGCATGCCCGCTTCCCTGAAAAACACTGCGGCATCCGTCTCCCGCCGCAGAATATCGCCGATGATGGTATCGACCGTAATGTGCATAAAACGTCCCCCTTTAAAGATATTTAACCAATTTAATTATACGATGCATAAGTTTGTTTTGCAAGGTGTATCACGGCTTTCCGCGTAAATATCGTAAATATTTATAAAGCAATATTTGTCTTTGAACTGCAAAATGCCCGGCAGTCTCCCGCCGGGCACCGATATGCGTTTTAAAGCTTATCTTTCTTCCTTCATGCGTGCAAAGCACTCGCTGCAATAGACCGGACGGTCCTCACGCGGCTTGAAGGGAACGGTTGCTTCCTTGCCGCAGGCGGCGCAGACAGCCGTGTACATCTCACGTTCCGGCTTTGCTGCATTCTTGCGGTTCTGGCGGCATGCCTTGCATCTCTGCGGCTCGTTCTCGAAGCCCTTGGATGCGTAAAATTCCTGCTCGCCGGCTGTGAATACAAATTCTTTGCCGCATTCCTTGCAGATCAGGGTCTTGTCTTCGTACATGTGTTTTTACCTCGCTTTGGTCATAATAGAATAGAATGAGTTTTGCCCCCGGCGGATTTGCACCGCTTCATTGAAAAACAACGCCATCAACTGTGGAAGGGCATATACATATAAATATATAGAAAAGGTATCCGCGCGAAAGTCATCCTTTGGCGTCATTGTTTTTCTGCCGCAGCTTTTTGCGTACACGCGCCATCGCGTTATCGAACGCACGCGCCGAAATGCCGAGTTTTCTCTCTGCTTCCTGCCGCTTATAGCCGCCAAGATATAAAGAAAGCACACGCAGTTCAAAATCGGAAAGTGAAATATGGATAACAGAAAGCAGCCGGTCCATCTCGTCACGGCTCTCCAAAAGCGTTTGCGGGTCGGAAAGGCGGTCTGCCCCAAGGTCTTCCATCTCCTCAATGGGCACAGCGTTATTGAGGAAAGAATTTTTCAGACTGGAGCTGCGCCGCACAGCGCTGACGATTCGATTGTTGATGCACCGCCCGGCATACGTTTCAAACGACGTCCTTTCGCTCGGCTTATAGGAATTCGCCGCGTCCAAAAGCCCCAAAAGCCCCTCCTGGTACAGGTCTTCCCGCTCAAGGGAAAAAATCTCGCGAAAACTGCACGCCTTGATGCGGATGACCTTCAGGTAGCGCGCCGCAAGCTCCGAAAACGCCGCGTCATCTCCGTTTTGAAAACGAAGCGCCAGCGCCTCATCGCTGAGCGGTATACTATTTTTCTGCCCGGTTTCCTGCATGAGAACGCTCCAAATGACTACTGTTTCTTTATCATACTCCAAACCCTTACAGAAGTCAAGACAAATCTTCCTATACTGTACAAAAATGCTCGACCGAATTTTTACATTTATATCTATCCTGCAAGCTTAAACTTCTATTGCCAAAATTCGACAAAAAGTATATAATGCAGACAAGAACTGCGAAAGGCGGTAAAAATATGGTATCAAAAGCATTCAGCATGGGACTTTTCGGCATGCACGCGTTCAAAGTGGAAGTGGAATGTGACCTTTCTGCCGGTCTGCCTGCCTTTGACCTTGTCGGCCTGCCGGACGCCGCCGTAATCGCGTGCGCGCCGCACTGAAAAACTGCGGGTTCGATTTCCCTGTCAGCCGCATCACGATGAACCTTGCCCCTGCCGACGTGCGCAAAGAGGGCCCCGTTTACGACCTTCCGCTGCTCATCGCTTTATTGAAAGCCACCGGCCAGCTGAATGTCAACACGGACGACTGCATTTTTGCGGGCGAGCTTTCGCTTTCCGGTGCGCTGCATCCTGTGCGCGGTGTGCTCTCCATGGCGATAGAAGCCGGAAAGCTCGGCTACACGCGCATGTTTGTGCCTGCGGAAAACGCCTATGAAGCCGCCGTTGTGACCGGGCTTTCGGTCTACCCTGTGCCGGACGTGTTCACACTCATCGACCATCTGCGCGGTACAAAGCCGATCCTGCCCGCCGCGCCGTACCACAGCGATCCGAAAAATCAGCCGCCGCTGCCGGATTTCGCCGATGTAAAAGGACAGGCACAGGCAAAGCGCGCTTTAGAGATTGCCGCAAGCGGCGGGCACAACGTGTTGCTCATCGGCTCGCCCGGTTCCGGCAAAAGCATGCTTGCAAAACGGCTGCCGTCCATTCTGCCGCAAATGTGCTTTGAGGAAATGATCGAAACGACCGAAATTCACTCCGTTGCGGGACTTCTGCCGAGCAACACCGCGCTCATTGAAACGCGCCCCTTCCGCTCGCCGCACCACACCGTCTCCCCTGCCGGACTTTCCGGAGGCGGCACGGTACCGCGCCCGGGTGAAATATCCTTAGCGCATAACGGCGTACTGTTTCTTGACGAGTTGCCCGAATTTTCGAGAACGTCAATGGAAGTTTTACGTCAGCCGATAGAGGACGGTAAAATAACAATAGCGCGCGTTGCCGCAACATTTTCATATCCTTGCAGCGTTATGCTTGTATGCGCCATGAATCCGTGTCCGTGCGGTTACTTCGGACATCCGACAAGAAAATGCACCTGTCCGAAGGGCGCGCCGCAAAAATATCTGTCAAGGGTATCGGGTCCTCTGCTTGACAGGCTTGACATACATATTGAGGTTCCGCCGGTTGATTTTGACGCCCTCTCGCAAAAGGAAGGCTCCGAAGAATGCTCTTCCGAAATTAAGGCAAGAGTCAACAAGGCAAGAGAAATTCAGCGCCGCCGTTTTAAGGGGACAAACGTCACATGCAACGCTAAAATGGATTCTGCACTCACAAGAAAATACTGTATTATGACCACGGCAGCGGCCAACATACTGCGGCTCTCCTTTGACAAATTGGGTCTTTCGGCAAGAGCCTATGACAAGGTGCTGAGAGTGGCAAGAACAATAGCCGACCTTGACGGCAGCGACGTGATAGACACCAAGCATATAGCCGAGGCGGTACAATACAGAAGTCTCGACCGAAAATTCTGGAAGGAATAAATAAACGCAATACAAAACGGCTGTAAGAGCAAATCTTACAGCCGTTAATTTTATTGTTCTTTTTTATATTCCGTCGTAATAGCCTTTGTCGATAAGCTCGCCTATCGAAGCTACAACAGCCGGCTTATCCTCCTTATACGTTACGCCGTACCACTTATCCTCGGCGACGAGAACATTAACCTTTTTGGTTCCGCTCTCGATAAGAGAGGATACGACAGACGGGAGATAATACTCCGATTTCGGCACATTCAGTTTTTCCTTAAGAAAAGAAACAAACCCATCCTCTATGTATTTGAATACGTCGGGACGAAATCCCCAAAGGTTCATGGAAACGACCGTATCCGGCGACAACGCATTCCAAGTCTTGCCGTCATCTTCGGTAAATGAGCAATCGCTGCGAATCTTTGTATATTCGGTGACGCTCTCTAAGGCATTATTATCTGTAACGCAAACGCCTCTTGAAACGGTACCGTTTTCGGTAAGCGTATTCTTGAGTCTGAAGCCGACCATACAATAATCCTCTGAGGCCGATGACAGCTCGTCGTATATCTTCTTAAATGCGCTTCTGCCGTAATAATCATCGGCATTTACAACCGCAAACGGCTCTTTTACAACATTCTTACAGCAGAGAATTGCATGAGCGGTTCCCCACGGCTTTTGACGGTCTGCAGGGCAGGTAAAGCCCTCCGGAAGAGCATCTGTCTCCTGAAAAACGTACTCAACCTTAACCTTTTTTTCTATACGTGAGCCGACGATACGTTTAAAATCATCCTCGATTGCGTGTTTTATAACAAAAACAACCTTATTAAAGCCTGCCTTTACCGCATCGTAAACCGAAAAATCAAGAATTACCTCTCCGTTTTTTCCTATCGGCTCAAGCTGCTTTAATCCGCCGAAACGACTGCCCATACCGGCAGCCATAACAACCAAAGTTATGTCCTTACCCATTGTTTTTCTCCTTTAGCCCCATTGGCTCGTTTTATTTATTATTTACCTCTTTTTCGGTTTGCTCGGCTATTGCCTCGTCCTTTTCAGCCTCTTTTTCGGCTTCCTTCGCCTCTTTTTCGGCTTTCTGTGCCGCCTTTTCGGCTTTATCAGTCTTAATTTCTTCCGCTGCTTTACGAGCCTTTTCGGCTTTTGCCTTTGCCTCTGCCGCTTTGGCTTTTGCTTTTTCGGCTTCTTTACGGGCTTTTTCGGATTCCTTGCGTGCCTTTTCCTCAGCATCGCGTTTTGCTTTTTCTGCCTCTCGGCGTGCCTTTTCGGCTTTTTCTGCAGCATCTCGCTCGGCCTTTTCTGCATCCTTGCGCGCCTTTTCAGCCTCTTTTTTCACCTTTTCATCGGCTTTTTTAGCTTTTTCCGCCGCTTCACGCTCGGCTTTTTCTGCGTCCTTGCGAGCTTTCTCGGCTTTTTCCGCCGCGTCACGCTCTGCCTTTTCCGCATCCTTACGTGCCTTCTCGGCATCTTTGCGGGCTTTTTCGGCGGCCTTTTCTGCATCCTTGCGCGCTTTTTCACGTTCCTTGCTCTGCTCGTACTTTGCTTCGCGCTGTTCACGCTCAACCTTTATTTCAGCCATATGTTCCTCGCTGATACCGGTGTTGCGCCAAGTATGGATTATTTCCGGAGCGGCAAATATCTCATCAAGACGTTTGATAAACGGAACAATCTCGCCGAAATCAAGCGCTCTGTGGTCAAAAGCAATACAAAGCGGCATAACCTGACGAATGGCTATTTCCTTTTCGCCCGCTTCATTTACAACGACTACGGGCTTATCCTGAACGGCACCGACCGCTATGGCACAAACCTGCGGCGGAACAATTTCAAGCAAGCAGGTTTCGCCGCGTTGCGCACGGTAAACCGAGCCGATATTTGAAACGGTTATCGTACCCTGCTCGATATCGTGCTTTGTAAGCCTGTCATTTTCGGGAATTTTATAATAATTGCTCTTTTCCTTTCCGCTGAGGGTCTTAACCTTGTGCTTACCGGTCTTTGAGCCGATAAGACGATAAAGGGTTTGTTTGATTTTGCCCTGCTTTAAAGCTGTAAGCGTGTTATCAAGAGAGACATCAAACATAACCTCGTCAAGATTTGTGTTTGCGACACGGCGGTTTACGTCCGCGATATACGCAACCATCTCATCAAGGTTTTTGTTTTCAAAGTTGTGAAGATTTATTGTCATCATCTCGCCGTTCGGCAAGACCATCGGCATAGAAATATCAATATTTTCAAAGGTATGTATTTCTCCTCTGACAAGCTTGCGGTCAAATTCGATATGAGAATTCATAATCGGATCCGCTTTGAGCCCCTCAACTATTATTTTGAGCATAAGAGTATTTAAAGTGACCTTTTTCTCGGGCGGACAATCTTCATTAAGCCTTTTATACTCTATCATAAATTCGGTGACGTCCGGCTCGTAGTTGTATGTAACGTGAGGAACATTTGCCCACGATTCGGTCGTCATATTGGCTACAATCTTGCGTTGAATACCGAAATGTATGGTGTTGGTTTTTTTCATTTTGTTTTTTGCCATAAATATTCCTCCATACAAACTTTACTTAAATAGTATAATACAAATCATTTTAGAAATAAACTTTTTTTTGCGAAAAAATCACATTTTACATATTATGTCAAGCAGCTTAACAGTTGTCTATAATCGCACGAGCAGTATTTGTGTATTTCCGACAAAAAAACGCAGATTGAATTTGTATTTATATTGGAGTATAATAATATAAAATTTATAAAGCGAGGAGATTTTGGATAAAATGAACAAACAGACCGAAATAAAAGAAAGCACCGTCCTTCTTATGCCGGACGGGAACCTTGCAAGACCCGGATATTGTAAGCACAACCTTTTCAGATATAATCCCGAAATGATAAAACGTGAAAATACCATGCGCCTTAAGGAATGGGATTATTACCAGATAAGCGACGGAAATATAATGATACAGCTCAATTTCTTTAATATATCGCTTGCCACCTGTGCCACTTTCGGACTTGTTAACCTCAAGACCGGCAGAAAAATAAGCGGTATGGCAACTGAGCTTTTCACGCCGCACAAAAACCGACTCAGCAAAAACGGCGATGTTCCGAACTATACCGAATATAAGCGCGGAGGAACAAAGCTTATATTTGACGTTCGCGAAACGGAGAGACGCCTCTATTTTGAAGGCACGGCTTCAGGCAAAAAGGTTAAATTCGACGTTACTTGCTATAAGCTTCCCGAGCACGAAAGCATAACAATAGCGACCCCGTTTAAGGAGCAGGGATGCTTCTTCCTTACTCAAAAGCTCAACTGCCTTGCGACAGAAGGCACCGTTGTTGCCGGGAACGAGAAATACACATTTACAAAGGATAAAACCTTTACGGTTCTTGACTGGGGGCGCGGTGTGTGGCCGCACACGAATACATGGTACTGGGGAAACGGCAGCACTTATCTTGACGGCAAGCTCTTCGGCTTCGAGCTTACATGGGGCTTCGGCGACGAGTCAAATGCAACCGAAACAGCTATATTCTATGACGGTAAATGCCATAAAATAGGCGCAGTGCATCTTGAGAAAGACCCTGAAGATGATGCCGGATGGATGAATGAATGGCATTTTATTTCGGAGGACGGCAGACTTGATTTGACTATGAAGCCGTACTACGACCACTATACAAACATGCTTCCACTCAACCTGTTCGGTATGAAAACGCATCAGGTTCACGGACTTTGGAGCGGCAAGGTCGTTCTCGACGACGGCACGGAGCTTAATATTAAAGATATGTACGCATTCTGCGAAAAGGTTCACAACAAATTCTGATAAAAACTCCGGCTGCTTACTAAACAAAAAACGCTTATTCCGAAAAATCGGAATAAGCGTTTTATTTTGGGCTTGCTTTACTTTATTCGCCTGCTTTATATTTGCCTGCCATAACGAGGTCAAGCACGGAAGCATCGGAGAGATCAACAACACCGTCTCCGTTAAGATCCGCCGCAGCAAGCTGATCATCGGTAAGAGTTTCAATGCCGAGCGAATGATATACGATAAGGTTGTAATCCGTACTGTCAACCTTGCCGTCGTCGTTCACATCGCCGAACAAACGTATTTTAACCTGTACGTTAAATTCACTCTTATCACTGACAAGACCCGAGCCGCTGACAGCGCGGAATTTGTAATTATATGTTCCGCTGCCGTTTGTGGTGAGAGTGTTGCCCTCAATATTTGTCCACTCGCCTCCGTTAAGCGAATACTGATATTTAACGCCCGACGAAGCCGAAGAGCTGAGAGTAAAGGTAACATCCTGCCTTACAAGCGAACCGGAAGCCACATTTTCTTCACCGCAAGCCGCCGTTACCGTAACGTCCGTCGGAACGCTCTTATCAATCATAACGACAACACCGTCCGACACATCGCTCTCAACGCCCGCTTTATTAACAGCCTTAAATGTATAAGTCTTATTGCAGTTTTCGGCAATATTGAGAACGCTGCCGTTCATCTCCTTAAAGCCCGATCCGTCGTCATAGTAATATGTAACGTCGGTATTGCTTGTAGCCGAGAGAACTATTGTAACGTCGCCGCTTGTCCACTCGCCTGTTTTACCGTAAGAAGATACGGTAAGCACGGGCTTATCGCCGTCGATATTTGTAACCGTAAATATCTTTGTTGCAACTCTGCCGTTTTTGCCTACTACGGTAAATACGTATGTACCGTTCTGTGACACGGTGTAAGAGTCTTCATTGGTTATATCCTGACCGTTGCAGGTAACCTCGCGAAGTCCCGACTCGCCTACCTCGGTGCTTATGTTTATCTTATAAGGATTCGGAGTAACATCGGTAACCTCGGGAGTAAGAGTTATTTCGGGAACCTTTGCATCTATCATTACGTGATAGCTGTCAGAGGGATAACTCTCGGTGCCGGCATTGTTAACGGCTTTAAATCTGTAAACGGCGTTGGTTGTATCGGTTATCTCAATGCTCGCGCCGCTGTCGATAAGAGTCCAGCCGTTTCCGTTGTCATAATAATAGTTAATACCGGAAAGAGAAGCTTCCTCGGTAGAGAAGTTGAATGTAACGCCTTCACCCGTCCATCTGCCGAAGGTACCCTCGAACGAAACACGGATAACAGGTACCTGACGGTCTATCTTAACCGTAAACGCAGTGACGTTGCTCTCAAGAGCCGCATAGCTCTCGGCCTTAAATTCGTATTTATGCTCACCTGTTTCGGTTGCGGTAAAGGTATTGCCCGAAAGCTCCTGCCATTCGCCGCCGTCAATACGGTAATAATATTTGTAAATTCCCGAATAAGCCTCGGAGGAAAGAGTTATATTTACATCTGTTGCGCTCCAAGCACCCTCTTGATATTCCTTATCACCGCCGTATACAGCGGAAACGGTAACATCGGTGGGAGCCGTACCGTCTATAACCACGCCGTCCGAACGAAGTATCGCGGAAACATTGCCTGCCTTATCGGTAGCTCTTGCCTCTACAAAGCCCTTGAAATCGGGGTCTTTAGCCGGTTTGTTTTCGCTGTCGTAGACGCTCCAGTCGGAGCCGGTCGGCTGACCGTTTTCATCTACGAAGCGATATTCAATTTTGTCTATTCCAGATACGCCCTCATCCGACGCATCAACGGTAATTTCAACAGTCTTGTTAAAGAATCTGCATAAAGTGTCCGCCTTGCTGAAGAAGTTTCCGGAAACCTCTCTTGCGACACCGCCTATGCCTTTATGTAAAACGGTTATGCTGTTTACGGTGGGAGCAATTTTATCGATATTGTTTATAACGATGCTTTCTTCTGCCGTAAGGCCGTTACCCGCAGTTACAACTACCTTGTAAGTTCCGTTCTCAGCAACGGTAAACGAATCATGAGAAGCGGTTATATCCTCACCGTTTAATGTAACGGAGGCTATTCCCGAAGCGCCTACATTAAGACTTCCTATTGTAACATCATAGCTCTTATTTGTAAGCTCGGTTACGGCGGGAGTAAGTGTAAACGAAGGCTCTATATCATCACGCATAACGGTGTAGCCCTCGGTGTAATCGCTCTCAATACCCTTGGAATTTACAGCCTTAAAATAATATGTATCGCTGCTGTTCACATTTACGGTAAGCGTGTTGCCGTCCAATGGTGCTTCCACGCCTGCGGAATCGGTTTTAAAGTAATACTTAACTCCGTCAAGCTCGTGAGTCGATGAAAGAGTAAAGGTTACGTCCTTGCTTGTCCATCCGCCGTTATAATCGCCTTTATCAACGCTGACAACGGGTTTACCGTATACAATTACGGGGAATGTAGCCGAAGCGCTGCGCCCCGCATGTGTGTATGTAACGGTTATATTCTGCTCTACGTCGTAAAGCTCCGGGTCAAATGACGATGTGTCAACCGTATAATCGGTGACGTATTCGGACTCGGCGTTGCTGTAATTTGCCTTAACCTTAAGGCCCGAAAGATCAAGGGTCTTATCGCCCTCGAGATAATCCTTTTTAGGATTTTCGAGCTCAATTGATGTTACCGCCTTAGAGTGAACGGTTATCGGGAATATTGCGTGATATGTTTTGCCGGCTCTTACTACGTTAACTATAATATACTGCACCGAATCAAGTATCGAAGTGTTGACGGAGCTTACCGTATAATCCGTTACCGGAACGGAAAGCTGATCGTCGGTATAGGCGTTTGCCGCCTCTTCGCCGTAATACTCGGCAATATCCGCACGATTATATGTAAGCTTAACCTCCATACCGGTGAGATCGAGCTCTGTGCTACCCTCTACATAATCGGTCTTAGTGGGCGCGGTAAACGCAATACTTACCGGCTCAACCTCAACTACCGTTATATTCTTTTGAGTTTCTACGTATGCGCCGTCAACCTTTGTAACGCCGTTCCTGCCGAATGCATGTAGTGTTGTATCGCCTGCCGAAATACCCGTGACAACACCGTTTGAATCGACCGAAGCATATGCGTTCTTCTGATTTACGTCGCCGATATTCCAGTCGGAGGTCCAGGGAGCCGAGCCGTCGTCCTTAGTGAGACCCCAGCGCTGCTTATCGGCCGAAATTCTCTCGGGAGAGAATTTAGCGGTGTAGGTAACCGGAAAATCCTTGATTACATAATCATTTCCCGTTATGGTAACTCCCGTGAGGTGTCTTATTGAGTTACCGCGTACCGTTACCTCTACGGATTTAGACACGCTTCCGATGGTTGCGGTTATTGTGACCTTTTTGGTGTTCCAAAGGGCCGTTCCGCCGGAATCAAGACCTTTCACAAGACCGTTTGCATCAATAGTGGCTATTGACGGGTCGGAAGAAGTCCATACGACAGTTCCGAGAAGTGCTTTGTCGTAATCGGACGGTGCTATATTCGCGATTGAAAGCTGCGTGGTCTTGCTCTCGTTAACCGTTGTGCTGCCGCCGATGCTAAAGTCTGTTATCGCCTTGCCCGCCGTTACGGTAAGAGAGTCCTCAACGGTTTTATCGTTAAGAGTTGCTCTTACGTGTATTTCGCTAATACCGCTCGATTTCGGGGTGAATACACCGTCGGACGAAAGCGTAGCAAGCTTCGTCTCGGCTGGTGCCTCGGCGGTTGCCCATATTATTTCTTTTGTATCGGGATTTGTAAGTCCCCACTCTCGTTTTACCGACGAGTTTGTGTTAAGTCTTGACGGCAAAACATTTGCCTTAAAGGTAGTCGGCGTATCATTGGGAACGGCACTGTTACCCTCAATTTTAACAGAGGAGATACTGCCGACAACACCGGCTCTTGACACCTTTATTGTAACATTTTTGGAAACGCCGCCCGCCGTTGCGGTAAGGGTTGTGGATTTACTGTATTCAACGAGTCCGTCGCCGCCGTCAAGGCCGGTGACTGTACCGGAGGCATCAACCACGGCAATCGATTTATCAGCGATATCCCAAGTAAGGTCGCCGGTATAAGCTCCTGCGGGAACAACATTTGTAATTGCAAGCTGCGTTGTGGAGCCTTCACTTACGGATACGGATGAATCTGTTACGGTTTTTGTGCCGCTTATAATATCAAAGGATTCAACCGGGAGATCCTTCTGCTCAACTACATTAAAGGTTATGGTATCGACAAAAGCTACATTGCTCGCGTCGTATGCCCTAACCGTTACCGAGCCTGCTGCAGTAAATGTGACAAGTCCCGTATCGGAAATCGTTGCACGCTTGCCGGAGCTTGTATCAAATACGCTGCCGCCCATCTCCCATTTTACAGAGTGTTTAAGTCTTACCGGTGTTACCGCCGCGTAAAGCTGAACCGTTTTGCCCACGGCAACGGTAAGAGGAACGCTCTTTTTATTGGTTATATGAGTTCCGGTCGGAAAGATGTTCGCAACAACACTCTTTTGAACCTTTATTTTAATTTTGTCACTTGCAAGCTTTGCTCCGCTTGCGTCATATATAGTAGCCGTTATTTCGACATTCATATTGGCAAGAGCAGACGCAAGGCTGTCCGCAAGAGTATCACCTGCAATGCCTCTGACAATAGAAACTATCAGGTCATCGTTCATACTGTCAAGATTAACGCCCGATTTTTCAAGCTGTTTCATAATCTCGTCAGCCATTTTATCGCCTACGAGAGGAAGCACGCGCACGTTTTCATCAAGCCAAAGCTGAATTATAGCCGTCTTTGACGAATCATATGCCGTAACCTTACCGTTATCGTCTACGTCGGCAAGAAGCGGTAGGTTACTCTCCCACTTTACCGTAGTACCCTCAGGCAATTCGCCTGTCGTGGTATACTTTAGTTGAAGCGTTTTATACTCGGTCAACTGCTGTATTTCGGTAATGTCATTACCGTTTTCGTCCGTAATGTTAAGCGAGACTTCTGCCGCGTAGCTCACAAGAGCAGACGGGACCAAAGTCAACAGCATAATGACAGACAGCAAAACACTCAAAATCCTGGTTGATGTTTTTTGCATACAGATCTACCTTTCCATAAAAAACCGTTTTTACATATAAATAATAACAAATTCTACATATTTTTTCAATGCACACATTTTTACAAATAGTATTATAAGCCGGTCTGTGTTTTAGTGATTATACAAATACGAACAAACAAAAAAGCGCGAAATTACACACTCCGCG